>OGFI01000037.1_pt1 | contig 106981 bp, 111 predicted proteins | sample 1570901 | NCBI WGS metagenome assembly OGFI01 (sample SAMEA2582018, study PRJEB24529) | metagenome | biome: Human gut stool | place: China | collected 2011 | reverse complement strand
AAACCGTCAGCTAACAGTTGATAAGTAAATTAGTTCCTTATCACTGTTAAGCCAACGCTTTTGGTGGTTTTCTATATGAAAAAGTATGGAAAAGAAATCCCTTTTGTGCGTAATTTGCCCTTTTGTGCGATGAGTTTTAGTACTCAAACGATGGATTTTAGAGTATAAATAGTAGTGCAATACATAAAGATTGTTGTAGAAGAGTCAGAAGATGTAGAAGGGAGAACAAAAATGACAGATAAGGTTATTGAAAACAATCAGGTAACGGTGATGGGGGAAGTGGTAAGCAATTTTTCCTACAGCCATGAGATCTATGGGGAAGGATTCTACATGGTGGACATCAAATGTACGAGACTGAGCGACAGTTTTGACATTATACCGGTGATGGTCTCAGAAAGATTACTGGACGTGACAGCCAGCTATGTCGGAATGCTTTTGTGTGTGAACGGACAGTTTCGTTCCTACAATCGTCATGAGGAGCGCAAGAACAGACTGGTGTTGTCTGTGTTTGCCAGAGAAGTGAAATTTATTGAAGAAATGGAAGAAAGTTCGAAGACGAACCAGATTTATCTGGATGGATATATATGTAAGGAACCGGTGTATCGTAAGACACCGTTGGGAAGAGAAATAGCGGATCTGCTGCTGGCGGTAAACCGTCCGTACGGAAAATCCGATTATATTCCCTGTATCTGTTGGGGACGTAACGCCCGTTATGCGGAGCATTTCAAGGTAGGAGAGCGCTGTGCGATCTGGGGACGGATCCAGAGCCGTGAATATATGAAAAAACTGGATGAAGAGCATGTGGAGAAAAGAGTAGCTTTCGAGGTATCCGTCAGCAAACTGGAACTTCTGGAGGAGGCACAGGTGCAGGAATCCATCGTCTAACGACAAAAGATTGCAAAAAGTGACAATATATGGTATAAAAGAATGCATAGATATTAGTAACTGTGTACAGCTAGGGAGCGTCAGATACGCAGATAGACCATGAGGTGTGGAATGGCAGAAGGATGCATCTATATTTATACCGGCGATGGCAGAGGCAAATCACCGGCAGCGATTGGAAGAGCGGTACAGGCAGCGGTAGAAGGCAAGAGGGTCGTTATTATTCAGTTCCTGAAGGGAAAGGGACTGGGGGATTCCGATTTTTTACGCAGAATGGAGCCGGAGATCAAGCTGTTCCGTTTCGAGAAATCGGACGGTAATTTCGTGGAATTACCGGAGGAAAAGAAGCAGGAGGAGATCCAGAACATCCGTAACGGGATCGGCTTTGCCAAGAAAGTACTGACGACTGGAGAATGCGATCTGCTGATCCTGGACGAAGTGCTGGGACTGGTGGAGAAGGATATTATTACGGAAGATGACCTGAAGGCATTACTGGAATGCAGGGGAGATACGGATGTGATTCTGACGGGAATCACCCTGAACGATGAGATCTGTGTTCTGGCGGATGAAGTGTCCAAGATTGAAACGGTAAAATTCAAGGTCTGGGATTGACAGTCACATGGGTTGATGCTATCATAAAACTATATTTAAGAAGATAGAGGTTGCGTTTTTCAAGAGTATTTTTTCGGAGGTAACAGGTACCGATGAGGGAAGAAGAAAGGGGAACACGCCGAAAGATAAGGTATCCTGTATATGTTATCTTGGGCATACGTTTAAGAAGCGTATGACTGTCATCTCGTGAGCAGATGGGGCGCTATCAAATAAGCTTGGATAATCAGCGCCGGCGCCATTGTGCGCTGGCGTTTTGCAAATGGAGGAAGCATATGGCTATTTTTAAAGGAGCAGGCGTGGCAATCGTCACACCCATGAACGAGGACGGATCCGTCAATTATGAGAAATTCGGTGAACTGATCGAATTCCAGATCGCAAACGGCACAGATGCTATTATCGTATGCGGTACCACAGGTGAGTCATCTACCCTGACCCATGAGGAGCATCTGGATACTATCAAATACTGTGTGGACAAAGTTGCAAAGAGAATCCCTGTAGTAGCAGGTACCGGTTCCAATTGTACCGAGACTGCAGTATATCTGTCTCAGGAAGCGGAGAAATACGGCGTGGACGGCATTCTGCTGGTAAGTCCCTACTATAATAAAGCAACCCAGAAGGGACTGTATCGTCATTTCAAGACCGTTGCGGATTCTGTGAAGGTTCCCGCTATTCTGTATAACGTACCCAGCCGTACCGGCTGCAATATTCTGCCGGAGACCGTAGTGAAGCTGTGTAAGGACGTGGAGAACATCGTAGGTGTCAAGGAAGCCAGCGGCAACATCAGCCAGATCGCTCACCTGGCAGCCATCGGACAGGGCGTTGTGGATATTTATTCCGGTAATGACGACCAGATCGTACCCATTCTGGCCCTGGGCGGAGTCGGAGTTATCTCCGTACTTTCCAATGTAGCACCTACACAGACCCACGAGATCTGCCAGAAGTTCTTTGACGGAGATGTGGCAGGTAGCCGTCAGATGCAGTTAGATGCCATGGATCTGTGTAACGCACTGTTCTGTGAAGTGAACCCGATCCCTGTGAAGACCGCACTGAACATGATGGGAATGGGAGCCGGTGCGTTCCGTATGCCTCTGTGTGAAATGGAAGAGGCCAATGCCAAGAGGCTTGAAAAAGCCCTGAAGGATTATGGTGTCCTGTAGGCTGGAAAATAGAGAGCAAGAGTGGAAGAATCCCGCCTGTGAAATTTTTATCATGGGCGGGATCTTTTTTCAAAAAGTAACGATTCATAGTGCGCTTTTGCAAATGAATATGAGGGCTGCTGGATCGTTATTACAAAAATCATGATAGATGGGAGAAAAGAAAAATGGTAAAAATAATCATGCATGGATGTAACGGTAAAATGGGACAGGTGATCAGCGGACTGATCGCAGCGGACCCCGATATGGAACTGGTGGCGGGAATCGATGCCAGAGACGATGGACACAATCCCTACCCTGTATTCACAGATATTTACAAATGTGATGTGGCTGCAGATGCAATCATTGATTTCTCCGCAGCCGTGGCAGTAGACAAGCTGTTGGATTACTGCGTGGAGAAAAAGCTTCCCTGCGTGCTGTGTACCACTGGTCTGTCCGAGGCACAGCTGGCGAAAGTAGACGAAGCAGCGAAAAAGGTGGCCATCTTAAAATCCGCCAATATGTCCTTAGGTATCAACCTGATGTTAAAGCTTTTGAAAGAAGCTGCCGGAGTGCTGGCCAACGCAGGCTTCGATATGGAGATTGTGGAGAAGCACCACAATCTGAAGGTAGACGCTCCCAGCGGCACCGCACTGGCACTGGCAGATTCCATCAACGAGGAATTTAACGGTGAGTATGAATATGTCTATGACCGCAGCAACCGCAGAGAGCAGAGACCGAAGAAAGAAATTGGCATCAGCTCTGTCAGAGGCGGCACCATCGTCGGTGACCATGATGTGATCTTCGCCGGGGCAGACGAAGTTGTAACCTTCTCCCACACCGCCTACTCCAAAGCTGTCTTCGGTAAAGGCGCCGTACAGGCAGCCAAGTTCCTGGCAGGCAAGCCCGCTGGCATGTACAACATGTCTGATGTTATCAATGCAGCGATGTAATTACCTGGTAAAGTCATGAACTGACGAAGTGGATGGATGCCATGGCGATGATGTTTGTCGTAGAGTGTTGACATTTTCTTGAAAAGTGTTGAAGAACAGGGTGGAGCAAACACGATGTTTGCGACAGCCGATCCGCACTACGGATGGTGCGTGTAGGCGTGCCCGTGTTAAGTAGAACAAATGAATCACTTTTCCTAAAAAATTCACACTCGGAGACCTTACACCGAGGCATGGTATCCGTACGCTTCGTGAAGTAACATAGAAAGGTGAATTTCATGAGCGAAATGGAACAGAAGGTTCTAAAGACCCTCTCACACCAATACAAAAATATAGCGGCAGCCTCCACAGAGATCATCAACCTCCAGTCCATCCTGAACCTCCCCAAAGGTACGGAACATTTCCTGACGGATATCCACGGAGAATACGAACAGTTCAACCATGTCCTGAAAAACGGTTCCGGTTCCGTACGCCGCAAGATCGACGAGGAATTCGGCAACACCATCAGCAACAAGGACAAAAAAAGCCTGGCAACCCTGATCTATTATCCAGAGAGCAAACTGGAGATCGTGGAAAGAGAAGAGGACAATCTGGAGGACTGGTACAAAATATCCCTTCATCGTCTGGTACAGGTCATCAAACGTGTCTCTTCCAAATACACCCGCTCCAAAGTCAGAAAGGCATTGCCGAAGGATTTCGCCTATGTCATCGAAGAACTGATCACGGAGAAGGAAGAAATCCAGGACAAAGAGGCATACTATAATGAGATCATCCATACTATCATCCGCATCGGCAGAGCGCCGCAGTTTATTATTGCGTTAAGCCACCTGATCCAGCGGCTGGTCATCGATCATCTGCATATCGTCGGTGATATTTACGACAGAGGTCCCGGCCCTCATATTATTATGGATACTTTGTGCGAATACCATTCCGTGGATGTCCAGTGGGGCAATCATGACATGGTGTGGATGGGCGCGGCGGCCGGAAGTCTGGCCTGTATCGCCAATGTGGTCAGAATGTCTGCCAGATACGGTAATCTCGCCACTCTGGAGGATGGCTACGGCATCAACCTGCTGCCTCTGGCTACATTTGCACTGGAAACTTATGAGAATACCAACTGCGATGCCTTTACCATCAAGTTCAATACCGATTACAATACCAAGGATCTCGGGCTGGACACCAAGATGCATAAAGCAATTGCTATCTTGCAGTTCAAGCTGGAAGGACAGCTGATTATGAGACACCCGGAGTTCCATATGGAAGGCCGGATGCTGTTGCATCGGATCGATTTCGAGAAAAAGACGATCTGCGTGGACGGCAAAGAATATCCCATGAAAGACGTGGATTTCCCTACGGTGGATCCTGTACATCCTTACGAACTCACGGAGGAAGAGAGCAAGGTCATGCTGCGCCTGCAGCAGGTGTTCATACGTTGTGAGAAACTGCAGCGCCATGTAAAATTTCTGTTTTCCAAGGGCGGCATGTACAAGATTTACAACGGCAATCTGTTGTATCACGGCTGTGTCCCCTTGAATCCGGACGGCAGTTTCATGCAGGTGGAGATCTGCGGAAAAGAGTATTGCGGAAAAGCACTGTACGACATTCTGGAATATTACGCCAGAAGAGGTTATTATGCCAAGGAAGCCAAAGAGCGCGCTCTTGGACAGGATATGATCTGGTACATCTGGGCGGGCCCCGGTTCCCCGGTGTTCGGCAAGGCAAAAATGGCTACCTTTGAGCGGTATTTCCTGAAGGATAAGGAGACTCATATAGAAGAGAAAAACAGTTACTATAAGCTGTTGGAAAATGAGGAAGTCATCGGCAGAATCTTAGAGGAATTCGGTCTGGACAAGGCCGATGCCCATATCGTCAATGGTCATGTGCCTGTGGAACAGATCCATGGGGAATCACCCATCAAATGCGGCGGTAAGCTGCTGATCATCGACGGTGGCTTTTCCAAAGCATATCAGAAAAAGACGGGAATTGCGGGATATACGCTGGTATGTAATTCCAGAGGAATGCGTCTGGTAGCCCATGAACCTTTTGAATCTACGGAAGCGGCGATCATCAAGGAATCGGATATTTTCTCGGATTCCGTGGTGGTGGAGAATTTCCCCCGCAGAAAACTGGTGGCCGATACCGATACCGGCAAGGAGATCCAGGAGAATATCTTCTATCTGGAAGAACTCCTGGAGGCTTACCGGGAAGGTACGATCATGGAAGAGGTATAACTTATCTCTGGCCGGCTCCGGTGGTGGCAGTGGTAGAATTGTTGTTACCTGCAGTATCATTACCGTTGCCTACCAGGTCGTTGGTGATATCGGAGACACCGTTTGCGGCATCGTCCACGATATTGCCTACGGTATCACCGGCTTCTCCGATGGCATTGCCTGCATTGTCCAGCATGGAATCATTTTCTCCTACGGTGTTACCGTTGCCGTTCATGTCACCCATAGTGCTGTCGGTAGCGGCAGTTCCGGTCTCTGTGGTCTGCGCCTCTGTGCTCCCCTGAGCAGCAGGAGAGGTGGACGGAGAAGGAGAGGCAGCCATGCTGCCGGAGTTATTGTTGTTCTTGTTGGTGCCACAGGCGGTCGCCATACACAGGTAGACTGTGATGATGCCCAGAACCAGTAATTTTTTCCCGATGTGGGATGTTACGTTATTTGTCTTATTTTTCATAATGTCCTCCATTTCAAGATGCCCGTCAGGGATATTCAGTCCGAACCAAAGGTGGTCGGCTTGAGGGTAGTATGTGCGGATTTTAGAAAATAATTCAAAAAAATAAAAATCATTTGGAAGAAAACGAGGAAAAAGATGGAATTTCGCCCCTGTATTGATATTCATAACGGAAAAGTAAAACAGATTGTCGGTGGAAGCTTAAAAGATCTCGGTGATCGGGCGCAGGAGAACTTTGTCTCAGAACAGGACGCTGCCTTTTATGCAAAACTGTATCAGAAAAACAGTTTAAAAGGCGGACATATTATTTTATTGAATGCCTCGGACAGCCCTTATTATGAGGCAACGAAGGAACAGGCATTGTCGGCCCTGCGTGTATATCCGGGAGGATTGCAGGTCGGAGGAGGCATCACGGCGGAGAATGCGGCAGAGTATCTGGCAGCAGGGGCCTCCCATGTGATCGTGACGTCCTATGTGTTCAGGGAGGGACGGATCGACTATGACAGACTGGACAAACTGGTCCAGTCCATCGGAAAAGAGCACCTTGTGCTGGATGTAAGCTGCAAGCGTGCGGGAGAGCAGTATCTGGTAGTGACTGACCGCTGGCAGAAGCTGACAGAAGAAGCAGTGGATGAGGCACTACTTAAAAAATTATCTGCCTATTGTGATGAATTCCTGATCCATGCCGTGGATGTGGAAGGCAAGGCCCGGGGAATTGAACAGGAACTGGTAAAGTTTATCGGAAATTATACCGGAAATCCAATCACCTATGCGGGTGGTGTTCACTCCATGGAAGATCTGTATTTGTTAAAAAAACTGGGGCAGAACCGGATGAATGTGACCATCGGGAGTGCACTGGATCTCTTCGGCGGCAGCATGAAATGGGAAGATGTACTGACAGTGTGCAGAGAAAAATAGAAAGATCCGCAGGAACTATCATGTGATAGCGCCTGCGGATCTTATTTTTCGTTTATGATTAAAGTTTGGTTACGTTAACAGCCTGAGGTCCCTTTTCTCCATCTACGATATCAAAAGAAACGGCTGCGCCCTCTTCCAGGGTCTTGTAACCGTCCATTTTCAGACCGCTGTAGTGTACGAATACATCCTTGCCGGATTCATCGGAGATGAAACCATAACCCTTCTGATTGTTGAACCACTTAACTGTACCTTTGTTCATAATAGATACCTCCACAAATTCTTTGCTGTCATTTACTTTTTGCAATGTATACAACATTGTCTCAGCAAGTGCATCATAGCACAGCAGGTAGTAAAAGTAAATAGACGATTCTGTAAAATTGCACAAAAATTTATAGGTAATTCCCTTTTAAATACGAATAAATGAAGAAAATCTTGGGAAAATATTACAAAAATGTTAAGAAATGATTGCTGTAAGAGCTTTCCTGTGGTAAAATGGGTTGATATTTAGCGGAGGTGACTCTATGAAAAGACGTAAACATAAGCGAAGATTGAACCATGTGCTGATTCTTACGTCAGACGCAGCAGATGCCAATGTAAAGCAGTTCCGTGTACGTGCATGGATCGTGGAAGTCGTGGTACTTCTGTTGTGTGTATTGGTCGGCGGAGTGATCGGCTATTTTATCTACGAGGGACAGCTCTGGGAGAACGCCAGCAGACGGAGCCATGAACAGGTTATGGCACTGGAGGAAGAGAACAAGTCACTGAGCGAGCAGAACAGTAAGCTGGAAGCGCAGGTGACGGAACAGGCGGAAGAGATACAGATCTTAAGCGACACCGTAAGCCAGAAGGTACAGAGTGAGAGCGAATTATCAGCAACTCTGGAAAAGCAGAGCCTTCCTACGGAATTCCCTCTGACGGGTTCTGCATCCATGGAGGAAGTAAGTGAGGGCGATCCCATGTGCATATTCCATGCATCGGTGGGAACTACGGTTGTGGCGGCGGCCAGCGGTACGGTCATTGCCATAAATGATGACGAGATCTACGGACACAGCGTGTGGGTGGATCATGGCAACGGTTATGTCACCATCTATCGGAATAAAGGAGATACCACAGTGAATGTGGGGGATTCCGTAGTACAGGGAACTACCTTGTTTGTCATCGGCGAAGATAACGCGGATCTGGGATACCAGATGCAGAAAGACGGAAGCTATATTAATCCTATGGATATGCTGGCAATCAGTGGTTGATTGCGGAAAGGTTTGGAAGATACATGTTAGGAAAAAAGAATGCAGATACAAAAATGAGCACACTGATCGGTGCCGGAGCGGAGTTGACCGGAGATTTTACATTGGACGGTTCCGCAAGAATTGACGGTAAGATTGGTGGTAACGTGACGGTGACAGGCAACCTGATCCTGGGAGCCGGAAGCATAGTCACAGGAGATGTACAGGCTGCATCTGTTCTGATCGGCGGGGAAGTGACCGGAAATATCACTGCACCGGAGAAAGCGGAACTGACAGCTTCGGCCAAAGTGCTGGGGGACATTGCCACAAAGGTGATCGTTATTGATGAACATGCCGTATTCCAGGGAAAAATCGATATGAACCAGACAGTTCCTGACAGAAAAGGTAAAGCCAGAACGGCCAAAGCGGTCCGGGCAGGACGCAAGAGTGCCAAGGCAGCCATCGCAGAAGCTCTGAAGGAAGTGGAAGAGGAAGAAAAGAGAGAAAATCAGAAGACTTCACAGACAGCAGAGACGGTGGAGAAGACAGAAACTCCAGCTGCGGAAACAACAGCAGCCAATACAAGCGAAGCATAAGAAGAATAAAAGATAAAATAAAAACAGGAGCGCCGTTTTTGAGTGCTCCTGTTTTTATTCATTAAGTTAAGAATTCTGTTCCGTTTCCTTTTTCTCCATACGTCCAAAGACCAGCTCGTAACCGTCGTTGCCGTAGTTCAGTGAACGGTTTACGCGGCTGATGGTGGCGGTGGAAGCTCCGGTCTTCTCGGCAATCTCCAGATATGTCTTGCCGTCCTTCAGCATGGCAGCCACTTCGAACCGTTGGGACAGAGACAACAGTTCGTTGACAGTACACAGATCTTCGAAGAAACTGTAGCATTCCTCACGGGACTGCAGACACAACACCGCATCAAAAAGGGAATCTACAGCGTCCGTTTTGATTTTTTTATTCATTATCGACACACCTTTCCATAGTTGTAATCAATACAACGCAACTATTATTATTTTAGCATACTAAAGTTGTAAAGTAAAGGAGTGAAACAAAATAGTTATAAAATCTTTATAAATTCAGAGAACAGAGAAAAGGTGCAACTGTTGACATGTAGTTTTGAATACTATATAATGAATGCAAAAGAAAACAAGCGCTCGCAGAGCGAGCATTTGTTTTCTTGCATTCATTAACAAGAGAACCGTCTGCGAAGCAGACAGCAGAGTGCGAAGCACGGGTTATCGAGTCAATATTTTTGGAAACTACCTCACGGAAAGGACAGCAGGAACATTATGGCAGCAACAACAGAAGAATTACTTCAGATGATCTTACAGAGTCTGGAGAAAGTAGAATATATCAAGTCGGAAGACATTCCGAATATTGATCTGTATATGGATCAGGTACTGACCTTTATGGATCGTAAGCTGCGTTCCGCAGTGCGGCCCCAGACCGAAGACCGCATCCTGACCAAGACCATGATCAACAATTATGCGAAGAATGATCTGCTGCCGCCGCCGGTGAAGAAGAAATATTCCAAAGAGCATGTGCTGCTTCTTATTTTTATCTACTATTATAAAGGGATCATTCCCATGAATGAGATCCAGACGCTGCTTAAGCCCCTTACTGACCGCTATTTTCAGAACGGACAGGTCTTTGACCTGGAGAGCGTCTACAAGGAAGTGGTGGTGCTGGAGAAGGAACAGTTGGAGGATCTGAAAAAGGATGTTGTGGAGAAATTCCGCAGAGCAGAGGATTCCTTTACCGAAGTGACCGGAGAAGAGCAGGAGTTTTTACAGAAATTTGCCCTGATCTGCCTGTTGAGCTTTGATGTCTATATGAAGAAGATGATTGTGGAACAGCTGGTAGCGGATCTGGCAGATACGATGAAAGCACAGGAACCGGAGAAGGAAGCTCATAAGAAAAAGAATTAGACCGTTTTGGAAAGTAAAAGGACAATAGAATGAAAGCAATCATGGATCTTCATACGCATACTCTGGCAGCAGGGCATGCGTATAGTACCTTATTGGAGAATATAGATGCTGCATTGGCAATGGGCTTACAGTACCTGGGAATGAGTGAGCACGGACCGACTTCCCCGGGAGGCCCGCATAATTTCTTTTTCAGTAATTATAAAGTGATTCCCAGAATATATGACAGAGAAGAGAACACCGGCCGGGTAATACCGAAGCCAGATGGAAGTCTGCGCCTGCTATGCGGCGTAGAAGCAAATATCTGCAGTACAAACGGTGAACTGGATCTGGAAGAGCGCTATCTGCAGAAAATGGATTATGCCCTTGCCAGCATTCATCCCTTTGCCTTTACTGCGGGAAGCCGCAAGGAGAATACACTGGCATCTGTCAGAGCTTTTCAGAATCCTTATGTGAAAATACTTGGGCATCCCGATGACGGCAGATTTCCGTTGGATTATGACGAACTGGTGCGAGAGGCCAGACAGGCACAGGCGGTGTTGGAAGTGAACAATTCATCCCTGAATCCCCAGTCGGCCAGACAAGGAGGCAGAGAAAATATTACAGAGCTGTTAAAGACTTGCATGAAGTATGATCAGCCTGTTATAATGGGAACGGACAGCCATATGTGCTTTGCCATCGGAGCATTTGATGATGCAGAGCAGCTGATGCGGGAACTGGAATTTCCGAAGGAACTGGTGTTGAACTATGATCCGGAGAACATCCGTAAGCTGATTAACATAACATTATAGCTGATTCCACCCGGCAAGACCGGACAAGAATTCCAGCCACAGACGGCAGGCCCCGTAAGAGGGCAGATAGGAGAACAAATGAAAGACGCAAATTGTGGATATTGTATGAGAGGAGAACTGTTAGACAAGTTCGGTATTTTTATCTGTGATCTGAAGGTAAGCAGCCTGATCCTGTTCAAGGAGCAGAGCCATCCCGGCAGATGCATCGTGGCATATAAGGACCATGTCAGCGAGATCGTGGACATCAGCGAGGAAGAGAGAAGATTATTCTTCGAGGATGTGGCTCATGCAGCCAAAGCTATTCATGCAGCATTCCATCCCGATAAATTAAACTACGGCGCTTACGGTGACACCGGCTGCCATCTGCATATGCACCTGTGCCCGAAGTACAAGGACGGCTTCGAGTGGGGCGGAACCTTCGAGATGAACCCCGGCAAGACTCTGCTGACCGATGCGGAGTATCAGGAGATGATCGATAAGATCAAGGCAAATCTGTAATTATATGGAACGTTTTCCCCGAGGTTACATAGAATAAATATGTAATCTCAGGGAGGATGAATGATTATGAAAAGAAGGAAAGTAACGGTAGCAGTATTGTCTGTAGTGCTTGCAGCGGCTGCACTTACGGGCTGCGGCAGCGCACAGCAGACGAACGGACCAAAGAAGACCAGAGTGGTGCTCAATGAGGTAGCCCACTCTATTTTTTATGCACCGATGTATGTGGCAATCGAAGAAGGATATTTTGAAGATGCCGGGATCGATCTGGAGCTGGTGACGGGATTTGGCGCGGATAAGACCATGACGGCAGTACTGACCGGTGAGGCGGACATCGGCTTTATGGGCAGCGAGAGCACCATTTACACCTATGCTGGCGGAACGGAAGATTATGTGGTGAATTTTGCCCAGCTGACCCAGCGGGCTGGCAATTTCCTGGTGGCGAGAGAACCCATCGATGATTTTTCGTGGGATATGTTAAAAGGTACTACCGTCTTGGGCGGTAGAGCGGGCGGTATGCCGGAGATGGTATTTGAATATATTCTGGAGAAAAATAATATGAATCCGACAACGGATCTGTCCATCGACCAGAGCATTGACTTCGGTTCCACGGCAGCAGCTTTTTCCGGCGGACAGGGAGACTTTACTATTGAGTTCGAGCCGCATGCTACACTGTTGGAGCAGAAGGGTGACGGCTATGTGGTGGCCTCTCTGGGTGAAGAATCCGGTTATGTTCCTTATACCTCGTTCTCAGCAAAGAAGAGTTACCTGGAAAAAAATCCCGAGACCATTCAGGCATTCACTGATGCCTTGCAAAAAGGCATGGATTACGTACAGGAGCATAGTGCGGAGGAAATTGCCAAGTGTATTGCACCCCAGTTTGCCGAGACCGAAAGTGACACATTGACAGCTATTGTTGCCAGATATCAGGAACAGGATACCTGGAAAGAGGATTTGATCTTCCATAAAGATGCCTTTGACCTGTTGCAGAATATTCTGGAGGATTCGGATGTACTGAAAGAGAGAGTACCTTACGAGGCACTGGTAACTACGGAATTCGCAGAGAAAGCAACGGCAAGATAAGCAGAATAAAATAGGATAAAAAGGGGGAGGATCAGACGTCCTCCTCCTTGATGTGTATATTTTTGATGGCCCATAATTTCAAAGCTTTGGCATTGGTACTGATCTTCTCCAGGGAATCCAGAATATCCTGAAATGCCGGGCGCTCATCCTCGGAGATGATGCCGTCTTCGGAGATGGCAATCAGGGAAGCCCGCAGGGTGTCGATATCCTTTAAGGAACCCAGTACCTTCAATGCCAGCCGGTCAAAGTCCACAATGTCGACTTCCGATACACTGCTGCGGCCCAGAGGACATTCCCTGGCACAGAAGGAATTGTTCAGCTCCGGTGTATTGTAGGCCTTGGCCATGGCCTTGACTTCCTCGGGATAGGGAACAATGGTGTCCAGTTCGATCCTGGCCAGTCTGGTACGGTCGATGCCCACCAGTTCGGCGGCTTTTTCCCGGCTGCTGAAGTCCGCATTCGTCTCAGCGGCTTCGCAACGTGCGAGATAGTACATATTATCAGCGGCTTTTGTAGCTTTTTTACCCATTTTTCTTTCAACCCTTTTATATTATAGTTTAATCAAACATCTCTAGTATCACAGTTTAGTAGAAAAACGGCACATTGTAAAGGAAAAAAGACGATATTTTACGAAAAGCAGTTGAGGGAATGTGTAAAATTTGCTAAAATATAAGAGATGTGAAAAAGAACAGATTTTTCATATAAAAACGGAGGTGCGGTAATGGGTTTAATCAGAGCAGCGAAAGATGCAGTCAGCAGCATGATGGCTGACCAGTGGAGAGAGTATTTTTATTGTGATTCCCTTTCCAATGATGTGCTGGTAGTAAAAGGACAGCAGCGTGTAACCAATGGACGTAACAGTAACACCAAGGGTGTGGAGAACATTATCTCCAACGGCTCTATCGTGGCAGTCAACGAAGGACAGTGTATGATCATCGTGGATCAGGGCGGAATTGTAGAGTTCTGTGCCGATGCAGGTGAATTCGTATATGATTCTTCCACCGAGCCCAGCCTGTTCTACGGAAATCTTGGTGAGAGCGTTAAGAATACATTTTCCAATATCGGGAAGCGTTTTACCTTCGGAGGTAATGCGGCAAAGGATCAGAGAATCTACTTTTTTAATATTAAGGAGATCATGAACAATCTCTTTGGTACTGCAAGCCCCATTCCTTTCCGTGTGATCGATCAGAATATCGGACTGGATCTGGATACTTCTTTACGTTGTAACGGTGAATATTCATTCCATCTGGTAGATCCTCTGTTATTCTACAAGAATGTATGTGGTAACGTAACAGAGTCCTACACCAGAAGTGAACTGGTAGCGAAGATGAAGGCAGAACTGTTGACTGCATTGCAGCCCGCACTGGCCAAGATCTCCGCAAAAGGCGTCCGTCCCAGTGAGATTCCCGCACACACTGAGGAACTGACGGAGGCTTTAAAAGATGAACTTTCCGATCTGTGGACCAAGCTTCGCGGTATCGAGATCGTTACTATCAATATCAACTCTGCAAAGATTCCCGATGAGGATGCGAAGACTATTGCTGATCTGCAGAGAACCGCAGTACTGCGCAATACCGGAATGGCTGCAGCTACCATGACTGCTGCACAGGCCGAAGCTATGAAGATGGCAGCATCTAATACTTCCACAGGACCTATGATGGCATTTGCCGGTATGAACATGGCGAATATGGTAGGTGGTATTAATGCCGGCCAACTGTACCAGATGGATGCACAGCAGAATGGTATGGGTATGCAGCAGGCACAGGCAGCACCTGTGCAGGGGCAGGCTCCTAAGATGCAGGCACCGGTACTAGGCTGGACCTGTAGCTGCGGTGCTGCGGATAACCGGGGCAAATTCTGTTCCGAGTGTGGCGCACCCAAGCCCTCCGATGCAGGTTGGACCTGCAGCTGTGGTGCAGTAAACCAGGGCAAGTTCTGTTCCGAATGCGGAGCAAAGAAGCCGGACGGCGCACCGATCTATAAATGCGACAAGTGTGGCTGGGAGCCGGAAGATCCTGCACATCCTCCCAAGTTCTGCCCGGAGTGCGGTGATCCTTTTGACGAGAACGACAGAGTATAATACATACTCAGCAGAATATTTCTACAAAACAGCAGTACAGCGGATGCCTTTTGGCATCTGCTGTACTTTGCTGTAACAGTGCGGCTTTGCGAATGGCGCGCTGAACTGTTAACAGTTCAGCTATGTGGTGCAACTTTGGCACCTGCGTTCCTGAACTTATGCTATACAAACATTACAACAGAATGAAAAACAGAGAGAAACATAAATGAGCGGAAATCTGATTGCAATTATCGTCATATTGGTATTACTTCTGGTGCTTGCAGGAATCATTTATTATGCCTATTGCAACATCAGGAAAAAACTGCGGGATACCTCCCGGATGTTATTCGGAACGGACTCCATGATCGAGGGAATGAAACAGAGAGAAAAGGAAGTGGAAATGACACCGAAGTCGGTCTCTTCCGCAACCAACCTGTACATGCCGTCCATTATGCGGGATTTCCCGGAATTTCATTATGATGAGATGAAGAGCAGAGCGGAGAATGTGCTGACCTCCTATCTGCAGAGTATTACGAAACAGAATCCGGCCCTGTTGTCGGAGGGAACCAGAGAATTGAAAGAACAGCTCAGACTGCGGCTGGAAATGCTACAGAACCAGTCCCAGAAGGAGAGCTTTGAAAATATCCATATTCACAGAACGGAGATCCACCAGTACCGGAAGCAGAGGGGAAGACAGAGTATTGTCCTGCAGACAGCAGTGGAGTATTTTCATGCATTAAAAGAGAACGGAAAAGTAATAAGAGGCAGTGAAGAGCATAAAGAACAGGCCAAGTATAACGTGGAACTGGTCTATATCCAGGATCAGGATATGATCGAGAATCAGGAGGATGCCGGTCTGGGACTGAACTGTCCGAACTGTGGAGCACCGCTTCCGGGACTGGGAGCCAAGAAATGTATTTACTGTGACACGCCGATCGTGGAATACAATCTCCGTGTCTGGAATTTCAGCCGGGTGGAAGAGGTATAGAGAAAGCAAAAGAGGGTCTGCATGGAAGAAAAATGTATGGGATTGAAAAACGAGGTTGCATTGCAGGAAAAACAGACAGGGGATGTGGACAGACAGCTGGATGAGACCACCAGAGAACTGCATCGGGAGCGGGAAAAGCTGATGGCTGTGATCCGTATGTCCGGAGATCTGATTTTCGAATATGATATTGTAAATGACAAGATGTATTATGCCGGTCCGGGAGAGGGAATTCTGTATTCCCGGCAGATCACGGAGGGGTATACAGATCAGCTGCTCAAAGAAGCCGGGAACCGGACAGAAACGGTAGAACAACAGCTGGCAGAAGCACTGCGCAGTGGCAAGCCGGATATTTATATCGAACTCTGCAAGACCGATGCGCAGGGGAAGCCCCGGTGGGTGAAGGTCATCGGACAGACTTTTTATGATGAAAAGGGAGAACCGGAGCGGGTTCTGGGAAAGGTCTGTGACATTGATGACCAGAAGAAAAAAGAGTGGGAACTGCGGGAAAAATCTCAGAAAGATTCCCTGACCGGATTGCTGAACAATTCTACCATCAAACAACAGATCGGTGCCAGGATACAGAGCCTGAAACGCGGGCAGACTGGGTATCTGGTCGTACAGGATGTGGACAGCTTTAAGAAGATCAACGACACCAACGGCCATCTGTTTGGGGATGCGGTATTGTGTTCCTTTGCGGATGAACTCAGTAATATTTTCCCCGAGGCGTTAAAAGGCCGGATCGGTGGGGATGAATTTGTCTTCTATGTGGAGGACATGGACAGAGAACAGCTGGAGGAGAAATTAAAACAGCTGAACCGCTGCATGTCTGACCGTTATGATGATGACAAGACAGGGCTGCACATTTCCTGTAGCCTGGGCGCGGCGGTGACAGACGGCACGGTGACGGATTACAATCTGTTGTTCCAGTGGGCAGATGCAGCCCTGTATCAGGTAAAGAGCAAAGGAAAGGGTGCTTATTACCTGCTGGATGTCAAGGAAGGTGTGGCATTGCCCGGCAAGAGTTATCTGGACAGTGAAGAGAACAAGGAGGACGAGATTGCCCATAAAGAGGCACAGTTTGAGAGTGCGGAAGATTTGGTATTATTTTGCATGGATCTGTTGGAAAATGTGCCGAATCTGACCAGTGCACTAAAGGTGATCTGTGAGCGGACCTGTAGCTTTTTTGGAATTGATGACATGATCTGTGTGGAAGTCAACGAGGCTGGACCAACAATCCGTTATCAATGGAATCGTGAAGAGAAGAAAGATTTTGCCAGAAGAATCCTGAATCCCGGCGTGTTCGAATGGGACAGGATCCGGAAAAAGGCCGATGAATCCGGTGCTGTGATCTACCGGCAGTTAGAGACTCCGGATGTCTACAAGGAAGAGGCGGAGTCCGTGATGATTGTAATGTCCACGGCCGCTAAGGGATTAAAGGCCAGCGTTATTTTCTCAAATCGCCACACAGACAGAAGCTGGCAGGAAGAGAAAAATGCACTGTGCAGAATTTCTCACCAGATTTTTAACCGACTGCGCACGCTGAAGAATGCGGAGAAGGATCAGCGTGATCTGAACCGGAAACTGAATTATGATGCTCTGACCGGACTGCCGATATATAACAAGTTTGTGGATAAGCTGGAGGCCTATATGGCTGCCCACGGGAAATCAGGATTGTTTTTTGTGTCATCTGATTTTTCAAATTTCCAGTATGTGAACGAAATGTACGGTTATGAAGTGGGAGATAGGATCCTGCATGATTTTGCGATAGCCTTGCAGGAAAAGTGCCAGAACGGCGTACTGTTCTGTCGTGTAACTTCGGATCATTTCGTGGGAGTGCTGAAGGAAGATACGGTGGAGAAGGCCAGAGACAAATATCTGGAATTCACCAATACTTTTGTGCAGAAGACCAACAGCCGCTACGACCAGTGCAATCTGGTCATTGCCACGGGAATGTATGAAATCCTGGAGAATGACTGGTCGGTGTCCTCCATGATGGATAACGCCAATGAGGCCAGAAAACAGTGCAAGACCCAGAAGGTAGACAGTGCGGTGGAAATCTATACAGAGAAGATCCGTAAGAATCTGGAGAATACCAGAGAGATCGTATCTGGTATGGTAGCTGCATACAATAATAAGGAATTTCGGGCGTATCTGCAGCCGAAAGTTTCTTTGCACACCGGAAAAGTAGTGGGTGCTGAAGCACTGGTCAGATGGATCCGGGCTGACGGTTCTATGGTAATGCCGGGGAGATTTATTGATGTCTTTGAGAGAAACGGATTTGTGACCAAGGTGGATTTTGCCATTCTGGATCAGGTACTGGAATATTTGCAGGATGCTTTGGCGCAGAGAGAAGAAGTGGTGCCGATCTCGGTGAACTTTTCCAGAAGGCATAATGAATATACAGACTTCGTACCGAATATTTTAAAACGCCTGAAAGACTACAAAGTACCCAGTGAACTTTTGGAAGTGGAAGTGACGGAATCTGTTTTCATGTCGGATCTAAATAAACTGACCAACAATCTGGAGACTCTCCGGGATAAAGGGGTAGAGATTTCAGTAGATGATTTCGGCAGCGGTTATTCATCCCTGAATCTGTTGTCCAAGGTAGCGGTGGATACGGTGAAGCTGGACAAGCAGTTCCTGGATGACACCATGAACAGCGAACGGGAAGAAACGGCATTGACAATTATCAAATATCTGACTAAAATGTTGAAGCATCTCGGCTTCAAGGTATTGGCAGAGGGGGTGGAGACGAAGGAACAGTTAGACATGCTGCGTCTGGCGGACTGTGACATCGTACAGGGCTATTTTTATGCAAAGCCTATGCCAATCGATGATTTCCGAAAGTTTTTGCAGGAATTTAATGAAAGGGATAATGCATAATTCATGAGTATTTATGATACCTTAAATAAAGAACAAAAAGAAGCGGTGCTTCATACGGAAGGACCGCTCCTTCTGTTGGCGGGCGCAGGAAGCGGCAAGACCCGTGTCCTGACCCACAGAGTGGCTTATCTGATCGATGAGATGGGAGTAAATCCATGGAACATTCTGGCCATCACTTTTACCAACAAAGCAGCCCAGGAGATGCGGGAGCGTGTGGATCAGATCGCAGGTTTCGGTGCGGATCAGGTATGGGTAGCGACATTCCATGCCACTTGCATGAGGATCCTCAGAAGACATATTGACCGGTTGGGCTATGATACGAATTTTACCATTTATGATACGGATGACCAGAAATCTGTGATAAAGCAGGTCTGCAAGCGCCTGAACATCGACACGAAGATGTACAAAGAGCGGACGCTGTTATCGGAAATTTCCTCCGCCAAGGACGAGCTGGTGGATGTGCGGGAATTTGAAGTAAAATCCGTGGGAGATTACAAGAAATCCGTGATCGCCAAGGTCTACAGAGAGTATCAGGAGACCTTGAAAAAGAGTAATGCACTGGATTTTGATGATATTATTGTAAAGACTGTGGAACTGTTCAAAAGCTGCCCGGAAGTACTTTATAATTATCAAGAACGTTTCAAATATATCATGGTGGATGAGTACCAGGATACCAATACAGCGCAGTTCGAACTGATCCGTCTGTTGGCGGACGGTTATCGCAATCTGTGTGTGGTAGGTGATGATGACCAGTCCATCTACAAATTCCGCGGTGCCAATATCCGTAATATTCTGGACTACGAGAAGGTATATCCCGATGCAAAGGTGATTAAGCTGGAACAGAACTACCGATCCACCCAGAACATCCTGGATGCGGCCAACGCGGTGATCCGTAACAACAGAGGCCGTAAGGAAAAAGCCCTCTGGACGGAAAAAGGATCAGGCAGCCGGGTACATTTCAGGCAGTTTGACAATGCCTATGAAGAGGCGGAATACATTGCGGACGATATTGCCGACAAGGTGAAAAATGACGGCATTGCCTATGCGGACTGTGCGGTGCTGTACCGTACCAATGCCCAGTCGCGACTTCTGGAAGAACGTATGGTAGTGGAGGGCATTCCCTATCATGTGGTAGGTGGAGTGAACTTCTATGCCAGACAGGAGATCCGCGATATTCTGGCATATCTGAAAACTATTGATAACGGCAGGGATGAAGTGGCTCTGCGCAGAATTATTAATGTGCCGAAAAGAAGCATCGGTGCGGCATCCTTGGAAAAGGTAGCAGACTATGCACAGATGAAGGATATTACTTTATTTGATGCATTGTGTGAAGCAGATCAGATCAAGGGACTGGGAAGAGCGGAGCCCAAGATCCGTGGATTTGTGAATCTGATCGAGGTACTTCGCAGCGGATTATCTTCGTATACATTGCCGGATCTGATCAAATCTCTGCTGGAACGGATCGATTATGCAGAATATCTGCGGGATCAGGATGAGGAATCCGCTGAGGATCGTCTGGGGAACGTAGATGAATTGATCACCAAGGCGGCCGCATATGAGGAGACTCACGACGAGCCTTCTCTGTCGGAATTTCTGGAAGAAATCATGCTGGTGGCAGACATTGACAATGTGGAGAACGGTGACAACCGGGTGCTGCTCATGACGCTGCACAGTGCCAAAGGCCTGGAATTCCCGGTGGTGTATCTCGCCGGCATGGAAGATGGATTATTCCCCAGCTTTATGACCATTGCTTCCGATGACCCGTTGGAGATCGAGGAAGAGAGAAGACTGGCTTATGTGGGAATCACCAGAGCCAAGGAGGATCTGACGCTGACATGTGCAAAGAGCAGAATGCTGCGTGGGGAGACCCAGTACAATCCGGTGAGCCGTTTTGTGAGGGAGATTCCGAAGGAATTATTGGATAATACCCTGCCGCCCAGCAGAAGATACCGGGACGATGATCTGGAAGATTTTCAGGCGAGAAGAGCCAATGAAGCAGCTCTTCGTGCCATGGGACTGGAGGCGATTGCATCTCCCCGGTCTGGATCCGGCTCGGACAGTGGTTTTGGCGGCTTCGGTAATACCGGCTTTGATCCAAGACCCAAGGCGACCTTAAAACCCCGTGTTACGGCAAAGGCGGATAAACCTTATATTTCCAAGGGCATCAGCGGACTGAACCAGCTGGCCGGACTGCAGAGGGGCACGGAGTTCAAGGCACCGGAGAAACTGGACTACGAGGTAGGTGACAGAGTGCGCCATATCAAATACGGCGAGGGCACGGTACTAAATATCGTGAGAGAACCCAGAGACTATAAAGTGACCGTGGAATTCGACCAGGCAGGGCAGAAGATTATGTATGCGTCTTTTGCAAAACTAAAGCAGTTGTAAGAAATTATAAGAATATAGGAATAAGAAATGTATTTCCTCAAATATGGTTTTTCTATAGTATTTTTGATGAAAATATGGTATCATATAAAGGAATGAAAACAAAATGCTTTGCATCCATAAATACGAATAGATGCAGGAAAGGCAGGTAAATAATATGAACAGAATTGAAAATCTGGTAGATCTTGACAAATTAAATGAGCTGAAAGTCAGCGAACTGAAGAAGCTTAACAAGCTGTTGGGTAAGGAAGTGGAAGAGAAGAAGGAGCGCAATGTCCTGGTATGGGTACTGGCGATCATTGGCGCTGTAGCAGCTGTTGCAGCTGTAGCTTATGCCGTATATCGTTTCTTCTTTGCACAGGATTATCTGGAAGACTTCGAGGATGATTTCGAAGATGAAGCAGATGACGTGGAAGAGGATGACGACGACTTCTTCGAGGATGAAGGAGAGAACTAACCCATGAAAAAAGGACAGGTATATGAAGGATCTGTTGTAAGGGTCGATTTTCCCAACAAAGGGATCGTCTGTGTGGGAGAAGAGACTGCTGTAGTCAAGAACAGCCTGCCCGGACAGAAAGTCAAGTTCTCAGTGAATAAAGTACGCAAAGGGAAGGCGGAAGGAAGGCTTTTAGAGGTGACAGAGAAGTCACCTCTGGAAACCGGACGGACGTGTTCCCTTTTTGGGTTATGCGGCGGATGTACCTATCTGTCTCTTCCCTATGAAGAACAGCTGAAAGTCAAGGAGGAACAGGTAAAACGCCTGCTGGACAGTGCGTTAAACAAGCAGGAGGAAGCCTGGGCTTTTGAGGGCATCAAGGGCAGCCCGAAGGCTTATGAATACCGTAATAAGATGGAATTTTCCTTCGGAGACGAGTACAAGGACGGACCGCTGGCGCTGGGCATGCATAAGAGAGGCAGCTTCTACGATATAGTGACCGTAGCGGACTGTGAGATCGTGGATGCGGATTACCGCCTGATCTTACAGACAGTGAGAGATTACTTTGCCCGGGAGAAGGTAAGCTTTTTCCACAGAATGAGCCATGAGGGGTACTTACGTCACCTGCTGGTACGTAAGGCATCCCGCACCGGAGAGATTCTGGTGGCACTGGTGACGACCTCCCAGGATCCCTGGCAGGGAGAGACGGCGGTGGAAGGAAGCTTGGATGTGGATGCGCTGATCACAGGATTTAAGGATCTGCTGCTTTCCCTGGAACAGGATAGGAAGCTAGCCGGAAAATTCGCAGGAATCTTACATATTACCAATGATTCCATTGCAGATGTGGTGCAGAGTGATCGTACGGAGCTGTTATACGGACAGGAGTATTTTTATGAGGAACTGCTGGGGTTGAAATTCAAGATCTCCACATTCTCCTTTTTCCAGACCAACTCTTACAGTGCGGAGGTACTGTACCAGACGGCAAGAGATTATGTGGGCGACCTGGGCGGCAGTGACAAGACTGTGTTCGACCTTTACAGCGGCACCGGTACCATCGCACAGCTCATGGCACCGGCGGCCGGAAAGGTTATCGGCGTGGAAATCGTGGAGGAAGCCGTAGAGGCAGCAAAGAAAAATGCCGCTGCCAACGGACTGGATAACTGCGAATTCATCGCCGGAGATGTACTGAAGGTTCTGGACGAAGTGGAAGAGAAGCCGGATATGATCATCCTGGATCCCCCCAGAGACGGCATCCACCCCAAGGCACTGCCGAAGATCATTGCTTACGGCGTGGATCATATTGTCTACATCTCCTGCAAACCCACCAGCCTTGTGCGGGATCTGGAAGTGTTTCTGGAGAACGGTTACCGCGTGGACAAGGCCGTGGCCGTGGACCAGTTCCCCTGGACCGCAAATGTCGAAGTAGTAATTCTGATGCGGAATTGTGGAAAACAAGCATAAATAATATGGTAAACCACAATATATAGTGGTTTGAGGGCAAAAAATGGAGAGAAAAAAGACCAGTTTTTGCCCTATTTTTTTACTTATTTTTCATAGATGCATTAGGGAAAAATGGCAGAAAATAGGCGTTATACGAAGTTTACTTGTAAATAGCCTTATGATAAAATGATGAAAAGGAGGTATATCTATGGAATATATGGAAAACGGGAAAAAAGCAGCAGTTTATCACAGAAAGAAAACTACTGACACTGATCTGATTTATGTAGGACAAACGCAAGATGTAGAGACTGAAATGAGAAAAAAATTTTCAGAATCGGAAATCATTACGATAGATAAAGAGAGAAGCCAAGGAAACAGTGTAAATACAAGAAGAACTTGTCCTTTTGGATATCGTGAAAACAAGGATACAAAAGAGTTTGAAGTAGTGGAAGAAGAGGCTGAGAAAGTAAGAAAAGTATGTGAGAAATTTTTAGAATATTCTGAGCATCCGCCTAAAGAGTTGGTTGATGCTAAAATAGAAGATGCTTGGGAGGGACGCGATGAAAAGCTGACCTATGAAGAGGCAGAGAAACTGGTTAGTTATGACGAAATAACTAGGTACATTGAGAAAGAGTTGGGATTAAGACATGAAATTAATAATAAAGAAATGTATTTCATACGGGGAGAAAGGAACAGTTATAAAACAGACATACGGACGGTAAAAGATGCTGAACCGATTATCACCGAAGGGCAGTGGCGGAAAACGCAACAGATGTTATAATATCAAATAGAAGCGGTACTTATTTTAGAAATGAAATAAGCACCGCTATTTTTATGCAGTAAATTTAGAAAAAACGGGAGGATAAATGAAACGAAGAAAAGGGCATCAGGTAGAATACCAGGGAAAGAAATATGATTCCCTCAGTGAACTAAGTAAAGACTTAGAACTACCGTACTCTCCGCTTGTGCATAAATATTATCGAACGAAAGATGTAGATAAGGCCGTGAAAATAGCACAGAGGGCAAAGGAAGCAGAAACTTATGTCGTATGGGGAAGAAAATATAAGAGTGTCTCAATGATTGCAAATGAGTATGGAATTAAACGATCAACTATTTTCAAAAAAATGGAGCAGGGAAACACGTTAGAAGAAGCTCTCGCAGAAATACTCAAAAAAGAAGTGATTTTTTTTCAAGGAAAAGAATTTCTCGGATTGACGGAGCTTAGCTGTTATTATGGCCAGGATGTGTCATTGATATGGGAGAGATTAGCAAATGGAATGAATTTGGAAGAAGCATTGTTCAGCCCGATCAAGAGAAGGAATAAGCCTCAATGCAAAATAGAGTATCACGGAATAACATATGAAAGTAAAAGAGATTTCTCGCGGAAAATGAAAATTAGTGTTGGATGCATTCATGAAATGATGGTCAATAATAACGTAGACTTTGAAACTGCTGCAGACATTTTATTGGAGGTGAAAGAGAAAGCGGGGATACCGGCGGACCGTATGATAAGTCGAATTCCTATGTGTATTATCAAGGGAAAGGAGTATAAGAGTATTGCTGAATTGGCATCTGAATTAAAAATTACAACAAGGACCATTAGTACCTACAAAGCAAGAAATGGATGTGCCGGAATTTTGGAAGCATTAGTTCAAATGCAGAGGGAGAAACGAGAAAAACATATTATAGGCGGGAAAGCAGTTTCCTATGAGGAAATGCGTAAGATGGGATATTCTAAGTACAAATGTGGGAAAGTTCCCAAACAGGAGTTTCCTTTATACCCGCAGCTTATTGGATATGACTTTGTCACAGATTGTGTAGATGTTGCTCAAATCTATGCTGAGGTAAAGGCAGAAAAGCTGGAACAGCTGAGGGGAATGATCATGGAAATATAGAGAAGCATTTTTACAGAACAGGGAAGACAATTATGAGACAGGAGGAGAGGAATGAAAATTACAATATTAAACGGGGGACATAGAAGTATTGAACTTCCGTTGTCAGATGAAGAACTAAATTTTCAAATGAGACAGATGGGCATTAGAGAAACGATACCTAAGGGCAAACTTGTGAAAGTATCAGAGAAGGATAATCCCTTACAAAAACTGGAAGGACAGTTTTTGAATATGGATGAAGTAAATTTTTTTGCCAGGAGAATGGAGCACCTGACAGAATATGAAAGAAAAGTTTTGGCAGTATATGCCAATGACTGTGACGTGAGTACAATAAAGGATTTGATCAATCTGACATTTAGTATGAAAGGCCTTTCTCTACTCACAGATTTTTCAGATGCCAGTCAGGTGGGAGTACGTCTTTATACGGATGAGTTTTCAGAAATACCAGAAGAGCAGATGGATTTCACAGAGTTTGCAAAAAACGCCTTAAAGGAGAGCAATGTGAAAGTACTACCTTATGGAGTGTTGGTAGATCATGGATTTGAATTGGTGGAAGTATATAATGGAAAGACATTCCCGAAATTTATTGTATCAGAGGAGACGGTTGTAGTTGTCGAGGTACAGAATACTACTGGGGATAGAGAATATCTGTATCTGCCTACGGATATCTGTTCCATGGATAAAGTAAAAGAAAGGCTGCAGGTGAGGGAATATCGGGAGATGAAAGTGACGAAAGTGAAAAATCTGCGTTTACCTGATACTCTTGTGCCGATACCGGAGGATATAAAGGAGATTCAGCAGTTAACCTTGTTTAATGAAATGTGTCGAAAAGTCAGGAGATTTCAAGAAGCAGAACTGAAGCAGCTTGCGGCGGCTGTGCAGTTTACTGGTTTAATCAATTTCTCCAATGTTGCTTATATTGCGACGCATCTTAACGAGTTTGAAATTAATCCTACGGTACATAACGATGAAGAATATGGAAAGTATTTAATAACGGAATCGGGATTGTTTGAAGTGGATGAGTTGTTGCTGCCGCATATTAATTATGCAGCCTTTGGAGCGGATAAAAAAGCGGGGACATTTGAAGTAAGCGGTTATGTAGATGATGGATTTGTAGGGGTAACCAGACCAATAGAAGAGTATAGTCAGTACAAGGGAGAATTTGCGGATCCATTGGAAATAACGGAGGAGGGCTTGGAAAAATTCTGTCTGTTTAGTCCATTGATTGCAAATCTGAACATGAGAGGAATAGCTGAAGGAGAACTGTACGGCAGTGATCTTGTACAGTATTTAGAAATAATAGAGGAGGCAATTGAAAGAGAAAAGTGTGAGGGGGAAGAAGCAAGAGGACTTATGCACTATTTCGATGAAAGCAGGGAAGTGGCAGCAAAAGTAGTATCGGCACATCCAAAGGTAGCTGATGTGGATGGTGAGCTGTATGGTGTGCTGGAATGTAAAATCAGGGACCCTTTAACGGAAGAAGAAATCAAGATATTGAAAGACTTTTGGACAGGACAGATGAGTGATGGCTGGGGAGAAGGATTTGAACAGCAACCACTTACAGTAGAAGATGGGGAAATCTATATCAGCTTTTGGAGCAGAAAAAGTTTTTGGAGTGTCATGACAGAGAGAGAACTTATAGGGGAACAACAGGTACAGAATACAGAAACACAGATGCATATGTAAAGCGGCGCTTATTAAAAAATAGGCGCTGCTTTTTTATGAAAAATAAAGGAGGATAATATTTTATGGCAGGATTGTTTTGCAACAGCCCGGAACTGCAAAGACTGGAGAAACAGATGCGGCAGCCCCCTGGGTATCGGGCGAGGGGACATGGCAGCATAGAAGACATGAGTGAGTGGAAGGAGATGGGAGCTTACTCTGAAATCGTGGATTATGTTATTGACCGTATGCACTTGGAATATTTGAAAAAAAGAATCGGTGAGATCTTCGATCAGACAGAGGATGAACTCTTTTTCTATGACAGTGACCACAAAAAAAGATTCTATTTATTATGGTCGGGATCGAAAGAGAATACACTGTCTAGATTACCGAACTATGCAGCTACTGTTTTTTTACTTTCTGCGGATGAAAAACTGTGGGAAAAAACACGCAGGCAGATGTCAGATACCGGAATTTATTTTAATCAAGTTCGGTTGGGAAGTGTTACTCTGGAACAATATATTCTGTTCCATGCGGCAAAAGACGCTTATCACGGGACAAAGCATATCCGCCTGTCGGAATTGACAGACAGAGAACTGGTACCGGATGAGATATTGAGACTTATTGTAAATGCTTTTGTGATCGAAAGATATGGCATGGATATTGTGGAACAGAAAATGTGTGAAGAAATCCTAGAAGAACGGAATTACACAGTACTTGCGCAGAGCTAATAATGTCACAGTAGAAGAAAATACAAGGAGGAAGCAGTGTTAAGTAAAGCAGAAGTAGATGAAATTAAAAGAATGTATCCGCAGGGGATGAAAATCCGCTTGATTGAGATGCAAGGGGAACCTCAGATGCCGGATGGACTTGAAGGAAAGGTCAAGATGGTAGACGATGCCGGACAGATTCATGTGGCATGGAGCAACGGAAGCAGTCTGGCGCTGAATACAGAAAAAGATTATTTCGAAGCCGTTATTACGCAGGAATATTTAGATCAGAGACGTAGAGAAGCCATGGAGGAAAAACAGAATTCCAGAGAAAACCCCGAGGAAAGTGGCTCAGAAATAACCCAGAATATGATGTAATACAGGGAAGGAGCAAAGCTTGAACAGTATAATCAGTTGGGTCGGCGGGAAAAAGGCATTGCGGGATCTGATTTATCTGCGAATGCCACCGCAATATGACCGTTACATAGAAGTGTTTGGTGGTGGAGGCTGGGTATTATTCGGAAAGCCGCCGGATAAATGTATGGAGGTTTACAATGATTTCAATTCGAATCTTGCAAATCTCTTTTATTGTGTCAGGGAGAGACCGATGGCTCTCATTAAAGAATTGTCTTTTTTACCGTTGAATTCCAGGGATGAGTTTGTAACGCTACGGAAGTTTTTGACAATGGAGGAATTTAAGAGTGAACATCTTTCGGAAGAACTGGAGATCGCTACGCATTTCTTAAAAGAACCGGAGGCGGCAGAGATCCGTGACATTCTTATGGAGCGGGCGGCGGTTGGAGATGTGAAGAGAGCAGCGGCATTTTATAAAATTAGCCGCTACAGTTACGGAAGCGGATGCATCTCTTATGGATGCCAGCCCTTTGACATCCGCAAGACATTCACGATCATCTGGGAAGCAAACCGGAGACTGAAAGATACCGTAATAGAGAATAAAGATTTTGAGGCACTCATACGTCAATATGACAGACCGAATGCCTTTTTTTATTGTGATCCTCCCTATTATGAGACAGAGGGGCATTACGAAGTGGTGTTCCGCAAGGAAGACCATGTAAGACTCCGCGATACTTTAAAAGGAATTCAGGGGAAATTCATGGTTTCTTACAATGATTGTGAATATATCAGGGAATTATACCGGGACTTTCAGATCGAAGCTGTAACCAGAATTAATAATATGGCACAGAGGTATGACAGTGGTAGTGAATTCCCGGAGGTGCTGATCGCTAATTATGACATGGAAGAGCGTAAGAAAAATCAGCCCAGGCAGATCAGTTTATTTGAAATGGGTGCAGAGGAAACTTCGATTTTATGGAGAGGAAAGGAGAAAGAATGCTCCAGTTAGTGGAAATGGAAGGAAGAGTGACAGAGAACGGGTGTATAGAGATTCCTATGACGGTACTGGATCAGACAGGGATCTGTACCGGTGATGCGATAAAACTGATTTACATGGCAGAAGAGGAAGAAGTTAAGAGTGCGGCAAAAGAATTTTTGCTTGTGAGAAATGATCAGAATGTAGTGGAGGAACTGGCGAGGGAGCAGCGTGTGTCACTACAGATCCCGGAAGAACTGTTACAGGATGCAGGAATTTCGATGGATGCAGATCTTGACATTGTGTGCCAGAACGGTCGGATTGTCATTTTTTCATCGGAACTTTTGAAAGAAATGGAGATCCCGGAAGAAGTTATGGAAATCTGTAATGAACTGGGAATCTCAGAAGATAAGGTAAAAATCATATTGAATACTACGGAAGGGGTATCGGATGAAAAAACAGGTACATAAGCTGTTGGATGAAAAAGGACGAATTCTGATTCCGAAGGAATTTCGTCAGATGACAGAAATGGAATGTGGAGACATTGTAAAGCTGTCTGTGAGTGGCGGAAAAATTATATTATCCAAAGTAGATATTGTAGAAATGGGAAGTCAGGATCCGGAGACCATGGAAGCCTATGTGAATGCCGCAGTAAAACAGTTGAACCCTGCAAAGCAAGTGGCACTTGCTGCAAGGATTTTGAAATTCGCACAACAGGAAACGTAGAGCAGGAATATTTTTCCAAACAGCGTGGTGGGGAGGACAGATGAAGAGAATAGATATTGTGGATGGAATCCTGTATTACTATGGAAATCCGGCTGGCTGTGTCAGTGGCGAAACTGCTATCCTCGATACCATGTTTCAGAAAGAGGAACTGATTCGTTTTTTAACAGAAAAAGGGATAGAGAATCCGGTATTCCGTGGCGGCGTATATGATCAACTATCGGAAGATAGTGGTACAGAAAAAACGATAACTATCGACAGAAAGGAACCAAAAAAATTCAGAATCTATCAACTGGGACAGAAGAGTCCTGTTACGATGCGGTTTATCAGTCTGGCAGAGCGAAGGAAAAGAGGGTATGACAGACCGCATCGAGGGGAATATGTTCTGGTTCATGAAGAGGAGATCGAAAAATTCAATCTGGAAGAAGTCTGGGAGAAATATGGACAGGCGGTTCCCGAAAACTTTGAGGGACATGCCTTGGCTATCTCGGACGTTATAGAGTTTGCGGATGGTGATGCCAGCCGCTTTTTCTATATAGACGCTGCCGGATATGAAGAAATTCAATTCTGATAAGGAGGAAGATTATGCCCAGAGAAAAGGCAACCCAACCTGGGGGAGAAAGCACAGAGAAAAGAGAACAGCCCATTGAAGCACACAAGGAGGCAGCGCCGATGCAGCTTGAGGTGCGTATCCATTCGATCCGACCGAATGACAGCATCAAGGGAACGGCATCTGTGAATATCAATGGAGCATTTGCTGTTCGGGGAATCAAGATCATCGAAGGAAGCAATGGACTGTTTGTATCCATGCCAAGCTATAAGGCCGGTAATGAATACAAGGATATTTGTTTCCCCATCACGCAGGAGTGCAGAAAGCAGCTTCATGATGCAGTAATAGGTGCTTACGAGCAGGCAATCGCACAAGGACAGGACACTGTAACAAAGCGTCACGAGATGCAGGCTCCCGAGGGGCAGGCAATCGAGATGAGTGGCATGTAACACAAACAAGCGATAGTAACAGAAACCAATAAGAAGAAAATATCAAAAACAGGAGAAAAAAATATGGCAAAAATGATGAAGAAAGTTGCAAACGGAGTTAAGACAATGGCAGCGAGAGCAACTGGTCTTGTGAGAGACAAAAATGGTGAGAACTATGTGGATACCGCAGTCAAAATTCTGATTGCGGTGGTTCTCGGAGCATTATTGTTGGCAGGTCTCTATGCTCTTTTCGGAGATGTGGTCATGCCCACGCTTACCCAGAGAGTTCAGGAAATGTTTAACTATGCGGGATAGGATGTTTCACAGACACGGAAAACAGTTACAGGATCGGACAATTCACGGAAAGAAAAGGAGAATATAGATGCCCGGAGAAATGAATACCAACTTGAAGGTAGAAGATTTACAGATGGATGTAATGATCACGGAGACATACCCCGGAAAAGGGGTACTGGCTCTCGCAAATGTTAAGATCGGAAACTTTGTGACCATCCGCAATGTCAGAATCAAAAAGGATGATTATGGATTCACGGTTGCCATGCCTAAGACAAAGGGAAATGCAGCGGGACAGTACCAGGATACGGTGTACTTTGCAAACAGGGAAGCGAAGGAAAAATTTGATCAGGTGGTACTGAAGGAATATGAGGACTATATCCACCAGCCCACAGCACTGGAAAGGAGAGAACAGGGCAGAGAGGAATGTGACGACTTGGAGGATATTGAACAGGAGGAAGATAACAGCATGAATATGGATCTGTAATATGATCTGGCTGTTGTATTTCTTTATGGCTCTGTTTTCGGCGGCAGTCATAGATCTGCAAAAGAGGATTGTCCCAAATTGGATGGTATGCCTGGTGGCACTGATCAGTATTGTGCCGCCGGGACGGCCCTGCCTTATGGGAATTCTGGCAGCCCTGCCGCTGTTCCTTGCAGGGATCACCATAGGAGGAATTGGTGGAGGAGATGTGAAACTGGTGGGAGCCTGCGGTCTGGTACTTGGCCTGTATCAGACTGTCATAGGATTGATTTTAGCACTGAGTCTGTTAATTCTGTGGCATATAGTGAGAACTGTAACTACCGGCAGAAAAGAAAAACAGGCGTATCCGTTGGTTCCGTTTCTTTTACTGGGAATGTTTATTAGTGTTTTGACAGGAGGATGAGAGAGCAATGAAATTGTTGAAGAATCGTACTGTGCTGGGACTGCTTTGCATTGTAGCAGCCCTGCTTATCTGTTTTGTACTGACCCCGTTACTGAATGCCGGGATGTCGAAGAAGACGACCATTGTGCGTTTTACGGAAAATGTGAAGGCAGGAGAAGAAATTAAAAAAAGCATGCTGCAGGAGATCGAGGTGGGAGCCTATAATCTGCCGCCTGATGTATTAAGGAGTATTACCGCAGCAGAGGGAAAATACCTGACGACGGATGTGTATGCGGGGGACTATCTTCTGGCAGAAAAGGTGTCGGAGGAACCCGCTGCGGAAAATCAATATCTCTATCACTTAAACGGAGAGAAACAGGCGATCTCTATTACCATCAGTTCTTTTGCGGAGGGACTGTCCGGCAAATTGAAGAGCGGAGATATTGTGTCGGTGATTGCCCCGGATTATCTTGGCAGTGGAGAAACAGTGATCCCGGCAGAATTAAAGTATGTGGAGGTCATTGCGGTAACGGCAAAGTCCGGTAACGATGCGAACACACAGGAGATGGAGGAAGAAAAGGAGTTACCTTCCACCGTTACGTTGCTTGTCCGGCCGGAACAGAGCAAACTGCTGGCAAGACTGGAAGCGGAAGGAGAAATCCATCTGTCACTGGTATACAGAGGTGACAGGGAAAATGCGGCAAAGTTCGTAGAAGCGCAGGACCTTGTGCTAGAGGAAATGCAGCAGGAAAACGGGGAGGAAGAGTCTTGAACTTCATGAACAATTCTATATTCCAGAGAAACAAGGCATGTGAAAGAGAAGAAGAGAATCCGGAAGAGGGAGGGGTACTTGCTGTATGGGGAAGTCCCTCCAGCGGGAAAACCGTAGTATCCGTGAAATTGGCGGAACATCTGGCAAGGAAAAAAAGAAACGTTATCTTAATTCTTGCAGATATGATTACACCACCGCTGCCTTACTTATGCGTTCCTTCAGATATGGAACAGGAGAGGTCACTTGGAAGTATTCTTGCAGCAGCACATGTGACAGAAAATCTGATAAAAAAGAACTGCATGTTCTATCGGAAGAGCGAACATCTGTCCATAATCGGAATGTTGAAAGGTGAGAATGTATTCACATATCCACCTTATGAAAAAGAGCAGGCAGAGGAACTGATCCGCCAGACAGCGCAGATTGCACCTTATGTCATTATAGACTGTACCAGTAACATTGCGTCGGATATTCTGTCTGCGGTGGCACTGATGGAAGCTGATACGGTACTGCGGCTTGTGGGATGTGATCTGAAATCCATCAGTTATCTATCGTCCCAGCTTCCGATGCTTTCCGATCATAAGTGGGATGCCGATAAGCAGCTAAAGGTTGTATCCAATATCCGTAAACAGGATACCGGCAGCCATATGGAACAGATCCTCGGCAAAGTAGCATTCCAGATTCCCTACAGCAGTGAAGTAGAGACTCAGTTCTTAGAGGGTGAATTGTTGGGAGAGCTTGGACTAAAGGAAAGTCGGGCATTTCGCACAGAAATTGAGATAATCAGCAGGGAGGTGTTCGGAGTATGAAAAACAATCAGAACCTGTTCTTCGCTCCGGAGGAAACGGGAAGATCATTTTCGGATGTCTTAAAAGAAGTACAGGAGTATATCTCCAGCAAATATGCTACGCTTATGACAGAGAGCGGAAATGAGGAAGTAAAGCAGCAGATCAAACGGTATATTACAAAGTATATTTGTGATTACCGCATCACGGTGACAGGAAAAACGCAGGAACAGTTGATCGATGAGCTTTACACAGAAATGGCAGAGTTTTCTTTCCTCACCAAGTATATCTTCGGAACCGGGATCGAAGAGATCGATATTAACTCCTGGAGAGATATTGAAGTACAGTACAATGATGGCAGATGTGAAAAGCTGGAGGAACATTTTGAATCTCCGGATCATGCGGTAAATGTGATCAGGCGTATGCTTCATGTGTCGGGAATGGTATTGGACAATGCTTCCCCGGCAGTACTGGGACATCTGAGCAAGAATATCCGAATTGCGGTATTGAAAACACCCCTTGTGGATGAGGATGTGGGAATTGCAGCATCCATCCGTATCGTCAATCCACAGAGCCTGAAAAAAGAAAACTTTGTGGAGAGCGGTACTGCAACAGAAGAAATGCTGGATTTTCTGTCAGCGTGTCTGCGATATGGCATCAGTATTTGTGTGGCAGGAGCCACCAGCTCCGGAAAAACCACACTTGCGGGATGGCTTCTTACCACGATACCGGATGGAAAGCGAATTTTTACCATTGAAAACGGCAGTAGAGAACTGGCACTTGTCAGAGAAAAGGAAGGAAAAGTGACCAATAGTGTCATCCACACGCTGACAAGGTACAGTGAAAATGAGAAACAGAATATCGATCAGGATATGCTCTTAGATATGGCGTTACGTTTTAATCCGGAGATCATCTGTGTGGGAGAGATGCGGAGTTCAGAAGCATATACGGCACAGGAATCTGCCAGAACCGGACATACGGTGCTGACTACCATCCATAGTAACAGTTGTGAATCCACTTACAGCCGAATGCGGACACTGTGCAAGAGAAAATATGATATGGACGATGAGGTGCTGATGGATCTGGTGACAGAAGCCTTTCCCATTGTGGTGTTCACCAAGCAGCTTGAAAACCGCAAGAGGAAACTTATGGAGATCATGGAGTGTGAGATCACAGCAGACGGAAAGAGAAAGTATAACCCGCTGTATCGTTATGAAATCACAGAGAACCGAATGCAAGGGGATCAGTTTATTATTAACGGCATTCATAAAAAGGTATGTGGAATTTCGGAAAGCCTCAAGAAAAGATTTTTAGAAAATGGCATGCCGGTGGATGTATTAGAAAAAATTGAGAAAGGAGGCGGGAAAGCATGCTGACTTTACAGATGATTGCCTGCATCGGAATGATTGTGGGAGTATTTCTGCTGCTTGGCATCCGGTTAAATGACTTTACAGGGAACATTTTCCGGAAGCTTTTGAACACCCCCCGGGGAATCAGGGAAGAGATACTGGAAGAGACAAAGCAGAAGAAAAAGTCTTATTTACGCAGAGAAATAGGAGAAGTACAGAAGATCCTGCATACCACAGGCAGGGAAGATTTTTTCCCGATGCTATGTACAATCTCAATGCTTCTGTTTGCAGCCGGAGCGTTTACGGCGGTAATGCTGGGAAATGTGTTCCTGATTCCGGTACTGGCTGGTGGGTTTCTGTTCCTCCCTTTCTGGTATGTGAAACTGACTGCCTCGCATTTCAAAAAGGATGTATCGGCGGAACTGGAGACCGCCTTATCGATCATCACCACAGCATACCTGCGCAGCGAAGACATTCTGACTTCGATAGAAGAAAACCTTGCGTATCTGAATCCGCCGGTGAAAAATGTGTTTGCAGATTTTGTGGCAAGGGTACGCCTGATAGACCCGGATCTGGAGGCGGCACTGGACTTGTTAAAAGAAACAATGGAAAACGAGGTGTTTCAGGAATGGGTGGATGCCATGAAAGCGTGTTTGTATGATCGGTCACTTAAGACCACGTTGACACCGATTGTTGCAAAATTATCGGATATGCGTATTGTGAATGCAGAATTGGAATATCTGGTAGTAGATCCGAGAAAAGAATTTATTACCATGGTGGTACTGGCGGTGGGGAATATTCCACTGCTATATTTTCTGAATCCATCCTGGTACGATACGCTCATGCATACCTTCGCCGGACAGATTATGCTGGCAGTTACCGGCATCGTCATTTTTATTTCTGCAGCATGCGTCATAAAACTGACGAAACCGATTGAATATCGGACATAAGAGGAGGAATAGAAATGAAAATCATACTGTTGTTTGTATTTATCCTGACAGCATGCGGTCTGTTCCTTTTGCTGTCCGGATTTTTAAGACTGCCTACGCTGCGGAGCGGCAGGGCAATGGTGCGGGCCGGAAAAAAAGAAAAGAAACTGCAAAAGGTACTGGATACCTTTTACATGGACGGGGCGGTATATCTTGGAAAATACATAGGCATGAATGTCTATAAGAAGAACCGGATGCAGAATGTATTAAATGCCGCGGGATTTAAAATGTCGCCGGAAACCTATATGGCATATGCTTATTTGAAGGCGGGAAGTGTTTTTTTACTGATTCTTCCGGCACTGTATTTTTTCCCGCTACTGGCTATTTTCCTCGTTCTGTTAGGAGTTATGATCTACTATAAGGAAACGGGAAAAGCAGAGGAAGTATTAAAGGAAAAGAGAGAGCAAATCGAGGGAGAACTGTACCGTTTTGTGTCTACGATATCTCAGGAACTGAAAAACAGCAGGGATGTATTATCCATGCTGGAACATTATAAGGGAAATGCAGGAGAAGATTTCCGGAGAGAACTGGATATCGTGTGTGCGGATATGCGTTCCGGCAGCTATGAAGCAGCACTTACCCGCTTCGAGGCAAGAATGAATTCACCACAGCTATCGGATGTGGTCAGGGGACTGATCGGCGTATTGCGGGGAGATGATGGAGCTATGTACTTCCAGATGCTCACTCATGACTTCAAGCAGGCAGAGCTACAGAGATTAAAAGCAAAGGCAGCAAAGATTCCGCCCAAAATCCGTGTTTTTTCATTTGCTATGCTGTTGTGTTTTCTGGCAACCTATTTTGCCATCATTGGATATGAAATCATAAAGTCCATGGGAACACTGTTCAGATAAAAGCACAGGAAGGAGAAAAAATGAAGCGGGTTTGGAAAATTATGAGAGACAAAAAAGGGGAGGGATATATTGATGCGGCGGTTGTTGTGTTCTGTGTAATGTTTGTCATCGCCCTTGGGGTCAGGGTATTTCCTGTGTTTATCACGAAACTCCAGCTTGATAATTTTGCAGATGAACTGGTGAGAGAAGCAGAGATCAGTGGCCGCATAGGATATGAAACAACTGCAAGACAGAGGACACTGGAGGAGAAAATGGGGATCCACCCGACAGTAAGCTGGTCCAGACAGGGGAAGATTCCTTTGAATGAGGAAGTCACAGTGACAATGATCCTGCAAAAAGATCTGGGACTGTTTGGGAGGCTTGGTTCTTTTCCGGTTACCATGAGAGCCAGAGCATCGGGAAAAAGTGAGGTATACTGGAAGTGAGAAAACATGATCAGAGAGTAAGAAAACTGTTAGGGGGACAGGAAGGAAGCATGGCTCCGCTGGCGGTGGCTGCAGCAATCGCCATGCTGATTATAATTCTCGGTGTTTCAGAGTATATGCGTCTTGTGATTACAGCGGCAGGGATAAAGGATGCCCTGGAATCTGCGGCTATTGCGGTGGCAAATGATAATTATAATGAAGTATATCACGGAGTCAGGGAAGGATATGCCGCAGGGTATGAGCCGGATGATACAGGATTTATGGAATCCCTGGATTATGGGGATGTTTACGGCAGAATGTGTTCCCTGCTGGGACTGGAAGAAGACGGAGATGGCTGCGTGCGCCGTAATACAGCAGGCAGACTGGAATATCGGATAAAAAATCTGTCTGTGAATGTTCATAATACAGCGCTGTCATCACCGGGAGGAACTTATTATGTGGAGGCAGGACTTACCATAGAAATACCGGTATGTTTTGGAGGAAAGATTGTGTCGAATCTGTCCATTCCACTGAGAGTAAGGGCAGCTTACCGGGAGAAATTTTAGTAAAATATTACAGATATCGTGATTGTTTATACATTCTCATAGACTTTTCAAAAGTTTTATGATAGCGTGTGAACTACGACAGATAAACCGAAAACAAAAAGGAGGGTATGCCATGAAAGATAAGACAAAAAAGTGGCTGGCAGTGGTAATACTGCTGGCAGTATGTGCAGGTCTGCTGTTTGGAATTCACAGGATGTTTTACCGGGAACCGGGCAGAGAAGCAGAGGGAGTGCAGGCTACGTCTGAGGAGACAGAAATCTATGTGGAAACAGAGACGACCGATGTGAGTGAGACGGAAAATCAGGAAGCAGAACCGCAGGAATCCCTTGTGATCGAGGCAGAGGCAGCAACTTCTGTAAGTGATACAGAACAGGAGATTCAGGAAACCCCGGAGAAGACAGAAGATGCAAAGCCCGGTGTACCGCCGGAAGTGTCGGAGAATACAGGAATAGATCAGCCGGATATACCTCCGGTCTATATGGAAGAAAAGGCGGAGCAGCCGACAACGGCAGAGAGCCAACAGCCTAAGACTGGAGATTCCAAAGATGGAATGGTATATGTAGAAGGGTTTGGCTGGATTAAAGATGAAGGAGCCGGATCGGGGATCTATGCGGGCGATATGTATGAAAACGGGAATAAGATCGGAATCATGGATTAAGGATGAGAAAGCAGATGCGTAGAAATACGATCTGCTTTTTTCGTGAGGAAAAATACGATGAAATTTATAAAACAAGGACTTTTTCTGCTGGTATTTCTGCTTACTGTGAGCATTCCCATAACGACTTATGCGGCCGGAGAAGGGAACATTGATCATGGCGGTGGAATGCTGGGGGAAGGAACAGGTATTAACTTTTGGAGCAGTCATGACGAGGGAGTGCGGGTGACAGTGGTGCGGGCCAGTGACGGTGCAGTCGTGTCAGCATCCATTGATCTGACCAATAAGCAGCCGACAGACATTCGAGTGCATTTCGGCAAGGTGAGTAAAACGGCATACCGGAATGGAACGGGACTGTCTGCATGCATGGGCGGTTATACATTTTATAATCCGGCACAGCATCTTCCCCAGATTATCAGCACTTCAAGCGGTGGGGCAAATCTTACTGCTATCAAACAGTATTTCACAGACGAGCAGGTTATCAGAGCCATTGCCGGATATGTAGGCATGGACTTTCAGACATTGGTAAACGGTGAGTATAAGTTATTGCTGGAGCCTGTGGCTTATGTGACCTTTGAAGGAGTCAGAACGGCATTCACAGCTACAGAAGCAGCAAAATACAACCAGTTAAGAGGCGGCATGATTCGTAAGAAGATGCCGTCTCTTTCTCATAAGAACCTGCCACTGGCTATGTTTTTGGAGATATCGGATCTGGGATATCCGGCATGGAGCGGCTCCAGAACGGAGAAGGCAGGCGATGAAGATATCATCCGGGCATTGGGACTTGGTATTGTGAGATTTAATGAGACGATCACACCGGAAGTCATTCAGGCAGATTACACATACCGTGTGGATACTGATGTGATAACGGCAGTCACAGTGAGCGGAGGACAAAGTGATCCGGACAACTCTGTCAGCGTGACATTTTCCATTTTAGGAAGAAATTACAGCGTTGGAAATGTGTATTACCCGGAAGGAGGACAGCAGCTTGTGTGGATCAAGTGGCATACGCCACAGACGGAGCAGCACCTGACAATCCATGTAACGGTCAGCGGTGGAGGTACAGCAAGCAAGGGAACTATCAGTGCAAACATTGTGAATCTGGATCAGAATCCTCCACCCAATCCCGTGGCAGATGACAGAAATGATGCTTATCGCAGGGAAAATGCAATAGTACCGGTCAATACCGAGAAAACAGAGGCAGCATGGAGTGTATGGAGACCCTGGTGGAAAGAAAACTGGGTATGGCATAGTGACTGGAATTGGGAGGATGACGGACATTCGGGGGACTGTGCAGCAGGATGTACGGAAAAACATGGGCACTGGGAAGACGATGGAGAATACAAGGATGAAGGCTGGTGGGAGTTTGCCGAGGATCATTATTCGGCGTCTCTGTCTGCAACAATGGAACTTGTTACAGATGAAACATCGCCCACAGCGGATGGAAGTACGATGAAAAGTGGGTATGGAGTTAATGTGTTTGTAAACACAAGAGCCTCTACCAGCCAGTCATCAGCAACAACGGCTCCGCAGACAGCGGTCAGCTATTTTCCGGAATTCTATTATGAACGATACTGGCGGTTGCTGGATAGAACAAGAAACGGTTATAGTGCGGTGTTTGAATTTCAAAATAACAGATATTCCACTTACCGCCGGCGGACACATTTTACTCCCATCTGGATGCCGGATGGGGAATATAGAGTCTATACCTATCTGCTGGACGGCTGGACACCGGATGGAATGCTATCCATGAATCTGACAGATTCGGTGCAGATAACAGGAAACCTGTGGGAAGACTGGCATATTGCACCGCAAAATGCAAGATAGGAGACTGAAAGATACATACGCGGAAAGGAAAAGTGAATGAAGAAAAAGAAATGGATTATGACAGTATTCTTAGTGCTGGCACTTACGATGCTGTTTGGAATGACGGTATGTGCTGCTGGAAAAGGAGATGTGGCCGGAGCCATTGAGAAAACATGGGAGGATGCTTCCGAACAGATCAAAACGGTCGTCAACAAGGTAGTATTTCCGGCAATCGACCTGGTACTGGCTGTTTTTTTCTTTGTGAAATTGGGTACGGCATATTTTGATTACCGGAAGCAGGGGCAGTTTGAATGGACAGCACCGGCGATTTTATTCGTTTGCCTTGTGTTCACACTGACAGCCCCCATTTATATTTGGAAAATTCTTGGGATGTAGAAATCATACCTGAAAAGAGGTGCAGAATGACATTTTTTGAAAGTGAATTAGAGAAGATCCTTGGAAAAAGCTCTCTGTTAAAAAATAAAAAATATCTTGGGAAATGCTGTTATGGAATTCTGGACGGAGATATCAGAGCAAAGGTAGAATTCAAGGATAGACAAGTGGCGGATAATTATTCCGGCATCTGGGTAACGATCCTTAACCGGAAAGAAGGTCCCGTGGATACGGTGTATCTTTCTTTTTCCGAGATCCTTGGAAAGAAACAGGTGAATAACCCGAATTTCCGTGAGGGTGTAATTCCCCATATATGGACAAACGAAGGCAAAGATCAGTGGTATGCATATCAGCCGGTGAAAAGTGATTACCGGAAAGTGACGGAAAAAGTCGAGGATTACCTGTCTGTATTTTTGGGAATGGACATAACAGAAGAAATGCAGGAAGGAGCAGAACAGAAATTAATTTAGGGCAGGATCGGGGAAAGAAGGTGTTACATGTTTATATTTGATTTTGCCGCAGATACGGTATTGGATCAGATCATTGACTGGCTGTATGGTAAGATCATTGGCTTTCTCAATGATTTTTTTGTAATGATGAACAATATGGGGGTGGAACTATTTGAACTACCCTGGGTAAATGCAATTACCACTTTTTTTGGCTGGCTTGGCTGGGCGCTGTTTGTTGTTGGCTTGGTAGTGGGAGCTTTTGAATGTGCCATAGAGTACCAGGGAGGCAGAGGCAGCATGAAAGATACCGCCCTAAATTATATCAAAGGATTTATGGCAGTCAGCCTGTTTTCTGTACTTCCCATCAATCTGTATTCCCTCAGTGTGTCACTACAGAGTTCCTTTGGATCAGCACTGTCTGGAATTACCAACACGGAAAGTATCGGCATGACAGCACAGGAGGCATTGACATCGGCAGTTCTGTCGGCAATGGGAGATCCGATTGTACAGATATTCTGTGTGATCATGGTGGGATATGCAGTGATAAAAGTATTTTTCGGAAATCTGAAAAGAGGAGGAATCCTTGTAATTCAGATTGCAGTCGGGAGCCTCTATATGTTTTCTGTTCCCAGAGGATATATTGATGGTTTTACCCAGTGGTGCAAACAGGTCATAGGAATCTGTCTTACCGCCTTTTTGCAGGCAACCATACTGACTGCGGGACTTATGATATTCAAAGATCATCCATTACTGGGGCTTGGAATTATGCTTTCGGCTGCGGAAGTACCGAGAATTGCCGGACAGTTTGGAATGGATACCAGCACCAGAGCAAACCTGATGAGCGGAGTCTATGCGGCGCAGGCAGCGATCAACATATCCAAGACAATCGTGAAAGTAGTGGCGGCATAAGGTGGTGCAATGGAGAAAAAACTGGGAAGTCTGTTTGATGGGATCGGAGGGTTCCCGTTAGCAGCAAAAAGGAATGGGATAAGACCGATATGGGCAAGTGAGATCGAAAAGTTCCCCATGGCTGTGACAAGATACCGGTTTCCCAAAATGACACACATGGGAGATATTACAAAATTACATGGAGAAAATCTTCCGGTGGTAGATATTATAGCCGGAGGTTCTCCCTGCCAGGATCTGTCTGTGGCCGGGAGACGTGAAGGTCTTGCAGGGGTGAGGTCAGGTCTATTCTTAGAGCAGATACGGATTGTGAAAGAAATGAGAAAACAAGAGGAGAGGAGGCAGCGAAGCAGTGGAAGGAGAGCAGATGTCCCTGTTCGACCTCGGTATATGGTCTGGGAAAATGTCCCCGGAGCCTTCTCAAGTGGAGAACCTAAAGGGGCAGATTTCAGAAGAGTCCTCGAAGAAGTCTGTGGTATATCGGAGAAGTCCGTATCTATACCTGGACCGCCGGATGGGATATGGACTCCTGCCGGGATTGTGCTGGGATCGGGATTCTCTGTTGCTTGGAGAGTACTGGACGCTCAATTTTGGGGAGTCCCCCAGAGACGGCGTAGAATCTTCCTTGTCGCAGATTTTGGAGGCTATAGTGCCGGAGAAATATTATTTGAGTCCCAAGGCGTGTGGAGGCATTATCAGGAGAGCAAAGTATCGAGGGAAAAAACTGCCCAGGCTTCTGGAAGAGGCTCTTTTAAAACAGCAGGAATAGGTGCAATAAATGAAGAACCTTACTGCATTGCGGGAAATATTATAAACAGACAGGACAAAAACGGTGGCAATGGCTGTGGCTATCTGCAAGGAATCAGTTATACACTCACAGCAACGGATCAGCATTGTGTAGCGTATATGGATGATCAGCCGGAACTTTATCAGAATGTGATCGGAGCCTTGTGCGCCAGGGATGAAAAAGGAGTAAACAGCACCTATGTCTCACAGGATAAATGTATCGTCAGCAGGAGAAAAAGAGTGAGGAGAATTACTCCGCTGGAATGTGAAAGACTCATGGGTTTCCCAGATCACTGGACAGACATTCCGGGGGCCAGTGACGGCGTAAGATACAGAGCCTTGGGAAACAGTGTGGCAATACCGTGTGTGGAATATATTCTAAGCGGTATTGCTTATTTTTTGGAAAAACAGGAGGAAGAAGATGTACATATATCCGGATAATCTGAAAGCAAAAGCAACCATGTGGCTGTGGGAGTTAAAAGACCTTGCGGTGATAGGAATCCTTGTATTGATTTCCGTGTTTGGATTCGCTTATGCAAAACTGTGGTTCCCGTTGATTGTTGCAGGAGTATATGCATTTCTTACCATACAGGTGGAGGACATTTCCATTTTGAAATTTATCCGGTATGCCTGCGCTTATTTTTTAGTGGAACAGCAAAGTTTTGAATGGAGATACAGGGGGATGGTTGCAGATGAGTAAGAGAAAAGAAGAAACAACACAAGAACTGCTGGGAATCAAAGAACTATTGGAGTATGGAGTACGCACTTACAGAAAGGAAGAACTGGCATACTTTCTGATCCAGCCGAGCAACCTGTCTGTGTTGTCTGAGGAAAGTCTGTCGGCAAGAATCTATGGACTGATGACGGTGCTGAAAGGGATTACGGAGATTGAAATGATGTGCTTAAATTCCCGTGAAAACTTTGAAGACAACAAAAGATATCTGAAGGAACGCATGGAAGAAGAAACAAATCCGGCCGTAAGAAAACTGTTGGAACTGGATGCCGGACATCTTGACCGGATACAGGTGCAGATGGCGACGGCAAGAGAATTTCTGCTCATTATCCGCATGAAAAAGCAGAAAGAAAGTGAGATGCTTTCCTACTTCAACCGTATTGAAAAGATGCTGGTAGAGCAGGAATTTAAAGTAAAAAGAGCAGAAGAGGAGGATATCAGAAGAATCCTTGCTGTCTATTTTGAGCAGAACGTTACAACGGAAAAATTCGAAGAATTTGATGGAGAGAGGTGGATAATCTTAAATGACTAACAACAAAAAGAAAAAAGTGCAGACAACAGAAGATGCTAAAGTGAAGGGATTTTTAGATATGATCGCTCCATCCGTCATCCAGTTTTACACAGATCATTATATCTGCGGAAATACCTTCCGGTGTGTCTGGGCGCTCAGGGAATATCCGACAGCAACAGATGAACAGGCAATCCTGCGGTATCTTGGTGAAATGGATGGTGTGACACTGCGGATATATACAAGACAGGTGACTCCGGCAGAGGAAAAAAGGATCATCAGTAATGCCGCAAATAAGAACCGCATGAAGCAGGGAAATACTGAAAACTTACAGGAAACGGTGACGGCTGCACATAATTTGCAGGATGTGACAGATATTATCGCATCCATGCACCGAAACCGGGAACCGTTACTGCATACGGCAGTATACCTCGAACTGTCAGCTCCGGACATGGACAAATTAAAAATGTTGCAGACAGAAGTGTTAACTGAATTGATCCGATCCAAGTTAAACGTGGACAAGCTGTTGCTACGCCAGAAGCAGGGATTTGTCTGTGTACATCCGGCTGGCAGAAATGTCTTTCTTGATCAGTTTGAGAGAGTACTTCCTGCTTCCAGTGTGGCAAATCTGTTTCCGTTCAACTATTCCGGCAAGACGGACCCGCATGGATTCTATATTGGGCGGGATAAATTCGGAAGCAATGTTATTGTAGATTTTAACAGAAGAGCAGTGGACAAGACCAATGCCAACATTCTCATTCTGGGAAATTCCGGACAGGGAAAATCCTATCTGTTAAAACTGATACAGACGATTTTCCGGGAATCCGGAATGAAAGTTATTTGCCTTGATCCGGAACATGAATATGTAGAACTGACGGAAAATATGGGTGGATGTTTTGTGGATTTGATGAGTGGGGAATATATCATCAATGTCCTGGAACCCAAAACATGGGATGAAAATGGCAGCCCGGAGGACGTAGAGGCTCCGGAGGCGTTTCGATGCTTGTCCAGACTAAGTCAGCATATTTCCTTCTTAAAAGATTTCTTCCGAAGCTATAAGAATTTTACGGATAACCAGATCGATACCATTGAGATTATGTTGGAGAAGCTGTATGAGAAGTGGAATATCCGGGATAACACAGATTTTGGAGAACTGACACCGGAGGACTATCCGATTCTGTCGGATCTGTATGATCTGATGGAAGAGGAATACAAGCACTATGATCCGAAAAAGAAACAACTGTATACGGCGGAACTTTTACAGGAAATCTGTCTAGGACTTCACTCCATGTGTAAGGGAGCGGAGTCTAAATTTTTTAACGGATATACCAATATTACGGATAACAGCTTCCTGACCTTCGGGGTAAAGGGTCTGCTGCAGGCAAGCAAAAATGTAAAGGATGCCATGCTATTCAACATTCTTTCCTATATGTCGGATGCCTTGTTGACCAACGGACATACCGCAGCCTGTATCGATGAACTCTATTTGTTCCTTACCAACCTTACGGCAGTAGAGTATATCCGCAATTTTGCAAAGCGTGTGCGCAAGAAGGAAAGTGCGGTCATTCTTGCCAGCCAGAATCTGGAAGATTTCAATATCGATGGGATCCGGGAATACACAAAGCCGCTTTTCTCGATTCCTACCCATGCTTTTTTGTTTAACGCCGGAAATATAGATGCCCGTTTTTATATGGATATGTTGCAGCTTGATAAGAGCGAGTATGAACTGATCCGCTATCCGCAGAGAGGAGTGTGTCTGTATAAATGCGGTAATGAACGCTACAATCTTATGGTTCATGCACCGGAATATAAGGAAAAACTGTTCGGGACAGCAGGAGGAAGATAATGGGCCGCAGGGAGAACAGAGAAGGGAGGAAAAAACAGTAAGATGGATATGCGGGATCAAAAATTCGGCATAGAGATCGAGATGACAGGGATTACCAGGAAAATGGCAGCCGGCGTCATAGCGGCTTATTTTTCCAAACAGGCACAACATGTTGGTGGCGCTTACGATGAATATATGGTTAGGGATACTTCCAACCGAAAATGGAAAGTCGTAAGTGACTCCAGTATTATAGCGCAGCGAAAAGATGGGGGCTATGCAGATAGAGAATATAAGGTGGAATTTGTGTCTCCTATCTGTGAGTATGCAGATATCCCGGTGATCCAGGAGTTGGTGCGGCAGCTTCGTCATGCAGGTGCGATTGCAGGGAACAATACGGGAATCCATGTACATATCAATGCGGCTCCTCACGATGCCAGATCATTACGGAACATCACAAACATTATGTACAGCAAAGAAGATCTGATTTACAAAGCTTTGCAGGTAAATGTAAGAAGGGAGCATAAATACTGCAAGAAGGTGGAAGAAGATTTTTTGCAGGAATTGAACCGTAAGAAACCCAAAACACTGAAGGAAGTAAGTAATATCTGGTATGGCGGTAATGACGGAAGTGACTACCATTATCATGAAAGCCGCTATCACTGTCTGAACCTGCATAGTGTGTTTCAAAAAGGAACGATAGAGTTTCGTCTGTTTAATTCCACAACACATGCAGGAAAAATAAAGACTTATATTCAGTTCTGTCTGGCGATTTCCGCACAGGCACTCAACCAGAAATCGGCAGGGCGGATCAAGACGACCAGCATCAATGAAAAGTATACGTTTCGGACCTGGCTGCTACGTCTTGGAATGATTGGGGATGAATTTAAGACAGCGAGGAGGTTCCTGTTAGAAAATCTCGAAGGAGGAATTGCCTGGAAAGAGCCGGAACAGGCATTGCGGCAGAAGGAAAGGCTGCGGGCATTGAAGGAGAAAAAGGAGCAGGAGCCGGTGAGGACAGAGAATGCGGAAGACATACCGGAAGAAACAGAAGGACTTCACATGAATATGTGAAAACAGCAGAATGGAGAAACAAGATGGACATGAACGGAAGAAAATATATTGCCTACGGATCCAATCTGAATCGTGAGCAGATGGCACAGCGCTGCCCCGATGCAAAGGTAATAGGGAGTGGAATGCTTAAGGACTATGAACTGCTTTTCCGTGGGTATACGGATGCGGCGGTTGCCACGGTAGAACCGAAAGAGGGAGAAAATGTGCCGGTTTTAATTTGGGAGATCAGCCCAAGAGATGAAGTTAATCTGGATCGGTATGAAGGCTATCCCAGACTGTATGGCAAACAGATGTTAGAGGTGGAGGTAGAAGGCGGCTGTGAAAAAATGATGGCATATATCATGAAAGACGGACCTACCATGGGAATTCCGTCGGGGCGTTATCTGAAAACCATACAGACGGGATACAAAGAGGCTGGGTTTGATGAAAATGTGCTGATGAAGGGGGTGAGAAAAAGCATGGATCGGATGATGCAGGAACTGGGAGAAGGAAGTATGGGGGAAGAAGAATGCGGCCAGCAGCAACTGTGATGACAAAGATAGCGTTAGCAGGCATTGGGCTTCCGGTGATCCTTGTGCTTTTATGCTATCTTAGTCTTTCTTCCGGAGGAGCAGATCATAACCGTGCGGCAGTGCATCTGGCGTTTGATGGAGGAGATATTCCGAAAGGAATGTCTTCAGACTATCTGGAATATATCCGTCAGATGCAGAGGAGTTTTGAGGAACTGGATGTGGTGCTGGATCATCTTGATGAAATGGCAGAAGAAGGGAAAATAGACAGATATCTGGTCAAGTCTGTTTTTTATGCTCTGTATTTCGGCGCAGACCGGATTTGGCTTTCCACAGAACGCTATATGCAGTTTGCAGATTGCTTTGTGAATTATGAAGAGCGGACGAAAACGGTATACCATGAGGATGAAACAACCACGCAGGAAACCTATACGGTGGTAATTCCGATCACGGAAAAGACAGAGATTTTTCAGAAACTGGCGCAGAATTATGGAAGAATGGCGACCTATGAACAGCAGTCAAACGCCATGAATATCTGGTATATAGCAAGATATGACAGGCAGGCTCCCATGGAAGGGGATGAATTTAGCGGCTGGGGAAGCTGGAATGCGGCAGGAAATATAAAGACCTGCGACCTGTCGGTGAATGAAACGGCAGGCGAAATCGTAAGGCTTGCTATGTCGAGACTGGGGGATCCTTACTCACAGGAACTTCGGGGTTTGGGAGAATATGTGGACTGTAGTTATCTGACACTGTGGTGTTACCGACAGATAGGAATATCCCTTCCGGGAACGGCGGCCGAACAGGCGAGGTATCTGGAGGAACATTGTCTGACGGTTGCAAAGGAATCTTTGCAGCCGGGAGATCTTGTGTTTTGGAGTTATAAACCCAATGGACGATACAGAAACATTACACATGTAGGGATATATGCCGGAGGCGGTATGATCGTGGATGCGTCCAGCTCCAAGGGAAAAGTGGTATACCGGAGCCTGTTTGACAGTGACAAACAGGTGATGTATGGGAGACCACAGTAACCATTTTTGATGCCATTGGCATCTGTTTTCCACTGGGAGGATTTATTTTGACGGAAGATCTGATACAGGAATGTAGCGGATCGGAAGAACTTACAAAAGAAACATTACATCAGCAGATATATTGAAAGGAGAAGACATGACAGAAAAAGAAATCAAAATTACATTTGCGGAAGCCAAGCTGGAGGCACTCACATTTTTCCTGACGGAACAGAATGAGAAAGGCGTGGAGGAACTGTTAAAGAGCAGCCTTGATAAATTGTATGAGAAGAATGTTCCGGTGGCAGTCAGAAAATTTGTAGAAAGAGATGAGGAAGCGGAGAGCCCACAGGAGACGCTTTCAACAGAGCAGGAGACACAGAGTGAGAGGGTAGCAAGACAGCCCAGAACACCGGGTAGAAGAAGCAGAACTGTACAGTCACAGGAGGAAACGCCACAGCAGCCGACACCGGAAACGTCAGAAGAGATGGCGGAAAATACTATGAGCATGGGGATGTGAGGAAGAAACAACAATAATAAAAACGGAGGTAAAGGATGAAGCAGGCAGTTGTTACAATCAAATATGATGAAGAAAAGTTAAATGCAGTAAAGCAGTATATGGGGAAAAAGGACGCAGATTTTGATGCGGAGATGAGGGAGACGCTCGGAAAAATGTATGAAAAATATGTACCACAGGCAGTCCGGGAGTACATCGAGAGCAGGGGAGATGTTCCTCCTGTTGTGAAGAAGACAAGCCGCCAGCAGATCAAAAATAGAGAGACATCCGATGGAGTTGAGGAAACCGAGTAAGCAGGAGCGAGGAAAAACAAGATATGGAAAAAATAAAGATTTTGAAAATTGAAGAGGGAAAAGCTCCCTTCGTGAAAGAAATAGCAAATGAACTTAAGGACTGTCAGGCAGAGGTCGGAGGACTTATTGACTGCGTTTGTTTTGAAGATGGATGCCTGGCAGTTGTCAACGATGAGGGAAAAATTAACGGAATGAAGCCGAACCGCAGAAATGGTAATGACATTATCTGCGGCCCTTTTTTTATCTGCGGAAGCAACAGGGAAGGCGATTTTACTTCTCTGACGGAAGAGCAGATCGAGGACTATACCAAAAAATTCGGAGAGATCGAGCAGTTTACGGGGCATGAACCGGAACTTGTGCCGAGGATGATGTTTCTTGGCTTTTAGGATGCGGGGCGCATAGCCCCGCGTGAGCCTGCGTGTGGCGCTGTGTGCCCTCATTTGACAAACAAGGATAAAGTTACCGATGAAGACGGAAAAAGCCCTGTATGAGCCGATTTGGAGAATAGTATAAGAAACTAGGGGAAAGAAACCGGTAGGTAACGGAAGCAGGACAGAGGATCTGAGACAGTATAAACTGGGTCGAAAATAGTGCAGGTTAAAGGGGTTATGCCGCCCAAAGGCGGCTTAACCCGTGAAACACCCACCGGCAGAGCCGTTGGGAGATTTGTGGTATGGCATAACTTTTTTGAAGATTTGGAAGAAGTTATGCTAATTTTTATTATTTTCAAGAATTGAAAGGCATTAAGGGAACTTTAATTTATGCCTTTTGAAAAAAATGCTTGCAAGCTGAAGAAAAAAGAAAGGAATTGAGTAGTCCCGCGGGGTAAGGTGCGCACCACTACCGGTATGGGACTATGAAAGTTTTAGAATTATTTGCAGGAACACGGAGTATCGGGAAAGCCTTTGAGAGCAGAGGGCATGAAGTATTCAGTGTGGAGTGGTCCAAGGACTTTGAGAACATTGATTTGTATGAAGACATCAGTAGGGTAGCCGCAGAAGATATCTTAAGGCTTTTTGGAAAGCCGGATGTCATCTGGGCGAGTCCGGACTGTTCCACATTTAGTATTGCAGCAATCAGTCATCACAGAAGAAAAAATCCTGAAACCGGAAGTCTGGAACCGGTCAGTGCATATGCAAAATTTTGTGACATGGTAGATCAGCATGTGCTGAAACTTATTGAAGAGTTACAGCCAAAGTATTATTTTATTGAAAATCCCAGAGGTGGTATGCGGAAGATGGAATGGATGAAAGGTCTGTCAAGATACACCGTGACATATTGTCAGTACGGTGACAACCGGATGAAGCCGACTGACATTTGGACGAATCATCCAGATCCGAAGTTCTTGCCGATGTGTCATAACGGAGATTCGTGTCACGTGGCAGCTCCAAGAGGAAGCAAGACTGGGACGCAGGGATTAAAAGGAGCCAGAGAAAGAAGTGTGATACCGCAGAAATTATGTGACCATATCGTAGACATCTGCGAGGAGTAGTAGAGAAGGAGGATGAGAGTGGCAGGCGAAGGAAAAGTAAGGAAGGGATTTTATATTGAGGAAGACTTGCTGGAGCAGATAGACGGATTATTGGAGCAGGCAGATGTGAAATCAAGGAATGAATTTTTGAATCAGGCATTGAAATTTTATATCGGCTATCTGACATCAGAGAAAATCGAAAACTATATGCTTTCCACTATCTCCTCAGTGATGCATTCCACAGTGAAGGATAGCGAGAACCGAATGGCTCGTGTGATGTATAAGCTGGCGGTGGAAACCTCTAAGCTGTCTCATGTGATTGCGTATAGTCATGGAGTGGATGAAGAGGCATTAAAGAAGCTGCAAGCAAAGTGTACGGATGAAGTAAAAAGAATTAATGGTGCTGTAACCTTTGAGGATGCATATCGGTTTCAAAATGGATGAATAGGAAGTGGTGACATGATATAATATATCCATAGAAATTTACGGAGGAAAAAGATATGCAATTTTCTGATATGAATAAACAAGAGGAAAGTAAATATTTTGAAATGCTCGATAAGAAAAATAAAAATCGGAAAAAAAGTGCAAGGTGTATATTTACTGGATGTGAAAAGCATTCGATTGGCTCGCATTCTATATCCAAAAACAGTCACATAAAAAATATTGCTGAAAATGGTGAGGTCATGAGTTTTTGTCCTATCAGACAGGGGGAAAATAAAGAGTTATTATTAAAGAAAGTAGGGATTAATCAGGCATCAGTTTTTCATGGCTTTTGCAAAGAACACGATCAATTATTTCAGGGTATAGATATTAATGGTATTTGCACATATAAAGATTTGTTTTTGCAATGTTATAGAAGTGTATGTTATTGGTTACATATGCTAACTGTTGATGGGAGTACAATGGGGGAACTGCAAAAATATACAGATGATGTTATGCGGGGTTTTTTTAAAAGAATTGTTCCATCATTTGATTATGATGCGGTTCGGTTTGACAAAGAGTATGAAGAAAATAAAGTAGATTTTGTTAAAACAATAAAGGAACTTAAAACATTATTGGAAACTCAGATAGAATGCATCAATAACGATAGGAAAATTGATAATTCTGTGTTGGTTCAGATAGGAGATGTAGAAATTCTATTTCGTAAGGTAGAAGAAGTTATTCCAGTTGTACTTAATACGATGAATACTATTGTGACAGGGGAAGATAATGTATTTCAAATAGTTCTGCCTAATAAGATGGATACAGATATTATTGTTATTAATGCTTCACACAAGAGAGTTGTGCTACTCGATACTTGGAAAGTAGCAACATCAAATATGCTGAATATTATTGAATTGATTGAATCGTGGATGATTTCGAATGAAATATGGTATATTCAACCTAGCGTTATTGAAAAGATTCCAGAAACAAGGTTAAAAATAATTTGTGAGGATATAAGATATTGGCAAGGTGAACACAAATTATGGGAAGTATATGATATGTCCATTTTTGATGATTTACGTCAAAAGTATTTTAAGATATATAAAGATAATGACAATTTGGATGATGAATATGTAAAGAAGGAAAGGCAAAAATTCATTCCGCAAAAGCGTTTAAATAAAGAACAAAGGGAGAAAAATATGCGAAGATTAATGGGAAAGCTGCAATATTATGGAGATTTTCGAGATATGACAAAAGAGTAAACATACAGAAAATGGATAAATTCATTTTAAGTATAATTATCTCAATGATTATGCCGAAATTTTTCAAAAGTATTTATGAAAGGTAACGGTAATTAGATGGAAGCAATTGAAACATTTTTATCTCAAATAGTAACACGTGGTTTGGAGTGGATTTGGAGTGTATCATGGTACTGGATACCAGCAGGACTAGGATTTGTATTTCGATTCGGATTATTGAAATACAAAATATGGGATTCAGGAATGCGAGTCAAAGCAATCTTAAGAGATATCGGAATTATTTTCGGATTAACAATATTGTGGTCGGGCTTGAATTCTTATGAATTAGATAGTAATGCGGTAGTGATGGTTTTTATTTTAACTTGTGTCTACATTGCATATGGTTTGGCAGAAAGTTGTGAAGACACTGGAGGAAGTACAGAAAGTATATTACTGATTTTAAAAAGTGTTTTATTAACAATGCTCTCATTCCAAGAAATAGGTGGAACTATTTTTGGTGCAATAGTAACCAGTGGAATGGCTGTTATGGCATATAAGTTTTGGATTTGTAAAGAAAAGAAGACAGATTTGTTTGAGATAATCTTTTTATGTGCAGAAGCAGTTATTTTGTCTATCATCGGTGAAATATATGCTATACAAGGGATTGGAGTTTTTCTATTTGTATTTTTTGAGGAAACAGCAATATTCTTTTTTAACTATATTGTTAAGTACATAGCGTCTGTATTCTTTGGAAAGGCAGAGGAAAACTATTACTAAAAGTATGAAGTGGTGGAAAAGATGCATAGGAAAGGTGGATACTAATTGAAAGATTTTGTGAGTTTTATTAAGAATTATTCGACAAGAGATTTTATCTATTTTTTTTCAGAAATATCAATCGAACTATATAAGAATCAGCAAAATAAGTCAGAAGATGAATTAAAGTGTAGTATTACATTTCCATTGAATGCTATCTTACATGGATTTATACATCGGCAAGTGCAGGTAATGTTGTCAGCATGGGATATTCAAGATATGGCGTATGTTTCTATAGTCAGTGCAAATGATTACAGAAAAGAAATTATGACAAGAGAAAAAGCTGGTACGGTGGTAAATTTGTATAGAGGATATGAGAATGAACATTCCAATAGCGAATATATCAAAGATGCAAAATTGCCTGATATATTTAAGTTTATGATGGGCATGACATATGAACAGTTTAAGTATCAGAATTTAGCATGGACATACCAGAGCTTTAGCCGTAATTATCATATTTTGCTTGGCTCAAGTAAAATTAGCAGGGATGAGATTATAGATATAAATGAAATTACAGAAGAATTGTTTGGTATGAGTGCAGACGAGTTTATGACCAATGTACTTTATTTGTTGTGGTTATGCAGTGAACGTCCCGATCCGTTAGGGGCAGAAGATGATTTATATAAGCATGGGGCAAACAGCATACTCACCAAAGAGAATTTGGAGAAAATTATTAATTATTATTCTGTTACATATGATGATGTAAGGAAGTCTCCAATACAGAAACAATTGTTTTATAGCAAACCTTTTGTGATTACTCAAAAGAACAAAGAACCGATTATGGTCAGTATGTATTTGGTACAGATGCTCTTTGCAGATGGTTTATATTGGTTGATTCGGGATTACTATTATAAGAATGGTAAGGGAACTGGGTTTATTATTGCTTTTGGAACAATGTTCGAAGAATATTTTATGGAACTGGCTGAGATTTATCTGTCAGAGGGTATGTGGCACAAAATTCCAGAGCAAGATAAGAAGAGTGCGGATTTCTTTGTAGAATTTGAGGATGCGGTATTCTTGTTTGAATTGAAATCAGGACTGCTTGGAATAAAGGCAAAGCAGCAGGCACCAGATGTTCAACAGATTGATACATTTTACAAAAGAAATATTTTAGAAGCACATGAACAACTTAAAATGTCTGAAAAGGAATACCATGGACAAAAGCCGGTTATTAAAATTTTTTTGCTGTATGAGAGTATGACGAATACGCAAATTGTAATGTCTTCGATACCAGAGATATTTGTTGATGACAGCAGATGTTATATCATGACCATAGAAGACTTGGAGATGATGCTGGCTACATATAAGAATGATAAGGAAAAATTTGTGAAGGTAGTAAAAACATTGGTAGATAATCAGAACAGTAATGCTCAGGTTACAAGTGTTTTACATGTCTTGAACGATTGTGATGCTGTTGGAGATATGCATTTTATTGAGGACAGGGATTATTTTATGAAAATTGCAAAGAGGATGGAACAGGAACTGGAGGTATAATGCCAAATTTAATCTTACGTTGCAACTATCTCAAGAATGCCCCACCTTCACATCTCGCCAATTACATGAATTATATCAGCACCCGTGAAGGTGTGGAGAAGATAGACAACACCTGCGGTTTACTCCCGGCTACGGTCAAGCAAAAGGAACTGATAGCAGATATCCTGTCAAAGATAGAAGATGCAGACCGCATGCATGAGTATTATGATTATCTCCAGAGGCCAACAAGGGAGAATGCGACAGAGTTTATCACGCAGGCATTGGAAAACAACCTTGATATCATAGCCAAGAAGAAAAACTATATAGATTATCTTGCAAACAGACCAAGAGTAGAAAAAATCGGTACGCATGGTCTGTTTTCTAATGAGGGGGAGTCTGTTGTGCTGTCCCGTGTGGCAGAGGAGGCGGCAAATCATCCGGGAGTGATATGGACCAATGTCATCAGCCTGCGGAGAGAGGATGCCGAAAGACTTGGGTATGACAGTGCTGCACAGTGGCAGGCACTACTACGGAGCAGGGTGGAACTTTTGTGTGAAAACTATAAGATAGATAGCAGAAACCTCAAATGGTATGCAGCATTCCATAATGAGTCCCATCACCCTCATGTACATCTGGTGGTATACTCCACAAATCCATCGGAAGGTTATCTATCGCCAAAAGGTATCGACACCATGAGGTCTACCTATGCCCATGACATTTTCCGTCAGGAGTTTATGAGTATTTATGAAAAGAGAACACAGCAAAGGGAACAGTTGAAAGAGCAGGCAAATAAATGTCTGCTTTTTTTATTGCAAGAAATGCAAAGTGGTATCTGTCACCATGAAAAAATTGCAGAACAGATGAAAGTGTTATCCAAACGATTGATGAATACCAGTGGCAAAAAGGTATACGGATATCTGAAAGCAGATGTAAAGGCAATCGTCAATGGTATTGTGGATGAACTGGCAAAGGAAGAGAAAGTGGCAGAGTGCTACAAACAATGGCTAGAGAGCAAAAGTGAGATACTGCATTATTACAAGGATGCAGATGCAGAGCAGCTTCCGTTGTCAGAGCAGAAGGAATTAAAAAGCATCAAAAACATGGTCATCAGGGAAGCAGTCCGATACGGAGAAGGGTATCTTTATACAGAGGACGAGGGACTGGAAGATTTGGAAACCGAAAGGGAAGAAATGGATGCAGATGATTCTGAACTGTCAGAAGATATGGCGGAAGTTCCAGCAGATTATTCTGATGCGGAGCCGGAAACGGAAGAACCGGACAGTCAGGAGTTTTATGCCAAGTGGACGGATGCTTATAAAGAAGCGAGGGAATATCTGTATGGCACATCGGAGATGGAGCCGGATGAGGAGGCTGCCTATGAAATCATGAAAGAGGAGGCAGAGCAGGGAAATGCCTATGCAATGGCAGACATGGGTAAGATGTATGGACAGGGCATTTTTGTGGAAGCAGACAAGGCGAAAGCACAGGAGTGGTATGAAAAGTCCCTAAAGGCAATGCTTATCGTGGAAGGCAGAAAAGAAAACACTTATCTGGAATACCGTATCGGAAAAATGTATCAGTATGGCTTGGGAACTGAGGAGAATCTGCCGGAGGCAGCCAAGTGGTTTGGGATGGCATCAAGTAAAGAGCATAAGTACGCCTTATATTCCCTTGGCATGTTGTATCTGCATGGCAAAGGTGTGGAGCAGGACGAAGAGAAAGCCTGTCAGTTGTTTCAGCGTTCCCATAAAAAGGGCAATCCTTATGCATCCTTTGAGTTGGGGAAATTGTATGAAGCCGGAAGAGGAACCCAGAGGAATACGGATCTGGCGGAGAAGTGCTACCGGGTAGCGTTTCTTGGTTTTTTAAATCTGGAAAAGAAGTCCAGGGATGATACCTTATGGTACCGTATCGGAACCATGTACATGCAAGGAGTTGGTACCGAAGCAGATGAAAAGGAAGCGGAAAAATATCTTAGTAAGTCTGTGGACTATGGAAATACCCATGCAGCCTATCAACTGGCAAAGCTATACATACGTCAGGAAACGGAGAAACTGAAAAGCAACCCGGAGGAAATACCGGACTATGAAAAAATCAAGCAGGCACTTAAATTGCTGACAGCAGCTTCTGAGCAGGGCAATTCTTTTGCAGATTATGCCCTTGGGAAGCTGTATACGGACGGGGAACTGATAGCGAAGAATATGGAAAAGGCATTCCATCATTTACACAAGGCAGCGGATGCAGATAATGCCTATGCGTGGTACCGGTTAGGCAGACTATATCTGTCGGATGAGTATAAGGACATTGGCAGAGCAGTCCGCTATCTTACACTGGCAGCAAACCGGAAAAATGAATTTGCATCATACCAGCTTGGGAAGTTATATCTTGCAGGGGAGGAGGTAGTAAAAAATGTAGAACTTGCCATACGGTATCTGGAGGAGTCAGCCGGCGTGGGAAATCAGTATGCACAGTATGTCCTTGGCAAGGTGTATCTGATGGGAAGAGAGGTAGAACAGGATAAGGAAAAAGCATACGAATATTTCAGATTGGCAGCGGAGCAGGGAAATGTGTACGCTGCTTATTTTCTGGAACACTGGAATGATATGCCCCATCCGGATTTACTACTAATGGCAACCAGACTCATGCATCATCTGGAAAAGATCATAGAGGACGATGCTTCTGGAAAGAAAGGAGGCAGACGAGCCGGTATGGACCGTAAGCTGGCTAGAAAGATTAAGAATAAGAAAATTGCACAGGGTCATGCAAGAGATGATAAGGAAGAAATGGTACAGACACAATAGGAAGGAGGAGCAGATTGGGAGATTTCATTTATTTTACAGAGGAGCAGAAGGAAAGAGCCAATGCAGTACCCATCATGGATATTTTGAAACAGGAGCATGAAGAAGTGGAACGCTCCGGAAATGAATGGAGATGGAAGCGGCATGGTAGTGTGACGTTCCGTGGAAACCGCTGGTACAGACACAGCCAACAGATGGGAAGCCATGCTATTGATTTCATGCAGGAGTTCTTTGGGATGTCTTATCCGGAGGCAGTTACCTATTTGTTAGATGGGGAAACCGGACAGGTCATTCATGGAGGAAGTCCGCCGAGGGAAACAACAGGCAAGAAATCAGTACGTCCCAAGGAAGAGAAAATCATAGAAGAAAAAGAACCGAAAGTATTAATACCACCGGAAAAGAACGATACCATGAAAAGAGTATATGCCTATCTGATGCAGAAAAGGCATATCAGTAGGGAGGTGCTGTCCTTTTTTGCCAGACAGGGAACACTGTATGAATCGGCCGGGCATCACAACGCTGTATTTGTCGGAGTGGATAAGGAAGGGAATGCACGCCACATACATAAAAAGGGTACTTGTTCGGATGGCAGGAGCTTCCGCATGAACGAGGATGGTTCGGACTCTTCCTATGGGTTCGGTTATGTCGGAGCAGGAAATAAGTTGTATGTATTTGAGGCACCCATTGACTTTCTATCATTTCTGACCTTGTACCCTGTAAACTGGCAGGAGAACAGTTATATTGTCTTAAACGGAGTTTCAGAACATGCCATGCTACAGATGTTAAAGGATTATGCGAATCTGGATACGGTTGTGCTGTGCTTAGACCATGATCCGGCAGGTATAGAAGCCTGTGGAAGACTGGCAGAGATTCTGGTGCAGAATGGGTACAGACAGATTAAGAATTTAAAATCTTCCTGCAAGGACTGGAATGAAGATTTAAAACTCCTGCATGGGGAAGAAGTAATTCCGGCACAGGAGCATCCAAAGATTCTAGAATGCGATGCGTGGATGGAAATACTAAAGCAGGTCACAGACAGTGTGGATATGAAGTATGCCACCAAGGAAAGCGTGTGCCGGTATTATCAGGACATTTACAATGCACTGAAGAAAGGAAACGGAAAAGAACATCTGGAGGATGCTTTCGACGGTGGAGGAATGCTTTTAACCGGGGTGTTAATCCGATGCATGGAGAAAACAGGCAGGGAACTTGGCCGGGAAACAAGTGCAGATGAAATACTGGATAACCTGCATAAGCGATACCGGCCACATAGGGATAAGGGGAACTACAATACAAGGCTTCGGAACATGCAGAAAGCCTTTGAGGAACTGATGGAGGTATTTGACAAAAAGGATTTGTCCTTAAAAGAGAATAAAGAAGAATTTGTGAAGAAGTGTATGAGCCTTACGATGGAATGTATTAAGGCTCATATTTTTGTTGCAACAGAATACGAGGAACCCATACAAAGAAAGGAGATGAGGATGGAATGCAGCCAGTAGTGATATTGTTAATGTCCGGGGGTATTATGTTTTCCGTGATTGGAGGACTCTCCCTGCTGGCACATTATTATACGCTGAATGGAATCAAAAGTAAGACCGTAGGAGATGGTCAGCATGGTACCGCCCGGTTTGCTACCAAGAAGGAAATCGAGGAAACCTATGTGGAAGTAGCCTATGAGCCTGAGAAATGGAGGAAAGGAGAAAATCTGCCTACTGCACAGGGACTTGTGCTGGGGAGCATTGAAAGAGCAGGAAAGTTATATGCCCTTGTGGATACGGGTGATGTGCATTGTCTGATGATTGGAGCAGCAGGTGTTGGTAAGACCGCACACTTTCTCTATCCCAACATCGAATATGCCTGTGCCTGTGGGATGAGTTTTCTAACTACGGATACCAAGGGTGACCTTTACCGAAACTATGCAGGCATTGCCAAGAAATACTATGGGTACCATACCGCAGTCATTGACTTAAGAAACCCTACCAGAAGTGATGGCGATAATATGCTCCACTTGGTAAACAAGTACATGGATGAATACCTAGCAGATCATAATAATTTAAGTGCCAAAGCAAAGGCAGAAAAATATGCAAAGATTACTGCCAAGACTATTATATCCTCCGGGGGAGCCGATAGTGCCAGTTACGGACAAAATGCATTCTTCTACGATGCCGCAGAAGGGGTACTGACCGCAGTTATTTTGTTGATTGCAGAATTTTGTCCCAAGGAGAAACGACACATCATCAGTGTATTTAAACTGATTCAGGATTTACTGGCACCATCCAAGGTAAAAGGAAGAAATCAGTTCCAGTTACTTATGGCCAAGCTTCCAGATACCCATAAGGCAAAATGGTTTGCCGGAGCAGCTTTAAATACCGCAGAACAGTCCATGCAGTCTGTTCTTTCCACAGCACTCTCCAGACTCAATTCTTTCCTCGATTCAGAACTGGAGCAGATATTGTGCTTTGATACCGCTATCGATGCCGAGATGTTTTGTAAGCAGAAAACAGCGGTATTTTTAGTTATGCCGGAAGAGGACAATACCAAGTATTTCATTATCTCTCTGATTTTGCAGCAGCTCTACAGAGAAATCCTTGTGGTGGCAGACGAGAATGGAGGGAAGCTGGATAACCGTGTGGTTTTCTATTGGGATGAGGTGGGAACCATACCAAAGATTGAGAGTGCGGAGATGATGTTCTCTGCATCCCGTTCCAGAAGGGTAAGCATTGTACCCATGATACAGTCCTTTGCACAATTAAGTAAGAACTACGGAAAAGAAGGGGCGGAGATTATCATTGATAACTGCCAGGATACCATTTTCGGTGGATTTGCACCCAACTCGGAATCCGCAGAGGTACTGTCAAAGAGCCTTGGCAATAAGACGGTTATGTCTGGCTCCATCAGCAGGGGAAAGAACGATTCGAGCCAGTCCCTCCAGATGATTCAAAGACCATTGATGACATCGGATGAATTAAAGTCCTTGCCGAAAGGAAACTTTATCGTGTCGAAAACAGGCAGTCATCCAATGAGGACTAAGCTGAAACTGTTCCTAAAGTGGGGAATCACTTTCGAGGAGCCATACGAGATTGAGGAAAAGTCGGCAAGAAGGGTAGCCTATGCAGACAAGCAGGAGATTGAAGAAGAGATTATCCGCAGATATATGTGCTGTGTGGATGAGGAGCAGGAAAGTACGGAACAGAGTACTGCATCCAGAAGCGGAGGTATGATGCAGTCTCAGATGAATGAAACAGTGACGAAGGTCAGACAGGCTCTCAGAACAGAGGATTAGGTGATTAGTTGAGCAAAAAAGAAATATATCAAGCAGAATTGCCCCATAGGGCTGTGGCGGTATATCTGTACTTAAAGGATCGTGCGAATAAGGAAGGCACCTGCTATCCGGCAATCGGTACCATTGCAAAGGAACTGCATCTGTCTGTCAGCACAGTAAAACGTGCCATCAGTGATTTGGAGGAGAACGGATTTATACGCAAGAAACAGCGCTGGCGTGATAATGGAGGCAGAAGCAGTCTGCTGTTTGAAATCATAAGATAAGCACAAAGGGGATACTGCGTAGGTCAGGTGGACTATGGTATGGTTCACTGTGACCTATGCAGGGAAGTAAACAATAGAAAGTAATGTCAGAAGAAAAATATACATGATAAAGTTTGTGAAAAAATTATATGTACCAATAGGTAAACAGGACAAGTGTTTTAGGTCGTTGTAAGATTATAAAAAACTAGTAAAGTATAAAATGTGAGAAACTAAAAAATTCGTACCTGAGTATATATTATGAAAAAAACAGATTATATAGATACAACTTTTCTAAAAAAAGAATATGCCCTTTCATGTATTGAAAATTATCTGCTTGTTATTCTTTCGCAAAAGTATGAATGTTGGCAGAGTGTTTTTTCTGAAAGTTTTATGAGATTTGCAGAAGTAATCAATAGTCTTGGAAGTGTAGGATATAGCTATTTTAAAGGAATACCTAGATTACATACAACTGCCATGGAGCAAGGATATGTTCAGCTGGAGTATATAGAGGGTAGAGAGGTTTTTGATAATAGTAACACAGAATACTACGCCATCATGGTCAAAGAAGAGTATATGAGAGAAAGGTATAATGTAAAACTTTGGCGAGAAGACCATTTTATTCTTCTTTGTAATAAACCGGATGGAACTAAGAAATATCTTAATGATGTGCCACCAGATAGTGGAATACTTGATATGAGTCAGATATTAAAAGTATATAAGAATGAAGCAATAATTTTTAAATTGAGTGACCGCGTATTTGAAATAAGTGAGAAAAACATTAAATCCAATAGTTGCAAAATAATTGATTTGTTAGAAATATCTACGGAACAAGTTAATCAAGAATTCTTATTGACAAACATCAATGTATTAAGAGATTCTGTTGGAATTGAAAAAGTACTTGTAAAACGGCAAGGTGAGTATTTAAGACTGTTCGATCCAGACTATGATAATAATGAATATTATAATTTTTTATGCAAAATTTATGCAAAAATAGAGTATATGAGGTTAAAAAATGCATCGAAAAAAAAGATACTTGAGGTAATAGAAGAAATTAAATCTGCAGATACAGAATATTATAATTGTGTGAAAAATCTTTTAGGGAGAAAAGAGAATAATGAGTACGGATTTTAATAGAGAAGTGAATGATATACTTTTCAAACTTTCAGATATTAACTTGGAGGAAGAAGTAAGTTTTAATCTTGCGATAGGAGAGAAGCTTATAGGAGGAGCTATACTCAACAGGGTTGTTAATATTGTATATAAAAATCTAAAGAGAAGGCATAGTCTGTTAGATTTCGAGACTGTTTTTCAGTTGCTATATGACGCGAATATAGCAAAGGCAGAATTTTGTAAAAATAACATTGCTAATTTATGCGAAATAATGGAAACTGCAGATTTTCCATTTGCTTTACTTAAAGGAGCATATCTTATAACAAATATTTACGAAACAGGTGACAGAATTTCCAATGATGTTGACATTTTAGTAAATGAAAAAAATGTTGGTAAATGCAAAAAAATTCTCAATGATAATGGATTTATTCAAGGATGGGTAGAAGATGGACTATTTATAGAAGCATCAAGAAATGATATTGTTATGGCTAAAATGAATTTTGGCGAAACAATACCATTTATTAAAAAAACAGACAATGGATTTGTCACTGTAGATGTTAATTTCTCTCTTGGATATAAACCGATGGAGGATGATAGTATAATTACCGAAATGCTTGATAGAATTGTAATTTATCCATATAGGGCTACAAATCTCGTAACTCTTGAAGATAAGGATTTTATAATTCATTTATGTCTACATTTATATAAAGAGGCAACAACATCAGAATGGGTATTCAGAAGAAAAGATTTGAACTTGTATAAATTTAATGACATATACGTTCTACTTGTAAAATATGGTTCAATAGAGATGTACAAAGAACTTGCAAAAAGGGTTATACACTATGGAGCGGAAAAAGAGTGCTATTTTGCGCTGTGTCATACAAAAGAAATTTATACAAAGCTTGGACAAATGGAAGGATATGAAGAAATGCTGGATAAAATAAGGCCGGCTAATTTGGAGTATCTAAGACAAATTGTTAATCCCGTAGAAAAAGTAGTATATGAGTATAATATGGATTTTCTTGATTGGATAGCAAGTGAAGACAGAAAAGCATGTTTGTTAAAAAGTGGTTAACAGCGATTTTGGGGGAGAATTTCTAATATTAGAAATAATAAAATTTTATAATGTTTAATAACGAACTAGTGAAATATAGGAGAATATGCAATGGAAGAAAAAATAAAAAAAATAATTTGCAGTATCTTAGACAGAAATATTGCGATAGAGAATGGTGAAGATATAAGAGTGTATGGCATGGATTCATTACTGAAAGTACAGCTTGTTATTGGGATTGAAAATGAATATAATATAGAGTTTGCCGATGAGGATCTTGATCAAAAGAGTTTTACAACCATTGATGAAATTTGCCAACTTATTAATAAATATAAGAAATGAATGAGGCTTGTGATAGATGGGGGTTTTGTGGAATGTACTCAATAAGGCACTTAAGGAAAATGCAAATGCATTGATAAGTGAACATAATGGGAATACCCAAACTTATGGTAATTTGTTGCTAGAAATTGAAGAGAAATGTAGTTCCTTGGACAAAAGAAATTTATATGGATTAAAGTGTATTATTTTATGTAAAAAATCTAGCGAAGCACTGAAAATGTTATTGTTGTGCTGGAGTCTAGATATGGTTGCTATTCCAGCGTCGTTTCATTACGGTGAAGATAACATTAACAGTATTTTGAATGTTACGAAACCGGATTTGATATTAACAGATGATGAAGACATTGATATTGTAGGGAATGTGCCAATATTTACATTTAGCAATTGGAATGGGAATAATTGTGGGCAAGAAACAGATTTAGAACTTGATAAGATAGAGATACTGATGTGCACTTCAGGAACTACAGGAAAACCAAAAGCTAGCATGTTGACAGGGCAAGCAATTGCAACAAATATCAATATGATTCTTAATTATTTTCAACTTGATTCTGCAGATAATATTTTGGTGTGTAGGCCATTATATCATTGTGCGGTTCTAGTTGGAGAAGTGCTTGTTTCAATAATAAAAGGAGTAAATATTTTATTTTATTCTGGGGGATTTAACCCTATTATTGTCAGTCGAATCGTTTTTGAAAAAAATATTACTGTAATGTGTGGGACTCCAACGATATTAAAAGGAGTAGCTGACTATTTGAAGTATAAGGATAGAACAAAGAAACTACATATGATTGCAGTGAGTGGAGAATTTCTTCTTCCGGAATATGCATCTAAAATAGAAGAAGCCTTTCCAGAAACTCAAATTTATAATGTATATGGGCTTACTGAAGCAGGACCTAGGGTATCATACTTACCATACAAAGATTTTGATAGCAAGCCAGAATCGGTAGGAATCCCATTAAAAGGTGTAAAAATAAGAATTGTATCTAAGGGCGGATTAGAAAAAAAGGGTAAAATAGGAAATATTCAGATAAAGACACCTTCGTTAATGAAGGGATATTATGGAAGTCTCGAAAAAACAATAAGCAGATTTTGTGGAGAATGGTTTGACACAGGCGATATTGGTTATTTTGACGAAAATGGATATTTATATGTTGTCGGAAGGAGTGATGACATGATAATAAAGTCCGGCATTAATATATATCCACAAGAAGTTGAAAGCAAACTGGTAAAAATGGTTGAAATAGAGGATGCTATAGTATATGGGAAATTAGAAAAAAATATAGAACAGATTTATGCAGATATTATTCCATCTCAATTATTTAAAGACATTAGTGAGCAAGAAATGAAAATACGTATTTCAAAAATAATTCCATCATTTCTTATGCCATATGAAATACATCTAGTAGAGCATTTTCCACGAAATGCATCAGGAAAAGTCGTGAGGCCGCACTTTGTGAAAAGAGAACTATTTGATTATGAATGAGGATATGGTTCTATGCTAAAAATAAAGAATTACCAGTTTATATGTTTGAATAAATCAGAGTAGAAATCATTAGATTGCGCATATTAGTGGCAACAAATTAGTTTATAGGAAGGATAAAAAATGATTTTATCAATACATGGGGGGCATAATGCATCGGCGTCTCTTATTACTAAAAAAGATGGAGAAATAAAAAGCTGGTGCGTTGAGGCTGAGAGAGTGGATAGAATCAAGATGTCTCTTGGCTGCGAAAAATATGAAGGTAGCGATTTTTCTTCGTCTGCAAAGTCGAAATGGATTATCAACAAAAAAAGTAATTTTTCACTATTATTGAAAAGATTATTTAGTGAAGCAGGAATTACCGAGGCGGATGTTGATATTATTGTGATTTCACAAAATACAGATGTTAGTAGAATTCCAAAGGATCTTAGCAGCAAGAAAGTAATAAAAATTCCCCACCATCTGGCTCATGCTGCATTGTCATTTTATACATCTAATTTTGAAGAAGCTCTTGTAGTGGTATGTGATGGTGAAGGGGAGCTAACTGATAAGGGATATGAAACGCAAACGGCATGGAAGTTTGATAGCAAGGGCTATACGGAGTTAATGGCAACATATAAAAAAGACCATTATGAGATGGGAATTGCTAACGCGTATGAAATATATACATATTGGTTGGGATATGGATATAATGGTTGCGGCACCACAATGGCGTTGGCATCATTTTCAAATAAACATACAGAGATTGCTGATAATCTCTTTGTAGAAGATGAGCATAATAACATATTTGTAAACAAAAAAATAATTGATTTACAAGGTCATGTAAAAAAAGTAAATTATGTAAAAAAAGGCACAGTTGCTTTTAATCAAGATCATGAGAAAATGATGAGAAGTATTTCTTTGCCGCCCAAATATAAATTAAGATATTCTCCAGATCCATCGATTAAAAATGAATTTATTATGATGGCTGCAGATATACAATATGCAACTGAAAAGGCTGTTATATCGTATATTGAGAAAGCTAGGAAAATGGTATCATCGGAATGTATTTGTATGGGTGGTGGAACTTTTCTTAACTGTAATTTAAATTCAAAAATTCGAGAACTTCCAGGGGTTAAAAATATCCATGTTCCTACTGCACCTGGAGATGGAGGTCTATCCCTTGGTGCAGCACTGGCTTATTATTTTTCTTACAATGAGAAATGTAAAGTAGCAGACACCGCATTTATTGGATGTAGTATTGTTCCGATTAAACCTAATGATTCGGATAGTATTACATATATAAAGATTGCCAATATATCTCAAAAAGCAGCAGAATTAATCGCAGATGGAAATCTTGTGGGATGGTGTCAAGGAAGGGCAGAATTTGGACCTCGTGCTTTAGGTAATAGAAGTTTATTAGCAGATCCAAGGACAATGAAAAGTCATACACGCATAAACGAAATGCTTAAACATAGGGAGGCATTTCGTCCGTTTGCACCTATAGTTTTAGAAGAGCATTATAGCGAATGTTTCGAAGGGGTGTTACCTATACCCTATATGTTGGAGACTAGAATAATTAAGGAACAATGGAGAGAAAAAATACCAGCTGTCTGTCATGTTGATAATAGTGCAAGAGTGCAGATAGTAAATTCCCAAAATTCTCCGAAGCTTAATGAACTAATAGAAGCTTTTTTTAGGCTTACGGACGTTCCGGTTCTTATTAATACTTCGCTGAATAGAAATGGAGAACCTATTGTAAACGATGCAGTTGAAGCAATAGAGCTGCTTAGAAAAGGAATGTTGGATTACCTTATAATTGGAGATTATTTATATTTCCAGAAGGAGAAACAATAATAGATGAAAAATTCTGATAGTATATGTTGTTTTAGAAGTAGAGAAGAAAGCAGAGATAGAAGGGTATGCTGGGAAATAACTACAGCATGCAACTTGAAATGTTCGTTTTGTCATAGAGCTAATTTTGAAAATGAATTTTATGATTACCAGAATATTGAACAGACAATAGGATTATTAAAAGAACATGCAATTACAAATGTCATAATTTCTGGAGGAGAACCGCTTTTGCATCCACATTTTTTTGATATTGTAAAGCGTTTGAGAGAAGAAAAATTTGAGATAGATGTTTGTTCAAATGGAGTATTATTCGATGATAATAAGCTTGTAACTCTCAGAAATTTTTTGAGTGAGATATCTATATCCTTGGACGGTTATGAGCCGGGGCGACATGACCAAATGAGAGGATTAAAGGGTAGTTTTGAAAAAACAATAATAAATATTAAAAAATTAATTGAACACGGTTTTGATGTACATATTACCACAGTAGTAGATTCACAGTTTGCAGGAGAAATAGTAAAAACCGTTGATTTTTTAAATGCTCTTGGTATAAAAACAGTATCATTTCTTGGACTAATTCCAATTGACTCGGGTGAAAATAATATTTTTCATGATGATTGTCAAAGAAAATTAATAGATCAAATAAGTGAAGTAAGAACAAAGTATCCAGAAATGGTCATAAATACCAAGCAGCTACTATGTGAGCAAAGTAAATGTAACTGTGGAGCTGGAAATATTATATTTGGCTTGGGAACGGATGGAATAGAATTGGTTCCCTGTTTGTTGACTAGAAAAAGAGAAGGTAAGGATGAAAGAAAAATCGGACCAGGTTTATGCCCTGGAAGCAAATATTTAACAGCACGGAGAAAAAAATGTTAAGCGAATTAGATTTACATGTAACAAATAGATGTACGATTAAGTGCGATTATTGCTGTTTCTCGTCAAATAGAAAGCAATTAGTGGAGTTATCGACTGATGAATTTAAAAAGGTAATGTCGGACGCGGTTTCAATGGGATGTAAGCATGTTCACTTTACAGGAGGAGAGCCATTATTAAGAGCTGATATTGGAGAACTTATTTACCATGCAAATTCACTGGGATTAAAAATAAGAATGCAAACCAATGGAATGCTTTTAACAACAGAGGTGGCAAACCAATTATCCAGTTTAGGACTTGAATCGGTAATGATAAGTCTTGATTCATGGGATGAGCAAATACATGACACAATTCGAGGTACGGGAACATGGAAAAAGGCAATTGCAGCAATCGAGGTGGCAAAGAATATTGGGCTAAAAGTTAGAGTAAATTCTGTATTGACAAAAAAAAATATGAGTTCAATTTTAGAGACAGCCAAATATGTAAAATCATTAGAAATACAAGATTATTCGGCTTTTTATTTTAGTCCTATTGGATGCGGAAAAGAACGAAACGATTTATGGATACCAGCTATGGAGTATTTTATATATTGGAATAATCTACAAAGAAAGATTGAAAATGAAAAAAGTCTTTGTGATATGAATATTGTTATTGAAAAGGGTTATGCATCATGGGAAGAAGCTAAGCATCTAGAAATTGAAGGATTTACAGGTTGTGGAGGAGGATGTCTTAACACATTTAAAAACAGAGATTATCTTATTGTAAGATGTGATGGAAATGTATATCCATGTATTATGGCTATTGAGAACGAAACACTAGGTAATGTAAGAGAGAAGGAATTATGCGAAATATATTTAAATAGTTCTGAATGGAATAGATTATTACCTACTAATGTTCCAGAATGTAAAGATTGTATTCATATGGAATTATGTGGAGAAGGGTGTAGGTATTATCCCAAACATAGCGATTCTAGTCATGATAGTCGATGTATAAAGAATACGCTTGTGCCATTATGTCCAATAATGAAATACAATTTTAAAAATGGACGTTTCGGTGGTTCATCGGATGATGTGATGGAATGAGTACGGTACGAATGAAGGAGAGTTAAACATGAAAACGTGTGATGTGGTGTTAATTGGATATGCAGTTAATTCAACTTCCGGTGGATATACAAATCGTAACGTAAAATATGTAGATACGGTGGGTATTAAATATTTATATAGTCATTTTTATGGAACGTATTGTGCTGAACCAGTTGCCTTTTTGCAACTTGCAGCTCAAATGAGAGCTGCAGGAATTGATACCTACATCTTAGATGGTTTGCTATTAGGGTATTCTAGAAGCGAAATGGAGCAATGTCTAAAAAAGATAAAAACAGATATATATTGTTTTAGTTTGTATGAATCGAGCAAGGCAGACATACTTTATTTAATGCATTATGTAAAAAAATTAAATCCAAATGCGATTGTAATTACTGGTGGCCCTTACGTTACTCTGTGTTATCGCGAATTAATAGAGCGGGAGAATGTAATTGATTATATTGTAATTGGTGATGGGGATTTTGCCATGCGAGATTTAGTAACTGCGTTGCTTTATAATAAATTGCACCATGATATTCCTAATGTTGTTTATAGAAACAAAAGTGGTCAAGCAGTTATGGATGTTTGTCCTGAAGCAGTAGATATGGACGAACTTATCGCACCTTCAAGAGATTTTGTGGATATTATTAAGCAAAAAGGATTTTCTTTAAGTCTTGCAAGCAGTAGAGGATGTGGCCATGGAGTATGTTCATTTTGCTATCTTAATCAATATCAAAAGAATAGTAATCAACCCAAGTTTAGATTCAGATCTCCAGAACTATTAATTGAGGATATAAAAGAATTAGTTGAGAAATATGAAATAAAGAAATTAACATTTGTGGATGATGATTTTTTTGGTCCTAATTCATACGGAGTAGAGAGAGCTAAACATTTCTTTGAACTTCTTATAGAAAACAATATAAGGCTGGAGCTATATATCAATGTCCGAATTGCATCAGTTCTATATCTGATTTCTAACAACTTACTTAAATTGGTAGCAGATGCAGGTGTAAAATATATTTTCATAGGAATAGAATCTTATAATGACGATATTTTACGTAGGTATAAAAAAGGAATAACAACGCAGGATATCGATATGGTTTGTAATAAACTTGATGAATATGGGATTTATATTAATCCTGGAATGATAACTTTTGATTCATTAATTCTTCCACATCAGGTAAAAAATAATGTTGATTTATTAAAACGGATTCAGTATTATGATTTGTTCATGTTTACTAGAACACTAATGGATTTACCGAGCGATAAGCAGGCAATGAAAAATAACCAAATAACAAGTGGGTTTTTCAAAAATGAAAAGACAGAAAAGCTATATTATTCGCTTGTTGAATTTAGAGATCTTGTGTATCCGCTATATGCTGAAGTAGACAAAAAATTAATAACAGAGCAAATACGAAATAAAATTGTAGAAGCACACTTTGATTACTTTTATGAATTATATGACTTTATTGTCAATGATAATGAAAACCTGGAATTAGGTATGTTAAAGGATAAATTTGTGGCTCGAATACGCAATATAACAAATCGTATTAAGAGAAAATAATGGATTAATTGAAATGGAAAAAACATTGATTATATTTAAGCCGGATTCTGGTAATAACATTAAACTAAAAATAGATATGAGGTATGTGCTAAAAAGATACGATTTAGAAGTTATTAGAGAAGAAGTGCTTATATTGGATGAACAGAGGACTTTGGCTATTTGGAATCATTGTGCCGATGATTATGTATTAAAACAATTGTTGTTCAAATATCTTAGCGGAAAAAAATTGAAGATTTATTACATCCTTGGTAATGATGCAGTAAGAAAGGGGGCTGTAATCAAGCGATTTCTGCGCAATAAATATGGAAAATCTTATTATTCAAATTGTGTACATATTCCAGACAGTTATGAAGAATATATATATGATTTTGAATTATTAAAAACCGTAGGTAAGGAAACTATACGTAAGAGAAAATTATTTCCTCAAAAGGAGGGAGAAAATAACTTTAATCTGGAAAAGAATGAGTTGGACTTTATAACCGAAAAATTATGGAGGAATATTTTTAAAAAAAATATTACCAAAGTAATTCAAAGAAAAATAGCAACTTTAATTTATAAAAAGGAAAACTTTGCACTAGCTCGTCTGAGAGAAAAAAATAACATTATTGATATTTTATCAATGTTTATAGAACTGAATGGAGAAGATAAATATTATGAGGCATATTATGCAACATTGATATTTGTTGAGTTGGGAAGTTATCCACTAAGTGAAAATAGAGAAAAAAAAGATATTATTTGTGTGTGTGATTTTGTAAGAAACTATGGGATTGGCTGTGATATGTATATTGAAGGAAAAAAGGTATGAATTTGTTTGTAACTATGAATTATCCTTTTGAAGAAAAAAAATACAAGTCGAAGTTGGAAGAAATCTACAGTATTGATGGCATAACAGGCATAAGGATCAATTTGTGCCGCTATGAAAGAGATGATTATAAAAAAGCAGTTGACTTTTTAATGAAAATATTAGAGGAACCGGCAAAAGATTATCAACTTGTATTTGATTTACCTTTTCCTCGTAATAAATCTAGAATCCTCTCTTTTAATCTTATGGCCAACGAGATTAAACGGTCAAATCTATATAGTATTGTGTTAACGCAACCAGAAAACGAAAATGAAATACAGGTTACGGGAGAGGCTTTCTCTGAAAATTTAAAAAAGGGAGACATATTGTATTATGGAGATGGAGATGGAACTTTTGAGATTATTAAGGTAGGGGACAAAAAAATGCAAGTAGTAGCCTTAAATTCATTTTTAATATGGAAAAATAAGGCTATCACAGGAAGTTTATTGCAGAATTCTATTGAAACAATAAAACCATTAATAAGCCTTATAGAACTTACATCAGTGCCAGGAAAAATTAGTTTTTTTCCTTCGTTTGTAACCTGTCAGAATGAAGTAGAGAAGTTGAGGGGAATGCTTTATAAAAAAGCGTTGATAATACCCAAAATAGAATGTTTTAAAAGTCGCGAATCTATTGATGAAACAATAGACAAAAGCGATGGAGCATTATTGGCTCGAGGAGATATGGCTTACTATATGGGGATAACAAATATTTTAGAAATTGAAAGATATGTGGGTAGAAGGACGCAAGAACAAGGAAAAAGATTGTTTGCAGCAACAGATATTTTAGAAAGTCTTCAGGAAAATACTATTCCACTTCGTGCGGATGTTACAGATGTATGTGTATTAAATGAAATTGGATGTACGGATTTAATCATTAGTAATGCGTTTTCTAATATAAGAAATGTTGTTGCATTTCTTAATTTGTTTTGAAAGAAATTTCCTTATTCACAAAATTAGGTAATTATACGAGGAGATATACTATGGACGAAAAATGGAGAACAAAAGAGCTGAGTAGAAAGGAGGTAATTGAGAAATATCCACAAGTTCCTCCAATTACTGTTTTAAAGACAGATGTTAGTAGAAGAGGAATACTTTATACGGATAAGGCATTTGATAAAGTTGATGTAAACAAGCACCATATTGAACCAGAAGAGTTTATGGGAACAGGTAGAGATCTTGGGAAGAGAGTTTCACCAATTGGTGTTACTTTGCGTGATGGATCTTTGATTTGCAGAGGACATTGGGCAGATAAAACTATTACAAGAGACCCCTATTATATAGATGTTGTTGATGACAAGCTTGTGCTTGTAGATGAAGATGAAGTGCTTGAGGAGGTTGAATTTTGGGAGAAACCTAATTTTTATGACAAGTACACAAGTAATGGAACGCCAATGTGGAAGATAGCTTCAGGTAGGCCACAAAGAATATCAGTTGTACCATATCCTAAATGCGATTTTTGGGGAACTGAAGTAGGAGGATGCAAATATTGCAGTCTTTTTGCAACAACGAGAACTGTCAAAGAAATTCTGCGCGATGAAAAGTATTTTCAGGATGTTACCGAAACAGTTGAAGAAGCACTAAAACAGAAGGGAAGATATAGTGTTTTTCATATGACTTCTGGATCTGCTTTTAGCGGTAAAGAACCTTTTGATGATGAAGTAGAACTTTATATTAAGACTTTACAGGCAGCAGGAAAAGCTTTTAAAACTCAAAAATTTCCGGTTAAGCTAGTTGCAAGTGCATTTAGTGAAAAACAACTAAAAAAATTGTATGAAAATACAGGAATTACAACATATACTACGGACCTTGAAGTATTAAATGAAGATTTATTTAATTGGATTTGTCCGGGTAAAGCTAAATATCTTGGATATCGTGAATGGAAAAACCGAATGTATAAGGCTGTTGATATCATGGGAAAAGGAAATGTATATTGTGGTATTGTTGGTGGTGTAGAGATGGCACAACCGTATGGATTTAAGACAGAAGATGAAGCATTACTTCATACCTTAACAGAAGCAGATGAAATTGCTTCCCACGGTGTAAGTTTTGCAGAGGGTATTTGGACTACGGATCCCAAGTCTGTTTTTAGAAATCAGGTAACACCTTCTCTTGAGTATTTTATTAGATTGGCTATAGGACTTGCAGAAATAAGACAAAAATACGGTCTACATGTGTTTACAGACGATTATAGAAGATGTGGAAATCATCCCAATACCGATTTAGCACGTATAGATTATATATAGGAGAATTCAATAATGAAAATAGACAAAAAATACATTCAGTTAATTAATGACCCTTCTGCAGTAAAAATTCTTTCCACGGTCAGCAAAAGTGGAATTCCTCATGTAGTTGTAAAACAATCTATTCATTATGAGGATGGTAAAATTGTGTACTTGGAACGGTTGGAGGGTTCTAAGACTAATAAACATATGACATATAGTCTTTGGTTTAACAAAATGGTTGCAATAAATGTCTTATCTAAAGACAAAATGAGTATACAAATCAAAGGTGTTCCGGAAAAAATGTTAGTTGCAGGTTCGGTATTTGAAAAGTATTATACAAGCGTTAACAAAAAAGATTCTGGAGATTTAGCCGCTGTATACTACATAAATATAAAAGAGGTTATTGATGAATCTTATGAAATTCGAGAACAGGAACATACAAATGAGTTTCCGTTATATATGCATATTGATAGGTTAGCAAAGAGTAATGAATATAGGTGCATTTAATATATTAGATGAACTCAAATTGTCACATCCTTATGTATATGATTTAAAAAATATTAAGGATATAAAGGATGAAAGTGTTTTGTTCGTTCGTTATTGTGATGGGGAAAAGCATAAAAATCACACAATAAGTGGAATTGCATTTAAAGACAATGTTAGTAATTACATTGTTGAATATCAAAATGGTTTATTGGTTCAAATTGCAGATGTTATTACTGGTATTGGTGGTTTTGCTGTCTATTTATATGATAAGTATATTTACGGTGAATATGTTGATGGAGAAATTGTTTCACTATTAAGAGGTGGTTATTGCCAAAAGCGTTTTCTTATTGACAGAGAAAAAGGAAATATCCGTGTGTTGACTGTAGATCAACAAGTGATTTGTAAAAATATAAATCATAAATATATTTGGAAAGAATACCATTCTGAAATGAATGACAAAGAATTTCTCAACAGGCTATTTACATTAAAAAAATTGTTAATGAATATCAAGGACACAAACGGCTTATTGCTTGAGGGACATTTTCTGGAAAATTCTCTTATATTCAGCGATGCAGCACATAAAACGATAAACATAGATTTTCACAGAATATTTCAAAATAGTAATGAAGTATGGCTAAGAGGTAGTGCTGAAAATATACATGGAGTATCCGTTGATCACTTAAATATTGACATTGACCCAAAGGTAGATCTTGTCTGCATTAGGAAGGGGGCTTTGCTTTGTCATTACATAACATATTATATAAATGAACTGAATGTATTTTTCAAAATGTACGAGAAAGAAAATTTTCAGAATGTGTGTCTAAATGACGAGAGACGTTAAGAATGTTCTATATTCTAAAAAATAGGAATATGAATCGGGAAAGGTACAAATTATGAAAAAATGGAATATCGGATGGGGAACAACATCGTTATGTAATATGAAATGCAAATTTTGTTACAGCAAATTTCATAGAAATGAGACAAAAGATTTAGGATTGAAAGAGTGGTTGCATTTTGTAGATGGCAATCACGAATATATTAATAGTATTAATTATGGAACAGGCGAAAATAGCATAAGCGATGATTGGTTTTCTCTCATAGCATATATAAGAACAAAGTATCCTGAAATACGGCAGGCACTTACTACAAATGGGTATACTAGTGAAGTAATTCAAAGAGATTCAGATAAGAAAAAAATTCTATTACCAGCTATTGACGAAATAGATATTTCTTTGGATTATGCTGATAAGAAAAAACATAATGAATTCAGAGGACAAGAACATGCTTTTGAATGGGCGATACAAATGTTAAAAATCTGCAAAGATGAAAATATTCAAGCAACCATTGTATGTTTAGGTAGTGCTCGAAATATGTATACTGATAACCTTGAAGGAATATTTAAGATTGCCAAAGAATATAATGCATTAGTGAGAATAAATCTATACAGACCAACCGAAGGCATCAATGAATTTACAAAACAGTTTATTCTTAGTCCGGAAAAACTCTTAAATATACTATATTGGATAGATAGAAACCATCATATTTTGTCCATTAGTGATGCTCTTTTATCGAATCTTGTTACCAATTCATTTGAAGAGGATCCTTCTGGAATTGATAGTATAAGAATATTGCCAGATGGTAGTATAACACCCTCTACATATTTAATAGAAAAAAATTTTATTGTTGGAAATATTCTTGAAAAAGAGGTAATGAAAAGACTTACAAAAGAAATGCCAATGCGAGCAATAATTTTTGATTGTATTCCTGAAGAATGTAAACACTGTAAATATGTACAATTATGCAAAGGGGGAGTTTATGATAGAAGATATATTTGGAATAAAACCTTAAGTAAAAAAGATCCTTATTGTATATATACTCCTGGTGGTGAGGATTTCAATAAAATAGAAATTACAGATGCTAAATTTAATTCTGTACATCATGGTTATCTTCCTACTATGTTTTTTGAACCATAAACCATACTTTGAGAATAATCGTAGTGGCGTATGATAGATTTGTTAAATCCTAGATTAGCATTTATTTGTTGACCAAAGTTTAATAGACTCTTTAATAAAGAAAAACTTGAAATAAGGTAATTTGCTTGCTATAATCTGTATAAGATTGTGCATATGAGTCGATTGGCTAATGTTCATGTGCTCATAGCTCAGTAGGATAGAGCAACGGCCTTCTAAGCCGTAGGTTGGGGGTTCGACTCCCTCTGGGCACATTCTTTTATGCGAAAGAAAATATGTTTTCCGTAAATTTAATTAGTAGAGTATATATTTAAGGTAATATATAAGTAGGTGATTGATAAATGATTTTATCAATTCCTGTGGATAACTTTCCACTATATTAAGGAGAGAAAACAGGTCAGTATTCAGAATTGTTTCTGAATTGACATAGATCATCAGATTTTGGGCGTATTTTAATAAGCCCTGATCAGCATTATGACAATTGAATATTTTTTCAGGCAACTAAAGGTTTCAGGCTTCGAATGTATTGTGGACAACTCATCGCATTCGCAACGATTACCGTTAACGGGCTGGCGATACCGGCCAGGAAGACATCAGCTTTTGTGGTGGTATGGTTCCTTGTCTTTCTTCCAGCGATGCACATGTTGATTTTAAAATGATTAATGGCACGCTCAACAATCGTTCTTATTTTATAAGTGCGGTTCCATTCATCGGAATCACGCTGGATACCTGGGAACATACGTAAATCCATGTTTTCATAAGTATAAGTTGTTCGTCCTCTTTTGGCGGTACTGCAGGGATTTTTACAATCACAGATCCAGCCTTTATTGTAGCGCATTTTCGGACAGATCCATTTGGTACAGCCTGAACGTCCATTTTCTTTGGTAACACCGCAGTATTTCATATCGAGGGAAGAATCGTTTGGACAGGTAGGATAACCATAAGCAATGTAACCGACTTTTTTTAAATCACTTTCGTTTCTGGAATTGTATGGGATCAAAACCTTTGAAAAATGGAAGTCATTCATTAAGGCTCCATAGAGACTGGCCGAATCGAAGGCAGAGTCACCAAGGAACGTATCGGGGTGGATATCCGGGCGCAGAGCAAAAAAGTCTTTTAAAACGGGAACTAAAGCAGATGCATCCCCGACAGATTTATCCTCATCGGGAGAATCCGTTTTCTTTTCAACAACAAGGTCAGGATGGGAGGCTTTGAAAGCTTCATCATCAACAAAAACGATATGGCGGACGATGCCCAGTCCATTGGTAAGAACGGCAAATTTATCAGCATAGCAGAAGTGACCGTTGATATACATTTGTTTGGCATCCGAGCAGGAAGCAGCCTGTGGGGGCATGAGACCATAAGCCATCTTGTAAGGATCAATGTTGGGTTTGTCTTTATAGAAAGCCTTGAGTTTTTTGATCAGAGCATTCAGGGTTTTGGGATTATTTTCTGTAACAAAAAGTTCAATACCTGATGTATCGAAAGTGAGCATTTGAGCAAGAGAGGAATCAATCATCTAGCAAATGGGTTCGGTGTAGTCGACCATGCGTTGAAACATAAGTTCAATGTAAGGCTCAAAATCGTGTTTGAAACGAGACAATAAAGAAGCATCAGGAACTTTAGTGAAGCCACAGAAATCTCTTAATTCCTTGCATAAATGTAAAAACAGCAGAAGCAGGGAATCAGTAGGGATAGAAAAAATCTTTTGAAGAATGAAAGACGTAAGAAAGCCATGCAAAGGATACACACGGTTCCGTCCTATGGAGAGATAAAAAGCAGAATGTAATTCTGGAGGGATAAAATCATTCAGTTCGAAGTGTTCTGCCAAAAGCTGGAAGAAAGATGGGGAATCGTCAGTCAGTTTGAATTGACAGTCTGAAAAAATGTCGCTTAAAGAAATCTGATGATATTTAGTAGCCATAAATTTTCTCCTCTCTTGTGTGCGAATAGGTTGGTGTGGTTACCTCTATTTTAGCACGAGAGGAGAGAAAATTTATATAAATTAAGCAATAAAACCCAGTAAAATCAAGGGTTATAGGCGTTTGTAAAACGCCTATAATATATAAGAGAAAGGAGAGAATGTGGTTAATTTTTATTAATCGCGTGAAATGATATGTTTATAAAAAGTTTATCAGAAGCATTATCAGAAATTATATCCATAAGTAAAGAAGAAATTCAGGCACTAATAGTTAAGAACGATTCTTCAGAGCATGGAGATTTTTCATTTCCTTGTTTTACTTTATCAAAAAACATGAAAAAGGCTCCAAACATTATTGCATCCGAACTGGCTAATGTTATCAATCTTCCTGAATGTTTTTTAAAATGTGAGAATGTTGGCCCATATTTGAATTTCTATGTACGTCAAGAAATTTTTACTCAATATGTTTTATCTGAAATAAATAAAAGAAAGAACACTTTTGGTTCATCGCAAATTGGAAAGGGAAAAACCTGCCTTCTTGAACATACAAGTATAAATCCAAATGCTTCTCCCCATATAGGACGAGCACGAAATGCAATAATAGGGGATTTTGTAGCTAGAATTTTGAAATTTGAAGGGTATGATGTAAAGGTTCATTACTTTGTAAACGATATTGGCAAACAGATTGCAATGTTGGTATGGGGCGCAGATCAACTTGATGAGGTCAAATTTAATGATTTATTAGAATTATACGTTTCCACAAATAATCAAATTAAAGATAATCCGCTACTTGAAAAAGAGATTTTTGGATTATTGTATCGATTGGAAAATGGAGATGTTGAGATTCAAAAAAAATTCAGAAATATCGTAGATATTTGTATTTCCGGACAAACTAAAATCTTTAATGAATTAGGCATTTTTTATGATTGTTTTGATTATGAGTCGCAGTTTTTGTTTAATAATACGCTTGAAAACATTATTGAGCAAATTCGTCAAAAAGGTTTACTCTTTGAGGATGAGGATGGAAGATATGTTGTGAATCTTGAAAAGTATGGTCTTACACCTTTGGTAATAACAAGAGGTGACAAAACATCTCTTTATCCACTGAGAGACATTGCTTATACTATTTGGAAGTGTAAGCAAAATGCAGACAAAAATGTTATAATTTTGGGACAAGATCAACAATTATACTTTAAGCAAGTTGCGGCAATTGTAGAGGAATTAGGATATGAAAGACCTGATGTAGTACATTATGCATTTGTTATGCTGGTTGAAGGGAAAATGTCAACTCGTCAAGGAACGGTTGTGCTTCTTGAAGATTTTATGAGAGAAGCCGTTACTAAAGCAGATAAAGCTATTGTTGAGCGTGAGAAAGTATCTGATATTGAAAGAGCCAAAAAAGTAGCTTATAGTGCAGTAAAGTACTCTATGGAGAAAATATCTACAGAGCGAAATGTTATTTTTGATTGGGAGCAGGCTTTAAATTTTGAGGGAGACACCGCACCATATTTACTGTACTCATATGTAAGAATTAATTCAATACTATCAAAGCGAGATGATATTAATGAGTTAGACATAAATTATGGATTATTAAATCATCCAACGGAGATTGAATTAATTAACTTATTATACGATTTTCCTAAAGCAGTGCAAAAGGCTAAGTTGGAATATAGTCCACATGTAATAACACATTATGCATTTGACTTAGCAAAGAAGTTTTCATTATTTTATCATGAATGCAGTGTGTTAAATGCGGAAGATATCCTTTTGACAAATGCAAGAATTAAATTAATTAAGTGTATAAAACAAGTTATGGAAAATGCTTTTGATATACTCGGATTGCAATTAGTAGAACATATGTAAACTATATTCAAAAATATGAGTATAAAATAAATTCTCCTCTTAAGTAGGTAAGGTATATACTAAAATCTACTTAAGAGGTTTTTTTAAATGATAATGTCGATTATTTTGTATACAATCTTAGGAGATAGCCATTATGATACAGTTAAATGAAATTATTGCAGAGAGAACAAGTTGTAGAAATTTTAGATTACAAAAAATGAATATTGATAAGATTCAAGCTTTGATAGAAAGTGCGAGGTGGGCACCATCAGGTAAAAATGGACAACCTTGGAGATTTGTTGTAGTCATAAACGAAAATATAAAAAAAGCTATTGCGCTAAATTCTGTTTATGGAAATTGGATGAAAAATGCAAGTGCTTTTATAATTGTATATTTAGACAAAGGAAAATCGTATGACTATATAAAAGATCTTCAGGGAATAGGAGCAGCAATACAAAACATATTATTGCAAGCAACATATATGGGAATTGGAACATGCTGGATTGGAGAAATATTGCGGAATGAAGCAAAGATTAATTCGCTCCTACAAGTACCAGACAATTATGAGCTCATGGCAGTAATATGTGTAGGTTATGCGAATGAGAGCACAGTAAAGACGCAAAGAATAAATATACAAGATATTATATATAAAGTAATTTAATACTCATTAGTAAATTAAATACAAGAGAAATCGCTTTTGCAAAAGAATAAGACAATATCTTGATGCGTTATAATAATACTTGGAATGGGAATACAAAATTTTAGTTAAAACGATGCACAAACTCTCCTTTCAGTCTAAAAACATTACCACAAATGCAATTTGCTGTGAACCATTGCTGGTTTATTTTTTTAGTACAAAAAAGTACTATAAGATGTAATATATCATAAACTAGGTAAGTTTTTCCTGAGTATTTCGGTTCACTATGAGCCACCTGTCCGGATTTTGAGAGCCATTATTCCGGAGATATAGAGTCGTTCAGTGTTGCCAGCAGAAATATTATTCCACAGTACTCTTGACATGAGCAACCACGGCATATGTATTAGCGGAAAAGCGGAAATCCTGTCCTTATGGGCATGTTTGCCTAGGCAGAGTAGCCTATCATATGCCTACTCATGTAAAGAGCCTTTTGCAGCATAACATTTCTGCCAGCGCTCTTTGACCGGAAGAGTGGCTCCACTCGAACCGGACTGGCGGCTATGCCTCACAAGAATATTCATTATGATCGTAGATTGCAAGTCTCCGGATTAGCTCTTTGTCTAATCTGCGTCAGAATGTGCAATGAATATCTATGATGCTCTGGCTGAGCGAAATAGCTATTTTGATAACTTTTTAAAACCATTGTTTTTGCGGATGTAGTATTTGTGCCGAAACAGTCCTCAAAAGAAATATTCTTAAATTTAGGGTTAGAATAATGAATAAAGCAATAAAAGAAATGATACAAAAATATACACAATATCAAGGTACAATAACAGAGGATACTTTATTAAGTATGTTAGAGATTAGTTCGTTGTCATTTGTTTCTTTGATTGTTGATTTAGAGGATTACTATAATGTAGAGCTAGAAGATGACCAGTTGGATTTTTCGGTATATGATACAATCGGAGGGTTATTAACGGCATTTTCGAATAATTAGTCTGAATAGCTATTAAATTTCTTTAAAGAACTATTAACACAATTTAAACAAGTAAGATAATTAGAAAAAGGAAATGGTCATTTTCCCTTTTTTCTAATTTTTTGCCATCATAGGCAGAATATATCAGAGGATTTTTTCGATACTTTGCAGGGGATATTCCAAGTTTTGCCGTAAATTGTTTTACAAAATAGCTGTCATAATTAAATCCGCAGCTTTCAGCTATTTCGTGGATTTTCATATTGCTGTTTGATAAAAGCTCTTGGGATATCTTTAGGCGATAATTTAATAAATATTCCATGCATGTACAACAAAATTGTGCCTTGAATTTTTGGTTCCAAGAAGTACGGTTGAGATTTACTAATTCGCATAATGCGTTGAGGGTAATATTTTCGGCATAATGATTGTGAATGTACTCAGCACAGATAGTAGCCGGATTGTAACTTTCGGGGCGCTCAAAGAATTTCAGTTTTCTTTGGTCTACAAAAATATCATATAAACTATTCAAAAGTTGCAGGAGCATTCTGCGGATTCTACAAGTCCAAAATCCATCGCTCTGAGAAAAGGTTTCTGCACCAATCATCAACATAAGCTCATTAATGTGAATATAGCTCTGAGGAGTGAGAGTGATAATTCCTTGGAAATGCTCTGTGTGTTTGGTAAACATGTAGAGCTTTGTACGGTCGTAGGTGTACTGAGGATCAATGGGGATGGAGTCATCCAGATTGTCAAAGCAAAGACATGCCTTAATATACCAAGGGTCAAAATGAAAGGATTTGGCACTGAGATTTTCACAGTGAATGAGCTCCAGGGTATCATATTGGGACAGGCACAGTGCGCAGGGGGAATTTAGTCTGCGAATGTAGCTGTTTATTTTGATTGTTGCCGATCCGCAGGTAATCAAAATCACGGAGCAGCGCTCTTTCAAGGGTAAGTAATCTAGTTTATTATAAAAGTTAAACTCAATGGGGATGGTACGTTCTTTGTGGAAGTCCTTTTGTGGCATCAAAAATACTCCTTTCAAAATAGAGAGTATAGTATTAATAGCACTATCTGCAATTTGGCATACGTAGTATTGCAGAAAGTATATAAAAATCGTGTATATCTGCAGTTGTTATTGAAATATGCAGTTGATAGACTGTAAAGAGTATAACAATAGGTGGTTGCGAAACTCGCTAAGCTCGTTCGCAATCTTGAACCAAAGCAAGGAAGAATTCGTGCAGGGCACGAATTCTGGAATGAAAAGTGGATAACCGAATATTTTAGGCACACTTTAATAAGCTATAGACTTTATTAAAGTGGTAAGCCCTAAGCTATAAGTGGTTTTAGACTTCGAATGTATTCAGGATGTTTAATTTTATCGGCGAGAACAACAGTAATGAGATGGGTGATACCTGCAAGAATCAGGTCAGCATACAATGTCTTCTCGTTTTGGGTTCGGCGTCCTGCAAGACAGAGATTATCTTTGATGTGATTAATATCTCTTTCAACAGCCGTCCTGATTTTGTAGGTGTTTATTCCATTCTTCGGTTCCGCGGATTGTTCCAGGATAAGCACGAAGATCCTTTTCCGGATAGATATAGATCATGCGCCCACACGGGGAAGCAGTACAAGGATTTTCACAGCAGCAAAGTCTGTGATATTTTCCAGTTGTATTATGCCGTCTCCATTTAATCTTAGGGCAAACGAATTTGTATCTTGTTACCCCGCTTCGAAGTTTGGAAGTTCCTTCACATTTCAGTGACAAAGAAGGATCATGGGGACAGCAGGGAATACCTTTTTCATTCATGGTATAATCCTGACTTTCAAGTCCGGATCTTACATTCAGAGGAATATACGCATGGGTGAAATGTCTGTTATCACCAAAAGTATCACCGGTAAGAAGGTTTTTGTAGAGTTCAGCAGTATCAAAAGCGGCATCACCAAGGAATTTGGGATTAATCAGCGGATGTTTTGAAAAGAAGTCTTTGAGTGTGGGAATCAAAAGTTTTGAATCATGAACACATTTGTCTTCATCAGGAGAGTCCGACTTCTTTGCGACAACGATATCAGGATGGGACATCATAAAGTCTTTATAATAAAAAGAGATATGGCGGATGATGCCAAGGCCATTAGTTACAATACCGAACTTGAAGACATAGCAAAAATGCCCATTGATATATAACTGCTTGATCTCGGGATTAGCAGAAGCATGGGAAGGCATGGAGCCATAGGCTGCTTTATAAGGATCATAAGATTTATCAACCCCCTGGGATTTGGCAAAAGCCTTGAGCTGCTTAATGATTCTGTTAGCGTACTTCGGATTATTTTCGGTAACAAATGCTTCAATACCAGAAGAATCAAAGATGGTCATATCTGCTTTTGCAGAGTCAATCGCCTGGCAGATAGGTTCGGTAACATCAACAAGGCTATCGAATACAAGCTGCAGGTCGTCTAAAAAGTCCTGTTTGAAGCGGGTGATTTTGGAAGCATCAGGGACCTTGGTAAAACCACAGAAGTCACGGAGTGGTTTTGAGTAAGCGAGAAAAGTCAGAAGAAGCTGGTCTGTAGGGATAGAGAAAATACGCTGTATAATTAAAGCCCACAGGAAAGCTTGTAAAGGGTATTTACGGGTTCTGCCCGTTGATGCATAGAAATGATTTCTAAAGGAAATCGGAATAATTTCATCAATGTCGATATGAGTTTCTAATAGAGAAAGAAAAGCAGGTTTGTCATTATCAAATTTATTTTGGCAGTCTGAAAAAATATCTGTTAAAGAAAGTTGTTTGTATGGTATCATAGATATCAGAATAACTCCTTTCTTGGATGATGGATTTTAGTTTTTCGACAACTCTATTATACCATATCCGATGAGGAGTTATTTGTTTTTGGGTAGCAAAAAATGCCGTATTTATACGGCTTGTGGCGTTTTGCAAACGCCTTGAGTATAACAAATATGAGAGGAGATGTAAAGGATGAAGCGGATTGTAGGATATGCAAAGCGGTATTGGATGCTGATTGTATTGATTATGTTGTCCGGGTTAGGGTGTTCTATAGCAAATGTATGCATAATCGATTTGTTGAAGCAGCTAATTGACCTATCAATTTTGAAAGAATCAGCGTCTTCCTTATGGATGCTACTTATTCAGGCAGTGATAGCTGTTTTGGTAGGTATGCTCTCGAATTATTTAGTAATTCGGGCTACGGGAAGCTTTGGTGCAGCAGTTTTGAGAGATATGCGTAGTGATTTGGTAAATCATATTATGATGGTTGCGCCGAGTGATATGGAAAAACAGAATTTTGGAGATATTATAGAGCGGTTATCCTCCGATGTGTCAACCATTGCAACATATATGCAGGTCTGTTTTAAAGACTGTTTATATGTGCCAATAATGGTAATTGTATTTGCAGTATATTTGTTTTTTATGCATCCGGCACTTGCTGTTATGTGCCTTGGACCATTGTTTATAATGGTTCCTTTAAGTATAAATCTATTAAATCCCGTTAAAAGAGCACAGCGGGAGTATGTGAGGCGACTAGGGTTGACCAATAATAATATTCAGGAGGCCTTCGATGGGGTTGATGTAATCAAATCCTATAATTTGCAAAAGAAAATGAGAGATAAGTATTATGGAGCATTAAAGGAGACTTTCGATATTTCCAATCAGAATGATTTGAGGCAATATAATGTTGAACCTCTGTCAGCATTAATTCGTGAAGCACCTACAGCCATAGCACTATGTGTAGGAGGCTGGCTGGCGTTGAAGGGAGGGCTTTCGCTGGGAATATTGGTGGCATTTATCAGCGGAATTAAGAAGATAAATGATCCGCTTGCATGGGCTTATCAATTGGTAGTTAGAACACAAACAGCGATGATATCAGCAAGACGAATTTTTGAAATTATGGATATACCGGTGGAACATGAGAATGAAAAGATATTAGAGATTCAGAAAAAATCTCAAAATGTATTTGAATTCAAGAATGTTTCTTTTCACTATTCCAATTTGAAGGAGAATAGCAATATCGTTTTGAAACAATTTGATTTATCTATAGGTGAGGGAAATAAAATTGCTCTAGTAGGAAGAAGCGGAAGTGGTAAGAGTACAGTCCTAAAATTAATGTGTAGACAGTATGAAACAGGAACGGGGGAAATTTATCTTTATGGAAATAAGTTTAGCAATATGAGCATCGAATATGTGAGAAAACAAATAGCGCTTATTTCCCAAGAAGCTGTAATTTTCCCTTTAAGAATATGGGACAATATTCGTATTGGAAAACCTGACGCAAGCAGAGCAGAAATAATAGATGCTGCAAAAAAAGCAGGGTGCCATGAGTTTATCATGGATTTGTCAGAGGGGTATGATACTCTTTTGGAAGAGCGGGGAAATAATTTGTCCGGTGGTCAAAGGCAGAGAATTGCAATTGCCCGCGCAATTTTAAAGGATGCACCCATTATTTTGTTGGACGAGCCAACGTCTGCCTTAGACCATGAGACGGAAGAATATATAAATCAAATGTTGTTTACTATATCTTCCAACAAAACAATAGTTACAGTAGCGCATAGGTTGAATACAGTCATAGATTATGATGAAATCGTTGTTTTGGAAGATGGAAACATTGTGGAAACCGGAACCCATGATGAGCTAATGAATATAAGAGGAAAGTATTATGATATGTACAATGAATATATGATGTCCGGAGGTGAAAAGCTATGAGAGAGCTAAAACGTTTCTTTTCTTATATAGGCGAATATAAGGTGCCCTATTGGACAATCTTAATTATGACATTACTTACATCAGCCATGTTAAATCTTACATACTCCTATATGAACAAGTTGGTTTTTAATGCCATAGAATATAGAAATCAAGAATTATTTAAGCGAGCTGTAATTGTATGTGTAATACTGGTTGTGTTGTACTGTTTGGCTCCGTATAGAAGATATTTTCAAATAAGAATTGTGCGTAAGCTTGTATTTGACATCAAAATTCGGCTATTTGAAAAGCTTATGAAAATGGAACTGGATTACTATGAGAAAAACCATAGCGGAGAGGCACTTAAGGTGCTGAATTCAGACGCCAATTCTCTTAAGGATTCTTATTTTGCATACATTTTTTGGGTATCTAATCGATTAGTAAGTGGAGTAATATCTATTTTTGCAATGTTGATTTATAGTCCATTGTTAATGTTAGTGTCGGTAAGTTTCTGTTTGGTAACAGTGTTTATTTCTGTCCAGATTAACAAGCAGATAAAAAAAATGGACAAAGAAATTCAAAATAAAATATCCCGTCTTACCTCCCAATTAAGTGATATTCTGTCAGGGTTTACAGAACTAAAGATGTATAGCGGCGCATCAATTGTTTATAACAATTATCATGAAGAAAATGGCAAAGTTCTAAAGAATGAGAAAGATAGAGCCGATAAGGCTGCAGTGCTTGAGATGGTGGCGTTCTTTTTAGGAATCCTTGCAAGTTTTGGAACCATTGGTGTGGGAGCATATATGGTAGCATGCGGATTGTTGGATTATGGAACAGTTATGGCTATTGTCTCGCTTCAAATGGCAGTAAGTACAATGGTACAAAGTTTTGGCTCTGCGCTTACCGATTTCTCCGCGTCATTGGTAAAAGCAGACAAGGTATTTGATTTTCTGGAATTAGAGTGTGAAGAAGATCAAAACGATTCCACTATTGAATTAAAGCAAGGAGTAAATCCTATAGAAGTAGATAATCTTACCTTCTCATACGACGAACATAAGTACATTTTTAAAAATTTTACTCTCCGTCTTGCAGAAAACGAGAGGGTAATCCTCATGGGAGAATCTGGATGTGGAAAAAGCACTTTACTCAAATTGCTCATGGGATTTTATAAAGTGGAGAATGGTACGATTAAGCTGTATGGACGAAGTATCAATGAATATTCCTTATTTCAGCTAAGACAATTAATTACATACATACCTCAAAGAAGTTATCTTTTTGAAGGTACTATACGAGAAAACATTGTTGTTGGTGGAATCGGAAGAGAGAGGGTGACGGAGGAGGAAATGATAGATGCTGCAAAGATGGCTTATGCAGACGAGTTTATTTCCATGCTTCCTGAAGGATATGATACGATGCTAAGTGCTGGTGGCAATAATCTTTCTGTGGGGCAAAGACAACGAATTGCTATAGCCAGAGCCTTTTTGAAGAATTCTCCAATTATATTAATGGATGAACCCTCATCTGCGTTGGATATCATTAGTGAAAGAAAGATTAATCAAGCATTAGAGGAATTGATGAAGAATCGAGTTGTAATTATGGTTAGCCATAGAAAAGAATCATTCGATAAATTTGATTATGTAATGAATTTGTAATCATTAGGGAATTAAGAAAAAAGGGAACAATTAGCAAATCTCTAGAAACAGATATTTGTTAATTGTTTTTTTATTTACGTTTCAGAATTGTTCACATGCAATGGAACTTATGTGCATTTAAAATATAAATGGATAAGAATATTATTATTCTAAGCAATGAGTTTGAAAGGAGTGCACATATGAAGGAGTATAAAATTAACTTATATAAAGACCTTGATGAAGATACAATTTATTTGCCTGTAGTTTTTCCGCCCCCTATACAGTGTTATTTGCCAATTTCTATCATTTCAAACATAGTGACAGCAAATATGAATAATTTGAATTGGATTATGCATAACTTTGTTCAGTTATTTAAATATATAGATGATGATAAGGTAGAATCTTTTCCGGTACAGCAATTTATGTATGCGAATCAAGCATCGATTTCATGCAAAGAGATGACTAATGAAACAAGGCATATAGATAAAATTAATATTATAGAAGATATAATTTACTGTATCGAAAATGGGCATTATGTAGTTGTATATTTGGATGAAAGTTTGATTCCCGGAATGCGTTTTTATAAGCGAAGGCCAATTGTACACTCACAGTTCATATTTGGATTTAATAGGAAAAAGAAAATTTTCAAAGTAATTAATTTTTCGAATTCGACAGACCGGATGGAAATTATAGATGTTGCTTTTGCAGATGTAAAAGATAATTTCTATTCAAAAGGTTTACGTAATCTATATAAAAAAGAAAAAAATGAATATGTAAGTAATAAAGGTTATCAGTTATATGCTTTTTTATATACAGATAATACCGGTGTCATCGACGCTTCATTAAATTTAGATGTGATAAAAGAGCAAATTAGGCAATATTTTTATTCGGTTAATTCTTCAACATATACATCCTTTTTTACAGGGACATTAGCTGGTGTATGGGGAGTAAATGTGTATGCCGAAATTGAAAAAATGTTGCATAAAGAAATAGACATGAGAATGATCTGTTTATTACATGAACATAAGATATTTATGCAGTATAGAATTAACTATTTTGATTCTGTATTAGCTGAAGAATACGTAAGTGTTGTTAACTTAGCAAAGAAGATTAAAATGGCTTGCTTAAAGCATATAATTAAGCAAAAAACCACAGTGTCAGATGATGTAATAGAATATTTAAGAAATATGAAAGCATTGGAAATTCATATTTTAAAAGAACTATTCGATAAATAATGCTATGAGTTATGGAGGATAACTATATGATTTTAGATTGGAGTATTTTAGATAAAGAAATTGTATATGAGCAATTATATAAATATAATTTCTATATATCGTCACATAGTCTGAATGGAGTTCCTTTTTTTGAACGGTATAAAGAAATTTTGAATATTTCACTTACTGAAACGGAGAACCAAATTGTCGAAGGAAAAGAAGTCTGCGATATAGAAGTTATAGAGGATGCACGAGAAGGTATTAATTTTCAAAAGTGTATATTCGAGTCACTATACAATGACTTGTTATCAAAAACCTTGAAGAGAAAAGAAAGTAAGATATCTATTAGAGAAAATTGGGGTGAAGTTAAGGACCCAATTACGGATGCATTTATGCTTTGGCGAGAGTTTGACAAGGGCTATGAAACAGTACACGTAGTTAATGAGGACGGGGAATATATACATTCAATTACAAAAAAGGAGATTGTGAGTAAAAAACTGGTTTTACAGAATATGGAGGTTAATAGAGTGTTCGTCGAGTCTAATGAAGATAGTACTATGAAGAATTTAGCAAATGCATATTTGAATGCTCCAATGACAGATATCCCTATTACAAAAAATGGAAGGATAAATGCAGTTGCATCTTGCAAAGTGAATGCAGAAATAAACTTCAGATGGAAATACATAGATCAAGCTGTACTAGATATTTTTTTTGCCAGATTTCCACGAATAGCATTATCATCCTCATGCGGAAAATTAATAGATTTTTATGAGATGTATAAAAATCATATTGATATAGAGGTCTTGACCGAAAATCTTCTTAAGCATGTAGACAACTATGATGTAATTATAACAGGGTGTGAAGGGTCGGAAGAGATTTCTTCTAATATTGTTTCTATAAGTCAGGTGTATCTCGACTTATTATCGGAGACAATAAGAAGAAAATTTGAAAAAAGAAATATATCCTATTTCTATTTTCAAAGACCTTTTGATAATGAAATAGAAAATATCAATAGAAGATGGGCATACCATGATGGAAGAATGACAGTTCCGGGGTCTGTTTATAAAAATGGATATTATCAAGCAAAAGATTATTCCAGTGAAGAATGCAATATAATAGATGGGAAAAGGCTTACTGTTGCAGCACCGATCGAGTTTTCAAATAGCATTTGGTGTTTTGGACCATGTATTACTGTTGGAATCAATGTAAATGATGGAGAAACCATGGAAAGTCAACTGCAAGCAATAATAAACAATGAATTCAACAATGTTAGAGTTGTTAACTGGGGACAGCATGGAACCGGAAGTGGGAGAAGGTCGGACATAAATTCGTATCACAAAATGTTAGATGCGGTGTATCAGGAAGGAGATATTGTAATACATATTGGCGAAAATTCATGGAATGGATTGTGTGTTCAAAGAAAAGAGCAACGCTATGCATTAGCAAATGTATTAAATAAAAAACCACACTTAAAATGTTTCGTCGCCGGTGTGGCACCACATTTAAATAAAGAAGGCTACAATTTGATCGCTAACTATATTTTTGATGTTATTCAGGAAAAGTTGAAAGAAATCACAACTAAAGTGACAGAAAACCGGCATTTTCGTATTTTTGATATTAACGATCTAAGTCAAAAAATGTCAGGTGAAGTATCGGATTATCTTGCAACCATAAAAAAACAGATACCTCGAAAATGCGAAAACAAAATTATAGGTAGCATAGTTATGAATTGCAATCCTTTTACAAATGGACACGCCTATTTAATAGAGGAAAGTTTGAAGCATGTTGAAGTTTTGTATATTTTTGTTGTAGAAGAAGACATATCTATTTTCCCCTTTTCAGAACGAATAGAAATGGTGAGAAATTTTTGTCAACAATATAATAACGTATATGTATTTCCGAGTGGCAAATGTATCGGTTCGAGTATTACTTTTGGCGAATATTTTAATAAAAATGCACTGCAAGATGCGGTAATAAATCCGGCACTGGATGTTATGCTTTTTGGAAAGTATATAGCTCCTGCTCTAAATATCTCAATAAGATTTGTTGGAGATGAACCAATTGATAATGTAACTCGACAATATAATGTAGCGCTCAGGGAAAAACTGCCTACATATGATGTTAAATTAAATATTATTTCCCGTAAAAAGATTAATGGAAAAATAGTAAGTGCGTCAACCGTAAGGCAGCTTATTAAGCAGCAAAATATTGAGGAAATTAGAAGGCAAGTGCCAGATAGCAGTATGCCATATATTTTAAATAAAATTAATAAAATGAGGAACCATTAACAAGAAGATCTTTTATATTTTCATTAATAAGGCTATTTTCAAAACTCTCATGCAAGATGTATGGGAGTTTTTTTATAAAAAGAGCTTAGTCCTACATAGGTGCAAAATAGGTGTATACGTTGACTTAAAATGGGTACAAATAGAATTATAGTTCAAAGGAAGATTACCTATGAGTGCAACGTATAATGAAGTGTTAAAAAGGCTTATAGAAGAGCGAAAGCGCTTGGTTCTATCTCAGCAAGAAATGGCGCGCCTGGTTCATATTACACAAAGTAATTACAGTAAAGTGGAAAAGGGGCTACATCGTCTGAGTTATGAAGAGTTAAAATACCTTTCCAAAGCAAATGTAGATATTTTCTATATTCTTACCGGATATAGATGTGCTGGAAAGTATGTTGAATATTTTCAGCAATACACATATGTTGAATTGTGTTGTTACTTAGGCATAATTTATTCTCTGATAGTTTTGAATGATTGGAGGTCCAATACTGAGCCGTGGAAGGATATTGCAAAGCGGGTGAAATATGTGCCATTGGTATTGGATTGTAAAAAGTCTTCCAATATATTTCTTGTTATAAGGCATATGACAGGTAGTCGGCAAAAGCCAATGGCAGAAAAATTGGGAGTAGATATCAAGAAATTTCGAGAATTAGAGAAAGACAGATGCTTGCCAGATAGCGAAATTATTTGGAAATTATACAATTTGTTTCACATATCCCCGGCAGTAGTATTGAAGGATAAAAATAGCATGATTAATGAAATATCTTCCCTTATAGAAGCTGCTGAAGAAAATGGGGCAGAAATAATAGATATTATCAAGCAGATATGATGAGGATACTTTATGAAAAAGATATTGATACTGGAAGATAACCCTACTACACTAAAGAATCTTACGCAAATTGTGCAGAATGTTGATGCCAAAAATGTAGCATATTCATTTCGTGATTTAAAAGATGCATACCAGTGTGCCATGGATAAGGTAATTGATTTGTTTATTGTGGATATTATTCTGGATAGAAATATACCAGGAGATTCATCGGGACTTAAATTTGTTGAAAATATAAGAAAAGTCAATCATTATGCTTTTGTGCCAATTATATTTGTTACATCATTAGAAGATGCCAAATTATACACCTATGAGAATTTGCATTGTTATAGTTTTATAGAGAAGCCATTCGATGTGGAACGGCTTGAGCAGTTGGTAGAGCAATGCCTACGTTTTGAAGAATCCCGGAACACATCAAAAACACTATATTTCAGAAAAGATGGAATTATTTTGGCTGTAGAGCGGGAAGATATTGTTTGCGCAGAAAGTATTAATCATATAATGCATATTCATACCAAACAGGGTGATGTACTGGAGATACCATATATCACATTGAAGAAATTGTTGGATGACTTGGATTTTGCAGATTTTATTCAATGTAGCCGAAGTGCAATAATAAATCAAAAGTATATCGATAATTTGGATATTCCTAATCAGGTGGTTCAACTCAAAAATGGCTATGGCAGGGTTGGAATTGGCATCAGATTCAAGAAGAATTTGAAGGATTTGGATGAGTAACCGTTATTTTAAACCACAGGAATAAGCATCGTATATCTGGAAGAAGAGCTAAGAAAGAAGGGGTGGATTACAGAAATGCTTTATCGTTTTGCCATATTGTGGGAAGTATTTTCTATAGTAGTATGCATTCATGGAATTTATAACAGAAGAATGAAATTGGATATTGAGACAATAGGATTGTTTTTGACGACGGTAGGTGTCTTAGAATTGGTTCTTCAATTAAATTTAAGTAATGTTACAACATTGTGCATTTTTGTGTTTATGGTTTCTTATTGTATGTATAAATTTAAAGATAACATATTAGGTGCTACAATAAGTACTTTATTGATGTTAATCGTGACAGGCATGTTGCAATTCTTATTTTTATTGGTTTTTAGCAGAATCAGTCTTCAGTATGAAGAATTGAGGATGCTGATAATAAACATTTTGGTTACGGTTTTCTCTTTATGGTTTTTACCCAAAATGAAGATACATAAATTGCGTGAGATATTGAGAAGGCGGGATGGATTAATATTTATTTCTTTTTTCATAGCTCTTTTTGTGATTTGCCTGATAACTATTGAAGGAAAACTCCAAGGGGAGATACATGCAGCATTTTTTGTTTTTACAGTGCCAGTAGTAATGGTTTTACTATGGGCTCTTAGTAAATGGGGAATGGTACAGGACGAAAAGGAATTAGTTCAAAATGAATTATCAATAACAAGGTCTATGCAGGAAGAATATGATGATTTGTTGACGTCAGTAAGATTGCGTGAACATGGTTTTAAAAATCACTTAGCAGCTTTGTTATCAATAAAGCATACAAGCAAATCATATGAGGAGTTGGTAAGAGCACAAGATAATTACTATGGTAAAATTCGTGAAGAAAATAGATATAACAAGCTACTATTCCTTGGGGATAGTACGATTTCTGGATTCCTATATGAAAAGTTTTGTCAGGCAGAGGATGAAGGAGTTTCTGTAATATATGAATTAAAGGGACATTTTTCGAGAAGTGCGATGCCAATATATCATATAATCGAAATGTTAGGGATACTATTTGACAATGCAATCGAAGCACAAACAGAAAAGTCGGAAACAAAACGGCTGATGTTTCAATTTGAAGAACAAGAGATGGTGTATTTATTTAGGATCCTGAATCCTTATCCATATGTAAGTTATGCAGAAATTGAATCATGGTTTTTGCAGAATAATAGCAAGAAGGGAAAGGATCGTGGAATTGGGCTGTTTTATGTCAAAAAGCTTTGTGAAGAGCATAATGCAAATATTTTGTGTAGGGATGTAGAGTGTGAACAGGAAAACTGGATAGAGATGACATTGGAGATTAAGAAAGCGGATAAGTCATAACTTGTCCGCTTTCCATGTCCTATTTAGTTGTCTTCTTCACTGGGGTAAGGATATTCTCCAAGCAAAATAACACTGGGAAGAGTAGTCTCTATAATCCAGGACCATGCAGCAACAGTGCATAATAAGCGACCAATCATTGTGTATATTCTCCTTTCCTTCGTATTTTCGCAACAAATAGTTGGAGCGAATGCAATATAATCATCCAAAATCCTGCCGTAAAATAAGGATTTTCAGGGATTATATACATAATCAGTGTGTATATGAAAATGGCAAAACAGGTAATGTTACGACAAAAATATAATTGTTTTTCAGGGAAATGAGTTCGATATTTAGAGAGAACAGGTCCTATTATATAGCAGGCAATAATACAGAGAGTCAGTAAAAATAGCCGTATATATAAAGGGAGTGTTATCTTTGAAAAGAAGACGATAATGCTCCCTATATATATGGTAGATGCTATCAGACACCTATAATATGTGGAAAAATGAAGCCCACCAGAAAAGGTTCTTATAAAACACATTATTAATAATAAAAAGGCATACAGTCTCAGATGATTGTGAAAAACAATGCCCATGATCAGTATTTTGCTTAATTCTGATGAAGTGCTTTTGAACACAAAAGCAAGTTGAGCTATTTGATAATTACTTAAACCATATTTGTCTTTAATATATATTTTTATTCTGTCCATACGAGGACCTCCCTTCATCTAATCCAAGGATATCTGATATGACAGGAAATCTGAGATTTTGAACCGAATAAAGATTTTTTTTAGCTGAATGAATAATCCGGCTTGTATTTCACCGACTGTCTGGTCACAGGAAACCGCAGTTGGCACGACATAATTTTGCTTCCGGTATTCTGCTTGTATTGTCTCCATATGTAAAGCCTGCTTCGCACCGCTTATGCGGCAAGGGCTTGACAAACGAAGCCAATACAAGCTTATATCACCTAAGCAGAATTAAGTCGGTTTCCGATATCCGGAATATCGGTTTCCAATTTGCCGGAATCGTGGTTTCATGAATCAAGAATACTCAGCTGAATTTGAAAAACCAGAGGAAAAAAGCCATAAGAAGCAATAAGAAAAAGTATTTTTTATTTTCAGCAGTTTTTTACATGAATTAAGTAAAATTAACAGTTAATTAGTAGCTTATAATGTAAACTTATAGGTATGAACTGGAGGTATAAAACGAGCGAACACAAGAAGGTTTAACACTACTGGTAACGAGATGTAGAATTAAAGCATCTGGAGGTAGATTATGTCGAATATTGAAATAGGGGCAAGAATACGGGAACTCCGGGAAATCCAAAACTATACAAGGGAAAGCTTGGCTGAAAAGGTGGATATCTCTGCCAAATTTCTCTATGAGATTGAAATGGGGAAGAAGGGATTTTCTGCTGATACATTATGCAGGATATCAAGAGCTTTATCTGTAAGCTGCGATTACATTATGCTTGGTGAGGATACCGGATGTGGAAGTAAAGAAAAAATTATTTGTGTATTAGAAAAGCTGGAACCGAAGCAAACAAGCAAAATACAGGATATACTGAGAATTCTATCGGAGATGTGTGAAGTAATATAAATTCAGTTAATAAATAACGTTGTTTAGTAAAAAAGAAATTACTGCCCACTGCTTTGTTGGATAATGTGAAAAACATTGTTAAAGCGGAGGCCCATATGGAATTTTGTAGAAAAATGTTATTTGTGTGGACAAATAAGTTTTGCAGTTCGCAATGCATGAGATTGACTAGTTTAATAGAGACGGAAAAATATACCCTTCCAAAAGTAATTTTGGAGGGGTTTTTGATATATATTCCAAGTGAAACACCTTATTCACAATCAATGTACATCTAGAATTCATCCGGGGTAATAGATTGTGTTTTTAGTCGGAGTCTTCTGTGGTGTAGGTAGAACCAGAGGTCCGCCATGTGTTCTTCATTTCAAAAAATAGAAATGGAGGACACAAAATGTCAAAATGGATAAAAATTAGAATAAAGGATTTCTATAAAGATGCAATCGGCGAAACTGAATATACATATGTTAATGAGGAGGTCTATGAAGCTCTGGTTAATACTTTCCGAAAAGAAGCGCATGCGGAAGAAATGCGGGATTTAAGACATATAACAGCGCATGGTTATGTGGAAGGAGATACGGAAGATTTAATCATGGATACAGGAGCCTCTCTGGAAGATATCGTAATCAGGCAGATTGAAATAGAGATTTTACAAAAAGCGATGCAGTCACTCACGGAAGTACAAAAAGAGCGACTGCATCTTTATTTTTTTGAGGGAATGACTACCAGGGAAATTGCTGATAAAATGGGCGTTTCTCAAAATGTTGTTTGGAAGTCTATTCAGGGAGCTATAAATTCTTTAAAAAAATTTTTTGAATAGAGGGGTGTCAAAACTCGATTTTGTGTGAGTACCTTATGAGAGGTGTTTTTTCGGACGGATGGTCTCTTCCGAAAATCTTCTCATGATACGCACATTGACAAATGCCGGAGAAGAGTTTTTACACTTACTTCGAGAGCAACACAGAATTACACCGTGTTTTGCCAGCCATACCCAGCAATCCAGATACATTAGCCATTTCTTGAGCCGTAAACGGGGCGCGAAGATACTCCTGCATTTGTGTGCCAAATGTAAAAAAGATCGCATCTAAGGAGTTGAGCGAGACAACCGAGGATACAGCCGGTCTGTGGTAGACAGGTGCGAAGAAAGAAATGGCCTATAATGATACTCCTTGAGATTAGCCAGCACGCAGTGGTGGAGGTGAGATTCCTGTGATGTCTGTCTGCCTTTTACGGTAGGAACCGCAGACAGTCTGGATTGACTGCCCAACAAATGCCTTGATGTTTATTCTTTCTGTCTTTGCGGCATTTCGGTTCCGGGGAGTAGTGTCGAATAGGAACCAGAGTATTAAAAGTGAAGGATTATGGCAGTAAGACTTAATAACAGAATTCATGCGGCGGAGGGAGACTTCCGCCGTATTCTTGTGGTATTAAGGTTACCCAAAGGACAAAACGGAGGAAAGCAGAAAATGAAAAAAGAAGATCGGGAAATGATTGAGAAAATCATGGCAACAGAAAAAGTGGGGTATGCGTATATGTACCCGATGGATGGTGGGGCAAGGAAGGAGCATTACATTTCCATGACTCCAGAGAATATTGCGAATTACATCGGAACGTATATGGTAGAAGCGGAAAGCATGGTGTTCACAGATATTGCAGATAATCTGGAACTGAATACCTTTGGTTGCTTCATTAATACCTGTACGAGCCGGAAATTATGTATGGAATTACAGGAACTTCTGTTTCCGATCCAGTGTGGAGATGAAGAACCGGGAGAAGTGCTGGCAGTAGACAGAAGCGTGGTGGATAAGTATTTTCAGCAAGAGGACGAAGCAGTGACGATGGCGGAAATGAGTATGCCGTAATCGGGATCATGTTATTGGGAGGAGCAAGTGGGGAACGGTTCAAATGAAATAAAGTATAAACTGGCAGAAGTGCTGTTAAAAAGAATGCGTGAGGCAGATCTGTTAAATGAGGAGGAATGGGAAAGAATCACGGTTTTGAACATTCAGACCTTTTCTCCGGAACTTGCAAAAGTATATCTGTAAAAACACTGGATATATGTGAAATTGTGTGGTAGTGTATGTTGCTGACAAGGGGCGTATCCCTTGAAAATACAGGGAAAGGAGAGAGAATATGACGAAAAAAATTACCGTCATAAATGCAACAGCGGGACCGCAGAATGTACTTGCAGAATGTAAACAGAGAGTTTGCGGATATGCGCGTGTCAGTACAAAAAGCTCGTCGCAGGCAACGTCTTACACTGCACAAGTGGAGTATTATACGGCAAAGATCGGCGAGAATCCCTTGTGGGAATTTGCCGGGGTGTACGCAGACTGGGGAATCACAGGAACTAAAACCAATCACAGAGATGAATTCAATATGATGATCGAAGACTGTGAGGATGGAAACATTGACATGATTCTTACAAAGTCGGTGACAAGATTTGCAAGAAATACGGTGGAATGTATCCAGGCAATCCGGCGACTGAAAGAGATCGGGGTTGCAGTTTATTTCGAGAAGGAGAAGATCAATACCCTGACGGAAAAGGGAGAAATGCTCCTAACAGTGCTGGCATCGGTTGCACAGGGAGAATCCGAAAGCATATCTAGCAACGTTCAATGGGCAGTCCGGAAAAGATTTCAAGATGGAAGTTTTATTGTATCCACACCACCATATGGATATCAAAAGGATAAAAACAGAAATTTTGTTATCGTAGAATCGGAGGCAGAAATCGTCCGATGGATTTATGAGTCGTACTTAAATGGTTTAGGAACTTATGTGATAGCAAGAGAATTAAATATGCGAGAAATTCCCACAGTACGAGGAGCAGAAGAATGGAAAGATACGGTTATTCTGGAGATACTGAAAAATCCGGTTTATGAAGGAAACATGATTTTCCAGAAGAAATATACCCAGTCACAATTCCCGTTTAACAGAAAGAGAAATTACGGACAGAAAGCAAAGTATCTTGTGGAAGATGCGCATCCGGCGATTATTACGCATGAGGAGGCAGAGGCAGTAAGGAATTTGATAGCTTATCGCACAAGATCGAGGAACGTGGAAGGAACGGATTACAATAAGAGATACTTATTTTCCAGTAAAATTATCTGTGAGGAATGTGGACAAAAATTCAGAAGGCAAATCGTCCACAAAGATAAAAATTATGAGAAAGTCATATGGACTTGTCGAAGACATATGGAAAATAAGGAATTATGCAGCACAAAGGCAATTAGAGAAGATGTCGTACAACAGGCATTTCTACGGATGTGGAATAAGCTATATACGAACAGGGGAGCGTTGTTAGAGCCTCTGTGGAAAGAACTGACCAGTCTTGCCGATAGCAGGCAGGACAGCGAAGAAATGATACAACTGGATAATGAAATCAAGAATTTGAAAGAGCAGAGTCGAATCCTGAATCAGGTAATGAGGAATGGATATATGGACTCTGCTGTTTTTATGGAGAAAAGTAATCAGATTAACTGGAAACTAACGGAATGCCGAAGAAAAAAACTGTTTTTGGGAAGAAAGCAAAAAAGGACAAAAGAAATTGTGAGAACAGAGCAGCTGATCCATTTACTATCCGGGTCCGATGGGCTGCAGCAGAAGTTTGATGAAAAACTTTTTCGGATGACTGTACAGAATATCTTCATATCCAGGGATCATGATATTACATTTTGTCTGAATAATGGGTTGCGCCTTACAGAGAGGGGAGGAATGTCAGATGCAATGTCATATGCCCATCGGATATAAAGTTGAGGAAGGAAGGATCATCATCTGTGAAGAGGCACGCAAAATCGTAAAACAGATTTTTACAGAATATGACTGTGGAATAGCTGCAACGAAAATAGCTGCCGGATTAAAGGAAAAAGGAATTCCCAATGGAAACGGAAAAGTGTCATGGACACATGTATCCATAGGGAGAATACTCGAGAATCCAAATTATCTGGGTAACGAGTATTATCCTCAGATCATTGAAAAGGATCTCTTTAACCGGGTACAAAAGAGAAGAGAGGGTGTAAGAGCCGAACTTGGCAGAGCAAACCACAGACCGGGAAAGGATGAGAGAATCCTGTTTGGTGGTGCTGTGTGGTGTGGGGAATGCGGAACTATGTGTATCCGTATCCAGAAGCGGCATAAATATGGTACAAATGTGAACTGGAAGTGCAAAGGTTACTTATACAAAAAACAGGAGAAATGCAGAGACAGAACTATCACAGATGATCAGATAAAACAGGTGTGCGTGGACGCAATTAATGCAGCCATTCAAAATCAGGGACTTTTATATAAGAAAGACCCGGAGGATGTAATCAGTCCTGAATACCGAAGAATGGATCGGAAAATAGCAGAGATGAAAGGAAAAGCGGTCTCGGAAAAAGAATTCATACAGGCATTGTACCAAAGGGCAGAGGAACGCTACCGGACATTAACAGTAAAAGATGCTTTGTATAAAACGGAAGAAATCAGGGATATTCTTGCTGGCCGGGAAAAGATAGTGGAATTCGACAGGGAATTATACAAAAAGCTGATTCGGAAGATTTATTTATGCAACGGGAATATGGCAGAAGTAGAATTCCTGAATGGTGGACGAATGAAGGTAGGGTACACGGATAAAAAGCCCGGAAAGGAGGCAAATGGGTACAACAGCTAAAAAGGTGTCTGTAATACCTGCAAAAGTACAGTTCGATACCAGCATTAAACTTTCAGATAAGATGCTGAAGGTAGCTGCATATTGCCGTGTCAGTACAGACGAAGAAGAACAGGACAGCAGCTATGAGGCGCAGGTGGAATACTATACCAACAAAATACAAGATAATCCTAACTGGAAATTCGCAGGAATTTATGCGGATGATGGTAAGAGCGGAACTAACACCAAAAAAAGAGCAGATTTTAAGACTATGGTAAAGGATGCCCTAAATGGAAAAATAGATATGATCCTTACCAAATCCGTAAGCCGGTTTGCAAGAAACACGGTAGATTCGCTGGTAACAATCCGTGAACTAAAGGCAAAAAACATTGCCATAGTTTTTGAAAAAGAGGGTGTGAATACGCTGGAGGGAACGGGAGAAATCCTTATCACCATCTTAAGCAGCCTTGCGCAGGAAGAAAGCCGTAATATCAGTGAGAATGTCCGGTGGGGGATTGCAAGAAAATTTGAAAAAGGAAAGGTTCTTGTAAACTGTGCAAAGTTCATGGGATACACCAAGAATGAGAACGGTGATCTGATCATAGTACCTAAAGAGGCAGAAATCGTAAGATTGATCTACCGGTTATATCTGGAGGGATACAGTTCTGTCAAGATTAAGAAATATCTTGAGGATAGAGAAATTAAAACGGCTACGGGACAGGAACGGTGGCATACCACAGTCATTGATAATATGCTGTGTAATGAGAAATATATGGGAGATGCACTTCTGCAGAAAACGTATACAGTAGACTTTATGACAAAGAAACGAGTAGTGAATAATGGAATTGTGCCACAGTATTATGTCGAAAACGATCATGAAGCCATTATCCCCAAAGAAATATATTACCGGGTACAGGAAGAACGAATGCGGAGAGCAAATCTGTGTAAGGCGGCGGTAACACGGAAGAAAAATCAGAAAAGCAAATACTCTTCGCTCTATGCACTGACCGGCATAGTGATCTGCGGAAAATGTGGACACGAATACAGAAGAGTCACATGGTCGAGGAACGGCCAAAAGAAAATTGTATGGAGATGCTCAAACAGACTGACAAACGGCGTGAAGAAATGCCCAAACTCTGAGACTATCAAGGAAGAAGCATTAAATCGGGCGGTAATGGAGGCAATCCATAAGATAACCTGTGACGACAGAGAGTTCATAGAGACATTCCGGCAGAATGTCATAAGTGTGATAAATACGAAGGAAGCACTGCGGGAGGAAGAAGACTATGACACACTTCTGAAAAATAAGCAGGAAGAAATGCTTGCCCTGATCATGGAAAATGCAAAGGCGGGAGAATATACACAGGAATTTGATGCCAGATACCATGCAATTGCAGAGGAGATTCAGTCGATTAAGAAAAATCAAACAGAAACCAGAAAAAGGGAGGAGACATTAAGGGAATGCAATCAAAGAATGTATGAAATTGATGACTTTTTAAGAACGACTACCTGCCGGATACCGGAATTCGATAATGATCTCGTAAGGAGACTGATTTCTACGGTAAAAATAATCTCTGAGGAGAAACTGATGATACAGTTTAAATCAGGTATCGTAGTAGAACAGGAGATCCGATACGACTGAGATTACGGCGGGAATGGCAGCAAGTGAATAAGAAACGTTATTCCTGCCGGTTGCGGTAAGAATAAAATGCCCGATGCGGATCGGGCGTTTTATTGTTGCTGCAAATGCACACAGGAAGGAGAAAAGAACAATGGATTGGAAAAAATGGAATTTCCGGTGAACGCATAAAGGAAGCAATAGGCGAAATTGAAAGATACCGGAAGGATATGATTACAGAACACTGCACCGGTTATGAGGCGGATATTGAGGCGTGTAGCAGCCTTATTGAGGAACTGTCAGAGTGGTATGGATATAACTGAAGGGCAGAAGCAAAATACAGGGGAAATAGAGGCGCTGGAGGGCGAGAAAATGGAGGAAGGAAGCACCGGAGAGGATGAAGAGCAAGGGCAGAAAATGCTGAGAATGTGAACGATAAAAATGCATGAGCGGAGAAAATAGGGACTTGGGGAAGGAGTGATATTATGGTACAATTTTTATATGGGAATATATAGACAATATGTCGAATAACATAAAGTGTGTAAAAGGCAGGTGCTGATATGTTTTTCTGGGATGAGTATGAAAGATTGCAAACTGGACAAGCTGAGAGAAAAAAGAAATTTCTAAAAATAGGAGAAGACGTATTTTCCTTTTTTATGGATAAAGCCACCGAGGCTGGCTTTGAAGAAAGAGAAGGACAATGGGAAATGTCCTGTGAAATAGTAGAAGGATTGCGGGACAAAAAACATGTGCTTGTGGAAGCTGGAGTCGGCATTGGAAAATCTTTCGCATATATTGTACCAATTTTATATTACATCAAAACATACCGCAGACCGGTCGTAATTGCTACATCTACGATTGCATTGCAAGAACAGCTGATAGGCGACATAGATAAAATTATGGATATGTTGAATTATGATGTGGAAGTTCTCATAGCAAAAGGGCAGAACCATTTTCTGTGCAAGAATCGGCTGGAGGAATGTTTTACAAGAGAATTTCTTGAAGAAAAAGAAGAACATCAAATAATTTATAATACGGTTCGGAAATTCGGCAAAGAGAAGTCCGATTGGAATATTGCTATCCCAGATGCAATATGGAACCGGATTAATGTAAAGGAATATAAAGCTCAGTTTTGCAGAGACAAATGCAGTTATCGAGATTCCTGCCATTATTATGATCTGCGGCAGAAAATGATGTACACTCATGGGATTATTGTATGTAATCAGGATCTGCTGGCAGTCAACATGCATAAAAGGGCAAGTCTCAGAAGACAGCTTATGAGTGAAGATATTGGTATTATTGTAGTAGACGAGGCTCATAATCTGGAAAGTAAGGTTCGGTCTTCCGTGACTTCTTATATTACACTCAGCAAACTGAAAGATGCAATGCTTGCTGCTGGAAAGGCAGTAAATGCTTATGATAATGAATTTAACAAAGAACTGGAAAATGCAGAGAGTTTAGCAAATAATGTTTTCAAGTCCCTATTAAAACAAATGGATGAGCAGGATAAAGAAGCGGAAAAAAGGGGACAAGATGTTGACAGATATTATGTGAAGATGATTGGAGCGGAGTGCAAAAAACTTACAAGACTGTTGGAAGATATTAGTTTTAAGGCTTCTATGGCATTCGGTGATTTTACGGGTGATCGTCACCGAAAAAACTATGACGAAGAACTGGAACAATTGGAAGATTATGTTCAATTTTTTGAATCACTGAATAAAGAAAATAGTAGTAATGATATTTTCTGGATGGAGAGAGACAGGGGACTACGGGGAGTAAAGTGGATCCGTCTATATAGCTGTCCTAAAGAAGTAGACAGGATCATAGATAAAATTATGTTTGAGGAGTCAGAATTGTCTGTAGTTCTGACTTCAGCAACTATCACAAGCGGTAAAAGTGAAAACTACATAAAAAGCTATGCGTATTTCATGAAGAATACAGGCTTCCCGGCAAAACGTGGAATGATATGCGAACCTAAAATATCTCCGTTTAACTACGATGAACACGCAATGATTTATTATACGGAACATATGCCGCATCCGACAAACGAAAGAGATAAATTTATTGAGGAAGGTGTGAAGGAGATAATAAGACTGCTTCAGATCAGCAATGGAAAAGCCTTAATCCTATTTACGGCTAAAACGGATATGAATGCGGTATATGATAAATTGAAGGAAGAAAAATTACCATTCAAGATACTGATGCAGCAGGGAAATTCAAAACAGTCAGAAACCCTGGAAAAATTTAGAAAGGATACAAATTCTGTTCTATTAGGGACTGGAAGCTACTGGGAGGGAATTAACATTGAAGGCTTATCGCTATCCCATGTGATTATTTTTAGATTACCATTCCCGGTGAGAGAGCCGATTATAGATTATAAGTATCAGCAATGCAACAATGGTTTAATGGAAGTATCTGTTCCAGAAATGATCATAAAGCTGAAGCAGGGAATCGGCAGACTGATCCGGAGCGAGAACGATAAAGGTATTGTATCTATTATTGATTCCAGAGTTGGAGAGAAATCGAAAGCACCCTATAAGCATATTATATGGGAATCACTGCCAATAAAGAACAGGACGAATAAGATTGAGGAGATTGCAGATTTCTATAGGCGAGTGGTGGAGGTAAAGGAGAATTATGAATGATCTGTACTTTTATGCTAAAGATGGCTATAATAAAATTGAAATTAAAGGAAAGAGTATTATTTATATGAGAACTGCAGAAAGAAACTTGAAGACGTTGGAAAAAGAAAGAGGTAGCGAAGCGATAATTTCCTATTTTGATAGATGAACAGATGGTATGGAAGAGAGTGGATTCATACTGCTGAATGAAGATGCATGTCGAATTCTTAGAGACAGATGAAAACAAAACTTATAGAGTACTAGCTACTAATGAGAAAGTGATAAAAGGAGGACGCATAAAATGTCTGATATAAATATACAAGATTATAAAAGATTTTCTAATGGAATTAATGAACAATATAATAATCTCTTAACACAAAAGGAAATTCAATTAAAAACTGTTGAGCAAGAAGAGAAAAAAATGTACGACAATATATGCTGTAAATTAGCTGAACATGATATGCTTTGTAGTGTTTATGGAAGTAATTCACAAAAGGCTGATGGGATTTTAGAGGAAATAGAAAGACTAATTTCTGAGTATGATAAAGAATGTTATAATCAGAAATTAGACAATTTGAAAAGCGAAATTGAATGGTTGAAGTCAAAAGGGCATATATATTCGTTGAATGATAATAGCGGAATGCTATAAAATCATAAAATGAAAATAATGAAAATCATAAAAGTAATTGACATACCTATAAATATATGATATATTACAGAATTCCAAACAAGGAGATGCAAATGGCGAAGAAGTTTTATGCGGTAAAAGTTGGAAAAAAGCCTGGAATATATGAAACATGGGCAGAGTGTCAAAGCCAGATTAGTGGATTTTCTGGAGCGATATATAGGGGATTTTCTACACAGGAAGAAGCTATGGTATTTCTAAAAAATACGGAAACAGAAGTTAAATCCAAATGTCCAGAAATGACCCCAGCTATTGCATATGTTGATGGAAGTTATGACATATTGACCAATTCCTTTTCCTATGGGATGGTACTTTTTATTGATGGGCAAGAAGTGCATTTTTCTGAAAAATTTTCTGAATCAGATTTGTCAGAGATGAATAATGTTGCTGGAGAAATCAAGGGAGCCGAAGCAGCAATTCAGTATTGCTTGGATCATGACATCCCAGGGGTTACCATATACCATGATTATGAGGGAATTGCAAGATGGTGTACTGGAGAGTGGAAAGCAAAAAAAGCAGGAACAATGGCGTATGCAGATTTTTGCAAAAAAGCCAGTTCTAAAGTATGTATAAAGTTTGTCAAGGTAAAGGGGCACTCAGGAGATAAATATAATGATCTTGCAGATAGATTAGCTAAAAATGCACTTGGAATAGAAATTGCAGAAGACACTAGTGTGATTACGGAGGATAAACACTTGGCTAAGAATAAAGGGGTTTATGTAAATAGAGATGAAATTGTAGATTTGATTAGAGAAGTAGGTGCTACACAATGGGATAATTTTACTGCAAGTGAACTTACAACAGTAGGAACAGCACAACGCTGTGTATTGACCGCTGATGGAAATACAGCAATGTTAAATTTGTATTTTAATAGCAACGGTTCCACAACAATTACGCCTACAGGGAATAATCCTGAAATTTCTTCTGTGGTGAAAGCGTTGATTGAAGAAAAATGTACATTTTCTGGGGATGCTCAAGGAAAAACCTATTCCATCAAGAAATTGCCAAAAGAGTGGTCTGAAAAAATTGTTGACTATTTGAAGTCATTAGAAGGTGTAGCTACGGAAGAGACTAGTGTGGAAACTGTTCCTGCCCATGATTCTTATGTTTTTACAAGTAAAATCGGAGATAAATTAACAGTAAATATCTATAAAACTGGAACGTTAACCTTACAAGGAAAACCAGCATATTTATATGGTGAGGCAATTTCATTTTTGTCTTATTGCAATGATATATCTGTAGATGATATTGTAGATAGTATTAACACATTCCATAATGTGAGTGTAAAGACAAGTGAAGTGCGAAATGATATGGAAGTACTTATGCCCAGGGCATACGGAAATATAGATGAAATGATTTTGAAATTACTGTCTCCTTCAATATCATTACGGAAAGTTAATATTGAGTTAGAGGACTATTCGTGTTATACTTTTCCTGCGCTTAGAGCGTTGGAGGGATATATCAAATACTTGTTTGGTTTAAAGGGTGTTACCGTTGGTCATACTTTTTATAAGATATTTAATAATACAAGTTTATGCCCTTCTGTTGCTAAAAAGATTAACGATGTTACTTATCAAAATGAATTGGAAAAATTGTTTGCATATTTAAAAAGTAATAGACATGTACGTTTTCATGCCGAACAGATATTAATAGGAACAAAATTAATAGAAGACAAACATGAAGCGGATGAAATCATCAACACTGTAATTAATTTAATTGAAACTTCATATGTGAATATAAATAAGTAGTGACTGGTAAAGGAGGTTCGTTATGAAGAATAATTTTGAAATTTTAAAACTGAATAATGAACCGTATGATTTCCTTATTATTGCGACATCGTATGAGAATCCGTTGAACTCTTTTGAGGAAATAGGGAATGAAATACAAGTGCAGAAAGCCAATTTACTTTTTGATTTAACTCTTATTAATGGAGTGGACAGAAATAGGTACATTAAGTGCGAGTATGAAGCAGGAAAGAGTCAGTTGCAATCTTGTGCAATAGTGGAGTGCATTGATGACGTAATTAAAAAAGTTAGTAGTCAATTTTTCTCAGATAATGAAGATATAGTAAGGAAAAGCGTAATACCGAGTTCCTTGAAGTATTTATTAAAATCCGGAATGGTTTAAGATTTATTAAAGAAGTCTTTGAGGTTGTATGTTTCAAAGGCTTCTTTGTTACATAAAATATGCAGTTATTTTCTATGTAGGGAGAAAAGAGTGTGGCATACTCATTTTTGCAGCTTTGTCAGCGGTGAGTGAAATAGTTTTTACTTCCAAAGTACGATAATGACTTTGGAAAATGTATCTAAATTACCCTACAGTCAAATGTCGAGACGGTTGTCTTGCTTTCCAAGGGAGAGGTCGACTCGAAAAAGATTCGGGTTGAGTTCTCTTTGGAAGATATGGATATGTCCGAATTTCAGGATGGGGCAACCTACACCCAGATCAAAGACTATGTGCTGGAGCATAGCGGGTTAAAGGTATCCAATCTTTATATCTCACAGATTAAGAGGAAATGTGGGATTGAAGTTGGCAAGAATTACAATTTGCCGAAGTCCGAGGATTCCAGACAGCCCATGTGTCCGCCGGAAAAAGAGAAAGCAATCCGAGAAGCATTCAAATATTTTGGGATGATCTAACATC
>OGFI01000029.1_pt1 | contig 116352 bp, 111 predicted proteins | sample 1570901 | NCBI WGS metagenome assembly OGFI01 (sample SAMEA2582018, study PRJEB24529) | metagenome | biome: Human gut stool | place: China | collected 2011 | reverse complement strand
AATTGATTTTACCGATGTTTCAAAAGAAGAGATGATAGCCGCCAGTGTCAGATCGGCAAATGCCAGCAACGATATGCTGGAAAAATTGATTAGTAGTTGTCTTTGTGAAAAATAGTTTTAGAGAAGATTGTAGAAAACTTTGCAAAGAAATATGCAAAGAACATGCAAAGGAATACGCAAAAGGATATGTGGTAAAGGAAAAAGATTGTTTCAGTAAAAAATCTAATGCAAAATATGAAATGGTCAGTAGATCAGGCACTCAATGCACTGAGAATCCAAAGTGATGAGAGAAAGCTGATCATGGAGCAATTACAGAAATAAATAGATAAATTATGTATTTTAAGGGCAGCAGGTTATGATAGACCTGCTGCTGCTTTTTAAGGAGGACACCCAGATATGAACCTAAAACTGATAAAAGCATCCTACGAATACCAAGACGAATTAACAGAGATGATCAAAGAGTGGAAACACGATCAGGAAGTAAACCACACAGATCGTTCTCCGTGGGCAATCTTTAAGAATGACATTGAAGATTTTGATTACTACTTGGAAAATCTGGAGTGCAAAGAAGAAAAAAATGGATATGTTCCGGATTCGACTTTTTTCTGTCTGGATGTAGATAGGAACCGAATTGTCGGTGCCGTGAACATCCGCCACTATTTGAATGAAAACATTTACCTGACAGGAGGACATATCGGAGACGGAATCCGTCCGAGTGAGCGGAAAAAAGGGTATGCGACTGCAATGATAGCGCTGGCGCTAAAGGAGTGTAAAAAGCTTGGAATCAATAAAGTACTGATGACTTGTAATAAGGAAAATATCGGTTCAGCAAAATCAATCATGAATAACGGCGGCGTGCTTGAATCCGAGATTGAGGAAGACGGAGAGATCGAGCAGAGGTACTGGATCAACTTAAAGGAAGAAACAGTCGAATCAAAACGCTTCGTGATGCGCAGAGTCATGCCGTATGACTACAGAGAAATGGCGGAGTGGACTATGGATGAGCGGGTGTATACCTATCTTCTCGGAAATCCGGTAAAAAAGCCGGAAGATATCATGAATTTTTCGCGCAGGAAAGATCCGAATTCGAGGACGAACTATGTTATGATCGTTCGCCAGAAAGAAGACGGTCACGCAGTCGGCATTATCGGGGCTGTCTATGAGCCGGAGCATAATGCGTGGGAAATGTCCTATTCCATTCGGTATGATGACTGGGGAAAAAACTGTGCAACAGAAGCAACACAGGCACTCATGGATTACATAGAAAAAGAGCATGGCACATCTAATTTTATGGGAGAATGTGCAAAAGAGAATATAGGAAGTGCGAAGGTGCTACAAAAGCTTGGAATGGTTTATGACCATGATTCGAGTTATACAAAGCATGACGGCAGCAGAACCTTTGAATCTGCGGTTTATGTTCTCAGAAAACAAAAATAAGATCATAGATAAAAGAGACTTCACCCCGAGGTCTCTTTTCCATTTCCACAAAATTGTTGTAAAAACCGCCACATAGTTATAATATAGTAAAAAAGCGCATTGGCGTTTCACGAAAAAATTGGATTGATGTATAGAAGTAATCATTACTCGAAATAGAGGAGAAAAAAATGTTATTAGAACCAATTATCACAAGTTTATTAGAGACAGATATGTATAAGTTTTCCATGGGACAGTGTATTTATCATCAGTTTTCTGATTATAAGACAACCTGGTCTTTCAAATGCAGAAACACAGATGTGCATTTCACGCATGAAATGGTCGAGGAGATCAAGGAGCAGATCAAGGCATACTGCGGACTTCGTTTTACGGAGGAGGAACTCGAATACCTTCATAAGATCAAGTGGATGAAGGGAAGCTATGTTGATTTCTTGAGACTGTGGCAGCCGAGATATGCGGATTTTGAGATCACGGAGGATGCAAAGTGCGGACTGACCATTGAGACATTTGGAACATGGCTCAACACATCCATGTATGAGATTCCGACGCTTGCGATTGTGAATGAAGTTTATTTCCGCATGGCATATAACTATGACGAATTAATGGCAAGCTTTGAAAGACGTTTAGATGAAAAAATCGCGTTGCTTCACGGAACTTATAACCTTGGACTGTTCAGCGAATTTGGTCTCAGAAGACGACTTTCTGCTGAGGCACAGGAGCTGGCAGTAAAAAAGTTAAATGACGGTCACTATCCGGGATCTACATTTGTAGGAACATCAAATGTTTATCTTGCAAAAAAATATGGTATTACGCCGGTAGGAACAATGGCGCATGAATGGATCATGTGTGTCGGACAGGGAAATCACAAGCACAACCCGGCATATTCGAACTGGTATGCCTTGGATTCGTGGGTAAAAGAATACGGTATTTTAAATGGAACAGCCTTGACAGATGCCATTACGACAGATTGTTTCTTAAGAGATTTCCAGTTGACTTATGCCACACTGTTTTCCGGTGTGCGTCATGACAGCGGAGATCCATTTGAGTGGGGAGAGAAAATGATCCGCCACTACGAGAGCCTTGGAATCGATCCGAAAACGAAAACACTGTTATTTAGTGACAGCCTTGATTTTGAGCGCGCAGATAAGATTGCGTCTTATTTTGCAGGCAGAGTGAAGTTTGCATTTGGAATTGGAACTTATATTTCCAACGATACAGATGTTCCTGCTTTAAATATTGTCATGAAGACAACAAAATGTAACGGAATGGATGTTGCAAAGATTTCTGATACACCGGGAAAAGGTATGTGCAAAAATCCGGAGTATGTAGAATATCTTCAGAGATGTATCAGTTGGAGAATGGAAAACGACCGATAAAAAGAAAGGTGTGGGGAAGGTATGCAGAACTATTCAGGAGAAGCCGGGTTACAGTATCATTTACAGATCAGACCGGGAGATGTGGGACGTTATGTGATCCTGCCGGGAGATCCGAAGCGCTGTGAGAAGATTGCAAGACATTTTGAGGATGCAAAGTTAGTGGCTGACAGCAGAGAGTTTGTCACTTACACAGGCTATCTGGAGGGGGAAAAAGTCAGTGTGACATCGACCGGAATCGGTGGACCGTCCGCGTCCATTGCAATGGAGGAACTTGTGCAGTGCGGCGCAGATACGTTTGTGCGCGTGGGAACCTGCGGCGGAATCGATCTGGATGTGAAAGGCGGCGACATTGTGATCGCCACAGGCGCAGTCCGCATGGAGGGAACCAGCCGGGAATATGCGCCGATCGAGTATCCGGCAGTTGCTGATCTTGAGGTGGCAAATGCGCTTGTGGCTGCGGCAAAAGGGCTGGGTTATACTTATCATACGGGCGTAGTTCAATGCAAAGACGCATTTTACGGTCAGCATGAGCCGGAGCGCATGCCGGTAAGTTATGAACTTCTGAATAAATGGGAGGCGTGGAAACGGTTAGGCTGCAAGGCGTCTGAAATGGAGTCGGCGGCGTTATTTATCGTCGCAGCACATTTAAAAGTGCGGTGTGGTTCAGATTTTCTCGTCATGGGAAATCAGGAGCGGAACGCACTCGGCATGGATAATCCGATCGTGCACGATACAGAGGCAGCAATTACAGTCGGCGTGGAGGCAATCCGCAGACTGATCAGGTCAGACCGGGAGAAATAAGCCAGAAACAAAAAACATCTGGATTTGAAGAGAAATTGACCATAATTGGAACAGCATGGATAACAGAAAATGGGGTGTGAAGATCATGGAAGCAAAAAAGTATCGTAGAATTTTTACAATTGTAATTGATTCCTGTGGAATTGGCGGCGCGAAGGATGCAGCACGTTTCGGGGATGCGGGAACAGACACGCTCGGTCATATTGCAGAGACAATGGGAAACCTGAATATCCCGAATATGCAGAAGCTTGGCATTGCCAATTTAAAAGAACTTAAGAACATTGCACCGGTGGAAAAGCCATTGGGATATTTTACAAAATTATCCGAGGCGAGCAACGGAAAAGATACTATGACCGGACACTGGGAGATGATGGGACTTCACATTACAAAACCATTTCTGACGTTTACCGAGCATGGTTTCCCGAAAGAACTGATCGACGAACTGGAAAAAAGAACCGGGCACAAGGTCATTGGAAATAAGAGTGCCAGCGGAACGGAGATTTTAGAGGAGCTGGGCGAGGAAGAGATCGCGACCGGGCATATGATCGTTTACACTTCTGCGGATTCTGTTCTCCAGATCTGCGGAAATGAGGAAATTTTCGGGTTAGAGGAACTTTACCGCTGTTGTGAGATCGCCAGAGAGATCACCATGAAGGACGAGTGGAAGGTTGGACGTGTCATTGCAAGACCTTATGTGGGTAAGAAAAAGGGTGAGTTTGTGCGCACCAGCAACCGCCATGATTATGCGTTAAAACCATATGGCAAAACGACATTGAATGTGTTAAAGGACGCAGGATATGATGTGATCTCCGTTGGAAAAATCCGTGATATTTTTGACGGGGAAGGCATTACAGAATCAAATAAATCCAAAAGCTCCGTGCATGGCATGGAACAGACTATTGAGATCGCACAGAGAGATTTTACCGGACTCTGCTTTGTGAATCTGGTGGATTTTGATGCTCTTTGGGGACATAGAAGGAACGTAAAAGGATACGCAGAGGAGTTGGAACGCTTTGACGTGAAACTCGGCGAGTTTCTTAAAGTACTTCGGGAAGATGATCTTCTTATCATCACGGCAGACCACGGAAATGATCCGACCTATACCGGAACCGATCACACAAGGGAACAGGTCATGTTTTTAGCTTATTCCCCTTCCATGAAAGGTGCCGGAAGATTAGAAGATCAGGACACTTTTGCGGTGATTGGAGCGACCATTGCAGACAACTTCGGCTTGCAGATGCCGGAGGGCACCATTGGAACATCATTGTTGGAGAAGTTAACATAATACGGAAAGGGAACATTATGGATAAAAAAGAGATTTTGAAGCGTGTGGATCACACTCTGCTCTCGCAGACTGCCACGTGGGAAGAAATCAGAGAAATTCTAGAGGATGCGATGAAATACGGCTGTGCTTCTGCATGCATCCCTGCAGCCTATGTCAGACAGGCGGCAGAGTATGTGGACGGAAAACTGCCAATCTGTACGGTGATCGGTTTTCCAAATGGCTACCACACGACAGCAACAAAAGTTTTTGAGACGAAAGACGCCATTGCCAATGGAGCATCCGAGATTGATATGGTCATTAATATCGGATTTTTGAAAGATAAACGATATGAAGAAGTTGAAAACGAGATCCGGCAGATCCACGAAGCATGTGGCGGAAAAATATTAAAAGTCATCATTGAGACCTGCCTTTTAACAGACGAAGAAAAAATCAAAATGTGCGAGATCGTCACAAAGGCTGGCGCAGAATATATCAAAACATCTACCGGATTTTCTACAGCAGGAGCCAACTTTGCAGACGTAGCACTCATGAAAAAACATGTTGGAGCCAATGTCAAAGTCAAAGCGGCAGGAGGAATCTCTTCCTTTGATGATGCCGAGGAATTTATCCGTCTGGGAGCAGACAGACTTGGCACAAGCCGGCTTGTGAAAATCCTGAAGAACACGGATGCAGGATCGGGATACTAAGGAAAGGAAGCGACAGCGAGACAAACTAATACAGAAATTCAGCTTGATTCTGAGGAGTTAGCTGCTCAGTCTGTTACATTGAATGAACTTGTACAGAAATTTGAATTGAAGTAGTATTTTGTAATAACTTATATGAATATCTCTATTGTTATTGCTGCATCAGTTCTTCAACTTCTGTTACGCCATAAGGATCACCGGCTTTTTGAAATGCGTCGATTGCTTTTTGAAAATAAGCAGTCGCAGACTTTGAATTATCTGCGGCTTTCATGATTTCACCAAGACCACGGTAAGCACATCCAATGGAAATAAGATCGTTTGACTTTTCAGCAAAATCGAGGGCAGACAGCATTGTTTTTTCTGCAAGGGACAGATTGTGAAGTTTCATTGCAATATATCCCTGTTCATAAAGATTGGCTGAAATTGTAAGGGTATCATTTGGGAAAAAATTTCGTATAATGTTTTCTTCCTGCAAAAAATAGTCTGTGGCTTTCTTGTAATCTTCTGCCATTCGTTCTACCATGCCGGATTGATGAAGGGCAATATGCTGTTCCTCTTGATCTATAGAAGATGAGACTAAAAGGGATGCATAAGCGCGTGCTTCGGAAAAATTTTTTGTAAAACTTTCAACATAAATGAGTCTCATTAAAACCTGCCAGTAATTATCATGATCAGTGGACGAAATCGATGCATAGCTTTCTTTATAGATTTTTTCTGCTTCTGTATAATTTCCTGAATTAAATAATTCCCAGGCTTTCGATAGTTTTTCAGTCATAAATATTACCCTCCGTAGTGAAAAATATTATATCATAATCCTTCAGCCTGCCTGTCATATGGCACTGCTCATTGTTTACGCACATTATAGCATGTAGATTATGTTATATCCAGCAAGACGAAACAGAATAGAAAATGAAATAACAACTAATTGATAAAATTTCTTGATAACGACATATCGATATTGTAACCTCAAAAGACTGTGCTATAATGCAGTCAAGAAGTTAGAAGAAACTAACCTTCGATATGATTAACAGTAAATCATCAAATATCATATTTGAAAAAAGGGGAGCATATGTCAGAGGAAGAAAAGAGATTTTTGGAAATTGTTGATTTAAAGAAAGGATTCGGCAGCGGAGAAACACGTCAGGAAGTGCTGCGGGGAATGAATTTTTCTGTGGCAAAAGGCGAGTTTTGCGTGCTGCTTGGACCGTCCGGTTCCGGAAAGTCTACCCTGTTAAATATTATTGGTGGAATCGACAGTGCAGATTCCGGTTACATATCGATCAATGGTGATAAGTTAGAAGATATGAGTGAGAAAAAACTGACTCAGTACCGCAGAAAACATCTGGGCTATGTATTTCAGATGTACAATCTGATCGGAAATCTGAATGTGAAGGAGAATATCGAGGTAGGAGCCTATCTTTCTGATAATGCACTGGATATCGACGAACTGCTTCATACGTTAGGACTTTATGAGCACAGATATAAACTGCCGAATCAGTTGTCAGGCGGTCAGCAGCAACGTGTCTCTATCGGTCGTGCGATTGTGAAAAACCCGGATATCCTGCTCTGCGATGAACCAACCGGAGCGCTGGATTACAACACATCCAAGGAAATTTTAAAGCTGATCGAAGATGTCAACAAGAAATACGGAAACACCATTATCATGGTAACACATAACGAAGCAATCAAAAACATGGCAGATCATGTGATCAAGCTTCGTGACGGGGCAGTGCGCCACAACGAGAGGAATACAAACAAGATTTCAGCAGCAGATCTTGAATGGTAAGGAGTGTGGCAGTTATGAAAAAGAAAAAAATAAAAAACCCTCTGATCAAACGTATTCCACGGGAACTGCTTGGTGATTGGAAAAAATATCTGGTAGTTGCGTTATTTTTAATTCTTACCATAGGGTTTGTCTCCGGAATGTATGTTGCAAATGAAAGCATGTTATTTGCAGCGGATGAGGGTGTGACAAAGTACAAGCTGGAAGACGGACATTTTGAGCTGAACAAAAAAGCGGATGAAAAACTGATCACAGCAATCGAAACTGGCACGAAAGCAGACGTGAAACAGTATTACCTCGATAAAGCGAAGAAAGAGTTAGACGAAAAGTTTGATGATGAATTTGAAAAAGAATTTACGGATAAATTCAATGAGGAGTTTGAAAAAAAATTCAAAGATGAATTTGATTCGGAATTTCAAGCAAAATTTAATGAGCAGTTTGAAGAAATGTTCAAACAGCAGTTCGATGCAAACTTTGGAGAGCAATTCGATGCGCAGTTTGCAGCACAGGTAAAACAGACCTTACTGGCGCAGGGGTTAGATGAGAACAGCGCAGATGTAATGCTTGAGGGTGCGATTGCGCAGGCAAAGCAGAATGGCACCTATCAGAGCACTTATAATACAGCTTACAGTCAGGCATACCAGAGTGCCTATGATACTGCAAAAAAAGAAAACTATCAGAGTGCCTACGATACTGCTTACAAAGAAGCATATCAGACCGCACATGATGAAGCCTATGACAGCGCTTACAAAGAGGCTTATGACGAGGCTTACCAGGAAGCCTACGATAAAGCGTGGGATAAAGTTGAGGATGAGATTGATGATAAATATACAGACGCTGAGGAAAAATATGAATTAAATGATCTTGATTTTCAAGAAGTTCCGGTACATGTCTACGAGAACTTCTTCCGGAATGAGGAGGAAGATTACAATAATGATGGAGAAGCAGAGGGAACAATCCGTGTCTATGCAAAAAATGATGATGTCAACCTTGCCTGCCTGATTGAAGGAGCTTTTCCGGAAAATGAAAATGAGATCGCAATCGACCGTATGCATGCGGACAATGTAGGAATTAAAGTGGGTGATGAAATCTCTGTCAGCGGACAAAAATTTCAGGTAGTCGGCTTGATCGCGTATGTCAACTATTCCACCCTGCATGAAAAGGCAACGGACCTGATGTTTGACGCAATCAAATTTGATGTTGCCATGGTGACGGATGCTGGATTTGACAGACTACATAAGACGGTACACTATTCCTATGCATGGAACTATGTGGATACCCCGGCGGATGAAGTGGAACAGAAAGCAAAATCAGATGATTTTATGAAGGCACTGCTTACGCAGGTCGTATGTGATGATAAGGAGTTAGAAGATTATCTTCCACGTTATGCAAATCCGGCAATTAATTTTGCAACAGACGATATGGGATCGGACAAAGCAATGGGTGGCGTGCTTCTCGATATCTTAATTGTGATCATTGCATTTATTTTTGCGGTAACAATCAGCAATACGATTGCCAAAGAGGCATCGACGATCGGAACATTAAGAGCTTCCGGTTACACAAAAGGGGAACTGATAAGACACTATATTTCCATGCCGATTATTGTGACACTGATAGCGGCATGTGTGGGAAATATCCTTGGATATACCTTGTTTAAAAACGTGGTCGTTGGCATGTACTATAACAGTTACAGTCTGCCAACATACGAGACAATCTGGAATCCGGATGCATTTTTCAAGACAACGATCATTCCGGTTGTGTTAATGCTTGTTGTAAATCTGATCGTAATTATGAAAATGATGCAGCACACGCCATTGCAGTTTTTACGCCATGACCTGAAAAAGTCAAAACGGAAAAAGGCAATGCGTCTGCCAAAATGGAATTTTTTAAACCGTTTCCGGATGCGTATCGTGTTCCAGAATGTTTCAAACTATCTGATTTTGTTTGTTGGAATCTGGTTTATCGCGATTATGCTTGCCATGGCAGTTGGTATGCCGGAGACGCTCGATTACTATAAATCCAATGTTTCCAATATGATGTTTACAAACTATCAGTATGTATTAAAGTCCTATGAGGACGAGGACGGCGATATTATCACAACCAAGAATAAAGATGCAGAGAAATTCAACATGACATCCTTGCAGCATAAGAGTGATACCTTGGATGAGGAAATTTCAGTTTACGGAGTAGAACCGGACAGCCGTTATGTAAAAATCAGTGATCTTTCTTCGCTCAAAGGAAACGAGGCATACGTTTCAGTTTCCTATGCAGACAAATATGATCTGAATGTGGGCGATACGGCAGTTCTGGATGCAAAATACGAGAATAAACAATATGAATTTACCGTTGCCGGAACGTATGATAAATGCCAGTCGTTAGCAGTTTTCGTGTCAAATGAAGAATATTGTGAAATCTTTGACACAGACAGTGACGCTTTTACCGGATACCTTTCCGATTCGGAGATTACAGATATTGATGAGAACGATATCGCAACAGTTATTACAGAGCGTGATATCACAAAAATGAGTGACCAGTTAGATCACTCTATGGGATCGTATATGACCTATTTCCAATACCTATGTATCCTTTTATCCGCGGTATTGATCTATCTGCTGACGAAACTCATTATCGAGAAGAATGAAAATGCAATTTCCATGACAAAAATCCTGGGATATGAGAATCGTGAGATCGCAAGCTTATACCTGCTCTCTACGACGTTAGTTCTTCTTGTAATAGATGCAGTCAGTGTATTATTAGGCGGAATCATTATGAAAGTCGTATGGCGGATAATGCTCTTTTCCTATAGCGGCTGGTATGCATTCCGCATGAGCACCGTCGGATATATCAAAATGTACCTGTTCATTCTGATCGGCTACTTATTCGTCATGGTATTGGATTTCCAGAGAATCAAGAGAATCCCAATGAATCAGGCACTGAAAAATGTGGAATAATCGAAAAATATGAAGTAGGCGAAATTAAGAGAATGCAAAAAATGGGGGCATCCGAAAACGTGGATGTTCCCATTTTTGTGTCAGGATTTCTTTTTTACAATTTGAAGTTCGTATCCAAGAGCATCTAGTAGGTGGCTAAATACCCTAATAGTAGGAATACTCTCTTTTCGTTCAATTCTTGAAATAACTTGCTGTTTATTTCCGGTTAATGCGGCAAGCTGTTTTTGGGTTATTTTTTTCTGCTTTCGTAAAGAAACCATTTCACCGATAAGTTTATATTCTGCGCGAGAATCATCCCATGCTTTTTTAAACTCAGGATCATTTTGTCTTTGCCGTTCAATTTCTTTTTCCACACTGGTTTGCATAAATGGCATAAGCACAGCCTCCTTTATATAAACTTTTTACCTAGCATTTGATTCAATTCTTTTGCCCGTTTTCGAACAATACTTGCGTCTTTCTTTTCTGTTTTATTCTTTTGCTTATGGCAGGCGTGGAGCAAATAAATATTATCGTTGTCTACAGTAATATAGAATATGCGATTATTTTTTTGAAAGTATACTTCATAGATTTTCTTTTCCCACGGTTTGAAGAAAATTTTATCAAATTCGTCTCTTTCCATATGTTGTAATACAGTGTATCCGTCAATTTTTTCATTCAATGGAAGTGAGTCGATATATTCGTATATCAGGTTCCTGCCAGAGTTGGAGCAATAAGGGTGTAAAATCATTTATAGACCTCATTTTCTTTAAAATACAACTTATATGTTGTAAAGTCAAGCGCAAAATAAAAGTGATATGAATATGAAAATAGTTTGGAAATACAAAAACTTAATCTTTCTTTGCTTTTGCAAGCTTTTCCGTTTCGATTTTATATGCCATTAACCGCAACAGATAATCAGGCATTTTGCGATTCCCAAGTTCCCAGTCCTGAAGGGTTCGATAAGGAATTTCAAAATATTCACAGAATTCTTTGCGTGTCATGCCCGTAGTTGTTCTTAATGTAATCAAGTAGTCTCGGTTATCCATAAGTTAGATTTCCTCCGTATTTTATTTAAGTAATATTTAGATAGTTCCTCACAATTCATTCCATTTTATCTATGAGTTTAGCAATTATCTATTTAAGTAGTATTCAGTATGGATTTACACGCATTGCGTGTTTACTAACATTGTAGCATACACGTTGCGTATATACAACAATAAAATTTGTTTTGCAAGGTAAAGGTAACTCAGATTTTTTGAGAAAGATTCTGCGGAAATCTACAGACAGTTTTGTAGAAAAATGTTAGAATGTCAAAAGAAATAGATAATTGAGAAAATTCAAAGGAGCAGTTATGCAGGAAAAAAGCAGAAAAAAAGCGATAGATAATGCGGATGTATTGCAGAAGAAATATAGCTGGAAGGCGCAGAAAGAAACTGCAGCAGCAAAGAAAAAGCCAGCAGCAAAAACACCAATAGATAAACACCCAGCAGAAAAAGCAACAGATAAAGGAAAGAACCAGCCAAAACAGCCTGAAAAGAAAAAGGAAAACGTCTGTCCATACGCAAAAAAATGTGGCGGCTGTGATTATCAGGGAATGTCCTATGAACAACAGCTGCAGGAAAAACAGACCTATGTGCGCAAAAACATTGGGGATTACTGTAAAGTCCTGCCGGTCATCGGAATGGAAAATCCGTATCATTACAGAAATAAAGTACACGCAGTGTTTGATGTGGAGCGCAGGGGAAAACATGCAAATGGCGGCAGACGCACCGCAGGAAACGGACATGCGAAGGCAGCACCGGGTGGTGTGATCTCTGGTGTATACAAGGCAGGAACGCATGAGGTCATTAACATTGATTCCTGTGAGATTGAGGATGAATTATCTAGTGCGATCATCCGGGATATCAGAGGACTTTTACATTCCTTTAAAATAAAAACCTATGATGAAGATACAGGATATGGTCTGCTGCGTCATGTCCTTGTGCGCCGCGGATTTCACAGTGGAGAGGTAATGGTTGTTTTAGTGCTGGGATCACCAATCCTTCCGTCAAAAAATAATTTTGTCAAGGCATTGCGCAAACTGCATCCGGAGATAACTACGGTTGTAATAAATGTGAACGATAAGCAGACAAGCATGGTACTTGGAGAAAAAGAAACCGTCATTTATGGAAAAGGTTACATTGAGGATACACTTTGCGGCTGCACGTTCCGCATTTCACCAAAATCGTTCTATCAGGTGAATCCTGTGCAGACAGAGATACTTTACAATAAGGCAATCGAGTATGCCGGACTGACCGGAAAAGAGCGTGTGATCGATGCATACTGCGGAACCGGAACAATCGGTCTGATCGCGGCAGCAAAAGCAAAAGAAGTGATCGGCGTAGAATTAAACCGTGATGCGGTAAAAGATGCAATCATCAATGCAAAGCGCAACAACATAAAAAATGAACAGTTTTATAATGCAGATGCCGGAAAATTTATGGTAGAACTGGCAGAGCAGAACGAGAAAGTGGATGTTGTGCTCATGGACCCGCCAAGATCCGGAAGTGATGAAGCATTTTTGTCTTCCGTTGTAAAATTGGCACCGAAAAAAGTGGTCTATGTATCCTGCAATCCGGAGACACTGGCACGCGATTTAAAATACCTTACAAAGCATGGCTATAAAGCATTAGAATGCCAGCCATGTGATATGTTCCCGTTCACAAAACATTGTGAAGCAATCGTGGCACTACAGAGAAATTAATCGTTTCCCAGTAATAGACGATTATGAATTGCTTTCCCCACGGATAATAATAATATCATTCAATTTTAAAATAGTGTCCTTTTGCGGAAGCACAGGCAGGTCATCACGAAGCACAAGAAAAATGGTGACCTGCTGTGCTTCTTCCATTTCATCCACCGTTTTTCCGGCGTAACGCTTGTCTACAAAAATTTCCGCAATCTCCTTGATGTCAGCGTCTTTCAGGTTCGAGATACTGCTTTTCCACTGATACTGTTCCACAAAACCTGCACTGATGATACCGCTGAAAGCATTGCGGAATACTTCCGGCTGCGCGTCGTGCTCCACACTGTACATGCACAGGCTGCTTGCGAGCATCAGAATCAGTACGATAAAAACAGATGAAAAATCCTTGCCACGCGCAGCATACGGAAAATGACAAAACCGGACAGGAAAAATGCCGGAATGACCGTAAGCAGATCCACAATACCGTCAAAGAAAACAAGAAAACGCAGCGTAGCGCGTCCTTTGCTCATCCCCGGATATAGAAAATTTGCAGTCCAGATGCGCAGTGCATATTCCATGCAGAAAATAAAAACAGTGTACCACATTCCGCCTAAAATCACAAAAAAGATGATTTTTACAGAAAGGTCTGTTATGATAAAAAGTAGTTTCGGTGGAGTTTTGTGAAAGTGAGGAAATGTTTATGAAAATGAAAAAAATGATACCAGTGATTATTTTTCTTATCTTTGCAGTAGCAGGAATCGGAATGATCATTGGAAGTTTTACAATGTTGAAAATGGAAAAGAGTATTACCGACGGTGCAGTGGAAATTACAGCGCACATTACCGATATTCAGTCGCACAGGGATTCCGACGGCGATATGGATTATGATGTGTTTGTGAGCTATGAATATGACGGCGTGATGTATGAAGACCGGAAGATCAACAGTTACAGTTCAAACATGTATATCGGCGAGGAACTGACGCTTTTATACAATCCGCTGCATCCAGCGTGGCTGACGGTAAAAGGAAGCGAGCGCATTGGATTTTATATTATGTTTTCAATGGGGACTGTGTTCTTTCTGGTCGGAATCAGCTGCCCGATTTATTGGCTGATCGCCAGAGCAAAAACAAAACGCATTTTAAATGCAGGCTATGTGCTCCATGCGACCGTGGATAGTATCACCTATAATACGTCGGTGACAATGAACGGACGGAATCCGTTTGTGATTTACTGCTCGTATTATGATCCGATGCAGAATCTGACTTATCGATTCAAGAGTGATAATCTCTGGACTGATCCGGGCTATGTCTTTCAGCCGGGAGATCCAATTGAGGTTGCGGTAAATCCGAACAATTACAAGCATTATCACGTAAAAGCGGAGGAGCGGATCAATCAGAGAGTTGTGGATTATACTTAAGCCGATCATTGCAAAAGGTAAAAGGCTTTCCGGTATCAGCGGAAAGCTTATGACAATAAAAGAGGAAACTACATGATAACTACAATTTTACTTGATTTAGACGACACGATTCTTGATTTTCATAAGGCAGAAAAAGAAGCTCTGAAAAAAGCACTGCAAAAAATCGGTGTGGAGCCGACAGAGGCGCTGCTGAAAAGATACAGCGAGATCAATCTGTCCCAGTGGAAATTATTAGAACTCGGCAAACTGACGCATGCGGAAGTGAAGATAAACCGCTACCGGATTTTCTTTGAAGAATGTGGAATACAGGCGTCGCCGGAAGAAACGGCAAAATGCTACGAACATAATCTTGCTTATGAGCATGAAAAAGTAGAAGGCGCACTGGAACTTTTACAAAAACTGCATGGAAAATACCGATTATACGCAGCGTCGAATGGAACCTACGAAGTACAGAAACGCCGGATTGAGGAGTCCGGGATAAAACCGTATTTTGAAGATTTTTTTATTTCGAAAAAAATCGGCTTCTATAAGCCGGATAAAAAATTTTTCGACTATTGTTTCGCCCATATTCCTGATTTTAAATTAGAGAAGAGCGTCATGGTAGGTGACAGTCTTTCGTCGGATATTCTTGGTGGAAAAAATGCGGGATTGACTACAATCTGGTATCAAAAAGATCGAAATATAACAGACGACGGCGCCATTCACCCGGACTACCGCATTTATGAATTGAGCGAATTGCCGGATTTATTAGAAAAAATAGAATAACAGCGAAAATGCATCAATAACAAACAAGTGCAGGAATCTGGCAATATATTGGAGATAGAAATGAATGGAATAAATTGCGGTGATGTGTTAAAATAAAAATAATCATGGTTTGAATTGAAATTATCGAATGTCAGATATCGTGAAATTGAATCATTACGAACGATATTTCAGACATTGGGTTATTAGGAAAGGATATTTTTTTATGGAAGAAAAGACAACAATGGAAATCACAAATGATAGATTAGAGGAGGCAATCAAAGATTACGCGGCAGACCGGACAAAAGAAAAGCTTACCACGGTGTTGAATCTGCTCCGCCCGACAAAACTTTTTGTTCCGGCAATGTTAAAAGCACCGGATCAGCCAACTCCCTGCTTTTTAAAGAGCGGTACCGGCGAACAGTATTTTGTCGTGTATACCTCCAAGGAGCAAATGGCAAATGCACCAAAAAGTCAGGCACTTTTAAGCATGCCATTTCCAGCCTGCAACAGTGTTGCAGTAAAACCGGAACTCAATCTTACCGGAATGGTCATCAATCCATTTACGGATAATCTGGTACTGAAAATTGAATTGATCCAGAAACTTCATGAAGCAGATGAGAAAATGGCAAAACAGCCAAAGCAGATCAAGATGACACCACAGCAGTTTCAGGCATTCGTGAAAAATCAGACAGAGTTTTCGGTGATCCCAAAACGCTTATATGCCGAGAAAGCAGAATTTGTACAGAAGCTTTGCGATGAAAAAGAAACTTTTGTCAATGAACTTTTTGCAGCAGCATTCAAAGAGCCGAAGCTTTATCCATACACAGAGGATGACTATTCCGTTATGGCGCTGGATATTTCCGAGGATCTGACACTGATCCGCGTGGATCTTCCAGATAAAGGTTTGGTTCCACCACTTTGCTATCGTATCTATATTACATACAATCCATTAAAGGATGAGGCGCATTATTATACAATCGAGATGACAAAAGAGAAGGATGTGCGTCTGCTCGGCGGAGTGACAGAAGAAGCCAAACATGTCAGCTATGGAAATGCACCGGTAGAGGGCGCAGAATTGCAGGAGATTATGAACCTTGCAAAAAATCCTGGGGAACTGACAAGCTAAACTGGAGGTTGACTAAGTAATGTTGGCAGATCTTATGGCTGCTTCGCAGGTTTTCGAAGGGCAGAAATAAGTATTCCCTCACAAGTCAAATCATTAGTGTATATAAATAAAAATCGTACAAACAAATATGATTTCCTTTGTGAGATTTGCGAACAGGAACATCATATTTCGTTTGTACGATTTTTTTTAAATATTTACTTCACAAGACTTTCTGCGTAATCCAGTGCATCGACGATATTTTTATGGAAATTCTCTTTTCCGATAAGTTCCACAAATCCGTCCTTTTCCATAACATGAATTGGCTGCTCATTGACATGTGAGAACACCAGCGTAATATTCTTGCGTTTCGCGCGTGTGGCAAGTTCATGTAAAGAGTGCATTGCACTTGCATCGATGGCAGGAACGCTTCGCATACGGATGACAACGACCTTGGTGTGGTGATGACTGTTGATATTTACAATCTGGTCTGCCGCAGCGAAAAACATTGGACCGCAAATCTCGAATACGCTGATAGAGTGCGGAATATCACGGAGTTTTTCTGCCTCGCCCGGTGTGATGTCAGGGGAATCCGTGTACTTCCAGGCTTTGATGTCGGCTGTTTCAGCCATACGTTTCATAAATAAAAGGGCAGCAAGTACAACGCCGATTTCAATTGCAACGACCAGATCAAAAAATACGGTTAAGAAAAATGTGGCAACTAAAACAATAATATCGCTTTTTGGCGCGGTTTTGCAAAGACGGAAGAAGGAAGACCAGTCTGCCATATTTGCAGCTACCACAAGGAGAACAGCGGCTAAAGTTGTCATTGGGATCAATGCAGCAAGCGGCATTAAAACCAGAAGAATAATAGTCAAAGTGATACAGTGCACAATACCGGCAATTGGTGTGCGTCCACCGTTTCGGACGTTGGCAGCAGTTCTGGCAATTGCGCCAGTGGCTGGAATACCACCAAAAAGTCCTGAAAAAATATTTCCAAGTCCCTGACCAATCAGTTCGGCATTGGATTTATGTGTATCACCGATCATACCGTCTGATACCACTGCGGAAAGCAGGGATTCGATACCGGCGAGAATGGCAATCGTAAAAGCCGGGGAGAGCATCTGCTGTACCAGTTTCATGGAGAGGGCAGGTGCGTGGAAGCTTGGAAAAGCAGAATTTAATTCGCCGTAAACGCTTCCAATGGTATTGACCGGAAGTTTCGCAAAATACACGATCGCGGTTGTGATAATGATCGCAACGAGAGAACCCGGAATTTTATCTGTCACCTTTGGCCAGAGCAGCATAATGATGACTGCAACAAAACCGATCACTGTGGCGGTAAGGTTAATGGTACTAATATTTTCAATATAGGCAGCGATTTTATTTAAAAATTCAGAAGGAACAGAGGCAATCTCAAGACCGAAAAAGTCTTTTAACTGTCCTACAAATAAAGTTACTGCAATACCACAGGTAAAACCGGTGGTAATTGTATAAGGAATATACTTGATGAGGGAGCCGAAACGGCAGATTCCCATAATTATCAGAATAATTCCGGCGAGGATTGTCGCAACAATCAGTCCGTCAGTACCATATTCTTCCACAATTCCGTAGATGATGACAACAAATGCTGCGGTCGGACCGCCGATCTGGACGCGGCTTCCGCCGAAAAATGAAATGAAAAATCCGGCAATGATCGCAGTGTAAAGTCCCTGTTCAGGTCCCACACCGGAAGCGATTGCAAGCGCAATGGAAAGCGGGAGAGCAATGATTGCAACAATAATACCGGAAATAATATCCTTGATGAGCTGCTCTTTGGTGTAACCTTTCATGACATCAAAAAGTTTTGGCCTTAGTTCATTCATATGATGATTTATCCTTTCAGTAAAAAATGTATAAAATAATTATTAAAAAAATATAAACACGCAAGTTAAAATTCTATCACTGTGGGAGCGCTATTTCAAGGAAAATCACTCGTTATTTTTTTGACAGGCTGTTTTTTCCATGATACAAGCAATGATATGACTTAATTCCTATTGACATAGTATGAATAGGGGGATATACTGAATCTAATGATTTTCAGAAGTCAGTATGTTTTTACAGAAAATGTGAAACGGCTTATAAGGGAAGGATTATTTTATGAAAGTATCAACAAAAGGAAGATATGCTTTAAGATTAATGTTAGATCTTGCAGTGAACAATACAGGTGAACCAATCAGCCTGAAGGACATTGCAAGAAGACAGGAGATTTCAGATAAATATCTGGAGCAGATCATTTCTGTTTTAAATAAGGCAAACTATGTAAAAAGTATTCGTGGCGCACAGGGTGGCTACATATTAACCAAAAAACCAGAGGAATACACCATTGGCATGATCCTTCGGCTGACAGAGGGAAGCCTTGCTCCGGTCGCCTGTGTGGAAGAGGATAATACCTGTGAGAAGATTCATGATTGCGCCACAGTTCTTGTCTGGCAGAAAATGAACGAAGCGATCAATGATGTTGTAGACCACATGACATTGCAGGATCTCGTTGATTATGAAATGAAAAACTGCTCAGATTATGTCATATAGTAAAATATATCAATAAAAGAGATTAAATTTAATCATTTTATTCTCTCTATCACCGTGTTAATATTATATCAGATTTGTTGATGTATTTTATGCAACCGGGAATTGCAACAGATTCCGCCATGCATAATCTGCAAAACGATGAAGAGAAGCAATATTTAATATGACATAATAAGATGCCGCATTAGTTTCGCCTCTATGATTCGGATGAATCATAGAGGTTTTTCTTTAGAGGAAATTGTGATGCAATATCCTATAATGTAAAAATGCTCCGCGAGGGTGCAGCATGGGCGCTTAAGGGAAGGAATAAACATGAAAAACGTAAACAAATATGAAAGACAATATTTTATGCCGCCAGTCTGTGAGTATGACTGGGCAAAGAAAGACCATATCGAAAAGGCACCAATCTGGTGTTCGGTAGATCTTCGTGACGGTAATCAGGCATTGATCGAACCGATGAGCCTGGATGAAAAACTGGAATTTTTCCAGATGTTAGTAGATATCGGATTCAAGGAAATCGAGGTTGGTTTCCCGGCAGCATCCGAGACAGAGTTTATTTTCATGAGAACCCTGATCGAGCGTGATATGATTCCGGATGATGTGACAGTGCAGGTTTTGACACAGGCGAGAGAACATATTATAAAGAAAACATTTGAGGCGGTAAAAGGTGCACCGCATGCTGTCATTCACCTTTACAATTCCACTTCCGTTGCACAGCGGGAACAGGTGTTTAAAAAGAGCAAAGAGCAGATTAAGCAGCTTGCAGTTGACGGAGCAGAATTATTGAAAAAACTGGCAGCCGAGACAGACGGAGATTTCTCATTTGAGTACAGCCCAGAGAGTTTCCACGGCACAGAAGTAGAGTATGCAGTGGAAGTCTGCAACGCGGTACTTGATGTATGGCAGCCGTCCGCAAAAAACAAGGCAATCATCAACATCCCGGCGACTGTGGAAACAGCAATGCCACATGTGTTTGCAACCCAGATTGAATATGTCAGCAAAAATTTAAAATATCGTGATAATGTTGTTTTAAGTCTTCATCCACACAATGACAGAGGCTGTGGCGTCAGCGACGCAGAACTTGGATTGCTCGCCGGTGCAGACCGAATCGAGGGAACTTTGTTTGGAAACGGAGAGCGTACCGGTAATGTAGACATTATCACAGTGGCAATGAACATGTACTCTTACGGTATTGATCCAAAACTTGATTTTTCCAATATGCCGCATATCCGTGAAGTGTATGAGCGTCTGACAAGAATGCAGGTAAATGACCGTCAGCCATATGCAGGAAATCTTGTATTCTCTGCATTCTCCGGTTCTCATCAGGATGCGATCGCCAAAGGAATGGCATGGAGAGAAGAAAAGAAACTCACTACCTGGATCGTTCCATATCTTCCGATTGATCCGGTGGATGTCGGAAGAACTTACGATTCTGACGTGATCCGAATCAACAGCCAGTCCGGTAAAGGCGGAATCAGTTACATTTTGAAACAGAACTTCTCTATTTCTGTACCGGAGAAAATGCGTGAGGAAGTTGGCTATGCTGTAAAACAGGTATCAGATGAGGAACACAAAGAGCTTTCACCACAGTGGGTATATGAGATTTTTGAGGATAACTACATTCACTATACACCATACTTCCAGATTTCCGAATGTCATTTCCGTCAGGATGACGGCATCATGGCAGAAGCAACGATCCAGTATGGCGAGAAAAAGACAATCGTGGATGCAAATGGTAATGGACGTCTGGATGCAGTCAGCAATACGATCAAACAGTATTTTGGAATCACATATGAACTGTCAACTTATGAGGAGCATGCATTGTCCCATGGATCTTCCTCCAAGGCAATGGCTTATGTAGGAATCACTCATGACGGAAAAAATTACTGGGGCGCAGGCATGGATGAAGATATTATTAAAGCATCCATTCATGCACTTGTTGTAGCGGTTAACAAGCTTCCAGAGATGACAAAAGATGACAATCATCAGGATGACCGTCTGGTTTCCATGCTGAATTATATTCAGACGAACTATCAGACTGTTACATTGGAAGATATGGCGGAGCAGTTCCATTTGTCAGAACCATACATTTCCAAATACATTAAAGATAAATCCGGCAAAACATTTGGAGAGCATGTTGCACACACAAGAATGAAACGTGCCAAAACATTATTGAAAAACGGAAATATGACCGTTGAGAATATTTCTTATGCAGTTGGATATCAGAATGTAGAGCATTTTAACCGTACATTCAAAAAGACGTTTGAAATGACTCCGCTGCAGTACCGGAATTTAAGCAGAGAGTAGAGATGAAAAAGAAAAATCGTACAGACAAATATGATTTCCTTTGTGAGCTTTGCGAACAGGAACATCATATTTCGTCTGCACGATTTTTCTTTCATTTACACTGAGAATAACTTGTGAAGCTCCACTGATATATACCAGCTTTAAGTTTCTGAACAACCACTTTGTCTGTTCCAGCTCATGTGCGGCAAAAGCCACTGACGTAACTTGATATGTAGAACGGCACTTGGCAATTCTTCCATACTATATATTGGAGTTCACATTATTCGACAATATCCTCTATATAGTTGTAATCTATTTTTCCTTTTGTCACAGAATAGAAAAAAGGATCTTTTCTAATGCTATCATCTGAATTGATAATAAAATTGTTCCAATCATCTGCTTCATTGCCGTCAGATAGATAAATAGTTACTTTGAAGCTATACCCAGAATATCCAACCGATAATTTTGCCCGTTTTACTTCGACATCATTCAAATTAGCAATAATATGTTGTATTTGCTCTTTATCCTTAATATGTGTTGTATTCCCACTATTGCCATTGAAAACAACGATTTCCATAACTTCATTATGGTCTAAATCCATCAAGTCGATTGGCGTATTATACCAAATAGCGATGCCTGCAAAAAGAATTGCCATAGCGGATAATAATATAATTATTTTCTTTTTCATAGTAGATTGCCTCCATTTGCATTTATTTAACTGTTACTTACAATTTCCTTGTCTTCCTGCAATAGTTCCCCTCGTTTCCTGCCAGCCTTTCTGAAAGGTCTGATTTCCTGAGAACGTTTTTCCATCTCTTAATCAATAAAATATATAACATTTAGAAAGGATTTTTGCAACTTTCGACATTTTTCATTCCTGTTATTTCCTGTGACATATACAGTTTTATTACAAAGCGTAGCAGATAACATTTATATAGCTCGATGTGAGCATGAAGCGTAGCGGAATGTGAATGGCAAGGCTTAGATTAATAATTTCATGCTTGGTATGTGTCAGGGAACTTTTACAAGTTATTCTCAGTGTAAATGAAAGAAAATCATATTTGTTTGTATAGTTTTTCTTTTATTTTTACATTGCGTTTGACTTGTGAAAGAAAACATATCTTTACTCCAAGTTTGAAAAAATATTATTATTTTACAAAATTGTGTTTACAAATTTGATATATAACTCTTTTTATATGTTAGATAATCGATTATCAATTAAATAAAAGGAGCGAAAAAAATATGAGTACATATGGAGAACCATTAACATACGGTCAGTGGCAGAATGCGTGGAGTGATCCCAATATATCTGAAATTGATTGTTTGGCAAGAGTAATTTATGCTGAGGACACCGTAAATGTAGCGGGGGAATATGCAGTGGCTAAAGAAATTTGGAATAGAAAAATGAGCGGAAATCCAAAACGTTTTGCAAGAGACAAGGTGAATTTGACGTGGAAAAATATTATTTTCAAATCAGCTGAGTATAACGTTGCAACTGGTAGCGAAGAACATTGTAAACATGCAATGAAACCGACAAAGAATAGGTATTGGGACAATTGCGTAGCAAGAGCAAGTGAACTAGTTGCTGGGGCTGTTCCATCTTCTTTATTGGGAGGACAGAAGTATCATCGTGCGAGTAGTTCTTTTAGCTCGGCAGGAATAACTGGAATTGATACATCCACAATAAAGGCAATAGGGGGAAATGCATTCTTTGATTATTTGCCAGGGTATTAATTTGCAATGCAAGTAGTATAAAACATTATCATTTCTATATAAATTTCCAAACTTATTTTGGGTTTGGAAATTTATATAAGAAAGAAATAGGGTAATGTGGGAATGTTGAATATCATGGACGTTCATCAAGAATAGAAGTCTTTAGTACCTCAAATTGATTCCCATTCCACTTCATTTCAATTTTAAGGGTAGTATTCAGGCGGTATAAAATATCTTCATACAAGGTTAGGGTAGAAGGAGTTCCTTCTTCAATTGAAATATTCCATGCAGTTGAAGAAGAAAGAAATTTTTCGCCATTTTGTAAATCGGAATAATAGTCGCCGAATGTTTTCTGGTCATGTTTGGAAATTTGATATTTTTCTGCTAATCCAAGTTCCTCACATGTAATAAGGATTTCATACTCTTTATCTGTTTTTTCGATAAAAACAGGATATCCGGCTTTATAGCTGTCATTTTCTTCTGAAATTGTTATCGGCAGCAGTTTATATTTATTTCTGGTCGGTGCCCAAATGGCAATTTCACTGTTTTCATAAGGATAGTCGGAGTAGGAATGAAAACCATAGAAAATAATCTCGTTTTTACCGTCACCAGTTAGGTCGGACGCATACAAGTTTATCTGCATCATGGTATCTTCAAATGGACCAATTTCGAGAATTTTTCCATTTCCAAAGCATAGGGCATACATTTTTTCACCATCATCCATAAAGTATTGTAGGACTCTATCCGGTTTTTGATCTTGGTCATAATCCTGCTTGGCATAAATATCATCTAAGACTTCGACATTATCCAGATATCCTTCATAATCTGTTAGAAAATCAATATAATCCATAGTTACTTTTTCATCATCAAAGTCAGTGACTTTGCAGCCGTTGGCTAATTTGTCATTTGCACATCCGCATAAAAACGGGAGAGCTAAAGAGAGAGAAAAAAGAAAAATTTTTTTCATAGGAGTGCTCCTGTCATGTAATTGATATTTTCCCTTCATGGATCAGTTCAATAAACTGTTTGACCAGCACCGGATCAAACTGTGTCCCACTGTTTTTTTCCAGTTCATTGACTGCATAATCGACGGAAAGTGCCTGCTTATAAGGACGTTTGGCAGTCATGGCGTCGAAACAGTCTGCAATCGTAAGAATCCTTGCCATATAAGGAATATTCTGTCCGGCAAGTCCGCGCGGATAGCCAGTGCCGTCGTAGCGTTCATGATGACCGACAACGGCAGGAATCACATAGTCCATGTCCGGCAGATAGCGGATCATTTTAGTTGAATTTTCCACATGCGTTTTCATAATGGCGTATTCTTCGTCAGTGAGCCGCGACGTTTTCTGAAGAATACGTTCAGGAATACTGATCTTTCCAATGTCGTGCAAAAGACCGGCATCACGGATAATCTCTATGTCGTTGGAATTCATGTCGAGGGATTCGGCGAGAATCACAGCGTATTTGGATACATTCATAGAGTGAATAAAAGTGTAACTGTCTTTGGCGTCGATCGCAGCCGTAAGGGCATAAATTGTCGGTGCGACACGTTCATATGCAGTGCGGATATCTGGGTCATGGGAACGCTCGTCCATTCCATGACGATAAACTTCTATTTTTCCTTTTCCAGCCTGTTTTCCATAATAGACAGCCTGCGTCGCATTATGTAAAAAAGACATCGCATCGGTAGAAATATCCGGGAAAACAGAAATTCCACAAGAGACAGATATGTCCCAGACTGTATTGGCAGGAGAGACCTCGACAATACCATTTACAATCCGTTTGCAGTAATCTTTTGCCTCCTCCACATCAGTCCCCTCTTTTAAAATAATAAATTCATCAGCACCAAAGCGGAAACCAATATCGCCTGAGGTGATCTCCTGAAGAATGATCTGTGCAAAACGGTGGATCAGGTTATCGCCTTCCTGTGCCCCGTATAATTCGTTGTATAATTTGAAATCGTCGATATCAAGCACAATCAGCGTGGACGGCTTCTGGTGCTGGCACACATTGTCAATACACTCAAACGCATGCTTACGGTTAAACAGGGAAGTGAGCTCGTCTGTAATGGAAGCACGGTAGGCATTCTGGTATAAATTGGCATTGCGCAGCGCATAGGAAAAATAGTAGCAGATTTTTTGCAGATATTTTGACTCATCAGGTGTCAGGGGGCGCTGTTTTCCATTTGCAATATACAGAAAACCGATGATCACACGATTATACTTTAAGGTATAGATCGCAGTGATGTTTTCTACTGACAGCCATTCCCGCTGTCTCGCCGTCATAAGCGAGAGAATATGAGAGGCATTTTCGTCGAGTATGGTCAGGTTTGGAGCGTCATTTAATTCTTCTAACATGGATTCTGTTGGAACACTGTATGGTTTGGTATAGGCGATATCACCATATTTTCGGATGATAGAAAAAATATGCCGTGTATTCTGGTTCATCATCAGTAAAAGCCCGTCCGGACAGAGCAGATCGGATAATGCCTGCATCGTGGCATCGTAGATTTCATCAGCATTTAACGTGTTGATAACGGTTGATACAAAATAGTCCCAAATTTCTTCTTTTTCTTTCATAAAACTCCTTAATACATATAAGAATGGCGATTCTAATGAGCGGATCGAAAGAGCTGGAGCATTGTTAAATTTTATGCAAATTAATCCGTATCTCTTGTGAATGCTCTTTTATTATACTATAATATTGCATGTATGGCACATAAAAATTATATGTGTTTTATTTGGAGGCGGAGTATGAGACAGGAAGAATTTAAAATGGAACGCACAGGTCTGGTAGAGATAGGGCAGGTCATTCCAATCACAGAAGGAAAATTACCGAACTCATATTATTATACATTAGGAAAAGCATATGCGATGTCTGCCAATTATCCGGTTGGTAACAGGATAAAATCCAAAGAAGGAAAGGTTGTAGATGTGAAGGAAACAGAAAAGGGATATTTTGTAACAGTTGAATTTGATGAATAAATGAGATAGAATAGAAACATTCTTTTGAAATTGAAAGGAAGCATACATGCGTTATTTACCAACGAGTAAACTGACGCCTGGAATGGCCCTTGGTCAGGATATATACGACGGAGCTGGCAGACTGTTACTTGCAAAACATTTACTTCTCTCGGCAGAATATATTTCAAATCTTGAATTTTTAGGGTTTCCAGGAATATACATTGATGATGAATTTACACGCGGCATTGAGATTCAGCAGATTTTGAATCCACAAGTGAAAAGCCAGGCGCTGAGCGTTGTGCATGATTTGTTTGCGTTTGACATGAAGTCAGGTGCGGCAGATGTGCCGGTCAGCGAGATTAAAATACAAAAGATGATCGAGCGCATTGTAGAGAATATTTTAAGCAATGGTGATATTATGTGCAATGTGTTAGATATAAAAAACTATGATGACTACATCTATTATCATTCTATCAATGTTGCCATGATGTCAGCAATGGTAGGCGCCCGGTATGGATTGAGCGAGGAACAGCTTTATCAGCTTACGACAGCAGCAATCCTTCATGATATCGGCAAGAGGTTCGTTGATATCGGGATTGTCAATGGAGATCATTCATTGTCGGAGGAGGAACAGAAGCTTTTAAATCAGCATCCAAAACTCGGTGCAGATTATCTGCGGAGCAATTATCATTTTTCAGCACTGGTGTATGCCAGTGTGCAGCAGCATCATGAGAACTATGACGGAAGCGGCAGTCCTCTGGAAAAAAGCGGGGATCAGATTCCGTTATATGCAAGAATTATCCGGCTGATCGATCAGTATGATGATATGGTGTCTGTGCATCGGCAGAGAGAGGAGATTTCGCCGGCCGAAGCAGTGGAATATCTAATGGCAGGGTCAGGCAGTCTGTTTGATCCAAAGATCGTGGAATTGTTTGTTGAGAAGATTGCGGTGTATCCGGTGGGATGTGAAGTAGAATTATCGAATGGAATGCACGGCGTAGTTGCGCATAATTTTGAACGGTTTTTCTTAAGACCGATTGTTAAGATCATTGAAACAGGCGAGATGTTGAATCTTCGTGATGATCCGAATGCAAGAAGCATTATTATTTCGAAAATAGTAATACATTAAACATGAGGTAATTATGACAGGACAGGGAAAGAGTGCGATTGATACACTTCTTGCAGAGAGCTTTAAAGAGCTTGCCAAGAAGCATCCAATTGAGAAGATCACAATTAAAGAGATCACAGATCTGGCGGGGGTTATCCGTCCGACGTTTTACAATCATTTTCAGGATAAGTATGAATTGCTGGAGTGGATCATCACGACGGATCTGCTCGATCCGATCGAACCATTGATCCAGAATGGAATGATCAATGAAGGCTTGATACTTCTCTTTACCAACATTGAAAAAGATAAAGATTTTTACACGCGCGCTATCCGGTTAGAAGGGCAGAACTCTTTTGAGGAGATTGCAAAAAGCTGCGTGGAAAAGATCCTTCTGAACGTGATCGACCGTGCCAATACCGGGAAAAAACAGAAGTATTCCTGGCTCACACCAAAGCGTATCGCAGAGTATTATGCACAGTCGATGTGTTATGTTGTGATCACATGGATTCAGTCTGGAATGACGATCTCGGCGAAAGAACTGGCAGAGATTTACGATTATATTATCAAACGATCCATGGATGATATTATTGCAGAGATGTAATATTGCCGCACATAAGGTGCGGCATTTTTTCTTTCAGGCGAAATTGTGATGCGATAGTTCCATAAAGTCAAGGATGTGACGGATCTATAAAAAACAACAGACATTCGCTAAGCATTGTCTATGGAAATGTGGCAGAAAGACGTTATAATGATAAATTAGAAATATTATTAGGAAACGTCTGCCGGGTAGAGAGGCAGAAACGGGAGGATTCATGAACTGGATAGAAAATCTGTTGATTCTTGTAGGCATATCGCTGGATATTTTTGCGGGTATGGAATGTCAGGGATCACTTGTGGCAAAAATAGATAAAAAACATCTGACACTTGTATGCGGACTGATCGCAGTCTGGCAGCTTGCAGCACTGTACGTGGGAAACCTGCTTGCAAGGCTGCTTTATGCGAATAATCTGGCAAAAAACGAGCGGTTTATCGGAACCGTGATCGCAGCGGTTATTTTTTTCTGCCTGGGTGTCAGACTGATCGCAAAAGCAATCAAGAACGAGAGAGTCAATGAGCGCAGAGAGGAAAATCTTGGCTTCAAACGGTTCTTTCGTATGGCAGCCGTGACAAGTATTTACACACTTCTCACCGGAATTGCATTTGGCTTTCTGGAAACAAATTTAATGGTCATTTTGATCATGATCGTCTGCCTGACGATAGGTGTGGTGATCACAGGTGCTTATACAGGATATCACTTCGGCTTTGAGCATAAGACGAAAGCTTATGCAGGCGGTGCGATTTTACTTTGGATCGCCGGATTTGATGTGGTTTTCCGGTATGCGATGATGTAGGAAGAAACAAAACATGAAAATATTTTTAACAGCGATCAACGCAAAGTATATTCATTCGAATCTGGCGGTTTACAGCTTAAGAGCCTACGCCAAAGTATTTCAGGAACAGATTGAGATTGGGGAATATACGATCAACAATAGAGTCGATTATATTTTAGAACAAATCTATAAAGCAAAGCCGGACGTCCTATGTTTTTCCTGTTATATCTGGAACATAGGGTATGTCGAGGATCTGATCACGGAGTATCACAAACTGTGTCCGGAAGTGCCAATCTGGGTAGGCGGACCGGAAGTGTCCTATGAGGTGGAAACATTTCTGGAAGAACATCCGCAGGTGACAGGCGTGATGATCGGCGAGGGCGAGCGTACATTTCAACAACTGTGTGAATATTATGTAAACCAAAATGGCACACTAAAGGAACTGAACGGAATCGCATACAAAGATTCTGTCAGCGGAGAAGTGATTTTTACACAGCCACAGGAACCGATGAATATGTCGGATATTCCATTCTGCTACGATCATATTGAAAATTTTGAAAACCGTATTATTTATTATGAGTCAAGCCGCGGCTGCCCGTTCAACTGCAGCTATTGTCTGTCTTCGATTGATAAAAAGCTGCGTTTCCGGGATACAGAGCTTGTGAAAAAAGAACTTGCATTCTTTATTGAAAAGAAGGTGCCACAGGTAAAATTTGTAGACCGCACTTTCAACTGCAAGCATGATCACGCAATGGAGATCTGGAGATTTGTAAAAGAGCATGACAACGGCATTACCAATTTCCATTTTGAAATATCAGCGGATCTTTTAAATGAGGAAGAATTAGCGCTGATCCATGATATGCGGCCGGGACTGATCCAGTTAGAGATCGGCGTGCAGTCTACGAACGAGCCGACGATCCGGGAAATCCACCGGACGATGAAGCTGGAACTTTTGAAAGACATTGTAAGAAAAATCCAGAGCGGCGGAAATATCCACGAACATCTGGATCTGATCGCCGGGCTTCCGTATGAGGACTATACTGCTTTTGCAAAATCTTTTGACGAGATTTATGAACTGAAACCGAATCAGTTACAGCTTGGATTTTTGAAGGTATTAAAGGGTTCTTATATGTACGGGCATGCAGCGGAATATGAGATTGTTTATCACGAAAAAACACCATACGAAGTGATGAAAACAAAATGGCTTAGCTTTGATGATGTATTAAAAATCAAGCAGGTGGAAGAAATGCTTGAGGTTTATTACAACAGCGGGCAGTTTGAGATCACCATGAAAGTGTTAGAACCTCTATTTGACAGCGCATTTATGATGTTTCAGGAATTAGGTGCTTTTTATGAGGCAAAGGGATATTTTGGCATGAGCCATTCGAGAATCCGCAGAGCTGAGATTTTGCTTGAGTTTATGAGAGAAAGAAAAAGCAGCGGCGCAGTGATGCAGATGTTAGAAGAAAGCCTGACATTTGATCTGTATTACCGTGAAAATTGTAAGAGCAGACCTTCCTGGGCACCATCACCGGCAGAATTTAAAGAGCAGACGAGATATTACTGCAAAAATGGTGCAAAATCCCACTTGGAGCCATTCCATTACCGCTTCCCGGAAAAAAGCAAAAAAGCATTGCAGGAAGTGCCAAAGCGCCTCGAAAAACCGGTGTATATGCTGTTTGACTATGAAAACAGAGATCCGTTGGATCATCAGGCGTGTGTGACAGAAGTTTTGGCAGCTGGTGCAGCAGAAGCGTAGAAAAGACGGGAAGGATAGAGTTATGTTAACTGATTATGTAGTCATTGATCTGGAAATGACAGGATTAAATGTTAAGACAGACCGTATTCTGGAAGTCGGTGCAGCACGGGTGCGCGGAAATGTCGTGACGGATACTTTTTCGGAAGTCATCAATCCAAAACGGAAATTATCGGAAAAAGTGGTTTCACTTACAGGTATTACGAATGAAATGGCGGAACAGGGCAAGGAAATGGATGCCACGCTTGGCGCGTTCTTTGCGTTTATCGGAGAGGATATTTTAGTGGGACAGAATGTGATTTTTGACTACAGTTTTTTGAAACAGTGGGCAGTGAATCACAAGCAGTCATTTGAGCGGAATGCGGTGGATACCTTAAAGCTTGCAAGAAAATTTTTGCCGGAAGAACAGAAAAAAGATCTTGCGAGCCTGTGTGAATATTTTAAAATCGAGCGTGTGCATGCGCACCGCGCATTGGATGATGTGCTGGAAACGCAGCAGATATTTGAACAGCTGCAGAACTTATATGCAGAGAAAATGCCGGAAGCATTTCAACCATATCCGTTACAATATAAGGTGAAAAAGCAGTCTTTGGCGACACCACAGCAGATGAAATATCTGAAACAGTTCGTGGACTTTCACCAGATCCCGATGCCGGAACTTTCAGAGGAGGTTACCCGAAGCGAAGTGTCAAGGCTTACCGACCAGCTCATCGCCCGGTATGGGAAAATAAAAAAAGAATCATAATGTCAGCTGCTCTAAAATAGAAGATTTCATCATAGAATCAAGGGAGGATGCTCTGGTGATCAATTCATTGATCTTAGAAGTGTCCCCCTGTTTTTTATAAATATCGGCTAAAAGCGTGTAATTAGCGCGGATATCAGAATCAATGGAAATCCCAAATTCCAGTACCGGAACAGCTTCTGTCTCAAAACCATTTTTGACCAGACAGCCTGCGTAGGCGACAATACTTCGCAAAAGCGCTGTATAATTCTGGTCATATTCAGATAAAGCCGGAAGATTGGCAGGACCGTAGGCAAGTTTTAAGTCGGTGTTGCTCTGGTGGCTTAAATTTAAAATCTTTTTTGTGGCAAGTGCTTTCAGATCATTCTCGTAATCAATTAATTCTTCATCATCAGAGATACCTATTGGAAATTTTTCCAAGGGTATGTTAATATAGGGAAGATTACTGATATCTTTACGGCGGACCTGATTGGCTTTGTCCTCGCGGTTCCAGAAGTTTTCAGCAGCTTCCTTTTGTTGTGCAGTTCCCCGTTTGCGGTAAAATGCAGCAACAGAGAGAAAAATGATAAAAAGTCCTAAGAATGGAAATCTCATGATACATGTCCTTTCTTTTGTATAAATTCAGGATAGAAAGAGGTAATTCTATGTATAATTTTGGTAAGAAAAAAAATCAAAAATTAATGGCAGCAATCGTTATTGTTGTGGTCGCTACAATGCTTATCACAACTGTGCTCGCTGCTTTCATGTAAAATATACTAAAATTCCAAGGGGCAGTCAACGATATTCGTGGTTATGCACCTTGAAAAACATTCGCATAATAGGATAAAATGTGCATAAGCAATGAGCAGTGTCATGAGATTAAAATATCATCAGTTGTGCTGGCACAAAAAGATGATATTTTAATTGAATGATAGGGCGAATGCCCGTCAGCCCGAAAAATCTGTGATTTGTCGGGCTTGCACTGCGGTGTAAAGAAAAGAGAAAGAGACCAGATATGAATAAAAGTTTGAAAAAATGGATGAAATGGATTCAACTGTTCGCTGTGACTGTGTTATGCATTGGTTTTGCAGGAAACAGTGCGATCGTAAAAGCAGAGACAGAAGACAACAAAATTGCCGATGGCGTTTATATCGGAAATGTCTACGTTGGCGGCATGACAGCAGACGAGGCGAAAGCCGCTGTCAGTGCATATGCGCAGAGCGTGGATGAAGCTGTTTTTACGCTGAATGCCAATGGAAAGAGTGTGGAAGTGAGTGCGCAGGAGCTTGGTATTGCGTTTCAGGATACCAGCGCGGTAGAGGAAGCACTTGCAGTTGGAAAAACCGGAAATCTTATCAAACGGTATAAAGATAAAAAAGATCTGGAATACGGCAGCAAAGTATTTGAACTTCCGTTAGGTGTCAATGAGGCAGAAGCGAAGGAAGTACTGACTGCAAAAGCAGAAAAACTCAACAACGATGCGGTCAATAACGGACTGATCCGTGAAAATGGGCAGTTTCAGTTTATCGAGGGAAGCTCCGGAGTGGAAGTCAATGTGGAAAAATCTCTTGCCGTGATCAAAGATTATCTGAAAAACAACTGGGACGGCACAGACGCTTCCATAGATCTTGTGGCAGAGGTGGTTGAGCCGGAAGGAACAAAGGAAGAATTAGCCAAAGTAAAAGATTTGCTGGGCAGTTATACAACCAATTACAGTACATCTTCGGCAGCACGCTGCACGAATATCAGCGTGGCAGCAGGAAAGATCAATGGAACCGTTTTATATCCGGGAGAGGAATTTTCGGTCGGACAGACGATCGGACCACTGACAGCAGCAGGCGGATATGAGCTTGCAGGCGCCTATGAGAATGGTCAGACCGTTCAGTCTTATGGCGGTGGAGTCTGCCAGGTATCGACAACCTTATACAATGCAGTATTAAAAGCCGAACTGGAAGTGACGCAGCGTTCGAACCATTCCATGATCGTTACTTATGTAAAACCGTCCATGGATGCGGCAATCGCCGGCGATTACAAAGATTTAAAGTTTGTAAATAATCTGGACGCCCCAATTTATATTGAAGGATATACAGTTGGAAAAGACCTTTATTTTAACATTTACGGTCAGGAGACAAGACCGTCAAACCGTAAAGTAACTTACGAGAGTGAAGTCGTGTCTGAGGAAGATCCAGGCACACAGTTTGTAGCAACCGCGGATGCAATCGGTGCGATCTCCACAACCCAGAGTAAGCATATGGGTTATGTGGCGAGACTGTGGAAGATCGTAACAGTTGACGGCATGGAGCAGAGCCGTGATGCGATCAACAAGAGTACTTACAAGTCCTCTCCGAAGATTGTGAATGTTGGAACAGCGTCGGCAGATCCTAATGCAACGGCGGCTGTCAATGCGGCATTGGCAACCGGAGATGAGGCAACCATATATGCGACGGTGGCACAGTACAGCGGAGCAGGACAGACACCGGCAGAAGCTCCGGCGGAGGCACCTGCGGACAGCTCAGCAGAAGCGTCTGCAATCCTCGGAACGGTGGATGAGAGCCAGATTACAGAAAATACGACGACAGAAGGACAGTAGAGAAAAGATTATGAAAGTTGGAAAAGTACCGGAGAACGTGCTGAAACGTTCTGTTTTTAAACAAATTCATACAATGAGACCGGAAGTGGTCTTAGGAGCCGGAGTCGGAGAAGACTGCGCGGCAGTGCAGCTTGCGGAGGATGAGACGCTTGTAATGTCAACAGACCCGATTACCGGAACGGCAAAAGACATTGGCACACTCGCAATCCAGATTACTGTGAATGATCTTGCAAGTGCCGGAGCAGAACCGGTTGGCGTGCTGCTTACCGTACTTTTGCCAACTTCTGTCTGTGAGCAGGATCTCTGCCTGATGATGAAGCAGGTGGAGGAAGCCTGTGCAAAAGCAAACGTGCAGGTAATGGGCGGCCATACCGAGGTTACAAGAGTAGTCAACCAGCCGGTTATCAGTGTCTGTGGTGTCGGAAAAGTAAAAAAAGGTCATCTGATCTCGACAGCGGGTGCGAAACCTGGCATGGATATTTTAGTCAGCAAGTGGATCGGAATCGAGGGTACATCCATTATTGCAAAAGAGAAAGAAGAAGAATTAAAGACGCATTTTGCAGTGCCATTTATCGAGAAAGCAAAAGCGTTGGATGCATATATTTCCGTACAATCTGAGGCCGCAGTCGCCGTGACGTCTGGCGTTAGTGCAATGCATGACGTGACAGAGGGCGGAATTTTCGGAGCTCTGTGGGAAATGGCAGAAGCATCTGGCGTCGGACTTGAAATCGACTTAAAGAAAATACCAATCCGTCAGGAGACGGTAGAGGTTTGTGAATTTTTCGGAGTAAATCCATATCTTTTGATCTCCAGCGGCTGCATGTTAATGGCGGCACAGGACGGCAATCATCTCGTGCGCGAACTGGAAAAAGCAGGGATCAAAGCAACCATTATCGGAAAAGCAACCGCGGGAAATGACCGCGTTCTGTTAAATGAGGACGAAAGAAGATTCTTAGAACCACCAAAGACGGATGAGTTATATAAAGTAATCGGAAGGTAATAAAAGAAAGAAGGAGTGCATATTATGCGTGAAAAAATTTTAACATTTATAGAGAAAAACAGCAGAATTGATTTAAAAGAGCTTGCCATTATTCTTGGCGTGGATGAAGCATCCGTTGTCAACGAGCTTCAGAAAATGGAAGAAGAACATATTATCTGTGGTTATCATACACTGATCGACTGGGATAAAGCAGGAATTGAAAAAGTAACAGCACTGATCGAGGTCCGTGTGACACCACAGCGCGGCATGGGATTCGATAAAGTAGCTGAGCGTATCTACAATTATCCGGAAGTAAATTCCGTATATCTGATCTCCGGTGGATTTGACTTCATGGTAACGATCGAGGGAAAAACACTTCGTGAGGTTTCACAGTTTGTTTCTGACAAATTATCTCCATTAGATTCTGTTTTAAGCACAAAGACAAACTTTATTTTGAAAAAATATAAAGATCATGGAACTGTTATGGCAGAACAGTCAAAAGACGAAAGGGTAGAGATGTAATATGAGGAATCCGTTAAGCAAAACAATCACAACGATCCAGCCGTCCGGAATCCGTAAGTTTTTTGATATTGTCCATGAGATGAAAGACGCAATCTCGCTTGGTGTCGGAGAACCTGATTTTGATACACCGTGGCATATCCGTGATGAGGGTATTTATTCGCTGGAAAAAGGAAGAACTTTTTACACTTCCAATGCTGGTTTGAAAGAATTAAAAATAGAAATTGATAAATATTTAACGAGACGTTTTGGTGTTTCCTATGATTATAATAATGAGATCATGGTGACAGTGGGCGGCAGCGAGGCAATTGATATTGCTATGCGCGCGATGCTTGATCCGGGAGATGAAGTTCTGATCCCGCAGCCGAGTTATGTATCCTATCTGCCATGCTGTGTGCTTGCAAATGGAACACCGGTGATCATTGAACTTAAGGCTGAAAACAATTTCCGACTCACACCGGAAGAATTAGAGGCAGCTATTACACCGAAGACAAAATTATTAGTACTTCCATTTCCAAACAACCCGACCGGAGCGATCATGGAGAAGGAAGATCTGGAAAAAGTGGCAGAGGTGGTGAAAAAACACGATCTGTTCGTGCTTAGTGATGAGATTTATTCCGAACTGACATATACAGACAATCATGTTACGATTGCATCCCTTCCTGGAATGAAGGAGCGTACCATTCTGATCAATGGATTTTCCAAGTCTTATGCCATGACTGGCTGGAGATTAGGATATGCGTGCGGACCGGAAGTGATCATTAAGCAGATGTTAAAGATTCATCAGTTTGCAATCATGTGCGCACCGACTACCAGCCAGTATGCAGCAGTTGAGGCGCTTCGGAATGGTGATGAGGATGTTGCAAAAATGCGTGAGGAGTATAATGGCAGACGCCGTTATCTGATGCACCGTTTTAAGGAAATGGGCTTGTCCTGTTTTGAACCATTTGGAGCATTTTATGTGTTCCCATGCATTAAGGAATTTGGCATGACTTCCGAGGAGTTTGCAACAAAACTTTTGAATTCGCAGAAAGTAGCTGTTGTGCCGGGAACCGCGTTTGGTGACTGCGGCGAGGGTTATCTGCGTATTTCATATGCGTACTCACTTGAAGATTTAAAGAAAGCGTTAGACCGTATGGAGATTTTTATTCAGGAACTGCGCAACGAAAAATAAACGGCGGGAAAGTTTTCTTTTTAGAAAAACTTTTGCCGGACAGGAGAAAAGCAATGGCGGAATTAAACATTGTATTATATGAGCCAGAGATTCCTGCAAATACAGGAAATATCGGAAGAACCTGCGTGGCAACAGGTACCAGACTGCATCTGATCGAACCTCTTGGATTCAGTCTGGAAGAAAAAGCGTTAAAAAGAGCAGGAATGGATTACTGGAAAGATTTAGATGTTACAACTTATGTAAACTGGGATGATTTCTGTGAAAAAAATCCAAATACGAAAATTTATATGGCAACGACCAAGGGCAGACATGTGTATTCGGATGTTTCCTATGAACCGGACTGCTTTATTATGTTTGGCAAGGAAAGCGCCGGAATCCCGGAAGAAATCTTAAAAGCCAATCCGGATACGTGTGTGCGTATTCCGATGATCGGTGAGACAAGGTCTTTGAATCTGGCAAATTCGGTTGCAATCGTTTTATATGAAGCACTCAGACAGAATCAGTTTGACCATATGAAGCTAGAAGGTCAGCTTCACAGGCTGAAGTGGGAAGATTAACATATATAAGAAACAGCTTAGAAACGAACAGGAAACAGACAGAGAGGAACACGTGGAATGGGAATCATCAAAGCAAAACAGCTTGTGCATGAATATATTCGCAGGGATGAAGAGGGCAATGTGGAATCTATCCAGACAGCATTAGATCATGTTGATCTTGATGTGCAGCCGGGACAGTTTATTGCAATCTTAGGACATAATGGTTCCGGCAAATCAACACTGGCAAAACATATCAACGCATTGCTGGCTCCGACTGAGGGAAGCCTCTGGGTGGACGGAAAAGATGTGACGCAGGAAGAAAACATTTTACCGGTGCGCAAAACTGCCGGAATGGTGTTTCAGAATCCGGATAATCAGATCATTGCCAGCGTCGTAGAGGAAGATGTCGGATTTGGACCGGAAAATATCGGCGTGCCGACAGATGAGATCTGGCAGAGAGTAGAGGAAAGTTTAAAATCCGTTGGAATGTTACAGTACAGACATCATTCCCCGAATAAACTTTCCGGTGGACAGAAACAGCGTGTTGCGATTGCAGGTGTTATGGCGATGGAACCAAAATGCATCGTGTTAGACGAGCCGACTGCCATGCTTGATCCGAATGGACGTAGAGAAGTGCTGCATGCTGCGCATGAACTGAACAAGAAAAAAGGTGTGACGATTCTGCTCATCACACATTATATGGAAGAAGTTGTAGACGCAGATTATGTCTATGTCATGGATAAGGGACATATTGTGATGCAGGGAACACCAAGGAAAATCTTTTCACAGGTGGGAACGCTGAAGGAACACAGACTGGATGTGCCACAGATCACATTGCTTGCTGATCTGCTGCGTCAGTCAGGACTTGATATTCCACTGGGAGTTCTGACGAGAGAAGAGCTTGTGGATGCGATTATGAAAGTCGCAGGATAAGATGTACGCAGGAAGCGTGGAATACCGCATGCAGGTGGAGAAAACCTGCGTGGAAAAAATAATGGAGGGTGCCATGTCACTCATTTTAGATAAAATCAATTATGTATACAGCGAGGGAACTGCATATCAGATTCAGGCGTTAAAGGACGTAAATTTAGAGATCAAAGACGGACAGTTTATCGGAATTATCGGACATACAGGCTCCGGAAAGTCTACGCTGATCCAGCACTTGAATGGTCTGGTCAAGGCAACTTCCGGAACAATCTATTTTAACGGTCAGGATATTTATGACGAGGATTTTGACCTTCGGGAGCTTCGCAACCGTGTCGGATTAGTATTTCAGTATCCGGAGCATCAGTTGTTTGAGACAACAATTTTTGATGATGTCTGTTTCGGACCGAAAAATCAGGGATTGTCCAAAGAACAGGCCGGGCTGCGTGCGTTTGAGGCATTAAAGAGCGTCGGATTGCCGGAGGAACTTTATTATCAGTCACCATTTGATCTGTCCGGCGGGCAGAAAAGAAGAGTTGCCATAGCCGGTGTACTTGCGATGAAGCCGGAAGTACTGATCTTAGATGAACCGACCGCTGGACTTGATCCTGCCGGAAGAGACGAGATCTTAGACCTGATCGCAAGAATGCATAAGGAAAAAGGAATCACAGTCATCCTTGTTTCACACAGTATGGAAGACGTTGCAAAATATGTGGAGCGTATTATTGTGATGAATCATGGACAGGTGATGTTTGACAATACTCCGTGCGAGGTGTTTAAACATTATAAAGAGTTAGAGCAGATCGGACTGGCAGCGCCGCAGGTAACTTATCTGATGCATGAACTGAAAGAAAAGGGATTGAATGTAAATACAGAGGCAACCACTGTGGCAGAAGCCAGAGAAAGTCTGTTGGAAGTTTTGCTTGGAAGGGAACCACATACGGAGATCCCAATCGTAGAATAGCAAAATTGTGTTTTGGATTTAAGGAGAACTTATGTTAAGAGATATTACGTTAGGCCAGTATTATCCGGCAGATTCTGTCATACATAAACTGGACCCAAGAGTAAAATTATTTGCAACATTAATTTATATCATTTCGCTGTTTTGCTTTAAGGGAATTGCAGCATTGCTTGTGGCTACTGCATTTTTATTCGCAGTGATCAGAACTTCGAAGGTGCCATTTAAGTTTATGGTAAAAGGGTTAAAAGCAATCATGGTGTTAATGCTCATCACAGCACTTTTTAACCTGTTTCTGACACCGGGAGAGCCGATTGTTCAGGTGTGGATATTAAAAATCACGGCAGAGGGAGCGCAGAACGCCGTATTAATGGCAATCCGCCTCACATACCTGATCCTTGGTACTTCGATCATGACACTGACGACAACACCAAATCAGTTGACAGATGGTCTGGAAAAGTCACTCATGCCACTGAACAAAATCGGTATTCCGGTACATGCTATCGCTATGATGATGTCTATTGCACTGCGTTTTATCCCAATCCTGATCGAGGAGACAGACAAAATCATGAAAGCGCAGATGGCGCGTGGGGCAGATTTTGAGAGTGGAAATCTGATTCATAAAGTAAAGAACATGGTACCGCTTCTCGTACCGCTTTTTGTTTCTGCATTCCGCCGCGCGGATGATCTTGCGATGGCTATGGAAGCGCGCTGCTATAATGGTGGTGAAGGACGTACCAAGATGAAGCCGTTAAAATACAAAACGGCAGACCATAAAGCATACGCTGTTATTTTTGCATACTTTATTGTGATTTTATTGTGCCGGACATTTTTGCCTTGGCCGATGTAAAGTGATTGGATACAGAGAAAAATTCTGAAAGGGTGTAGATGTAGCAAAGGAGTATATTTTTGAAACGGGTAAAATTAATCGTAGCCTATGATGGAACAAATTACTGTGGCTGGCAGGTGCAGCCGAATGGAATCACGATCGAGCAGGTGCTGAATGAAAATCTGTCAAAGCTGCTTGGAGAAAACATCACAGTGACGGGTGCAAGCCGCACTGATTCCGGGGTACATTCCATGGGGAATGTGGCGATTTTTGATACGGAGACAAGAATGCCGGCGGATAAAATCTCTTTTGCGTTAAATCAGAGGCTGCCGGAAGACATTGTGGTGCAGGATTCCTGTGAGGTGCCGTCTGACTGGCACCCAAGGTATCAGGTGAGCCGCAAAACTTATGAGTACCGTATTTTAAACCGGACATTCCGTATGCCAAACCGCAGACTTGATACTTATTTTTATCATCACAAACTGGATGTGGATAAAATGAGACAGGCTACTTCCTATCTGGTGGGAGAGCATGATTTCAAGAGTTTTTGTGCAGTTGGGGCACAGGTCAAAACAACGACGCGCACGATCTATTCCTGTGAGGTGGAGAAAGACGGGAATGACATTATTACCATTCGGGTGACCGGAAATGGATTTTTATACAATATGGTGCGTATTATCGCGGGAACGCTGATCCGTGTCGGCGGCGGCGAGATGTCGCCGGATGAAATGCCACAGATCCTTGCAAAAAAAGACCGTGCAGCCGCCGGACCGACTGCTCCGGCGCATGGACTGACGATGATGGGGATTGAGTATGAGGATGCAGAATGTATATCTGGAACATGATATTCATAATTATCTGACAATCCAAAGTGGATAAAGAGAGTGAAAATAGAAAATCATGTGGATAAGTACAAGAAAAGTCGAGAATTATAGAAAGATTTTCTTGACACACAAGGATTCGTGTACTATAATACATAAGTCTGTGATAGTGAATTAATGTCGAACCAAAAGCCCCGGTGAGACATTTGAACTATAAACAATTTATTTAATGAAGAAGCAATGTGTCCTGGACATTCACATTGTGGAAGCATTTCATAACATTATTTCTAGGAGGAAAATCAATGAAAACTTATATGGCTAGCCCAGCTACCATTGACAGAAAATGGTATGTAGTTGACGCTGAAGGTATGACATTAGGACGTTTAGCATCTGAAGTTGCTAAAGTATTAAGAGGAAAAAATAAACCAATCTTTACACCACACATCGATACAGGTGATTATGTAATCGTTGTTAATGCAGAGAAAGTTAAAGTTACAGGTAAGAAATTACTTCAGAAAGTATATTACAACCACTCCGATTATGTAGGTGGAATGAAAGAGACTACATTAAAAGAAATGTTAGCAAAACATCCTGAAAGAGTTATCGAGTACGCTGTAAAAGGCATGCTTCCAAAAGGACCTTTAGGAAGACAGATGTACACAAAATTATTTGTATACGCTGGACCTGATCACAAACATGCTGCTCAGAAACCAGAAGTTTTAACATTCTAATTAGGAGGTAAAGGACATTGGCTAATACAAAGAATTACGGAACCGGAAGAAGAAAATCATCTGTTGCCAGAGTATATTTAGTACCAGGTACAGGTAAAATCACAATCAATAAAAGAGATATCGACGAATATTTCGGATTAGATACATTAAAAGTTATCGTTCGTCAGCCATTAGTAGCTACAGAGACATCTGATAAATTTGATGTTTTAGTAAACGTTAAAGGTGGCGGATATACAGGACAGGCAGGAGCAATCAGACATGGTATCGCTCGTGCATTACTTACAGTAGACGCTGATTACAGACCAGTTCTTAAGAAAGCTGGATTCTTAACACGTGATCCACGTATGAAAGAGCGTAAGAAATACGGTCTCAAAGCAGCTCGTCGTGCTCCACAGTTCTCAAAGAGATAATAAGCAGAACATCGGAAACCCTTGTAAACACTGGTTTGCAGGGGTTTCTTTTTACCCAATTCCAAGCATTTGGTGCTTATTTGGTGTTTGTTCTGTTAAAATCTGCTCCATAAGGTCAGCAGTTTTCTTCTTTGAACTATCTAAAACAGCGGTATATGTGCCTGCTGTTATCTGAATATCGGCATGACCTAAATGCTCTGATACAATCTTTAAATCAATTCCATTATTTAATAACAATGTTGCATTTGTATGTCTTAATTTATGTAATGTAAGATATTCAAAGTCAGTACCTTTAAGAAAACGCTTTAATGATGTATTAAGACTACTGCGGTCTTTATAATTGCCAGTAGCAGAAGTAAATACCATTTCGGGGTGTGCAAAATCAGAACCGATAGCCATTTGTAACTTGCGTTGTTCTACTCTGTGCTTTTTTAGTAATGCAACAAGATTATCATTCATATATAAATCTCGGATACTTGTGGCTGTTTTAGGTGTAGTCAGAAAATGGTTACCGCCTACATCAGTTAATGTATAGTAAGGTTGGAGGAGCTTGGAGAAAATATTTCTTCAACAGTAGTGCACGAAGTGTAATTTCAAGAGAGGGGCTATCTGTACTTAATACTGTTCCTATATTACAGGTAACAACAGAAGAACAGTTTAATGAAGAATTTTTTAAGGTGGTGCATACTTTTAAGGCTAGAGCAACATTATCAGATTACTTTGATTTGAATAGAAGATATTTCAAAATAACAGATATCGTTTTGTTTGAGGATAATAAGGTAAAACTGGATGTACTTCCACAATGCTATATTGAGATTATAGCAGGAAATCTGTTAAATATAGCTTTTGAACAGACAGAGTTATTACCCAAAAATTCAAAGCTTAAAGATATAGATTCATTCTTTGATATAGATATAAATATTTTATATCAAAAATTAGGATGTGCTCTAGGTACCAGCGTAGCCAATAAAGAGATGGCTCAGAAGGTTATAAAAGATGAGCGTTACACAAGATTTAATAAGCTTATAGATGACAAGTTTGATAAAAATACTATTATTAGACTACTTGATGATTTTGAAAGCAGAAATGACGATGAAATAAGAAGCATAGTTACAGACAATGCGGATATTCCTACAATATTTGAATATGTGCTTGGTATAGCATGGTATATAATCAGTGAACGAAAAGGTGATGTTCTTGAATATATGAATTTATCATTAGAAGCGGATTTATTACCGAAGACTCATGCTTGAGGCGGAGAAGCTGATATAGTCTGGAAGTATGAAATGACATATGAATATCCTAAGCATGCATTGTTAATAGAAGCAACTCTTGCAGATGGTCAAAATCAGCGTAGAATGGAAATGGAGCCAGTATCAAGACATTTGGGAGATTATTGTCTGGCACATCCTGAAGACGAAGCATATTGCGTGTTTATTACAACATTTTTAAATAATAATGTAATATCAGATTTCCGGGCTAGAAGGTTTATGGAGTATTATAATAACGCAGGAACTAAGTATATTACAGGAATGAAAGTTCTTCCTATACAGACTATAGAGCTTAAAACATTACTAAGATTTGGTGTTAAGTATCCACAGATATACAAAATGTTAGATGCAGCTTATAAAACGGACGGGTCACCTAAAGAATGGTATGAGAATAGTATTGTGAGAGAAACTGGTATGTATAATGGACAGGAGATTTAGAATAATTTCATAAGTGGCATTGTTATTTATATGTTAATTTGGTTTAATTGCACTTCAGGATTGATTTCTGGAGTGCTTTTATAATATATATTTGTTTATTATCTTATATTTATGACACTAAATAGAGTCATTGATGTATGACGAAAAAAAAACAAGAAATAATAAAAAAACGATAGAGTCTATTGAAAAAAGCTTTGGATAGTGTTATCTTAACTATAAGAATAATATTAGGAGGTATTTTATGGCACTTGTTATGGCTTTTTCGTATGATTCAAGACCAATCCAGACTATATTGAATCAAATTAGGAATATAAATAAAAGAGATGGTATTGATCTTCAACCTAATTATCAAAGGGGATATATATGGAGTTCGGATTTTAAAGATAAATTATTATATAGTATCATTAAAAGCTATCCTATTGGAAATGTGAGCTTAAGAGTACGTACTGAAAAAAATGAAAAAGGAGCTATGCAAGAGGTTGTAGATGGACAACAAAGATTGACTACAATATATAAATTTATTGAAAACGAGTATGTTATTCAAAGTGATATATCTAAAGATATTATAGAATATATTATAGAATATATGGGGGAAGATACGGATGAAAAATTAAATAGGCTAAAAAAAAGAATGCATAATAAAGGCAAAATATCTATTTCATTTAAGCAACTTCCTGAGGCAATACAAGATAATATTTTAGCATATAATATATCTATTACAAATATAACAAATGCATCTGATGATGAGATAACAGAGTATTTTCGTTATTTGCAGAATCAAGAAAGACTTAGGGCAGGAGAATTACTTAATTCAATACCAGATACAGAGCTTGAAAAGTATTTGAATCAGATTAAAAAGAAGGAAATTTTATTATCAAAGTTAGCGTTTCAAAATAAAAGGAAGCAGTTTGATCGCGTTTTCTATAGTATTGTAGGATTAATAGATGGTCAAATAGGTTTTGGCGTGACTGACAAGGAAGTTATGAAATTCTTAGATAGCTGTAAGGACTTAAATGATGATACGATAAAAAGTGTAAATTATTTGATTGAGACATTAAATGAAATAGCTGATGATGAATCTATACCTGTAAATTATATTTCATGTAATGCAAGAGCAATGAAATTTTTATTGCTTTTAATAGTTCTGAGATTGGTTGATTTTAAAACTGATTGTAAAAACAAATTAAAAGCATTAGATGCCATAAATGAAAAATTGTCAGCATTTAGTTCAGCAAAAGCAGATAGCGTAATGAAAGCTTTTTCTGGTTATTCAAATACTGTAATAGAAGAGTATAGATTGCTTGCGCTGATATCTAAAGGGGGGCATTCATTCAAAAGAGTAAAAAATAGAATGGAAATATTGGCATATTATATTAATAATTTTGACAATAGAGAACAATCATCTGGAATTATACTTGTTGAGGAAACAGATGAATAATTCAAATAAATAAAATACTTTGAATATTTGTAAGAAAGCATAGGTTAATAATCTATTAAAGGTGAGAAATTATGAATGCTATGGAACAGTGTCCGGTATGCGGCAAGAGAGGAATATTTAAGCAAGTATGTTATGATCCTACCGCAGTTTTTTATGAATGTCCAGTTTGTGGACGGTATGAATACTCAATGGAGAATAATGCATATGAAGAATTAGATTATAATGAATCAGCACCATTTTTGTTTTATGAGGGATTCAGAAATCAGCAGGGTAGAGTTGAACACAGGTATTATTCTACAAAATCAAGAGAATGGTGTGATACATATACAGTGGAATTTAGAAATGATAATAATATTGCAGAAATGCCAGTCCATATGGATCAGAAAATTATTTCATTGTGGTTTCCAAAAAGTTTTTCTCAAAAAGTTGATATGATTTTGATTAAATTAAATGAATTGACAGAATTTGTTGGACAGGAAATTAAACTTGATATTCCATCACTTCTAAGTTGTATGTTTGTTAGAAGGTTTAAATCAGACAATAGAGAAACTGTGGAAGATAAAGAATTAGTAAAGCAAGCGCTATATATGACATCTTATTTGTTTGAAATAGGATATGTCAAGGGAATAAATTGTATAAATGGTGATGTTTCAAGAGCGGATAGTTATTATGGAGAGATTTCTATTACCCCTAAGGGCTATGATAGGATAGATCAATTACAACAAAGAGATAATGATGGAAAAGATGTATTAGTAGTAATTTGTTAGCGATATGAAATAAATCTTCATATAGTTTAAATCTAACTTATGATGTGAGTGTTGAAGAACTGGAGGTATAAAAAGATTTGGAAGAAATATTAAATACATTATTGGTCTCATGTGTACCAGCTATCATAACAGGGATTATTTCTTATTTGACAGCAAATAAAAAAGCCAAAGCAGAAATCGCAACATTACAAGAAAGTAATAAGCATGAAATAGAAAAGTTAATGAAGCAACATGAAGTGGATATTGAATCATTAAAAGAAAAACATCAGCTTGAAACTGAAAAATGTGAGCAGGAGCATAAACATAAAATTGAAATAATGCAGATTGAACATAAAAATGCTTTAGAAAGCAATGAAAAGCAGCAAAGTAATGCAGCGATGTTTAGTGTGATGACGGATATAATTAAGGAACCACAAAAATTGCAAGGATTATTGGAACTTGCCAATAATCCTGCATTCAAAAAATAAATGATTATAGAGTAATTTAATAGGGATTCCAGTTTGTATCCATAGCATCAGCCCATGCCTGCAACTCGCAATCGAGAGCAAGTGCAGCATACATTAGTGGATTATCAATTGCAAGGTTATCAATAAGTCTTTGAGAGTTAGGTGTAGTATGGAGATTCTTTTCAGCTTCAGCACAGGATAAGAATAGAAGTGTATTATCAGCAAAAGCAATATCAATTCCGTTCTTGTATTGGTTATAGTAAGCAAAATGTATTTTCATAGTAGTAGTCCTTTCTTTGTTAAAGTAATGAGTAGTCATGGGAATGTGTGGGCAGCCAACCGCATACAACATATATGCAACAATGCCAACCACAAATCCCCTATCTATGGGCTTTTCAGGATATCAAAACGTTAACAAAGAGATAATTCAACCGAATATTGAAAAAGAGCAAATTTACCCGAAAGCATCGAATTTTCGGGGATTTCTTTATATTATACAAATGAGGTTTATGAATGTCCTTGTAATTTTGTAATAAGAGTATCCTTGAGGACTTTTGAATAATTGATACCAAGATTTTCGCATGCAGTATTAAGCCATGCAGGAATACTCAAAGTTTTCTTGACTGCCTTATCATCGTATGCACGAGCCTCTTGAGCATAGCGAAAGCATCCGCAAGGTTATCCCCATAAGTGGCGAGGTCATTAAGGTCGGGAAAAATGACAGAATATCGTATCCACACTTTGAAAGTCTCAAATATTAGAATTGATAGGTTTGAAAAAAGTGTATTGAGAAGAAATATCATTATAGCAAAACAAAATTGACGAATACCCCACATGGGTATATATTGAAGATGTTTTCAGAAATCCATTTGTATTAAAATATGTTTCCACAATGGATTTCGTAATTGCAAATCAGGAAAAGGTGAATGCTATGATAAAAACAACATTAAAAATCGACGGCATGATGTGCGGTATGTGTGAGTCCCATATGAATGATTTGATCCGCAAAAATTTTCAGGTAAAAAAGGTAACATCCTCTGCGAAAGACGGAGAAACAGTGATTATCAGTGATAATGAGATCGATATTCCGTGGGCAAAAAAAGAGATTAAAGAGATCGGTTACGAACTCGTTTCCTACAAGAGTGAACCTTATGAAAAAAAAGGATTTTTCCATTTTGGAAAATAATAAGAATATATGGAAGAATCAGGAAAAATGCGCAGGTGTTGTCAGGACATCTGCGCATTGTGACATTACGAAAGTTATGCTACAATGAGCGGGGAACAATAAAAAAAAGAAAGAGAAATTTATGATAAAAGCAGAAAAATTATCCTATTCCTTCCCACAGAAGGACTTATATAACAAAATATCATTTACATTGGAAGATGATGTGCATTGCGCATTCATCGGAACCAATGGCACCGGAAAGAGCACGTTAGTGGATATGATCCTGCACCCGGACAACTATCTGTATGACGGAAAGCTGATCGTGGATGTGCCGGGCAGAATCGGATATGTCAGCCAGTTTTACTTGCTGGATGAGGAAAAAGAAGTTACGGTTTTTGACTATCTCAGTGAAGAATTTGTGCGTTTGCAGAATGAGATTAATGAGATTTGTGATGCAATGGCAACAGCAGATGAGTTAGATGAACTCATGGAACGCTATCAGAATGTCATGGATCAGTTTCAGGCGATTGACGGCGATTTTTACGAGAGCAACATCCGCAAACAGTTAAAAATCGCAAACCTCAAAGATTATGAAGATCATCTTCTGACCAGCTTAAGCGGCGGAGAGTTCAAGCTGATCCAGGTCATCCGTGAAATGATGATCAGCCCGAAATTCATTATCATGGATGAGCCGGATGTGTTCCTTGATTTTGAACATCTGAATGCGTTGAAAAATCTGATCAACTCACATAAGGGAACGCTGCTCGTGATCACACACAACCGCTATTTGCTGAACCACTGTTTTAATAAAATCCTGCATTTAGAGAATGCGGAACTTCAGGAGTTTGACGGCACTTATATTGATTACAATTTTGCACTGCTTGAGATGAAAATCGAGCAGCAGGAACTTGCGGCAGCAGATATGGAAGAAATTGAGCGTAACCGCAAGATTGTGGAGCGCCTGAGAAATGAAGCGACAAAAGTGGATAGCGCAACAAAGGGACGGAGTTTAAAAGCGAGAGTTTCTTTGTTAGAGCGTTTGGAGGCAAGAAAAACCAAGTCGCCGTTTGTTGATATCAAACAGCCACAGATCGAACTGCACACCAGTGCACAATTGTTGGATTGGGAGAATCTTGCTGAGGAAACCAAGGCGGCAGAGACATCAAGCGAAGAAGGGGAAGAACAGAATCACAAAGCAGAAAATATAAGTACAATCGAAGCTGCGGAAAAGGAATGTGGAATAAATAGAAATATTCTTTCCGTGGAAAATTACAGTGTCACATTCGACAGACAGATCATGGAAGACGTGACATTTTCCTTGGAAGCAGGAGAGAAAGTGGCAATCGTCGGACCAAACGGAACCGGAAAAACGACGATATTACGGGATATTTATAAAAATAGCAATCCGGCAATCCGATTAGATCCGGACACAAAAATAGCTTATCTTTCCCAGATGCATAGTGAAGTGTTTGACGAAAAAGAAACCGTTTTGAAAAACTTCGAGGATCTTGGATTTGAGACAGAGGCACAAATTGTCGTTTATCTGAAAACCTATGGATTTGAGGAAGAACTTGCTTACAATAAAGTAGAAAATTTGTCCGGAGGAGAAAAAAATCTGCTGCAGCTTGCTAAAATTTCAAGAACAAATGCAGACCTTCTTCTTTTAGATGAGCCGACAAGTCATCTGGATACCTATTCCCAGCTTGCATTAGAGCAGGCGATTGAAAAATATGAGGGAGCTGTCTTAATGGTATCCCATGATTTTTATACAGTGGCAGACTGCATGGATTATGTTCTTTTGGTGGAAGATAAAAAACTTCGTAAAATGAGTATCCGCAAATTCCGAAAAATGATCTATGCAGATCACTTTGATAAAAATTATCTGGAATTAGAGCAGAAGAAAAAAGAAGTGGAAAACCGGATTGCATTTGCACTTCAGGCTGGAAAATTCGAGGACGCAAAAAAATATTGTGAAGATCTTGAGCAGATTATTAACCAGATGTAATGCAGGAGATTTTTCAGATACACTATCGGCTATAGGTCATACCTATAGCCGATTCTAGTTAAAATGAATTATATCAAATTCCCAAAACCTGCTATGATGTATATATCCAATAAGACCTACAGAAACAGTAGGAAATTGCTATAACCAATAACAGAGCATGGAAATATATTACAAATAGAAGAAACCAGAGGTGCAACATGGCAGAAAGAAATCTTGACTTTGACAAAATTACAGACAGAAGAAATACGAATTGCTTAAAATACGATTTTGCAGTGAAAAGAGGAATGCCGGCAGATGTGCTGCCACTCTGGGTAGCAGATATGGATTTTCAGACATCATCTTATGTGCAGGATGCATTGATCAGACAGGTGCAGCATGGCATTTTCGGATACAGTGACGGACAGAAATCTTATTTCGAGGCAGTGAAGGGCTGGCTTAAGAGACATCATGACTGGGAAGTACAGGAAGACTGGCTCGTGAAAACACCAGGAATCGTAATGGCACTGGCGATGTCCGTGAAAGCATTTACAGATCTGGGGGACGCAGTGTTGATCCAGTCACCGGTTTACTATCCATTTTCCGAAGTGATCACAGATAATGGCAGAAAAATTGTAAGCAGTGATCTTTCACTTGGAGAGGATAACCGTTATCACATTGATTTTGCTGATTTTGAGAAAAAAATCGTGGAGGAGCAGGTAAAACTGTTTTTCCTGTGCAATCCACATAACCCGGTCGGAAGAGTATGGAAAAAAGAGGAACTTGAGACGCTCGGAGATATCTGTTACAGACATCATGTGATCGTCGTGAGTGATGAGATTCATGCAGATTTTGTGTTCAAGGGAAAACATCAGGTTTTTGCAAACCTGAAAAAAGAATATGAGGAAATTTCGGTTACCTGTACTTCGCCGAGCAAGACTTTCAATCTGGCAGGATTGCAGACATCGAATATTTTTATCCCGAATAAAAAATTAAAAAATGCATTTCAGAAACAGCTAGCTGCAGCAGGATACAGCCAGTTGAACGCAGCAGGACTTGTGGCATGTGAAGCAGCATACCGCGAGGGTGAAGAGTGGTATGAGGCAATGAAAAAGTATGTTGCCGACAATATCGCATTCACGAAAGAGTTTGTAGAAAAAAATCTTCCGGGCGTGAACATGGTGGAACATGAGGGAACGTATCTGATCTGGCTTGATTTTAACGGCCTTGGATTGTGCGCGCAGGAGTTGGAAGATTTGATCGTTCACAAGGCAAAGCTCTGGTTGGATAGTGGAAGAATCTTTGGAAAATGCGGCAGAGGATTCCAGCGGATCAACGTGGCTTGTCCGCAAAGTACGTTAAAAGAGGCGCTGGAGCGCATCGCAGAAGTACTTCCGGCAGATACCATAAAAGCTGCAAGCTGAATCAAAAAGAGCAGCAGTCATACGTCGTGATTGCAATGCAATGTAAGCGAACAGAAAAATGTATCCTGACGAAAAGAATTGCAAAAATGATAAAAAAACAGTTGACAGCAAAGGTGTCAATCGCTATAATTCAATTATAAACACATATTCCTATATGTTTAGTAGGAAATGAGAAAGGAGACAATGATATGAGAAACACAGAATTAAGAACACAGAAAAATCATATGATGTGTTGTTGCTGTTGCAAGGCTGTATGTATGAGTACGGTTTATTTTTCATATGCATTGTGTACCCGGTAAGTAAGAACGTGTAACTTAGGCAGGTGTCGTGCATATGATGCCTGCCATTTTTTTTCGCAAAACAAGGAGGATATAAACATGAGTGATATCAAATCAAGCACATTAGAATTAGTAGGAAAAACACCAATCGTAAACGCAAGCAGATACGCTGCAAAAGCAGGCGTGACAGATGCAGCTATTTTAGTAAAGCTTGAGGCATTTAACCCAGCAGGTTCCGTAAAGGACAGAATCGCATTGGCAATGATCGAAGATGCGGAGAAAAAAGGAATTTTAAAAGAGGGCGCAACTATCATTGAGCCAACCAGCGGTAACACCGGTATCGGTCTTGCGGCAGTTGCAGCAGTCAAAGGATACAGAGCAATCTTAACACTGCCGGATACCATGAGTGTTGAGCGTAGAAATCTTTTGAAAGCATATGGCGCAGAGCTTGTTTTGACAGAGGGCGCTAAGGGAATGAAAGGTGCGATCGCAAAAGCAGATGAACTTGCAAAAGAAATCCCGGGAGCTGTTATTTTAGGACAGTTCGTAAACCCGGCAAATCCGGCAGCGCACAAGGCAACAACCGGACCGGAAATCTGGGAGCAGACAGACGGAAAAGTAGATATTTTTGTAGCCGGTGTTGGTACAGGCGGAACCATAACAGGTGTTGGTGAATACTTAAAAGAGCAGAATCCAAATATCAAGGTTGTAGCAGTTGAGCCTGCAACAAGTGCAGTTCTCTCTACAGGAAAAGCAGGAGCACATAAGATTCAGGGAATCGGTGCAGGATTCGTTCCGGATACTTTGAATACTTCTATTTACGATGAGATTATCCCGATTGAAAATGAGGATGCATTTGACGAGGGAAGAGCATTTGCAGTAAGCGAGGGTGTATTAGTTGGTATTTCATCCGGTGCAGCATTAAAAGCAGCAACTATTTTAGCAAAGAGACCGGAAAACAAAGGCAAGAATATCGTAGTACTTCTTCCGGATTCTGGAGACAGATATTTATCCACTGCTTTGTTCAGTAACTAAGTTTTTTAGATTTTGGCTGCGGCAGGATTTCAAATTCGATTTGTACAACGGGCAGTCCAAGATTAGTTGAGACAGATCCCTCATGGAAACTTGATAAACACACTCCATGAGGGATTTTTTAGAGAAAATAAGGTTTGCTGTCCGGTAAAGCCAGACAGTGTTAGAATTGAAAAAATAGGATGCTGTAGCCGCTGGTAGGGCATAGGTTTGCAAAACCGAAGTTGGTGGTTCGAATCCACCCAGTATCACTCTTGAAAAAAGTGCTTATTTCGGAGAAAAGTAAAGCAGTATAACTGGCGATGATTTTAATATGAAAACAGAGAATAAGGTAATACAGTTTATACTTATGTATATGAACGAAAAAGTAAACTCCTCAAAATGAGGACTTTTAAGGCTAAAAAGTCCTCATTTTGAGGAGTTTTGCATTTTCGTGGAAAAAAGGATATGATAAATTAAATAGAAAAGCATGGAGAAGAGAGTCTCAGAAAATTTGTGGAAAGTGGAAAATATAATGCAAAAAATATTAATTACAAATGACGATGGAATACAGTCAGATGGTATCATCCGTTTGGCACGTGTAGCAAAAAAATATGGTGAAGTCTGGGTGGTGGCACCGGACGGACAGCGCAGTGCAATGTCACACAGAATCACATTACGTGAAACGATAGAGTTTTTTCCAGTTGATTTTCCGGTGGAGGGTGTGCACGCATATGCAAGTACAGGAACACCAGCGGACTGTGTACGTTTTGGAATTTTAAATATTGTGAAGGAAAAGCCGGACTATGTTTTTTCAGGTATTAATTATGGATATAACAGCGGAACAGATATTCAGTATTCAGCGACCGTAGGATCTGCGTTAGAAGCTGCGTGCGCAGGTGTGCATGCGATTGCGTTTTCTGAAGGTGCATCGGAGTGTCATGAGGTGACAGACGCTTACCTTGAGCAGATGCTGAAAGAACTGATGGAACAGCCTTTGGCGCACAATCAGATCTGGAACGTAAATTTTCCGCAGTGCGAACTTGAGAAGCTGCGGGGAATTTTATATGACAGAAAAATTGCAGACTGTGGATTTTTCATTGACGAGTATCTGGAAGAGGGGCTTGAAAATGGGAGAATACGATTGACTGTGCATGGAAATTATAATGAGAATGCCCCGGAGGGAACAGATTTCAGGGCACTTGTTGATGGATATATTTCAGTTGGGAAGGTGAATAATCTGCAGTAAAAATGAAAGATACCAAATAATTGCAAGGAATCAAAAAAATATGTTATTTCAAACAGGATGCCGGATGAATACAATATAATTGAGGCAGTGTATACAAAACGACAAGAGATGAAAGAATGTCGGAAAGCGGAGATTGGAAATAGTATGCGTATAAAAATGATACAGAAGAAAAAAGGATTGTGGGGAAAATGAAAATACTATTAGTAGATGATGAAAGAACAGAGCGTGAGGGAATCCGGTTTTTGATTGAAAAATTTCAGTTTGAGCTTGAAGTAGCGGAAGCAGCTAACGGAAAACTGGCAATGGAGTATCTACAGAAATATCAGGATGTGGATATTTTATTGACTGATGTGAAAATGCCATATATGGATGGTCTGCAGCTTGCAAAATATGCAAAGGAAAACAGACCGGATGTGATCATTATTATATTCAGTGCTTACAGCGAGTTTGATTATGCGAAAAAGGCATGCGAGGTAAGTGCGGTCAATTACCTGTTAAAACCGATCGAAGTGGAGGAATTCAAACAGGTGATGGAGCATGTCATTGCACTTTGCAGACAGAAAAAGCAGTGGAAAGAACAGAAAGAAAATCTGTTAGTCGCAGATAAAAAATTATTGTTATACAGACTTTTTAACACGAAAGAATCTGTGACAGAGATTGTGGAAAAATTAAAAGAATACAAGATTAATCTGGAAAATAAATATATCTGTTTCGTGAGTATTGAGACACGGAACAATTACTTTGAACTGTGCGAGGAAGAATTTGAAAAAATACTGAAACGCAATATGAAATTACCATATGAACAGATCGACTTTTATCCAAACCAGATTTATGTGATGATTTACAGCAGAGAGCCGATTGAGGAACGGAAAGTGGAAAATTCCATCCGTTTATTATACGCTGATCTGACCGAGAAAAAAGCAGAGATGCCATCGATCATTGTCGGAACAACATTCTTTGGAATAAAAGAATTTTCAGGTAGGGTAAAAGAAATGGAAGATGTCCGAAATGACACGTTCAGCTATTTTTCGGGAGTAATCTACATTGCACAGAAAGCAGCGCGGGATACAGGAACACTCGAGGAAACCATGCAGATGAAAGATAGTATTTTCCGAAGCATAGAGGATGAAAATATGCCTGCAGTGGAAGAACAGTTATTGGTATATCTGAAACGTCTGGAAAATGAAAAAGCGTCGAGTGCATTTTATGCAAAGTATCTGATTTTAGATATTGTCAAGGCTATTTATCAGAAGTACGGCATCTATAACGAGAGCCTGATCATGCAGACAGCAGATGAAATTATGAACAGTCATGATCTTTGGAAAGTGGGCGAAGTTGTGTCAAAAGTGATACGGGAGATCACTGTTTCTCAGAAACAGAGTCTGCCGGATACGAGCCTCACGGTATCCGAAATCAAAAAAGTCATCAAGAATGAGTATATGCATGATATCGGTCTGGAAGAGATCGCAGAAAAAGTCTGCCTCACAGCGTCCTATGTGAGCTTTATTTTCAAGAAGGAGACAGGATACAATCTTGTGAAATATTTGACAGACTATCGCATGAAGAAAGCGAAAGAACTGTTAGAGGAGAGCAACTGGAAGATCGTGGATATCGGAAAGGCATGTGGCTACACAAACCAGCCCTATTTCAACAAACTGTTTAAAAATTACTATGGTGTGACACCGAAGCAGTACCGTGAGCAGAAATAAACAGAAAAATTGGAAGTGAAATACAGTGGTGCGGTCATGTTGACAGAAATACATAAGAAGAGGGGAGAAGGTCAAGTGAAGAAAATCTGTAACTGGTTTATACATAATGCGTCTATGCAGAAAAAGCTTATTATAAGTTATATTATTCTGGTGTCGATTCCGTTATGTATTCTCGGTATTCATTCGTTTTCTGCGGCAAATCAAAATCTGCTGGACCAGACAGAAGTGACGATGGACAATAATTTACACCGTATGTGTCAGGAGGCAGACGCTATTTTTCAGAGAGAGACAGATTTTACAAAATATCTGGCGTACAATCTGGAATTTCGACAGACGTTGGAGGGGAATGCCTATAATGGTAGTGCAATCGCACAGAGTCTGAATAAGACGGTGGAACCGGTATTCTGGTACTTTATAACGAGCGATGAAAACTTAAAAATGATCAAGATCGTCACACCATATACGGAAACGGACATCGGCTCCTTCCTGGAGTCGGCGGAGCCATATGAGAATACGGTGTGGTACAAAAAGCACGAAAAAGATTTTAATACAGAGTGGACGGTCGAGGAGGACGGAAAGCTGTATGCAACGCGGACAATTTTAGATACGGCAACGACCAGCAGAAGAATCGGTGTACTGCGTGCGGAATTTTACTTAAACCGGATTTTGGAACCGTTTGATACGATGGATTATCTGGACAACGGGATCGTGATAAAAGACGGAAATGGTCAGGTGATTTACACAAAAAAAATTGCTGATGAGCAGATGGAACAGAAAATTGAAGCGTACATTGGAGAAAACCCGGAGGATGCATCCGTCTTAAATAAAGAATATATTTTAAAAGAAGCGTCGATGGAAAAAGTCGACTGGAAAATTTACTATTTTATTGACCGGAATACAATCTCGGAACAGATTTATTCCATTATATTTTCTACAATCATAGTAGTACTTATTTGTGTCGGACTGACACTGGTGGTGATTGGAGTGCTGTCGCGTGTGATCGGTCAGAGAATTTTGCAGTTGAGGGATCAGGCGGAGCGTATTGCAAACGGCGATCTGCAAAATCCCTGTCACACAACCGACACGGATGAGGTCGGCATGGTGACGAACAGTCTTGGAAGAATGACTGTGCAGTTAGATTCCATGATTAATGAAGTATACAAGATGGAGATTGAGAAAAAAGAATCTGAATTGAGAGCGCTGCAGGCGCAGATGAACCCTCATTTCCTCTACAACTGCCTCTCAGGTATCAAGTGGAAGGCACTCAGAAAAGGGGATGACGATATCAGCGATATCACAGGACTTCTGGCAAAATTCTACCGCACAGCATTAAACAACGGACAACAGATCACAACGGTGAGCAGTGAGTTGGAGAATATCCGGGCGTATATTGAGATCCAGAAAAAAATGCATGAGGAACCATTTGAGGTGGAATACCGGATAGATGAGAGCGGTCTCGAATGCTGTATGCCGAACTTCCTGCTTCAGCCGCTGGTGGAAAATGCGATGAAGCACGGCATTGATTATATGGAAGAACCGGACACCGGAAAAATTATTGTGGAGTTTTGCAGAAAACCGGAGCAGCTGGTATTTTCTATTTACAATAACGGACCTTTGATCGAACTTGAAATGGTAGAGAAATTGTTGAATGAACAGGGAAAAGGCTATGGAATCCACAATATCAAGGAACGTCTGGAGCTTTATTACGGAGCACTCGGAAGTCTTGAAGTGAAAGTCACTGATGCAAAATATACCTGCTTTACGGTAAAGATGCCGGATACGCTGCAGAAGGAAAATCCAAAATAAAATACATGAAAAAGTATTACTTTTCCAAAGAAAGTATTATTTTTTTCTGCTATGTTCGACGGTATGATAAATATATCAAATGAAAGAGAAAAACAGCAGCAGACAGCGGTATTTTCTTTCGGGAAAAGGAGAAAAAGGTATGAAGAGAAAAGTTTTGAGCGTATTATTGTGCGCAGCAATGACACTTGGGGTAGTAGCAGGATGTGGAAGCTCCTCGGATACAGGAAGCACAGATTCAGCATCTAAGACAGAGACAAAGGGAGAGAAAACAGACTCTTCTTCGGACAAAGTGACAATCCGTATGTCTTACTGGAATAGTGAAGACACGGTACAGGCAATGTTAGATTATCTTGCAGAGGCAGTGCCGGAGGTAGAGATTGAGTATCAGTTTATTGATAATTCTAACTACGATACAATTATTGATACCCAGCTTTCCGCAGGCGAAGGACCGGACATCATCTGCGAGTCACCGGGTTCTGCATTAAAACATGCAAAATTAGGTTATCTGGAAGCGTTGGATGATCTGGCAGCTGATTATTCCACAGCAGGTACAAGTGTTTACGGATATAACGGAAGTACCTATGCACTTCCGGGAATCAGCTGGTTTGAAGGAATCTATTATAACAAAGAAATTTTTGAAGAAAATAATGTGGAACTTCCAAAGACATTTGATGAGTTTTTAGACGTTTGTACAACATTCCAGAATGCAGGAGTCACACCACTTGCAGCAGGCTTAAAATCATGGGAACCACTGTTAAAGAGTTCTATGGCATTTGTGACAGCAGAGTATCTGTCCACAGATGAGGGAAAAGGTTTTGGAGAAAAATATCGTAACGGCGAAGTGACAATGGACGGAACCTGGAATCCATATATCGAGACATGGTCACAACTGATCGATAATGGTGTATACACAGCAGACATGACAGGTATTGATCATGATCAGGCATTAGAGCAGTTTGCAACAGGCGGTTCAGCAATGTTCTGCTCTGGTCCTTGGGATTATGATGCGATCATGGAAAAAAATCCGGAGTTACAGCTTGACATGATGCCTTTCTATGGAACAAAAGAAAGCGCAGGCTGGCTCATTGGTGGTCCTGGCTGTGGATTTGCAGCAAATGCTTCTTCCAAGAACCTTGATGCAGTGAAAAAAGTGCTTGCAGCAATTTCAACGGCAGATGGACAGACCGCTTTATGGCAGAACAATCAGGGGGGTTCTTCTTACTTAAATGGAGTAGAATTTGACCTTCCGGAAGCATATACAAGTGTCGCAGGTGCGTTAGCAGCAGGAAATGTTTACTGCCCATGGAATGAATGGGGTTCTGCAGCAGGTGCACATGAGACTTATGGAACAGAGATGCAGAGTTATCTTTTAGGTGCGCAGGATTTATCCACAACATTACAGACGGTTGATGAAGTGGTTTCTGAGTTATTATCAAAATAGATAAGAGTGCAGTGAAGATGCCTCAAACTCGGCAGTGAGGCTGGGTTTGAGGCTTTTTTTCTGCCTTTTTTCGGAAAGGAAGCAAGATTTTATGAATAAAAAACAGAAAAAAAGGGAATGTGGTTCACTCGGACGTTACTTTGCGGTGTTTATTATTCCGGCACTGGCAATTTATCTGATCTTTAGTATTTTGCCGTTTATGTACACCATTTTTTACAGTTTTACTGATTATACTGATATGAATCCGACAAATCTGCACTTTGTTGCATTTCAGAATTATATAAAAGTATTCCAGACGCCTTTAATGCGGATTGCAATCAAGAATTCATTGATTTATGCCATATTACTGACTGGATTTCAGGTAATTCTTGGTCTTCCAATCGCTGCTGTTTTGAATAAAAAGTTAAAGACAAGAAATCTGCTGCGTGCGGTTTACTTTTTCCCGGCAGTATTCAGTTCTTTGATTATTGGGTATTTATGGAACTTTATTTTATCGTCCTCGGACTATGGATTGATCAACAATCTGCTTCACCGCTTCGGGTTAGATACGATTAACTTCTTCACGACAAACCGGGCACTATTCTCTGTTATATTTACGCAGATCTGGCAGTGGACCGGCTGGGCGATGGTTATTTTTCTTGCCAATCTGCAGAGTATCTCACCAGAGTTATATGAGGCGGCACAGATCGATGGAGCAAACGGCAGACAGAGCTTTTTTAGGATTACGCTCCCACTCATGTGTCCTTCCGTAAAAATTATTGTAGTAACCGGACTGATCGGAGGCATGAAAGCGTTTGACGCAATCTACTCCATGACTTCCGGCGGACCTGGAAATGCAACGGAAACGGTTATGACAGTTATGATGAAGAAAGGTATCTCGGATGGCTTCTATTCGGTAGGTTCCGCTTTCGGTGTATGCTTCTTTATCATCGTATTGATCATTAGCGGTGTGACAACCAAAATAATGGGAAAATGGGGGGAGGCTATCTCATGATAAAACAGAAAAGTAGTGAAATGGGAGTCAGTAAAAAAGAAAAACGCGGGCTTGTTATTACAGAGATTTTTATGATACTTCTGGCAGCGGTATGGTTTATTCCAATTTATTACCTGATCGTGACAACATTTAAAAATCCGCAGGAGGCAACACAGTCTCCGTTGGGGCTTCCAAAAGTCTGGGTATTCCAGAATTATGTAGATGCTTTTGTAAATATGCAGTATCCGAGAGCATTGTTTAATACTGTAAAAATTACAGTACTTGCAGTTGCAATTATTGTTTTGGTTACATCCATGGCAGGTTATGCGCTGGCAAGAACGAAGTCCAGATGGGGAAACCGCATTTTCCTGCTGTTCCTTGCAGGTCTGGTTGTTCCGTTCCAGATGAATATTGTCAGCCTGTTTAAAATTGTGAAAAGTATCGGACTGATGAACACGGCATGGGCGGTCATTCTTGTGGATGTGGCGATCAATGTTCCACAGGGAATTTTCCTGTTTAAAGAGTTTGTGGAATCGACCATTCCAAAGGAGTTAGAGGAAGCGGCAGAAATCGACGGCTGCTCTGTGATCCGTAAGTTTTTTGTGATCGTACTTCCATTATTGAAACCGGTTATTGCAACGGTTGTTATCCTTGTTACTTTGAATGTGTGGAATGAATTTATGACACCGCTTCTGTTCTTACAGAGCCGTGAGCAGGATGTCATCCTTCAGGAAGTATCCAGAAATATCGGACAGTTCGCAACCGACTGGACAGCGTTGTTCCCAATGCTGATGCTTGGTGTTGCACCGCTTATGATCTTCTATATTTTCATGCAGAAATACATTATCGCAGGAGTTTCTGCCGGTGCAGTGAAGGGGTAAGACGATATTGCAGAATGGAGAAGAATATGAGACGAATGGAACTGGATGCAGAAATCAAAAATATTATGGTGATCGTGCCGCATGAAGATGATGAGATCCTTCTTGCAGCAGGTATTATGGAGAAAGCACTTGCAAAAGGAATCGGTGTTCACGTGGTGATGGCAGGAAACGGAGATTATGAAGGACATGATGAGGCAACTGGAAGTGTCCGTCTGCCAGAGACACTGGCAGGGCTTCAGGTACTTGGAATGGACGAGAGACAGGTGACATTTCTCGGTTATGCGGATACAGGGATGGATGAGACAGAGAGTTTTCTTCATCAGTTATACGATGAAAGCGAGGGAGACCGTGTACATGTGTCGCACTGTTCGGATCATACGTATGCGCTTCCTGACAAGAAAGATTATCATGCGGAAAAGTATGGAAAGTCTGCTTTGTATACAAGAAATCAATTTAAACAGGATTTAAAAGAAATCATTATGGAAAAACGTCCGGAAATTATTTTTACAACTGCAGAATATGACAGACATGGGGATCACAGTGGTCTGGTACTTTTTATTAAAGAGATTCTGACGGAGGAGAAAGAATATCACCCGACATTATTTTCAGGTGTGATCCACTCAAATGCCGGGGATGAAAATTGGCCGAACCGATCTGCTAAGAGAGATAACATCTGGGATTATGCGAAGAGTATGGATGACTGTGAACCATTTGCGTGTCCAAAAGATTTTGATAAAGGATTGTTAAAATGGGAAGAACGCATCAGCTTTGCAGTTCCGGAAGATATGCAGGCACTTGATTTTTCTGTAAACAGAAAGGCACGTGCACTGGCTTGCCATAAAAATGCAATCAAAGAGGATGCGGTAGAATTTTTATATGCGTTTATCAAAAGAGAAGAGTTGTTCTGGGAGATTGTGTATTAGGAAAACAGAAGGAGTTAGTGAATAATGGAATTTAAAAAACCAATATATCCGATCGAACAATGGAATATCACGGAGACGGGATTCAAAAAAGAAAATAATTACAGAAACGAGACGACATTTGCGCTGTCTAACGGCTACATTGGCACAAGAGGAACTTTCGAGGAGGCATATCCATTCGATGTGGATACCGGTCTGGAAGGAAACTTTGTCAACGGCTTTTATGAGAGCAATGAGATCCGCTATGGAGAGGCGAATTTTGGTTCACCGCTTTTGAGCCAGTCGCTTTTAAATCTGCCGAACCTGAAGGAGATCCATGTCATTTTGGACGGTGAGGAGTTCACGATGGAGCAGGGCGAAGTGAAAGAGTATGCAAGAACGCTTCACATGAAGGATGGTATTCTGGAGAGAAAACTGACATGGACAGCTTCAAGTGGAAAAATGACAGAAATTCATATTTTCCGTCTTGTTTCCTTTGCCAGAAAAAATATCATGGCGATCCGTTATCAGGTCAGACCAGTCAATTATGTTGGAACGGTGGAGTTTGTGTCCAAAATGCAGGCAGATGTGGAAAATCATACAAGAAAAACCAATCCGATTGTGGACTATGGACCATTTGGACGGAGACTTGATCCTGATAATGTGAAAGCGGAGAACGACACTTCCTATTATGAGGGAACGACAAAGGGAAGTCACCTGACTGTGGCATGCGGAAGTGTTCATGAATTATGGTGTGATGGACAGACAGTGACGGACGTGAACTGGATGGCGGAAGCAGGAGAAATGGATACAGTATCCAGAGTTTCCTTGTCAGCAAAAGCGGGAGAGTGCGTGACACTCGATAAATTTATCTGTTATTCGACCAGTCTTGACATGGAGAAAGAGAAGCTGGAAGCTTTTGTGCAGGACGAGCTTGCGGCTGCAAAGAGCGAAGGCTATGAGAAGCTCAAAGAACAGCAGAAGAGTTATATGCAGGATTTCTGGAAGACAGCAGATGTAGAGATCAAGGGAAATGAAGAACTACAGCAGGGTTTACACTTTAATCTGTTCCATATTATCCAGTCAGCCGGAAGAGACGGAAAGACTGGAATGGGGGCAAAAGGACTTTCCGGAGAGGGATACGAAGGTCATTATTTCTGGGATACAGAGATGTATGTACTCCCTGTTCTGATCTTTACAGAACCGGAGACTGCAAGAAAGCTGCTAGATTACCGCTATGCGACGCTGCCACAGGCGAGAGACCGTGCAAGGATTTTAGGTCACATGAAAGGTGCACTCTATCCGTGGAGAACAATCAATGGTGAGGAAGCTTCCACTTATTATCCGCTTGGCACAGCGCAGTACCATATTAATGCGGATATTTCATATGCGCTATCTTTGTACCTTCAGGTGACAGGTGACGTGGAGTACCTGAAAGAGAAAGGAGCAGAGATTCTGATCGAAACTGCAAGAGTATGGGCAGATGTTGGTTCTTTTGCGGAGTGCAAAGGCGGAAAATACTGTATCTGTGATGTGACCGGACCGGATGAATATAACGTGTTAGTTGACAATAACTTCTATACAAACCTGATGGCAAGAGAGAATCTGCGTGATGCGGTCAGAGCAGTGGAATACTTAAAGGAGCATGCACCGGAAGATCTTAAGAGACTGGAAGAGAAGCTGGACTTCTCTGTGAAGGAGCTGGAACTTTGGAGCGAGATCATCGAAAAAATGTACTTCCCATACGATGAGAAGCGGCAGGTTTATCCGATGGACGATGGATTTATGATGCGGAAACCATGGGACGAAAACAAAATCCCACCGGAAAAACGCGCATGGCTGTATGAAAATTATCATCCACTGTTTATCATGCGCCACCGCATGTCAAAACAGGCAGATGCGATCCTCGGAATGTACCTGCATAATGATCTGTTTACCGAAGAAGAAATTCGGAGAAACTATGATTTTTATCAGGAAGTTACTTTGCATCATTCTTCTTTGTCCACCTGTATTTTCGGAATCGTGGCATGTGATATCGGCTATCTGGACGAAGCATATAAATATTTTTCACAGTCTGCCAGAATGGATCTCGATGATTACCACAACAACTTCTATGCAGGAATTCATGCCGCCAATATGGCAGGAACCTGGCAGGCAATCGTTAATGGATTCGCAGGTGTGCGATGCCAGAATGGTGTGCTGAAATTCAAACCGACCATCCCGAAAGAGTGGGAGGAATACGCATTCCGGCTGAAATTTAATGGTACACTTTTAGAAGTCCGTATCACAAAGAGCGAGGCAAAGTTCACGTTGCTGGAAGGCGATGAAATTTCATTTACGGTATGCGGTAAGGAAGTCAGACTTAAGAACCGAGAGACTTATACGTACCAGCCCGGTTAATTGAATAAGTCATAGGAAATAAGATTGAGTTTTAATAGACAATCCTCACAGCCTAAAGTGAGTTTCGCAGATTTTTAAATAAAAAGGAGAAAGCTATGGTAAAAAAGTATAAAGCGATTTTCTTCGACTGGGACGGAACGGCAGTGACATCAAGAACTGCGCCAGTCGAGGATGCAGCTGCTGCAATGAAACCATTATTGCAGCAGGGAACAAAGCTTGTAATCGTAAGCGGAACAACTTACGATAAAATAGCAGGTGGGAAGTTCCATACTTATTTCACGGAGGAAGAACAGAAGAATCTGTTCTTCGGACTTGGAAGAGGGGCATATAATTATCAGATCACGGACGGCAGACCGGAAATTTTCGCATCAATGATCCCAGATCAGGAAGGATTGTTGAAAATCCATGATATCTGTTATGCAATCCATGTGAAATTATTACGGGAATATGGGTTGAAAACAGACATTGTATTCAGCCGCCCAAATTACTGCAAGATCGATCTTATGGTGGAAAGTGACCGTGGAGACCAGCTTTTTATGCAGGGCGACGAAGTGGAGCATCTGCGCCGGATTTTGAAACAGCATGGCATAGAATCCGGATTAAAGGAACTGATCGATATCGCAGAGTCGACCGGAGGGAAATTCGGACAGAAAGTATCGGCAACCTGCGATGCCAAATATCTGGAGGTTGGAATTTCCTGCAAGAGTGACAACGTGGATATTTTTCTGGAGAGATTCAGAGCAGAAGAAATCGTTGCAGAGGATTGCTCATTCTGGGGTGATGAATTTGTTGAGATTGAGCATGGGCTGTATGGAAGCGACAGTTTTATGTATACAGAGAAATCGAAAACAGGTGATTTCTTCGATGTGTCTGCGATTGAAGGAAACCGCCCGGAGGCGGTCAGGGTACTCGGAGGAGGCGTCCAGACATTTTTGACATTTTTGAAAGAACAGGCATAAATTCCGGCAGGTGATGCCGATTCCAAAATTCTTAAAAGAGACAATCTAAGGCAGCAGATAAAGCAGTCCACTGAAAATAGTGAAGAGATCATATCGAAGCTGGATAAAAATGCAGCAGAAGAGACAAACGCAATGTACGCAGATGATGCGGGACGTTTTAAAGTGATCTGAACATGTTTTACTTGACGTATGTATTGTTTGTATTATAATAGTTAATACAAACAATACATATTTTTTTTGACAAGATCCAGTGAGAAATGGATAAGAAAGACGAAAAGATTGACAAAATGAGAAAAAGACAGGAGGACTCCACATGGTCATATCCATAAATGAAATGTCCGAGATTCCGATTTACCAGCAGATCCGCAACCAGATTGTACAGGGAATTTCGGATGGAAGGCTCGCACCGGGCGAACAGCTTCCGACAGTCCGGGGGCTTGCAGAGGAGATCGGTATCAATGCCATGACGGTGAACAAAGCCTACGGTCTGCTAAAGCAGGAAGGGTATATATACGCCGACCGGAGAAGCGGCGCACGCGTGCGGAAGGAATTTACAGAGACAAAAGAACTTTCGGAAAAGTCTAAAGAACTGTTGCAGCAGATCATATCGGAGGCGAAGGTCAGCGGCATGACGAAAGAAGAATTTTTTGAAGTCTGCGGGGAATTGTATGAATAAAACATATAGTAATCCAATAGATAATGGCGAAACTTCTAGAAAATGTGAATTGAGTTTCGCAAACACCTATTACAATCCAACCTTGAAGGGAGAAAAACTATGATCGTAAACATAATTATGTTTTTCACAATGTATCCGGTTTTATTAGTCCTCTATTTTTGCTTCCGTGGGCAGTATCAATATGCCAACGGATGTCTGTTTGCAGTAAATATGAAACCGGAGTGGATAAAAGAGCCTAAAGTACAGGAAATTGTTGAAAAGTTTCAAACGGAGATGAAGAGATATGTTATCATTTTAATGCTCGTTCCGTTTACAAGCTTTTTCACAAAATACATGTCGATCCAGCTGACAATCTGGATGATGTGGATACTTTTGGTGATCGGGTTACTGTGCCTTCCGTTGATACATGCGAACGGTGCATTGAAAAAGTGGAAAAGAGAACAGAAACTGTATGACAGCGCAGTTATGGAGCACTATGTGGAACTGAAAGCAGTTGGAAAAGTAAGACGCGTGAAGTTTTTAACATTTTTTCTGCCGAATCTGGTGGGATTAGTCATTTCGCTGATGCCATTATTAGTAAAAATTATTTTCCCGGATTTTGCAAAAAATTTAGAATTAGGAAGTGTCAGTTGGTTATGTGTGATTATGTGGCTGTGCGGACTATTGCTGTGGGCGTGTGCGGTCTGGATGGATAAACAGCCGGTGACAGTCATAAGCAGTGACAGTGACATTAATCTGAATTATACGCGGGCAAAGAAAAATATATGGAAAAAATTCTGGCTTGCGGCTAACTGGATGAATACGTTGTTTTTGTTTACCATACCGGCGTCTGCTCTTTGGATAGCGGATATGGGAATGTCCGTGCTGATTGCTTCTGTTGTCTATACACTGCTGATATGCGGGCTTGCGGTTCTTCTGATGCGCCAGATGAAAAATGTGGAACGCGCCTATGAGGGCAAACAGGATCTAACCGCCAGCGAGGCAGATGACAGACATTGGATCGGAGGAATTTTTTATTACAATCCGGAAAACCGCCACAGCATGGTAACGAAAAAGGTTGGAATTGGAACAACGATGAATCTGGCAACACCATTAGGAAAAGGAATGACTATTTTTTCCGTGATAGTGCTGATCGTAACAATCCCGGCAATGTGCATCTGGCTTATTATGCTTGATTTTACGCCGATCAGACTTCAAGTGGAAAATCAGACACTTTATGCAAAACATCTGAATGTAGATTATGAGATTGAAGTGACAGATATCGAAAATCTTGATAAAATAACAGAACTTCCGTCGTGGAGCAAATCCTGTGGAACAGCGATGGATACACTGGAAAAGGGAACCTTTTTCATCCGCAATGTAGGAAAATGTGAGGTCTTTTTAAATCCGGAGAATACAGAGTTTTTACATTTTACGGCAGATGGAACGGACTATTACATGAGCGGGTATGATGATGAACAGACGGAGAAGATTTATCAGATGATACAGAACCGGCAGTAGGGAAATTTATGTTCAAAAAACTGATTTGAAAGAGAAGAAGCAGTATGATAAGATAAATCCGACTCATGTGAGATAGAATAGAAAGTCTGCTGGATTTGGACAAGTGAGAACATCTGGCAGACAAAAATGATCGCTAGGAATGGAAAAAATGAAATATTATATGGCACCGATGGAGGGATTGACCGGCTATATTTACCGTAATGCATATCAGAAATATTTTCATGATATTGACCGGTATTTCACTCCATTTATCACAAATAAAAAATTGGATTTCAAGGTGAAAAAGGATATTGATCCGGAACATAATCAGGGAATGGAGGTTGTTCCGCAGATCCTGACAAATCAGGCGGACGATTTTATTTCGATCGTAAAACAGTTGAAGCAATATGGTTATGATGAAGTGAATTTAAACCTCGGCTGTCCGTCCGGCACGGTCGTGGCAAAAAACAGGGGATCAGGATTTCTTGCAGTACCGGATCAGCTGGACAGCTTTCTTGATAAAATTTTTAATGCAAGCGACTGCAAAATCTCCATCAAAACCAGAGTCGGAAAAGATTCACCGGAGGAGTGGGAGACCATTCTTGCCATTTATGAAAAATATCCGTTGTCAGAACTGATCGTGCATCCAAGGATCCAGAAAGATTTTTACAAATATCCACCCCGCATGGAGCAATATCAATATGCAGTGGAACATAGCAGGCACTCCCTTTGTTTTAACGGAGATATTCATTCGGTTGAGGCGTATGAGAAGTTTCGGCAGGCATTTCCGGTGACTGAAAAGGTGATGTTAGGCAGAGGTATTTTGCAAAATCCATGGCTGGTTGGAGAACTTCGGATGGCGGAGGATCAGTTCGCGACTAAAGATACGGATACACCGGTTGGAAGCAAAAAGTGCAATGTAGTGGACAAGCAGACACTCCGCGCGTTCCACAATGATATCTGCGATGGCTACAAAGGCGTGATGTCCGGCGACCGCAACACATTATTTAAAATGAAAGAACTCTGGTGCTATATGGGCAAAAGCTTCACAAATCCGGAAAAGTATCTCAAGAAGATCAAAAAGACAGAACGCCTTGCAGAGTACTATGTGATCGTGGATACACTGTTCCGGGAGCAGAAACTGCAGCAGGAGCGGTCATAGATCAAGTTTCAGATAAATCTCATCACGTTCATCCTGGCTGATTCCGAGATAATGCTGGGTGATGCGGTAGGAGGAATGATTATAAATATCCATTAAAAGTGCTGGCGGGGTTCCCTGTTTCCATGCATGGTAACCAAATGTTTTTCTGAGGGAATGACAACTGATGCAGTCTTCCTGCGTGGTGTGAACTGCGGCAGTTTTGACGATCCGGTATGCCTGTGAGCGGTTGAGCGGCTTTTCGTGACAGGTTGTTTTCGTGAAAATATATTCGCCTTCCTCCGGGGATCGCTCATTGAAATATGCCTGTAGTGCATCCTTTGCAGTGGCATTTAAAAGAACATTGTTTCGTTTTCCGGTTTTTTGTTCGTGGATCAGAATATGGTCGTAAAAGCTTTGAAATTGGAAATTGTATACAGATGACCATTTTAAAGATAATAGATCACCAATACGGAGTGCGGTATTTAAACCGAGGACAATGAGTGTATAATTGCGGACATTCGGTTTTTCATCTGCATAATACATACGGAATGAATATAACTCGTCCTCTTTTCTGATTGGCTGCGTGGTTCCCATGAGAATTACCTCCTGAAATTCATGATAAATTGTGCAGTTTCTGCACTTTGACATCCACAGTTATATCCCAAAATGACTGTATATACAACGTACAAATCGTGAGTAAATAAAAAAATGCAACATTTCTTACAGAAATGTTGCATTTTTTTGTTTACAAATTCTATATCGGATATTCATTCGGAAACTTTACCCCTGAAATAAAATTTTTTATCAGATTTTCTCAAGAACGGATTTTCTCATGATTTTTATTACCTGTTTCCTTCCAACATTTTTTTGTATGGTCGCACCTTGGAAAATGCAGCTAAAAACAGAAAAGTGTTTTTATTTGCAGATACATGATTTAACAATGAAAATCCGCATGTTTCATGTCGAAAATGCAACATTTCTGTAAGTTATGTTGCAAAAAAAATCATGGATGGAATTACAAAAAACGTAAGTGTGCAGGGAGGTAACAGATTGCTCAAACTTTCATTAAAACAGGGTGAATATTTAAATATTGGTGATAATATCCGCGTGGTATACGCCGGAGGTGCCGGAAATCATATCAGGCTTCTGGTGGATGCACCGAGAGATGTCAATATTGCCCGGAATAAAACGGAAACAAACCCAGAGCGCAGGAAAGATACCTATTATGCTGAGCCGGGAATTTCCAGAGAAGCACAGGCGGAGATCAAAAAGATTTTATGGAATGAACGTATGAAAGCGGAGGCAAAAAGAGATGCAGAAAAGATGAAAGAGTAATTTTTGCATCACACGATCATCTGGTAATAGGCAGGGCAAAACCCGGGACGCCCTGTTTGTTATAAATAAGCCAGGGGAACGGATTCCCCGGAGAAAAACATAATAGCTCATCAAAAAGATGAGACAAGGAGGATTATATTATGGTAGTACAACACAACATGCAGGCTATGAATGCCAACAGAATGTTAAACATCACAACAGGAGCACAGAGCAAATCCACAGAGAAATTATCTTCTGGTTACAGAATCAATCGTGCAGCAGATGATGCAGCAGGATTAACAATTTCTGAAAAAATGAGAAAACAGATTCGTGGTCTTGATCAGGCTTCCACAAACGCTCAGGACGGTGTATCTTCTGTACAGACAGCAGAGGGTGCTTTGACAGAAGTTCATTCCATGTTACAGAGAATGAATGAGTTAGCAGTTCAGGCTTCTAATGGAACAAATGCAGATTCAGATCGTCAGGCTATTCAAGATGAGATTGATCAGTTAACAACTGAAATTGATCGTGTAGCAGAGACAACAAAATTCAATGAAATCTATCTGTTAAAAGGTGACAACAGCTCTACAAAGAATGTGTACATGAATGGACATGATGCAGGTCTCAAAGGAACCTTGACAGATGGTGCGAAAAAAGCTACTTTCACAATGGATACACTTGAAGCTGGTGATAAAGTAACAATTGCCGGAAAAGAGTATACAATTGGTTCTACAAAAACTGATGCAGAAGCATTACTTGATAAAGCAGATGCAGCTGCTACGGCCGCCGGAGCAGGTAACTCAGTAGATGTAGAAATTGACGGAACAAAATATACGATTACATTTAAAGCTGGTGGCAATACTATTGCTGATGCAGCTGGTAATACAGTTGCTGACTTAAAGGCATTAAAAGATAAAGTTGCAGCAGGTAGTAAAGTATCATATGATGGAAATTCTCTGACAGTTATGAATGATGGAAATGGTGCAGTTGCTGCTGATGGCGTTGATGATGATGATAGCTCTATTATTACCAAAACTGTTGCTGAGCAGAAGATTGTAGCAGAACTGACAGCTGCAAATAATGTAGGAACAGTAGAAGAAAAAGCAAGTGTAACAAATGATGGTGATGCCAACGGTAAGACAACATACACAATCAATAAAGGTTACGCAACTGTAGCTGATACATTATCCTTCAACTTACATGTTGGAGCTGACGCTGATATGACAAATAAGATTACAGTTGACATTGATACAATGAATTCTGCAAATCTTGGAATCAAAGGTTTGAATGTAACAGACGCTACCGGAACAGCTGCTACTTATGCAGTAGATGCAATTTCTGATGCTATCGCAAAAGTTTCTTCCCAGAGATCTGCACTTGGTGCTGTTCAGAACAGATTAGAGCATACGATCGACAACTTAGATAACATTGTAGAGAACACAACAACTGCTGAATCCCGTATCCGTGATACAGATATGGCTGAAGAGATGGTTAACTACAGCAAGAACAACATTCTTGCACAGGCAGGTCAGTCTATGCTTGCACAGGCTAATCAGTCTACTCAGGGTGTACTTTCTCTGTTACAGTAACTTTTACTACAAAAAGGAACCGAAAGGTTCCTTTTTGTAGTTTATGGAGGTTATTATTTAGTTCATACAAATTTATTTTGTGAATCACCTTATAAGCATAATACAGCAATATTGAAATGGAGATACTCGTGTTTGAGAAAAAAATATTAGAAGATAAAATAAAAACAATTGATTATTTATTCAATAGAATTATTACGGAAAGAGTTCGAGATTCCATGGAACCAAAGTATAGCTTGTTATTAGGAGCAGGTTGTTCTTTGAGTTCAGACATTGTTTCTGCAAAAGGGATTATTCACATGCTTGAGTCAATGGCATATTTGAGGGAAATACCAATAAAAAGTGGACAAAATCATCCCTTTCTAGATTCGGAATCAGGAAAATTAACAAACTTTCTTATGACGTGGTATGAAAAAAATCAAAATGATGAGGAGTTTATAAAATTTGTAGAGAATCAGAAACGAAAAATACGGAAGATTATAGAAGTACAGAACAGAGATGAATATTATAGAGAAGTGTTTTATGGTATTATTCAGAAGCGGTATCCACAATATGAAAGCATGTCTCAGACAGAAAAGAAAGAGATTATTCATAATTTGGTGAAAGAACATATAGATGAACTTGCGACAGATTTGGAATATAGTTATTGGTTTGAACAGTATTCTGCGGCATCGGAGGATATACATGGATTTCTGGCTGAATTAATGAATAGTAAGCATCCATCAGAAACGTATATTTTCTTGGCGGACTTATTTATAAACAAGATGTTCTCAATTGCATTTACGACCAATTTTGATGATTTGCTGGGAGAGTCTTTGAGCTTACTTGGAGTCCGAAGTAAGGAAATCTGGTCGGACTCAGGGGAGACAGACAATACATTGAGCAAAATATCTCCCAATATTATAAAATTGCATGGAGACTACATGTACAATAATACAAAGAATCTTTCAGGGGAGACCAGAAAATTAGTATTGCCTTTATGGCATCAGTTAGAAGATGTTTTAAGCAAAGGTGGCTTGATTGTGATTGGCTATTCTGGTGCAGATAATTCAATTATGTATGCGCTGGAAAAATTAACTGAAAAATACTCATTTCCGTTATTTTGGTGTGAATTGAAAGGAAAAATTGAGAACAATGAAATACATTGGAGAGTAAAAAATTTAATCGAAAATTCGACTAATGGATATTTCGTGAAAATAAATGATTTTGACAGTTTTATAAGGGAAATCAGAGAAAAATATGTAACTTATGCCAATATGAGGATGAAACGAATGGGAGAAAAGAAAAGTGATATATACGATGATTCTTATGTTGCAAGAGAACTTGGAATGATTAAAAAACTGATGGATACTATTATAAAGGAAAATGAAGAATTGAGACAAAAGACTACACCGGTTCCACCACCTCCCAAGGATTTAATAAAGAAAGGAAGTTGTACAAATGAATAGTATATTAGCCCAATTGAATAATAGCGTATTAGACAAGAATCTTGTATCAGAAGATTTATGTGATGAACCAGAAAGTTACATCGAAGTAAAAAATGAGTATGAAATCTTAAAATTGGTATTTGATGATTCGTATATTAAAGCTGAAAAATCACCATTTAGCATATACCCGGATGATAGAAGAAAAGATTTGCCGGTAGAAAATATTCCTGATTTTAACAGAGTTGTGCAGGAATATCGGTCGGGAACAATTGATGAGCGAGTAATGAATATATTGAAGATTATTATAGATCATCGTTATATTACAACAAGACAAATCTGGCAGCTATATTTACTTTTGTTAAAGAAATTTATAAAATATCAGCACTTGAATAAACTATTAAAGCATATGTCGGAACAAGGACTCATTGCTGTGTATGAGACGGAAAGTGCCAAAGGAAATGCAAAATATCATTGTTATTGTGTTGATTATAATGGAGCTAGATTATATAGTGCATTGTATGGAAAAAAATTTTCATGGAAAAAAACAGATGTTATACAGCCTGTATATATTATGAAAAAAAGTTTCGCAAAAAATCAGTTCCTAATTGCCTTTTTAAAACATTATGATTTTAAGTATGAATTGCAGCCAAGACTTGTGTGGAATGAAAAGAGTACAACTAAAACAGTTATTCCAACGTTACAAATGACATTTCAAACATCAGACAAGATAGGAAAAACTATTTTGATGGTAGAAGTGTTACGAATGTACCAGGGATGGAAAGAAGAATATCAGGAAAAATTAATACGTTATGAAAATTATTTAAAAAGTTTGGAAGATACTCAGAAGTTAAATAAATATTATCTTATTGTTTGCGCGGAATCTGAGGATCATGTTATAGAAGCTGTTAATGTGCGCTATGCTTTAGAAAACGAGCAGTTATATTCAGATATTCGAAAAATGAATATTTATTATACGTATGATTTAAAATTATTAGATCATCACATAGAAAAAAATCTTTTTAGCGATTTAAAAGGATTTGAATATAGCTATGATAATAATGAATGGGAAGAAAAAAATTTTTTAGAAACTTTTGAAGAGCATGATTGGCATGAGTTGTCGTTTGTAATGGAAAACATACCGACAACAGAAAAAAGTACGAAACTGATAAGTGAAAAATCAGATAACGAAAAACAAAAATATGCATTTCAAATTTACAAGTTGGTAATAGAACATGGAAAAGAATTTCCTATTGAAGCAGTCAAGTTAGCGCCATTATTAAATGCAAATAAGTTTTTTTATACACAACTTGGTTATGGAAGTTTAAAGGAACTGTTTATGGATCTTTCTGAATATTATCAGGTTTCTTATGTTTCACCAACACAAATGTTGATAGAATGTATACAAAATCCAATAGAAGATGAAAAAGAAATACACAAAGAAAACGATGTATCATGCAATGCAATTATTGATTATTTTACATATGGATTTGTGGATAGAAAAAAATGGACAATGGAATTTGAAGATGATATTTTTTGGTATACCAAAAGAGAAGTTACAGCAGCTTTTCTTAGTAAAATGACTAAGAATTATGATTTTACTATGCAGGGATGGTTGGATATTATAGCTTTTAGCTATTATCGAGCAAAAAATCAGAAAAGAATTTTTAAAAATAATGTATCAGAAATTAATAGAATCTGTTTTGACACACACTTACTTTCGTTTGAGGGAGAAAAAATTTATTTGATAGCAAAGAAGAATTATCGTGCTAAACCAGAATGGGTATTAGAAGGTTTGTCGACAATACATTCAAAGTTATTAGGAGAAATATTGAAAAAGGAGTTTAAAGAACTTTAAAACGAGTAGAAAAATTTATGGCGGGATGTTGATACTCCCGCCTTGTATAGAGAAATATAAGCTTCTGGATAGATCATCCGTTATTAGACAATTTTAAATTTTCTTTTCAACGGTTCCAGATTCGGCAGACTGCATGCATTGAAATGCCACAGTTCTGAAAATTGTTTTAGGTACGTTTATTGTAGTTTTTTCACCTCATCTAAAGGCAACCCGGAAATAGCAGCAATTTTTTCGAGTGAAAATTCCTGAAATTGAAGCATGCGCCTAGCAGTTTCAATAGAATTTAGTTCTATACCATACTTTTCGCCCTCGGAGAAACCAGCCTCATGTCCATACTTTTCACCCTCAGAGAAACCAGCTTCATATTCTGCTTTCCGTAATTTCTTCTCTTCCAATTCTTTATCATACTCAAAGATACTCATACTGATGACCTCATTTCGGTTGAGGGTAAGAAATTTAGCTAAAATCCCTTCCCTGATACATTCGTCTACAGCAAAATCCGTTCCACGTCATATCCACTATCCGTCAATTCTAAAATTGCAATGCCTTTTCCGTCGTGTATCAGAAATCAATGCAATTTTCATGAATCAGACTTCGCTTCGTTTGCTTGTAATTTTTTCACTTCGTCAAAAGGCAGACCAGTAATCGCAGCAATTTTTTCGAGTGAAAATTCCTGTAATGTGAGCATGCGTTTTGCAGTTTCGATAGAATTTAGTTCTATACCATGTTTTTCACCTTCAGAGAAACCAGCTTCATATTCTGCTTTCCGTAATTTCTTTTCTTCTAATTCCTTATCATACTCAAAAATACTCATACTGATGACCTCATTTCGGTTGCGGGTAAGAAATTCGGCTAAAATCCCTTCCCTGACACACTCGTCTACGGCACGTTCCACGGCCTGGTCTAAAGACATATCTGCTGCATAGTGTCGTACTCTGGCAACATACTGTGCATATTCGTTTAATGTATTGCAATGCTGCATTAACTCTGCATTGTGTCCCACATTGACATTTAAAACCGTGACAATCAATTCAAGCTTTGGTTCACCTGACAAATGTTCAAATGCCGAGGAAAGCCGAAGTTCTGTGCAGTCGGGAGCTGCCGTCGAGCCATTGTAAAACTCGATAAAATTTGGTGCAGGAATTTTTTGCAGAGTCGAAGAATAAAGAGATTTCTTATCCACGAGTTTCTGATATTCACTGCAAATATAAAACAGATCACGAAGAGGCATATTTGGATTGTAGGTTGACTGATGCTCATACAGATATAAATTGGTATCCATAATAAATGCCAGATCATTTTTCATCCCCATATAAATAGCATTCTCTAATGTGACGATTTCCAGATCATCTGGATTATTATAATCGCTCTGGTTTACTGCATTATAGAGTGAGAGCAGATTTTTCCGGTCAGAAAACAACATCCGAAAAACGGTGTCCTTGTAGTTCCGGTTTGTCGTCGGTGTTTTGACTGTAAAATTTCTTTTTGTCTTGTTACGGTTTCTTTTGCCTTTTGCCATAAATCGTTTCCTCCTGAAATTGTAGGACAGCTTATTTATAAAACTGTTCGTGATTGCAGGAGAATGTAATCATATATTTTCCTAAGTTTCTTCGTCTCCTGCTTTTCAATTGTTAAATGGGTAACAAAAAGCATAGATACGAATGAAGCATACAGATTATTTGGGGCTAATCTGTCGCCGTTAGAAAATAGATGACAAAAATGTCATGAAATTTTGTAAAATATGCTTTAGATTATTGTAACACAAAGATAGGAAATGAAGCAAGAAATTTTATAGCAAAATCCGTTCCACGTCATATCCATTATCTGTCAATTCTAAAATTGCAATGCCTTTTCCATCACCGCGGTCAGCCCCGGCGCTGCCCGGATTGATAAAAACTTTTCCATAGCGGTCGTAGTGCGTGAATACATGGGTATGTCCGAAAATTATAAAATCCGCATCCGTGAGATCGAAAGGCAGGTCAGCTTTGTTATGGACAAGATAAAACAATTTGCCCCCGATCGGCACGGAGACAAATTCATGCAGGTAGGATGCCCACTCACCGTGGTCGCAGTTCCCGCGAACTGCATACATCGGAATGCCGCAGTTCAGGAATCGGTTGTAAGTACGTTCATTGTCAAAATCCCCGGTATGTATGAGATAATCACAATTTTTGATATGCTCAAATAATTCGTCACGGCATATGCCGTGTGTATCAGAAATCAATGCAATTTTCATGAATCAGACCTCGTTTCGTTTGCTTGTAATTTTTTCACTTCGTCAAAAGGCAGACCTGTGATAGCAGCAATTTTTTCAAGTGAAAATTCCTGTAATTTGATCATGCGTTTTGCAGTTTCGATAGAATTTAGTTTCATACCTTCCGAGAATCCAGCCTCAAATTCAGCTTTCCTTAATTTCTTTTCTTCTAATTCCTTATCATACTCAAAGATACTCATACTGATGACCTCATTTCGGTTTCTGGAAAGAAATTCTGTCAGAATTCCTTCCCGGATACATTCATCCACAGCACGTTCCACTGCATCATTTAAAGGCATACTGCCTGCATAGTGGCGCACTCTTGCAACATACTGCGCATATTCGTGTAAAATACTGCATTGATGCATTAAGTCTGCATTGTGACCGTCGTTTATATTTAAAACTGTAACAATCAACTCAAGTTTTGGTTCGCCGGATAAATTCTCAAAAGCGGAAGAAAGTTTATGCTCCGCATAGTCGGGAATAATCATTGAACCATTATAAAACTCGATAAAATTCGGCGCAGGTATTTTCTGCAAAACAGAAGAATAAAGCGATTTGTGATCCACAAGCTTTTGATACTCACTGCAAATATAAAATAAATCCCTTAAAGGCATATTTGGATTGTAAGTTGACTGATGTTCATATAAATACAAATTTGTATCCAAAATAAATGCCAGATCATTTTTCATTCCCATATAAATGGCATTTTCTAATGTGACAATCTCTAAATCCTCTGGATTTTGGTAATCTCTCTGATTGACTGCATTGTAAAGAGAGAGAAGATTTTTCCGGTCAGAAAACAACATACGGAAAACCGTGTCTTTATAGTTCCGGTTGGTGGTTGGCATACTGCCAGTTATGTTTCTGGATACTTTGTTATGGTTGCGTTTGTGTTTTGCCATAGATTTCCTCCTGATAGTGTGAGACAGTCTTTAAATAATACTGTCTTGGCAGGAGAATAAAATATATTCTATATCTGATTTCTTCCGTCTCCTGCTTTTAAATTCGTTAATGGGTAATTAAAAGCATAGATACGAACGAACAACGCAGATCATTGGGGGTAATCTGACGTTTCCAGAATATAGATGGTGAAAACACCATAAAGATTTTGTAAAATATGCTTTGGCATATTATAACATAAATGCAGTAATTAAGACAAGAAATTTCAGACGAAAAAAGATTGCGATAAAAAGATTGTGAAAATTTCCCTATTGAAAAATTTTCTCGTTCATAGTACAATGCAATTGTTATATGACTGACGGAAATAGTGGGGTTTACCACGTGAAGTATAACGAATGAATGCCGACCGTCTGGGCGAGGAGTCCAGTCGTGCGGTTCTTTTTATTTTTAGGGTAAATTTTCCAAAAAATTCCAACAGCATGAGCAAGGAACCACTCATTGTATTTTTTCGAATACTTACCGGAAAAAGCGCGCGTGACTCTTGACAAAAGATGAAAGTTAGGATAGCCTAACCATGGTTAGAAAAGACTAACCATGCATCAATCAAAAATCAGAATGTGCATCATAACCAAAAGGTTACGGAACATGCAAGGCCACACGGTGGCAGAAGGAGAGAAAAATGCAGACAGAATGGAGAAGCTTCCAGGGCGGAGCCTGGGAAACAGAAGTAAACGTAAGAGATTTTATTCAGAAGAATTATCATCCATATGATGGGGATGATTCTTTCTTAGAGGGACCAACACAGGATACCACCGATCTCTGGGATCAGGTATTAGAACTTTCCAGACAGGAGAGAGAAGCTGGCGGAGTGTTAGACATGGATACCAAGATCATTTCCACGATCACTTCCCATGGTCCGGGTTATTTAGATAAAGAGAAAGAGAAGATTGTCGGTTTTCAGACGGACAAGCCTTTCAAACGTGCTCTCCAGCCTTACGGCGGTATCCGTATGGCAATCAAGGCATGCGAGGACAATGGATACAAAGTTGATCCTGAAGTGGTAGAGTACTTTACAACACACAGAAAAACTCATAATGCCGGTGTATTTGATGCTTACACACCGGAAATGAGAGCGTGCAGAAGCGCACATATCATCACTGGACTTCCGGATGCATACGGACGAGGACGTATTATTGGTGACTACAGAAGACCGGCACTTTACGGTGTAGACCGTCTGATCGAGGACAAAAAAGAGCAGCTGAACAACACACGCACGATCATGTACTCAGATGTGATCCGTGAGAGAGAAGAATTATCCGAGCAGATCCGTGCATTGGAAATGCTGAAAAAACTGGCAGAAATTTACGGTTGTGATATTTCAAAACCTGCAAATAATGTATTAGAGGCAACACAGGCTGTTTACTTTGCATACCTTGCAGCAGTCAAAGAGCAGAATGGTGCGGCAATGTCCTTAGGACGTACCTCTACATTTTTGGATATTTATGCAGAGCGTGATCTTGTAGAGGGAACATTTACCGAAAAAGAGATCCAGGAGATCATCGACCAGTTTGTGATGAAACTCCGTCTTGTAAAATTTGCGCGTACACCGGAGTACAACACGATTTTTGCAGGAGATCCGACGTGGGTAACAGAATCTATCGGCGGAATCGGCGTGGACGGAAGACATATGGTAACCAAAATGTCTTACCGTTATCTGAATACTTTGAACAACATCGGTGCAGCACCGGAACCAAACATGACGGTTCTCTGGTCAGTAAAATTACCGGAAAACTTCAAAAAGTTCTGTGCAGAGACATCCATTAAACACTCTGCAATCCAGTATGAGAACGACGACATCATGCGTGTTGTTCATGGGGACGATTACGGAATCGCATGCTGCGTATCCTCTATGAGAATCGGAAAAGAGATGCAGTTCTTCGGCGCAAGAGCAAATCTTGCAAAGTGTCTGCTCTATGCGATCAACGGCGGTGTCGATGAAATGACAGGAAAACAGGTTGGACCAAAATATCGTCCAATCACATCCGAATACTTAGATTACGATGAAGTATGGGATAAATACAAAGACATGATGAAGTGGCTGGCTGGGGTTTATGTAAATGCCCTGAACATCATTCACTACATGCATGACAAATACTGCTATGAAAAATTGGAAATGGCACTGCATGATAAGAATGTGAGAAGATGGTTTGCAACCGGTATTGCAGGATTTTCCGTTGTTGCAGATTCGCTCTCTGCAATCAAATATGCAAAAGTAAAACCGATCCGTGATGAGAACGGCGTGACAGTTGATTTTGAGATCGAAGGAGATTTCCCGAAATATGGAAATGATGATGACCGCGTAGATGAGATCGCAAAACAGGTACTGCATACTTTTATCGGATATGTAAAAGGAAATCATACTTACCGTGGAGGTATCCAGACAACATCCATTTTAACAATCACATCCAATGTTTCCTATGGTAAAAACACAGGAGCAACACCGGACGGAAGAAAGAAAGGTGTCGCATTCGCTCCGGGTGCAAACCCAATGCATGGACGTGATACCCATGGTGCAGTTGCATCATTAGCATCGGTAGCAAAGATTCCATTTATGGATTCTCAGGACGGAATTTCAAATACCTTTACAATCGTGCCGGATGCATTAGGAAAAGATGAGGAAGGACAGGAAAACAACCTTGTTGCAATGTTAGACGGTTATGTTGCAAAAGGCGGACATCACTTAAATGTAAACGTTTTAAACCGCGACACATTATTAGATGCGCAGAAACATCCGGAACTGTATCCACAGCTTACGATCCGCGTATCCGGATATGCTGTAAACTTTATCAAACTGACAAAAGAGCAGCAGGATGAGGTAATTGCACGTACCTTCCATGAGCGGATGTAATAAGTAATTGTGAAACTCTGATATACGTTATGAATAATTGTGAAGAATTAACAAAATTTTCGAAGACACGCTCCCGCTACGTGTCACTCGCAGCGGTTCCCCAGTGTCTTCTCAAGCTTTTGTCAATTTTTCACAATTGAATCTATAGGATTGATGAGTTTCACAATTACTGAAAGAATGTAGCAGAAAAAGGAGAACCACATGGGAAAAATTCACTCGTTAGAAACATTTGGCACAGTCGACGGTCCCGGAGTACGATTCGTTGTATTTTTTCAGGGGTGTCCGATGCGCTGCCAGTATTGTCATAATCCTGATACATGGAAGATAGAGGACGGAGAGGAAATGTCGGCGGACGAGATCATTGACCGATTTGAGCGGAACCGGGCGTTCTATCAGACAGGCGGGATTACGGCGACGGGTGGAGAACCCATGTTACAGCTTGATTTTCTGACGGAGCTTTTTACGAAGGCAAAGGAAAAGGGCATTCACACCTGTCTGGATACATCTGGAATTATGTTTCCAAAGAAACATACAGGAACAGAACAGATCAGTGAGAGAGAGATCAGCCTCACTGGAATAAGTGAAAACATGGCATCAGACAGAATGGAAAAGATAGAACAGCTCATGTCTGTGACAGATCTCATCATGCTTGATATTAAACATATCAACGATGAGGAACATCAGCACCTCACCGGGCAGTCGAACAGTAACATTCTTGCGTTTGCAAGGTATCTTGATTCAATCGGAAAGCCGGTCTGGATCCGTCATGTAGTCGTACCGGGTATTACGTTTGATGAGAAAGAACTGACGGAACTTGGTCTGTTTTTAAAGACGCTCCGCAATGTGGAAAAACTGGAAGTCCTTCCATATCATTCTATGGGAAAAGTAAAATACGACAACCTTGGAATGGAGTATGTCTTAAAAGACACACCGCAGCTTACGAAAGCAGAAGCAAAAGAGGCAGAGCAGATTATCCGGGAAGCGATGGAATAATAGCAGGAGAACTAAGTTTTATGTAAAATATTTTTTTTAAGAAAAGTATTTACAGATTTCTTTTTTTGCGATTTAATAAGAAGCAGGTATAGAGTTCCAAAGAAGAAAGGATGAAAAATATGAAAATCAAGAATATCAAAGATGTTGACGGATTTTTTAAAGTTATTGATTCCTGTGCAGGAAAAGTAGAGCTGATCACAGGCGAGGGAGACAGACTGAACCTCAAATCAAAACTTTGCCAGTATGTTTCACTGACAAGCTTATTACATTCAGATGTTGAGATTCCAGAGCTTGAAGTAGTTGCTTATGAGCCGGAAGACACAGAGAGAATTATTAAGTTCTTAATGTCCAATTAGTATATTGGCAGGTTGAATTTTACAAAGTTCGTTTAAGAAGCTGATCATCATAAGGTGGTCAGCTTTTGTTATGCCATGTTCTTATTTTATTCTCTTTACAATATGCTATGACGGTTGCAATTCACGGTATGAAATAGTACAATAAATCGTCTTAAAAATGGAATAATAATGTTAGTATATAATGAAAGGAATTAAGATGTCAAAAATAGAGTTTCACGAAATTACGTTAGATGATAAGGCATGGATGGATGCCAGATTTCAGGAAGATGACAGAAATGCATGTGAGTACACGTTTGCCAATAATTTTGTCTGGCGGAAAGTGTATCATGTTGAAGTGGCAGAAAAATATGGGTGTGCAGTCATTCGTTTTGAGGAGGAGGGAGTGGTAATGTATTCCTATCCGATCGGGGCAGGTGACCGCAGAAAAGTGATCGATGAACTGCGCACAATCTGTGAGGAAGAAAAACGTCCGCTTATTATGAGCCCTTTGAGCGAAGCGGACCGGGAGCAGATGCTTACATGGTATCCGGAACAGTTTTTGATCCAGGGAGACCGGAACGATTATGATTACATTTATTCCAGAGAAAAATTAGCAACGCTTGCGGGAAAAAAGATGCATGGCAAAAGAAATCATATCGCGAGATTTCAGGATGAGGATGACTGGTGCTATGAGGAACTGAATGATTCCAATATAGAAGAATGCCGCAATATGACTTACACATGGATCAAAATGAGGGCAGAGAAATGGAATGAAGAGATGGAACTTGAGATGTCAGTGCTTCATGAGGCATTTGACTATAGAAAAGAACTCGGGCTTGTCGGTGGGATTATCCGGAAGGCAGGGCAGATTGTTGCATTTTCTATCGGGGAACCATTAAACAGTGACACGTATGTTGTACACTTCGAAAAAGCATTTCCGGATATGCAGGGTGCATATCCGATGATCAACCAGCAATTTGTTTTACATGCGTGTGAAAATTATACTTATGTAAACCGTGAGGAGGATACAGGGGATCCGGGACTGCGCAAGGCTAAGATGTCCTATTATCCGGAAATCCTGCTGAAAAAATACGTGGCGGTCTCAAGTGATGTCATTTTTGCAGATAAGGAAAGAAACAGGGAAGAAATCCACAAAATATGGGAGACCTGTTTTGGTGACGAGGCGGAACTGGTAGATTTTTATCTGGACAAACGGATGACAGAGGATAATATGCTGATTATCTGTCAGGACGGGCATGCGGTTTCCATGGCAAGCTTTTTAGATATGAATATCAGGGATGGTGAAGAGTGGAAGCCGGCGAAGTATGTATATTCAGTGGCAACGCTCCCGGAATACCGTGGCAGAGGTTATGCAGGGAAGATCTTAAAGAAGGCAGAAGAGATTTTTAATATGCCATTGGTGCTAGTCCCGGCGGAAAAAGAGCTTGTCGGTTATTACCGTAAGGTTGGGTTCACAGAGGCGTATCCATCGGAGCGTTTACTGGAAAAACAGGATGTGCCGGAACTTTTTGCAATGGAATTAAACAGTTATTCTGTGGAGGAGATCACTGCAGCAGAATATAAAAAAATACGGGAACAGAAATTGATGAGAGATGGTTTTATTGCATGGGATGAAGCGGCGATCCGTTTTGCGATGGATTTTAACTGTTTCTGTGGCGGAAGAACGGTGAAGGTAGTGTGGAGTGATGATATTTCCAGAGACGAGAGTGCGGAGGACGCTGATATTTTAATGTACTGCCCGGAGGATGGAATGCTGCATATTATCGAAACGACACTGGGCAAAGAACAGTTTGAGGAACTTCTGCCGGAGCTTATGGCGCAGACAAAAACAAAACGTCTGGTATATGACAGAAAGGGTATCATGGTGCTTTCTTCTGATGACCAAGACAGGCAGGAAAGACTGCTTGCGGATGGTTATTTTGCGTTGTCGCTGGCGTAAAGTCCGTTTTGAGATTCTGAAATTTTCAGAAATTATATAAAATATATAAAAAGTTTTCGGTTTAAAATAAAAATATGTTGATAATGTATAAAAATATGATATAATAAAACCATGATATAAATAAGCATTCAGAAAGCTATCTGGCATAGCATGGAATTGGATCATTATATCAAATAAGCGACAAAGGGGTTGGACATCATGAGAATTAAGATCACAGGAAGAAACATCGAATTGACAGAAGGACTGAAAGCCGCAGTGGAGGACAAGCTGAACAAGCTTGAGAAGTATTTTACTCCAGACACAGAAGTGAATGTAACATTGAGCGTAGAGAAGGAACGTCAGAAAGTCGAAGTTACAATTCCAATGAAAGGAAGTTTTATCCGTTCCGAGCAGGTAAGCAGCGATATGTATGTATCCATTGACTTAGTAGAGGAAGTCATTGAACGTCAGCTTAAGAAGTATAGAACAAAGCTTGTAACCAAGCAGCAGAACGCAGCAGCAGTTTTCAAACAGGATTTCTTAGATGAGAAGTCAGAGGATGATGAGGAGATCAAGATCATCAGAACCAAGAAATTTGATATGAAGCCAATGTATCCGGAAGATGCATGTGTCCAGATGGAATTATTAGGACATGATTTCTATGTATTCATTAATGCAGAGACAGATGATGTCAATGTTGTTTACAAGAGAAAAGGCAGTACTTACGGATTGATCGAACCGGAGTACTAGTAGGGATTTTTAAGAGGAGAGCGAACAGCTCTCCTCTTTTTAGATAGTATGTTTTATACAAATTGAAGATCAAGGTATGAGTAACCTGCATATTTAATCAAATTTTATGTGGAGGGTAACAAATTCCCAGATTTCAAGAAAACCTACGGAAAAAGCGAATTGTACTACAGATATAGATAGAGTATAATAAAAGTACTTCGTGTGTAGCAGCTCAGAAGAAAATGCAAAAAAAATTTTTGGATATTTTAAGAATTGTACAGAAAAATCCGGTATTCGGACAGGCGTTGATTTGCCAGAATATGTTAGATGAAGAACGTATGGGAATTTTATACAAGATTCTCTATGCGATTGACAGAGAGGAGTTTACGGATACCAGAAATGAAGTCTTTCAGTATGGAAGTCGGATCGGAAAAAAAGACTTGCTGGCAAGGCAGATTTTTCTATGTTTATTAATTCTTCTGGATGAGCAGGAACAGATAACGGAAAAATAAGTATCAAAACAGACAATCAAGGGGTTTTTACAAAAGAGTTCTGTGAACAACACAGAATTGCCGTGTGGATTTTACATAATACAATCGAGTCTGTAGTTCGGCTCATAATAACATGAGGAGGAAAGAACTGCTGCACAAGGGGAAGGTTATTTTTGGAACAGTCATATCGGGAGAGCCGGTAAGGCTGTTCTTTTTTTCGTTTATAGGAAATAGAAAAGCAACGCTTTATTCATTGAAAAAAGTGCTATAGATAAAGAAAAACAAGACACGATTTTATCTTGTCAGGATCTCTAAAAAGGGTTACTATAGTAAAGATTCAGAGCAAATTTTTTTGATAGATAGGAGATTACGCCATGAATATCGTTGTTTTAGCAGGTGGTTTAAGTACAGAGAGAGATGTTTCTTTCAAGACAGGAGATATGGTATCCAAAGCACTCAGAGAGAATGGACATAAGGTTATTTTGCTAGATGTTTTTATGGGATATAGTGACAAAGAGGAAGATCTGACCGGAATTTTTGAACGCAGTGAAGAGGTCAGTGTCAAGGTAAAGGACATTCCGGAAATTGCACCGGATCTTGCGAAGGTAAAAGCATCCAGAAAAGACCAGTCCGACTGTTTCTTTGGTCCGAATGTCATCAATATGTGCCGCATGGCAGATATTGTTTTTATGGCTTTGCATGGAGAAAATGGAGAGAATGGCAAGATTCAGGCAGCATTTGACCTGTTTGGAATCAAATACACAGGAACCGGTTATTTAAGCAGTGCGCTCGCAATGGATAAGGGCATGGCAAAACAGTTATTTATTGCTGGTGGAATCCCGACACCACAGGGCATTTCCATGAAAAAAGAGAACCGGAAAGATTCTGCAAAGGAGCTCGGCTTAAAGCTTCCTTGCGTTGTAAAACCATGTTGTGGCGGTTCGAGTATCGGTGTTACGATCGTCCGCACCGAAGACGAGTTCAAGAGTGCATTAGACGAAGCGTTCAAATGGGAAGATAACCTGATCATTGAGGAGTATGTAGAAGGACGTGAGTTTTCCGTCGGCGTGATCGATTACAAGGCACTACCGATCATTGAGATCGCACCAATCCAGGGCTTCTATGATTATAAGAATAAATACAAAGCAGGAAGTGCAGTGGAAACCTGTCCGGCAGAATTACCGGAGGAGATCACAAAGAAAATGCAGCATTACGCAGAGCGCGTGGCGGAGGTGTTAGGTTTAGATACCTATTCCCGCTCCGATTTCCTGTTGAACAAAGACAATGAGATTTACTGTCTGGAAGCAAATACGCTGCCGGGCATGACACCAACCAGTTTACTTCCGCAGGAAGCAGGCGTTCTTGGAATTAACTTCAATCAGTTGTGTGAAAAACTGATCGAGATTTCTTTGAAGAAATATGAAAAATAGCAGATCCTGAATGATAGACCGCCACCAGTTAAAAAACCGGTGGCAGTTTATTCTATAAGCAGGTGAAATAATAATCTGAAGTGGAGTTTCGCAAATGCCTGATAGAAATTGAGTGAAATGAGGAGAAGTGTATATGAGAAATATGACCTTGGAACATATCGCAGCAGTTTGTGGCGGTACTTACATAGGAAATGAAGCAGATAAAAAAAGAGAGATTATGGGGGCCGTAATCGACAGCCGCCTTGTGGAAAAAGATTATTTATTCATTCCGGTGCGTGGAGAAAAAGTAGACGGTCACAGTTTTATTTCATCCGTTTTTGAAAAAGGAGCGCTGGCAGTTCTTTCTGAGGAACAATTGGAAAATCCTGCTGGTCCATATATTCTGGTAAAAAGCAGTCTGGATGCAATGAAAAAGCTGGCAGCCGATTATCGCAGAAGCCTTGATATCAAAGTCGTTGGGATCACAGGAAGTGTCGGCAAGACCAGTACAAAAGAGATGATCGCATCCGTTCTGGCACAGAAATACAATGTGTTAAAAACAGAAGGCAACCTGAATAATGAGATCGGACTTCCACTCACAATTTTTAAAATCCGGGAAGAACATCAGGTGGCAGTGCTTGAAATGGGAATTTCAGAGTTTGGCGAAATGGATCGGCTGGCAACTATGGCATATCCGGATATCTGCGTGATCACCAATATTGGGCTTTGTCATCTGGAAAATCTGATCACAAGAGACGGTATCTTAAAAGCAAAGACAGAAAGCTTTGCACATCTGACGCCGGACGGCATTGCAGTCTTAAACGGAGATGACGACAAGCTTTGTGAGAAAAAAATCGTCAACGGAAAACCTGCAGTTTTCTATGGAATTGAAAAAGAAGCCAAAACAGCAGCGACAGAGGAAGGAACAAAGACACTCGCAGAGAAAGCAATCTACGCAACAGATGTAGAGGCGGTTGGCCTGACCGGAACAAAAGCCGTGATCCATTACCCGGACAAAAAGACTGGGGAAGAAGTCACAATGGAAGTGGAGATTCCGATTGCCGGCGAGCACAATGTATACAATGCGTTGGCGGCAGTGAGCGTGGCAAGAGAACTTGGACTTAATAGCGAGGAGATGAAACGTGGAATTGAAGCAGTGCAGACGATCGGTGGCAGAAGCAACCTCATCCATAAGAACGGTGTGACGATCATTGATGACTGTTACAATGCGAATCCGGTTTCCATGAAAGCTTCTATTGATGTGTTATCCAAAGCACCGGGCAGAAAAATCGCAGTTCTCGGAGACATGGGAGAACTTGGAGCGGAGGAAAAACAGCTTCATCGCATGGTTGGAGCGCATTTTGCAGGAAAAGGAATTGACATACTTTACTGCGCAGGAACTCTTTCAAAAGAAATCGCTGAGGCAGTGCAGGAGTGCAGCAGTGAAACAAAAGTTCACTACTACGGGGAAAAAGCTGCACTGATTCAGAATCTTTTAAAAGAAGCAAAGAGCGGAGACACAATCCTTGTGAAAGCGTCCCATTTTATGGGATTCCCGGAGATTGTGAAGGAATTGACGAAGTAATTTTATGCGATCATGTCCTTATTTTTTTCGAGCATTTCGGCAATTACATTCTGGCAGTAGGCTCCGATTTTTTTCTTCTGTTCTTTGTCAAGTTCATTTGGATAAATCGGTGTTCCGTATTCCACGATCACATGTGTTTTTTTGACGCGTGGCATATGGGCTTCTAAAACATCTGCGGAATTGGTGATTGCCATTGGAATGATCGGGCAGCCACTCTTTTCCGCAATCTTAAAGCTTCCTTCTTTGAATGGGAGCATCAGATCATCCGTTTTATTTCTTGTGCCTTCCGGGAAGATACACATGGAGATTCCATTTTTTACATTATCAATTCCGGCAAGGATCGTCTTTAAGGCTTCCTTTACATTTTCACGATCGATAAACAGGCAGTGCAGACGGCGCATCCAGACGCGGAGCAGCGGCACTTTTTCCATATCTTTTTTTGCAATGTAGCCAGTCAGTCGCGGACAGCGCGCATATGTGATAATAATATCGAAGTAACTTCTGTGGTTTCCAATGTACAATACCGCCTGATCCTTTGGAACATTTTCCTCTCCGATGACGGTTACTTTTGTTCCACAGATGAATAAAATCACGCGGAACGCCCATTGTACCATGCGAAGCTGGCTGAGGTCAGCAGCCTGTCTGTTAAATTTTGCAATGATCCATTCGACGCCGAGTACCGGGATTCCGATGATCAGATATAAAATAGCGAAAAGTAGTGCGAGTATAAGTCTTATCATATTGAGTCCTTTCTCCTTTAGATAGTGATACGAAACTTATTTTATGCTGTGAAGGATGTGACAATTTGACAAAATTTTCGAAAACACGCTTTCGCTACGTGTCGCTCGCAACGGTACTAAGAACTCATCTCCTGCATTTCATTTCTGATAAATCAGAATGAAATACAGAAGCTGACTTCTAAGGACCGGCGGCTCCCCAGTGTTTTCTCAAGCTTTTGTTAAATTGTCACATCCCAATCCACATTCTTCTAAAGTTTCGTAATTAACTGCATTTTAAAAGTTAAATGTTTTCAATAACTTCCTTCATTATAAATGTTAAATATGAGAAAGACAACTTATAAAATTAAGAAGATCTGATAAATGCGAAACTCGCATAGAGTAGATTAAAATGTGGAAATGAAACAAAAGCTTGAGAAAACACTGGGGAGCCGCCGGTTCTTGCTTGGCAGGCATAGCATTAGCTATGGCTGGCATGCTAGCACCGCTGCGAGCGACACGTAGCGAAAGCGTGTTTTCGAAAATTTTGTTTTATTTTCACATTCTTCATAACAAAAAAGGAGTTTCGCCTTCACCACTTAAATTAGGAATAAATATGTTGCCACCCACATACAATAGTATAAGAGCAAAAATGCTGTGCAGCAATGCGCAGAAACTGGAGGCAGGTATGCAGACAAAAAGAAAAATACGCAGGTGTGGGGCGTGGGTGACAGGTTTTATAATTACAGTTCTTTTTTGTGCCGGCTGCAGTGTGGAACAGACAAACCGGACAAAAATCAGTGATCTCGATTATACGATCGTCGCGGAAAACGAGATTCCGGAGGAGCTATTAGCGGATATCGAGGAGAAAAAGGCTGCAGATTTCAAAATGACCTACAAGGATGATACGTTTTTATACATAGTAAGAGGTTACGGAGAGCAGGAAACAGGAGGATACAGTATCTGTATGCAGGAAGTGTATCTGACATCCAATGCGATCATTTTTGACACGGAACTGATCGGACCGCGCAAGGGGGAGACGATAAGCAAGAGTCCGAGCTATCCATATATTGTGGTGAAGGTGGAACTGCGGGACGAGAATGTGGTGTTTGAGTAGATTTGTATGAAAAAAAGTCCAAAAAATGCAAAAAATTGCAAATATTCATGAATTTCATGCAAAACAGCCAAATCCGTTTGACAAAAATTTATTACAGTGCTAAAGTAAAGCGTGAAATAAGGAGGTAGAGAAATGCAACAGGCAGACATCAGTAAAGTACGTGCATCCGTACACCAGCAGTGTGGCAGTAAAGTTATGATCCAGCTTGACCGTGGACGCAACAAGGTAGACATCCAGCAGGGAGTGATCCAGCATGCATATCCAAGTGTTTTTACAATCTTGGTCAATGATGAGCGTGATGATAATCAACCTCAGTTATTATCCTTTAGTTACAATGATATTATTACAAAAGATATTCGCATGAAACTCTGCTAGACGGCAGTTATCCGGAAGCATATTACAAAAGCGTGTATAAAATTCCCTCTATTCGAATACAATGAAAAAAAGGATTTCGAATCGGGGGTATTTTTTTTGCAATTAAATAAAATAAAATTACATAGCTGCATGACATTTGCCAGCGCACAGAGCCAGATCACATTAGATGATGATTATAACGTGCCGGATTACCGGCCGGATATTGTAAAAGTTTTGAAGGAAAAAGGAGAACTTCATTTTGACGAGGTGAAGGCGGCAGCAGGTGCCGCGTGGTTAAAAGGACGCCTTGTTTTTAAGGTGCTGTACCGCAGTGACCAGGAAAATGGAAAAATCAGCTGTTTAAAAGGAGAAATCCCGTTTCAGGAAAAACTCAACATGGACGGCGTACAGGAATATGACGTGATCCAGGCATCAGGGGAAATCGAAGATCTCACGATTGGTGTGATCCATTCCAGAAAAATCAGTGTGCGCGCGGTTATTTTGCTGAATGCAGAAGAACAGCGGGAAAAAGACGAGGAACTCTGCGTCGGCTTAGAAGAAGACTGTGGCTGTGAGCAGAGATACCGGAGCACAAAAGTATTGCAGCTTTTATGCAGAAAACATGATCAATGCCGTCAGAAAACCGAGATCACACTGCCTTCAAGCAAGCCAAATGTGCAGGAGATTTTATGGAAAAGCTTAGAGATCCGCAACATGGATACAAAAATGGGGCAGGACGGCGTCAAGCTTGGCGGAGAGATCCTTGTCTCTGTTTTATATCAGGAGGAAGAGGAAGCAGGCCGTGTGCAGTGGTATGAGACGGTGATCCCTTTAGACTGCGGAGTGGAATGTGATGCAGGGGCAGAGAGTGACAGTATTTACAAAGTGAAGGTGGAACCGGTTTCGAAGGAACTGGAAGTGAAGCCGGATTATGACGGCGAGGAGCGTGTTCTTGTTCTGGAACTGGTGCTGAATCTGGATATCCGTGTGTGGAAGGAGCAGGAGATTTCCATGCTGGAAGATCTGTATTCTCTGAAAAAAGAACTGATCCCGGTCTGCTCCGGCGTGACTTTGAATCATATTTCCGTGAAAAATGACAGCCAGTGCCGTCTGACGGAACAAATGGAATTAACGGAAAGTCAGGAAAAAATTTTGCAGATCTGCTCCTGCGAGGGAACCGTGCACTTAGAGCACACAGAACTGACAGAGCAGGGAGTGCGGGCAGAGGGAATCTTAGTCGCAGAACTGCTTTATATCACGACGGACGATCAGATGCCGATCGGCTCAGCGCGGGAGATTTATCCGTTTGAACAGTTGATCGAGATCCCACAGCAGAGTGTTGGAAAAAGGATAGAACTACAAATGACGGAACAAAACAACCGTCTGCAGACAGAATTGGAATGTCGAATCAACCAGTTGTCCGCGGTCATGTTAGATCAGGATCATGTGGAGATAAAAGCAGTGATTGCACTGGATCTGCTTGCATTTGAGCAGGAAGTGATAGATAATATAACTGATACAAAAGAGGAACCGTTAGACATGGAGCAGTTGCAGAAACGTCCGGGACTGGTTGGATACATTGCAAAAGACGGAGATTCCCTCTGGAACATTGCAAAAGAAAATCACACAACTGTCGGGGATATTTTGCGAGACAACCACAGAACGGATGAAAATCTGCGCAGGGGAGAGAAAATCCTCATTGTAAAAAAAGTAGAGTAAAAACAGGAGAAAGCGTATATTCTTACCGCCTGAAACATCGGGTGCAGGAATATAGTTTGAAACATGATTGAAGTAACACAGATTCGAAAAAGTTATGGCAAAAAGAAAGTATTGTCTGATATCACATTTCAGATAAAACCGGGAGAGTGCGTTGCCATTGCAGGAAAAAACGGCTGCGGGAAATCCACTTTGATGCAGATCATGGCAGGAACTTTAAAAGCGGACGCAGGAAAGTTATGCTATTTTGGAGAAAACATATCCTACGGAAGCAGTGCGTTCCAACGGCTCTGCGGTTATGTTCCGCAGGAAAATCCGCTGTTAGAAGAACTGACAGTGCAGGATAATTTAAAACTCTGGGGCGGTAGCGGTAATGCGTATATGGAGGAGCTGATCCGTCAGTTTCAGTTGGAGGATCTGTTAAAAACAGAAGTGCGCAAGCTTTCCGGCGGCATGAAACGGCGCCTTAGCATTGCAAGTGCGCTCGTGGAAAATCCGCCGTTTGTGTTAATGGATGAGCCGACAACTGCACTGGATCTTTCTTACAAAGAAAGCATTCATCAGTGGATGAAAACCTATCAGCAGAAAAAGGGGATCATTCTCATGACCACACATGATGAGAGTGAGATCCGCAACGCGAGCCGCTGCCTTTTTATGGAAGAGGGAAAAGTGCAGGAACTGGATGCGGATTCTGTTTTACAGAAATTTGCCAGCAGGTTCGGTGAGGCAGCCGGGCAGGAGAAGCACCTATAGAAACAGGAAGAACAGAAGAAAAATAAAGGAGGATTCGTTATGAACGAACAATTTGAAACACAAAATCCGGTGGAGAACACGGATGCAACGTTAAATGCAGTGGAAACATTTGCACCACAGCCACCAAAAAAGAAAAACAAAAAAATCGCGATCATTGCCGGAACAGTAGCAGCAGTCGTTGCCATAGGCGGCATTGGCGCTTTTGCGGTAGTAAAGACCGGAGCATTTTTAAGTCCGTCCAAAAAGGTGCTGCTTGCAGGAGTAAAAACAGTAAGTGACACTGGAAGCTTTGGCGAGGCAATCAAAGATTGTGCATCTTTATATTCCGAAGAGTATACGTTAAAAATGGATATGTCTACGGAAAATGGTGATTTTTCCATAGAAGGACGCAATGCAAAGGACGAGAAGCAGATTAAGGGAAATCTGAACATTTCCGGTGCGCCAGCAATTGATTTTCTGGCAGACATGAACGCCGAACTGGTGCAGATTGAAGTTCCGACGATCAGCGATCAGCTTTTTACTTATGATTACCGGAATGAAAAGACAGGTTATCTGCTTGAAATGGTAGATAAAAATATGCTGGATGCAATGGACGCAGCACTTCGCGATTCGTTTGATGCGCAGAAATCCGACGAAGTCCGTGCCGAGTTAAAGAAAATATTTGTGGAGGAATACAATTCCCTTGAATTTGCAAAAACAGAGCCAAAAGACTTTGTCATCAATGGGGAACAGCATGGCTGCAAAGGGTACGAAACCGTAGTGACAAAGGAAAACATGAATCATGTGATCGACGGCGTGGAGAACCTTTATGGTGAAAGTTATGCGGAATTGTTAGAGACATTGGATGTGACAGCAGCAGATTATGTTGCCGGGTTGAGAGAAAAAGTGGAAGAAATGCCGGACAGCACAACTGTAGTTTTCTATTTATACAAAGGTCAGTATGCGGCAATCGATGTGACACCGGGAGCGGAGAGCACTACGGAAATCCAGTTCCTTGGCGGAGACACCAGAATGCAGAATATGAAGCTTTTGACAGACGGGCAGGAAGTTTTTAATCTTGAGGGAGATCAGGAAGGCACTGTACAGACCATTACGTTTTCCGAGGAAAATGGAACAGCAGTTTTTACCTATGACAGCAGCAGTGGCGATATCACATATGATGTCACAGGTATGGATAGCACATACTCGTATCAATTTGCAGGAAATCTTGCAATTGACAAAAACAGTGCAGTACTTACGATCGACGATCTTGGAATGGATTCAGAAGACATGAGCGGAACTGTCACATGGGAAAAGGGCGCTCAGTTTGACGAGGTTTCCGGGGAGGTGTTTGATCTTGGAAATGCAACGGAAGAAGAATGGAGAAGTCTTCTGGGTGAGATTTTTGGAGCATTGTTAGGTGGATTTTAATCAATGAAATTTTTTTTCAGATATCTGGCGCTGGAGGGCAAAAAAAGCCTGATAGCGGCAAGAAAAAGCATTGTAAAGTTTATAGTTATGTTATTGCTGATCGCAGGCGGAGTGCTTGCGGTCAGTCTCGTTATGAGTGATGCGGGCGTTTTTCAGACAGCGGAGATCGGTGTTGTGATCCCGGAGGATGAGAAGCAGACCAAAATGGTGGCGCAGTTTATTTCCAACATGGACAGCGTGAAAAGTGTCTGCCATTTTCAATATCTGGATCAGAAATCTGCGCTGGATGCGCTAGATGCGGGCAGTCTGGATGCAGTGATCTCTCTGCCGGAGCAGTTTTATGAAGATGTGGATTCCGGAAAAAATACGCCTGCAACCATTTATTTTCCGAAAAATGCACCGTTAAATACAAGAGTGTTTGGCGAGCTTGTGACAGATGGTGTCTCGCTGCTTCGGACGGCGGAGGCAGGTGTTTATGCAGCTTATGACACTGCCGGAATTTACAGGGCAGAGCTTACAAATGACCAGATCGGTGATGTGATAGCAGACCTTTATATTTACGAAGCCTTTGACCGCACTTTGGTTTTTCAGAAAAGTGTATATTCTTCGCTTGGGAAGGCGGATCTTTATCAATACTATTTTTCAGCGGGCGTTTTGATCCTGTTACTTATGATCGGAGTGAATCAGAGTCATTTGTACCAGAGACAGAGCCGTGCGGTGGAAAATAAAATCCGCATTTATGGGATTGGAGAGGGAAAAAATGCACTGATCAAACTGTTTCTTATGACAATCCCATTATGGCTTGCTGGGACGATTATTTATGTGGCAGGGTGCGCGGTGTCGAAACAGTATCATTTGTCATTTTTGTGGTTTGACAGGGAAGTACTCGCTGGAACGCTGCTGCTTGCGGCAGTGATCGCAGCGTATTTTCATCTGGTCTATACTATTTCTGGGGAGAGCACAAGAGGAACGGTCGTACTGCTTGCCGTCAATATGCTTCAGGTCATTGCATCGGGTATTGTGATTCCGACTGCGTATCTGCCGAAACTGTTTGAAAAGATCGCACCTTTTTTCCCACTGACATTCTGGGATAATTATTATCTGAAACTGCTCTTTTTTGGAACAGATGCAAGGGATACAAAGCTGCTTTTTCTGCTGCTTTTCGGGTTTCTTGGAGTCAGTGTGATCTGGGCGAAAGTCAGCAGCTTGCGGAAAAAGGGTGATGAGAAACGAAGAAAATCAGGCGGCTTTCTGTCTCAATGGAAGAAGCCACAGATACTGACATGGTATCAGTTACAGTTGAAAGCATGGCTGAAACGTGGGACAAGCCTTTTACTGTTAGCTGCAATGCTCCTGGTTGTCTGGCTTGCCGGGCAGATTTCGATACCGCAGTCAGATAATGTGACGGTTGGGGTTGTGTCAACAGAAGGAGCGCATGGAAAAGAAGTGCTGGAGCATTTAAAAGAGCGGGACAGCATTTTTTCATTTGTGGAGTATGACAGCAGGGAGACGCTGTTAGCGGATCTTGTCGCAGGAAAATTAGAGTGTGGATTCTATTTTTCACAGAACTTTGAAAAGAAGTTTGAACACGAAAAGTTAAAAAACGGCGTTTACTATGTCTGCACGCCGCTTACGACCAAAGGTGAGGTGGCGCGGGAGACCTTTTACGCTGCACTGTTTGAGGTGTATGGCAGACAGCTGTTAAGTGCGAGGGCGGAGCAGCTATTCGGTGAAAATGCATCTGCGGCTGAAAGTACACTGTTGGAAAATAACGAAAAGTATCTGGCTGGAAGCGAAGTTTTTCAGGTGAATGTGGAGCAGACGAAAGCGGTGGAGACTGTCCGGAATACCGCACAGAAGGTATTTCCAATCCATGGTCTTGTGGCGGTGTTTTTATTTTTTATCATGTTTGTGGAATATGGACGCCGTTTTGATGCAGGAGAGGGAAAGCCATATCTGGCGCTGCCGGCACCAATGGGAGGCGGTTTTCAGATCATGGGGCTTCTTGCGGCTGGAACGATACCGGCAGTGCTTGGCACAGTCATGGTGTGCAGCAGCGGGGAAAGCAGGGGCTTCATTATAGAAGTGACAGCAATGTGTCTGCTTTTGGTGATCTGCGCGCTATGGATTGCATTTGCTGGAAAATGGATACGCAGTATGACGGGATTTACGTCCCAGATGTTTCTACTGTTGTTGATAAACCTCGTGTTCTGTCCGGTTTTTGTGGATATTTCAGCTTATATTCCTGCATTCGAAATTGTGCGCTGTCTTTTCCCGACGGGACTTTATCTGGAATTTTGTTGATTGTTCATAATCTGCTTATTAGTTATGTGTGTAAAATTATGGAAACTCTATTAATTTCTTCATAAGATGTGTTAAAATAAGTGCGTATCACATTAGCGTATGCGCTAACGAATGAAGGAGATTAACGCTTTATGAAGTTTTTACAGGCGATAAAGAAAATAAAAGTCAGAAAAGAAATCGTTGCGGCAGCAATGGCTTGCGTACTCGGCATTGGAAGCATTTATTCCGTCCATGCATCGGTTATTAATGACGCAAAAAATAAGAAAAATGAGGCACAGCAGGAGTTAGACAATATCAACAGCCAGATCGATGAGATTCAGGCAGCCCAGAGTGACTTGCAGGAGGAAATGGATGCGTATGATGATCAGTTAATGGCACTGCTCACAGACATGGATCTTCTGGAAAATGATATGAGTGCAAAGCAGGATGAGATCGATCAGGCGAATGCAGATCTGGAAGTGGCACAGGAGAAAGAACAGACGCAGTATAATGCGATGAAAACGAGAATCCAGTACATGTATGAAAACGGTGACAGCAACTATTGGGAAGCCATGATGGGCGCTACAAGTATTACGGATCTGTTAAACCGTGTGGAATATGTATCCGAAGTTTATGATTATGACCGAAAGCAGCTTACCGCATATCAGGAGACTGTACAGCAGGTAGCAGATCTGAAAGATCAGCTGAATGCCCAGCTTGCAGAAATGGAAGAATTAAAAATCAGCTACGAAGATCAGGCAGCTTCCCTGCAGGCTCTGATCACAGAAAAAAGTGCAGCAATGGATAATTTTGACGCCCAGCTTGCAAGTGCAAAAAGTCTTGCAAGTCAGTATGCAAATACCATCAAACAGCAGAACCAGATCATTGCAAATGAGCAGGCACGTCAGGCAGCGGAAGAGGCGGCAGCGAAGCGTGCAGCACAACAACAGCAAAATGCAGGAAATCAGTCAAACACAACGGGCGGTGACACAAATGCGTCAACTTCAGGTTCAGGAACCGGTTTAACATCTTCAGGTTTAAATCCTGCACATACCACAAGTGTCAGCGGAAGTGATGTGGTTGCTTTTGCAAGCCAGTATGTCGGATATCCGTATGTATATGGCGGTAACAGTCTGACCGAGGGATCTGATTGTTCTTACTTTGTCATGGCATGCTTCGGGCAGTTCGGAATCTCACTTCCGAGAAATTCCTATTCCATGCAGAGCTGCGGACAGGCAGTCAGTTACGACTGTGCACAGCCGGGTGACATCATCTGCTATCCGGGACACGTTGCAATCTACATGGGAAACGGACGCATCGTTCATGCCTCCAGCCCGACAAACGGAATCTGCTACGGAAGTGCGACGTATCGTACTATTCTGACAATCCGGAGAGTACTATAGTGTTGGCAAGTGGCTCGACAAAAGAATTGTATCTTATTAGAAAAAGTGATATAATATCACACGGAGTTTGTTCGTACTAACATCAACGACTTAATTGCAAATTTCGTAATTCGAAAGTGAGTTTCGCTATATCAAAAAATGAAAGAAGGAAATTATTATGCAGTTTGAACAGTTACAGAAAGATATGATAGCAGCCATGAAGGCAAGAGATAAAGTTCGCAAAGATGCAATTTCCGCATTAGTATCCGCAGCAAAAAAAGTAGCCATTGATGAGGGATGCAGAGACAACATCAGCGAGGAGATCGTAGACCGCGTGATCTTAAAGGAGATAAAATCCGTCAAAGAGCAGATCGATACCTGCCCGGCAGAGAGAACCGATTTAAAAGAAGAATATCAGGCAAGATATGATATCTATCAGGAATATGCACCGAAAATGATGTCCGCAGAGGAAGTAGAGACATTTATCACCGAAAAATTTGCAGATATCGTTTCAGGTAAGAATAAAGGAATGATCATGAAAAATGTTATGCCGGAATTAAAAGGCAAAGCAGAGGGAAGCGTGATCAATCAGGTGGTTGCAAAACTTTGTCAGTGAGCACCAGACAGAAGGGCGTGGCGGTAAATATGGAGAAGCGGATTCGTTTTACAATCATTCTTGTGCTGATCCTGATCGTGGTCATTGCGTTTTCTTTTCAGTCGAAAGAGAAGAAAGAATATCTGGTTTTCAATGAGAAACTGGATGAAACAGCAGTTACGGTGGATGATGCCGACCTGACCTTACGCGATATTGCATTTTATGTGGCGTATGAGGAGAAAACGGTTCAGGAGCAGGCCATTCTTTACAACCCGGACAATCCGAGACAGTATTGGAATGTATACACGGACGGTCAGTTTGTGAAACTTGCTGCAAAGCAGGCGGCACTGGATATGGCGGTTCATGATGAAATTTTTTACCGGATGGCTGTGGCAGAAGGCGTAGAACTGGATGCGGCAGAGAGAACGTATCTTGAAAATGATGAGAATGATTTCTGGTCTGACTTAGAGGATTGGCAGAAAGATCAGTTGGGAATTTCCGAGGATGAACTTGATTTTTCCATGGAAAAAATAGCGTTAGCGGATAAGTACCAGAGCATTTATGCCCAGATGAACCAAAAAGAATATGAGGCGTATAATTTTAATGGGGAGGCCTACGAGGCACTTTTACAGGAGCACACATGCAGTGTGAAGGAAAAAGTGTGGGACAGAGTGGAATTTGGCTCTGTAACGCTTGACAATTAGAAAAGTAGAAAAGAGAAAAATTATGTCAGTAAAAATTGGAAGAAATGATCCATGCTGGTGTGGAAGCGGTAGAAAATATAAAACATGCCATGAGGCATTTGATGCAAAAATCGCAAAATATGCGGCACAGGGACACATCGTACCGCAGCATAACATCATTAAAAATGCGGAGCAGATCGCAGGCATCAAAGAGAGCTGCAAGATCAATATTGCAGTTCTGGATTACATTGAGAAAAACATCCACGAAGGTATGAATACCGCAGAGATCGACAAAATCGTGTATGATATGACAACGAGCATGGGAGGAATCCCGGCACCATTGAATTATGAGGGTTATCCGTTTTCTGTTTGTACATCTGTGAACGATCAGGTGTGTCATGGTTTCCCTTCAAAAGATGTGATCTTAAAAGCAGGAGATATCATCAACGTGGATTGTTCCACGATTTTAAACGGATATTTTTCGGATTCTTCCAGAATGTTCTGCATCGGAGAGGTAAGCCCTGAGAAGAAAAAACTTGTTCAGGTTACAAAGGAATGTGTAGAACTTGGATTAAAAGAAGTAAAACCATGGGGATTCTTAGGAGACATGGGTCAGGCAGTGCATGACCATGCATTTTCCAATGGCTATACAGTCGTGCGCGAGATCGGCGGACACGGTGTAGGTCTGGAATTCCACGAGGAGCCGTGGGTAGGCTACAATTCAAGACGTGGTCAGGAGATGTTAATGGTTCCAGGCATGATCTTTACGATTGAGCCAATGGTCAATATGGGACAGCCGGATATCTATGTAGATTCTGATAATGACTGGGAAGTGTATACAGATGACGGACTTCCTTCCGCACAGTGGGAGATCATGGTGCTTGTGACGGAAGACGGTCATGAAGTTTTATGCTGGTAGAAGACCACAACACGTGGTTTACGTGGTATGTTTGAAAAGGTTTACCGTGAGAGCTTCGCCCTGATACTTGATAAAGTGGCGGTAGATCACAATACCGGAAATAATAACGCAGCCAAGTTTAACCGACGGGAGTTTGACTGTGAACAGTACACACAGTGCAAAAAGACCGAAGGTGACCACAGACCGGAAGGAGTGTGGGCTTACGACCACAGCCAGGGAAAAGAAAATAAAGAAAAATGCAAGGTAAACAGCCGGACGCATTTCCGGAAAAAGACCAAGCAGGACTCCAAAAGAGGCGGTGATTGCTTTACCGCCTTTTTCTTTGCGCAAAAATGGGAACGCGTGCCCGAACACCGGCGCAACGAGAACCGGAACAAAAAGCAGCGAATGGATGTCAAGAAAATGCTGCCCTAAAAATACCGGGACAAATCCTTTTGCCAGTTCCAAAATCAGGGAGAGCAGTCCGCAGAAAAACCCACCATACATAAAGGCATTGGCAACGCCCGGATTATGGTCTTTTGGAAGTTCCCGGATATCAACATGTTTGAGGATTTTTGGCACCCAGTAGGCAAAGAGTGTGCTTCCAAGGACAAAACCAAGGAGTGTAAAAAAGAGATATAACATAAAATAAAACCTTTCGTAGTAATAGTGACGTGGCGCAGAAAAGCATAACCGCAGCCACAAAATAATCAGGCAGTGAGATCTTCTAATAATTTTACAATCTGCATAGCGGCGTCAGGCTTACGTTCCCTGCGCTGTGCGGATAACATCTGATCGCGCAGTGCATCATTGTGAATCAGTGCCTTGCCAAGCTGCACCTGTTTGGAGAGATGCTTTGACGAGACAGAGAGATGTCTTGCACCAAAAAACCGCAGGTTTGCAGTCTCACATCCCGGAATTGGAGCGGTGTGGACGATCGGAATATTTTTTACAAGAGATTCCGTTGAGGTAAGCCCGCCAGGCTTGGTATAAATAACATCGCAGGCGTCCATAAAAAGGGATACATGGTTGGTGTAGCCTATAATGTGAACCCGTTTGTTAAAATGAAATTCTTTTCGTAAAATGCGCTCAATCTTAGTATTATTTCCGCAGATGATCACAATATGTTCGCCATTCCGGCAGCGGAGTGCAAGCTCAGCGGCAAAAACAGCCAGTTTTCCAAATCCCATACTGCCACTCATAACAAGAAACATCGGAACATCCAGAGGCAGATGCAGTTTTTCCCTTGCTGCGTCTTTAGATGCATTGCTGCAGAAATCCTGTCGCACCGGAATTCCGTATGGAAGCAGCTTTTCCTTCGGAACACCACGTTTTACATATTCGGGAATGAGATCCTTATGAGGGATCACGTAATAGTCAAGGTTTGTTTCTTCCCAGAATGGAATACAAGTGTAGTCTGTTCCGACTGCAACAGCAGGAATGTGCAGCAATTTCTTCTTTTTCATATAAGTCATTGTTTCCGCAGGGTAAAGGTGCGGGGTGACAACAATGTCGAAATGATTTTCTTCAATGTAAGATGCTAACTTTTTCCCTAACAGTGCGTTGGCAAAATAGACAGGAGATTTCCTTCTGGAACTGGAGATCAGCATGCCTAATTTATAAATGAATCCGAAGAAGAATGGTATATGTTTTACAATGCCAACATAAGCTCCGGCAACAGCGTGTGAAGTGCGTTTCCCGGATAAAAGAAACATATCTAACATTTCCACGGTATGCCCTTTTTGCTCGGCAGCTTCCTTCACTGCCTTTCCGGCACTGTTATGTCCTTCTCCTGTGTCACAGGATAATATCAAAATTTTCATAAATCTATAGAATCCCTTTCAAATATCGGCTATAATCAGTGTAGCATATCGTATCTGAAATTACGAGAGAAATTCTAGGAATGGATAATTACTGTGAACAGTAATTAATTCGGGAGAGGAAAAGATGAAGTTATCAGGGAAAAAAGGAACAGGACAGCCGAAAAAGAAATCTGAAGGAAAACCGAAGAATACGCAGATCCGGGAAAAAGTGCCGGGAGACTGGCTTTATATGACACCGCAGGAGATCGGTGTGCGGCAGATTTATGAAGCGTTTGGCGAGCAGGACGGTTACGAATTGGAAATATGGGAAGATGCAGGCGTTTTAGAGATTGGAATGGCAGACGGAGCATCGGTGGATATTGAGACAGCACAGATCCATCCAAAAGACGAGATCACGGCTTCTTTTGCCGCAGAGCATCAGGCAAAATCCGTTTTCCTTGTTACCTTTAAGCCGGAAACTTATGAGGAAGCAACAAACGTCATGCGCAGGATCATTGGAAAAACAGGCGGCTTCTTTTGCGGAGACACGGAAGACTTTACACCGCTGTTTGAGGGATAAGTGAAACATGTTTTCGGAAAAAAGAGGGATTTACGGACAAAGCTAAGAGCAATGAGGGGATGGAAAACAGCATGAATTTCGATTACATAAAAGACGCTGAACCGGCTACAGAGGACTTGAAGCAGTTATACGATGCCCTGTATAGAAATCTGGAGAAAGCAGAGGAATTATATTGGACGAGACCGCAGAGATGCGGCATGATGCTGCGCAAGGCGACAGAAAAAATATGCCGTATTTATAATGGATATTATGGGATTCATTTTCCGGAAAGTGCCACATTGGAAGATTACCTCTGCTATACAAGGGAGGATGACCACAATGCTATGGTGAGCCGTTTCCTCAGTGTGGTGCGCAAGGAGCAGCGCGACCGTCTGGAATGGCTTCGGGTGTGGGGCGATGAGTGCGTATTCATGGAGGAAAATCCGGATGAGATCCGTCATAATGCGGATAAACTTTACCTGATCGTCAAGAAAATGATGGTTTACATGTTAGAAGCGACAAAAGAAATGTGCACACGCATTGATCATATGGAGAATTTGCAGGGAAAAAGTTTTATCGATACCATTTTACCGGGGTATCAGTCAGAGGAAGAGATAGAAGCATTGGAGGAACAGCGGAAGAAGGAGCAGAAGAAGAGTTTCTGGGCTTCCCTGTTTGGACGAGAAAAAAAGACAGGAGAGAAACATGTCACAGATTAAATTGATCGCCAGCGATCTCGATGGAACGTTATTACTGAATTTTGCAAAACACTGCAATCCGGAATTATTTCCGATTGTAGAAAAATTAACAAAAAAAGGAATCTATTTTGTGCCGGCAAGCGGAAGGCAGTATGTGAATCTGCAAAAGTTATTCGCCCCGGTAAAAGACGATATTATGTACCTGTGCGAAAATGGTGCACTCGTGATGCACAGCAATCAGGTGTTAGTCAAGAGGCAGTTTGAGGATTCCCTTGCGTTAGATATCTGCCATACGGTGATGGATCATCCGGATTGCGAGATCGTGATCTCAGGCGAGCGGACTTCTTATCTCATTCCAAAGTCGAAAGATTTTGTCACACATGTGCGGGATGTCGTTGGAAACCATGTGACGGTGATCGACGCGCCGGAACGCATTGAGGAGCCGATCATCAAAGTGTCATATTTTACAGAGCCGGACAAGCAGGAAAAGGCAACAGCAGCATTTCGTGAAAAATATCCAGCCGACCAGTGCATTATCGTCACATCCGGAAACCGCTGGGTGGATTTTGCACCGCTAGGGACAAGCAAAGGCGCTGCGTTAAAGAAAATCGGCGAGAGGCTTGGAATCGCACCGGATGAGATGGCAGCATTTGGTGATAACGAAAACGACAGAACAATGTTGGAGTTTGTCGGACATCCATATCTGATGGAAGTATGCAACCCGACCATGGAAAATATTGTGGCGGAACGCTGTAAAAAAGTAGAAGATACGCTGAAACAGTTTTTGTAGGGCTGCCATCACAGAGGAAGTTTAAATGAAAAAATTATTATCAGGATCTTATTACTTTGCGATACTTATAGGGCTTATATTTATCATTTGCGGTTTTCTGTTTGCAGGAAATGAAACGAGTTTTCGCAAAGGGGAGGTTGCCGGGAAGCAGACGATCACACCCCAGAGTGTAGAGCAGATCGACAAAATGACAAAAGAATACATTTTTTCGGGTGATGATTTCAGACAGGAAAACGTTACGCTTGTGTTCTATTCGATACATTTGCGCGTTGCGGTGTATGAAGATGGAGAGAAGATTTATGAAGTGAAACCGGTTTCCTCTGTTTTCGGAAAAACACCGGGATCTCTGTGGAATTTTATAGAAATCAGACCGGATTGTGACCAGGTGGTCGTGCGGACGGAAGCTGTGTACCAGAGAGTCAGCAGCGAGACGCTTTCTTTTTACATTGGAGAGTCCGTGAACGAGGTGCTCAGTCTGATAAGAGGTTCTGCGTTGGCAGCAGTAGTCTGCGTGTTAGAACTGGCAATCGGAATCTTTCTGATCTTATATTATGTGATTGTAAACAGAGAAATCAATATCGACAATTATGTACTTTATTTCGGGCTGTTTGCCTTGTTTATGGGAGCGTGGTCCTTAAATGAGACGGTAATGATGGCACTTCTTATTCCGAATGTGGTCGCAAGCTCGAATCTGGGCTATATACTGATCATGCTCATGCCGGCTCCGTTTGCATTGTTTGTACATGGATTTTTAATGCCGGAAGATAAGTGGATTGCAGGAACAATTTCACTGCTCAGTGTTGTAAATATGGTGGCGTGCATATTGCTTCACATGACAGGAATACTGGAATTTCGGGAATCCGCAACGTTTACCCATATTCTTATGGCGTTAGGCATTCCGTATCTTGGCTGTGCGCTGTACCATTATGTGAAAAAACATGGCATGAATAAAATCGCAAAAACGAATATTGTCGGGATCGTTATCCTTTTTGTGGCTTTTTTGGCAGATATTACTTCTTTTTATATTATTTCAAGTGTTGTGGATGTTCTGGGAAAAACCGGATTTCTTGTTTATATCTGTCTGCTGGCATGGCTTGCAGCATCAGATTCCATGGAAAAACTTCATGAAGGACAGAAGGCGGCAATTTACAAAGAACTGGCATTGAAAGACATCCTGACCGGATTATACAGCAGGAATGCTTATGATGAGTGGGAAAAGGATCATCTTCACCCGCAGCGGACAGCGATTGCGATGTTTGACCTGAATAACCTGAAAAAATGTAATGATAAATTTGGACATGAAGCCGGTGATGCTTATCTGAAAACTGCATCAGAGATGATCACGAATGCGTTTGCAAAAGAAAACACCATTTACCGTATCGGTGGTGACGAGTTCTGTGTGATCATGCCTAACGCACAGGAGAGCAGTATCAAAGGCGCGATGGAGAGACTTTTAGAACTTCAGGAGCAGTATAATGGATCAAAGAACGGCGTAGAGGTGGAGATTGCCTGTGGCTATGCTTTCTATGATGACAATATGGATTGCAGCTTTGTGGATACCAGAAAGAGAGCGGATACATATATGTATGAAAATAAGCGGAGACTGAAGGAACGCGGGGAGAGGTAGACAGCGGACAGATATTATGATGAAGATGCAGGCAAAAAAAGTGGATAAATAAATGATAGTCTAAACAAAAATTTCACAGCATACAATGTAAAAACAAGTATTGCAGGGGAATTTTTTTGAAAGGTTATATTGAGGAAAGAGCAATTGAGATAGCAAGATATATTATCGACAACAACACGACGGTAAGACAGGCAGCGAAGCATTTTGGAATTTCAAAATCAACTGTACATAAAGACGTGACCGAGCGGCTTGAAAAAATCAATGCCTCAATGGCAGCAGAGACCAGAAAAGTTTTAGACGTCAATAAATCCGAGCGTCATATCCGCGGAGGGCTGGCGACGAAAGAAAAGTATTTACATATGCATGGGTAATTGAGATGTTGTGGCAGAAAAATGTCTCGTAGGAACATAAGTTGTGTTATAATATGTCCATACAAAAAACGTATGGAGTGACAACGAATGAAAAACAAAAAATGGAAACAATTTGAAAAACTAACAGACCAATGTTATATGAATATGATTGGAGCCGATAAGGATGGAACCTGCTGGGAAAAGGCATTTGAGATTTTAATGGAGATCGTCCGGGAAGAAAGACAAAAAGAACTGAGCTGGTGTCAGGAAGTATATATGCTAGACGAAAACACCGATTATCAATATGATATTTCAGGATGGATTGAGGATTGTCTGGATGAAATTGATATGCGGGAACAGTATGATGTATTGCTTATGATGTGTGATACTTTGTTAAAAATGTTTTCATGGCCAGACTACACAGGTTCTGATCTGAAATTCAGAAAAAGTTGTGTGTTAGAGGCTCTCGGAAGAAAAAACGAAGCAGTTTCATTCTGCTGTAAATGGTTTGAAAAAGAACCGGAAAATATCATGGCAGCGACCGCTTATGTCTATGCATTGATCGGGGCAAAAGAATATGAAACAGCAGAAAAACTGATTCATCAGTTCATCATAGACGAATCAGAATGCCTTGAGGAAAATGAAATTATGTTCCGTGCCGCAGCAAAGTATTATGGGGCAATCGGGGACAAAACCAAAAAGAAACAGTTAGATAAAGTGTTAAAAGAATACGAAGCCTATGTGGACAGAATGATTGAAGAAGAATGGTTAGGCAGCGACGAAGATGATTGGTTTGAGGAGGAAGAGCTTCCGTTTGATTAAGATGTGTGGATGATATATGCATTTGCCGGATGGATAAAATAGTTAGGCTGATAGAAAATAGTCCTTGCATTTCTTTTATGCATGTGTATAATAAAATTGTTGTTGAAGACAACACATCATCACATGAATGGTGTGGATAACTGAAAAGGATATATCATATGGCGGCAATCAGTGATGCAGCCGGCAGGATGATATTGGAAAACGGGGTGCTCGCACAGGCGGGCTGAGAGTAAGCGGAAGCTTTAACCCAGAACCTGATTTGGATAATGCCAACGTAGGGAGATAATGGAGCGCAAGAGCGTATTTTGTGTGCAGGAATCTTTGGTTGGGTTCCTGCATTTTTTGAGGAAATAGTGTGAAAAATAAATTTTTCACACTCGAGATTTGTGTCTGCGCTCACTTGGCACAAACTCGTTATGCGCGAAAGGCGTGCGCAGAAATGAGGATTAAAATGAACATCACAAGAGAACAGTTAAAATTATACGCTGTCACAGACCGCAGCTGGCTTGGCAGCGAGACACTATATGAGCAGGTAGAGAAAGCGTTAAAAGGCGGCGTGACCTTAGTGCAGCTTCGGGAGAAAACTCTTGATGAGGCAGCCTTTGAGAAAGAAGGACAGGAGTTATTAGAACTTTGTCATCATTATCATGTACCGCTCATCATCAATGACAACGTGGAACTTGCAAAAAAAATCCATGCAGACGGAGTCCATATCGGACAGTCTGATATGGAGATAAAAAATGCAAGAGAGCTTTTGGGAGCAGATAAGATTATCGGTGTGACAGCAAAGACGATAGAGCAGGCGAAGGCAGCAGAAGCTGCCGGAGCAGATTATCTTGGAAGCGGAGCAGTTTTTGGAACAAGCACGAAAACAGATGCAAAACCAATGGAATTAGATTTATTTCAGGAAATCTGCGAGAGTGTAACAATTCCTGTTGTTGCGATCGGAGGAATCAATGCAGACAATGTCCTTCGGCTAAAAGGCAGAAAGATGGTGGGAGCAGCAGTTGTCAGCGGCATTTTCGCATGTGAAGATATTGAAAAAGGAACAAGAGAACTACTTGAAAAAGTAGAAAGTATGATTTAATTTGGTAGGAACTGCAGAGCAGTTTTTATATACAGCGGCAGATTGGGGGCACCACCTTAGGTCGCTATACAAAATTAATGCAAAAGAAAGATTTTTCTTCGGAAAAACAAGGAGGATTGTATGTACACAGCATTAACAATCGCTGGAAGTGATTCCAGTGGAGGCGCCGGCATCCAGGCAGATATTAAGACTATGACCGCAAACCGCGTTTACGCGATGAGTGCGATCACGGCTTTGACTGCCCAGAATACGACCGGCGTAACAGATATTATGGAGGTGACTCCAAAGTTTTTGGCAGAGCAGCTGGATAGTATTTTTACGGATATCAATCCGGATGCAATTAAGACCGGGATGGTTTCGTCAAGTGAACTGATCGAGACGATTGCGGACAAACTGACAGAATACCACGCAAAAAATATTGTAGTGGATCCTGTTATGGTGGCTACTAGCGGAGCAAGACTTATCAGCGAGGAAGCCATTGGAACATTGAAAAGTAAATTATTGCCTCTGGCAACTGTTATCACTCCAAATATCCCGGAAGCAGAAGTGCTTTCAGAGATGGAGATCAAAACAGAAGCAGATATGGAAAAAGCAGCAGAGACCATCTGTAACACCTTAGGTTGTGCAGTTTTATTAAAGGGTGGACATCAGTTAAATGATGCCAATGATCTTCTTTTCCAGAAAGGGAAAGAGCCGGTATGGTTCCACGGAAAAAGAATTGACAATCCAAATACCCATGGAACAGGTTGTACCTTATCTTCCGCAATTGCATCAAATCTTGCAAAAGGAAGAGACCTGGAAACCTCTGTCAAGTATGCGAAAAGCTATATTTCCGGCGCACTTGCCGATATGCTTGACCTTGGAAAAGGAAGCGGCCCTATGAATCATGCATTTGCAATCGAAGGAGAATATGAAAGATGAGTGAAAAAAGAACTTCCGTTTTTTCAAACGGTTTAATCTGGTTTGGGGCAGGAGTGTCTTTAGCTGAGATCCTGACCGGTACCTATTTCGCACCACTTGGTTTTGGAAGAGCAATGGCAGCAATTCTGCTCGGACACCTGATCGGCGGACTCATGATGTTTGCCGCAGGAATGATCGGGGCAAAAGAGCGGAAAAGTGCCATGGAAACTGTAAAAATGAGTTTCGGTGAGAAGGGAAGCCTTCTCTTTGCAGTATTAAACGTGCTACAGCTTGTCGGCTGGACAGCTATTATGATCTATGATGGTGCACTCGCAGCAGACGGCCTGTTACATAGCGGCATATGGATCTGGGCAATTGTGATCGGAATTTTGATCATAGTGTGGATCTTTATCGGACTGACCAATCTTGGAAAGTTAAATACCGTTGCAATGACCGCACTCTTTGTATTGTCACTGGTACTTTTTAAGGTGATCTTCTTTAATACAGATTTTGTAATGCCGATCGCAGTAAGTGATGATATGATGACTTTTGGAGCTGCGGTAGAGCTTGCAGTCGCAATGCCTCTTTCCTGGTTACCGCTTATCAGCGATTATACGAGAGAAGCAGAAAAACCATTCGCAGCAACCTTTACAAGTGTATTCGTATACAGCGTAGTCAGCATTTTTATGTACATGATCGGTATGGGAGCCGCTATTTTTACCGGCGAATACGATATCGCGCAGATTATGTTAAAGACAGGTCTTGGCGTTGTGGGATTACTGATCATTGTATTCTCAACCGTTACAACAACGTTCTTAGATGCTTATTCCGCAGGAGTTTCCTGTGTTTCCATTTCTTCTAAAATTCAGGAGAAATGGGCAGCGATCATTGTTACTGTGATCGGAACGATTGCAGCAATCGTTTATCCAATGGATAACATTACAAACTTCTTATATCTGATTGGATCTGTTTTTGCTCCGATGATCGCAGTGCAGATTGCAGATTACTTCATTTTGAAGAAAGCGGATTCTGAAAAAAATGCTTTCCAGTGGCGTAATCTGATCGTATGGCTTGCCGGATTTATTATTTACCGCATATTAATGCACGTAGATACTCCGCTTGGAAATACTCTGCCGGATATGGTGATCACAGTCGTTCTCTGCCTGATTGTGGAAAAGGTTGCAGAAGCAATGCGAAAATGAGGACGAAAGAATGAAAAAATCTAACTTAAAGAAATTAACAGTCACAGCAATTTTAGCAGCAGTAGCCGTAGTGGGAAGCTTATTTTCCTTCCCGGTATTCGGTTCAAAATGTGCACCGGTACAGCATATGGTAAATATTTTATGTGCAGTTACCGTAGGTCCTTGGTGGGCACTGGCACAGGCATTTATCGCATCTTTGATCCGTAACTTATTAGGACTTGGAAGCCCGCTTGCATTCCCGGGAAGTATGTGCGGTGCATTACTTGGCGGTCTGCTGTATAAATATGGAAAGAAACTTCCATTTGCTTACATTGGAGAAGTAGTGGGAACCGGTATTCTCGGCGGAATGCTTTCTTATCCGGTTGCATATCTTGTTATGGGAAACACAGCAGCAACATTGTTTATGTTCGTAGTGCCATTCCTCATCAGTACCTGTGGAGGAACAATCATTGCAATCATTATCACACTGCCATTAAAAAAATCAGGTATGCTCGGAAAAATGAAGGACAGTCTGGAAGAGTAGATGAAAGTTTTTCTGCGCACTCTTTAATTTCTTATAAAGGAAGAAAAAAATGCAAAGAAAGCCTGTCGGGATTTATGTCCCGGCAGGCTTTCTTTGCATGTAACATTATGAAAGGGAGTTCCCTTTTTTACAACGGAGAATTCCAAGAAGCAGCAATATCGGAAAGATAATTCCTGCCAGAATACCCATTTTCAGGTTGTCTCCCAAAGAATCTGAAATCATTCCAACCAAGGTGGGACCTCCTGCACAACCCATATCTCCACCTAGTGCCAGTAATGCAAACATAGCTGTCCCACCTTTTGGCAAAGCTGCGGATGCCTTACTGAATGTCCCTGGCCACATGATTCCTACTGAGAGCCCACAAACCGCACAGGCAATCAGATTTAATAACGGAGCCCGGAATAATGAAATCCCCAGATAGGATAAAATACATAGTAAACAACTATAAATCATAAAGTGATCTAAATTGATACGATCGCCATACTTGCCATAAAATAATCTTGAGGTTCCCATTAGAATCGCAAAAGCCATCGGTCCGGCTAAATCTCCTGCGGCTTTGGAAATTCCAAGTCCTTTTTCAGCAAAAGCCGAAGCCCATTGGCTTACTGCCTGTTCACTTGCCCCGGCACATATCATCATGATCAGTAAAATCCAAAAGATTTTCAGCCGGAACAATTCTTTTAATCCAAGACCGGTTTCGCCATCCTCAAGCAGAGGTGCGATTGGTACCTTTGCAAAAACAAAAGCGTTTCCAATAGGAATGACTGCCCAGATAATAGCTAATATTTTCCAGTTATCTATACCCGCTGCATAGAAAAACAAAGTTGATAAAAGTACAACTCCGGCATGTCCCCAGCAATAAAAAGAATGGAGCAGGCTCATCGCTTTCTCTTTATTATCAGACGGGCAGGCCTCAACGACAGGACTGACCAGAACTTCCAGAAGTCCGCCACCTATGGCATAAATCATTACTGCGATCAAAATTCCGATAAAGGGAACCGGTAAAATCTCAGGCAAAACTGTAAGAAGAAGTAATCCTGCCGCTGCAAGGGCATGAGCTGCGATCATGGATACCCGATAGCCTATTTTATCGATGAATCTGACAGAAAGAAGATCCACCAGTAGTTGTATTCCAAAATTAAAAGTTACCAGTAAAGTGATCTGGGAAATCGGAACATGGTAGCTTTTCTGAAAAAATAAGAAAAGTAATGGTGTAAAATTGTTCACGACAGCCTGTACAATATAACCTGCAAAACAGGCAGTGATCGTCTTATTATATTGGTTTTTCATTTGTTTTCATTCTCCTTTAACAAATGTGATTATATCGCAAAGATTGTGTGCAGTCATTGTACAAAATTGCATATTTATAGTACAATATGGTAAAAACTAGTATTTGCAAGGAAATACATTATGGACTATTTTAAGATAACTACAGATGAAACACTGCGGGAAACGGTTCAGCATGGCAGTGAACGTTATCCTTTTGCATATTATCCTGAGGATATCTGGCAATTTGATTTTCACCGTATCGACTGGCACTGGCATCATGAGCTGGAATTCCTTTATGTTGCAGAAGGCACTGCAATCTGCTTTATCGGTACAAGCAAAGTAGAACTGCATAAAGGCTGCGGCATATTTATTAATAGTGGTGTGTTACATTGTTTTGAAGCACGATCCAGCACATTTACGCCTAATATTGTTTTTTCACCAACTCTGCTGGCATCCGAAAACAGCCTCATTTATGAAAAATATATTCTGCCGGTGATAAATTCAGCAGTAGAATATCAGATTTTTGATCCAAACAGTACATCGGAAAGAAGTGCTTTACAGCTTATGTTACAGATTTTTGAACTTCAGGAAAATGGGCAGGATAATGAATTATGTACCATACAACTTCTGTTGCAGTTCTGGAATATGTTGTTTAAATATGGAGGCTTTAATTCTGATTCGGACAATCTCCAGCGGCTAAATCATAATCAGGCAAGACTGCAAATTATGATGCAGTATATACAGGAACACTATGCGGAAGAAATTACACTGGAAATGATTGCGGCATCGGCATCTATCAGCAAAAGTGGAGCGTTACATATTTTTCAATCCGGCATACATTGTTCGCCGGTAGCGTATCTGATTCAATACAGGCTGGCACAGGCTGCCAGACAACTTTATACTACTCAAAAATCGGTTGCCTCCATTGCAAATGAAACCGGATTTACAAGTGCCGGCTACTTTTGCTGGAAGTTCAGACAGTATTATAATAGAAGTCCGAAGGAATACAGAAAGAAAAAAACGGAAGAAAGTTCTTAAAGTTTGTTTTATAACTACACATTATAAAAAGCGTGTGTTATGATAAGGTCTGATGTGGAATCAGAAATAGATAATAAAAAAATGACAGAGAAAATCAGAACACTACATAAGAGAGACGAGGAATCATGAGTATTTCAGAAAAATATATAGCAGAGCTTTATAACAAAATACAGGAAGAGCGACCGATCATCCATTGTATAACCAACGCTGTGACGGTGAATGACTGCGCCAATATTTTACTGGCAGCAGGCGCGTCGCCAACGATGGCACATCATCCGCTTGAAGTGGAAGAAATCACCGCGGGTACGAAAGCACTTGTCTGCAATTTTGGTGCAATTGCTGATTATGAGGCGATGGAAAAGGCTGGAAGAGTGGCAGATGAATTAGGACATGCCATTGTCATTGATCCTGTCGGGGTATCCGGTTCGAGTTATCGGAGAGAAAAGTGCCAGACATTGATCGAAAACATCCATCCAACCTGTATCCGTGGAAATTATTCGGAAATCCGGGCACTGATGGAGCATTGCAGTACGGTGACAGGTGTGGATTCCGGCGATAAAAACCTGAACACAGAGGCGATGCGGCAGTATGCAGACAAATATCATCTGATCATGATCGCTTCCGGGGAAAAAGATATTATCACGGATGGAACGGTCGTTTATATCTGTGATAATGGGGATGCGAAAATGGCAAAGATAACAGGCAGCGGATGTATGTCTTCGGTTATGCTCGGGGCGTTTTTGGGAACAGAGCCTTCCGTGCAGAGTGCAGCAGCCTGTTGTGCGTTTGTTGGAATTGCAGGAGAACTTGCATCGGAAAAAACAAATGCATGCGGAGGTGGAACCATGACGTTCCGTAACCTTTTCATTGATGAAATATCTTTGATGACACAGGAAAAAATGAGCAGATGTAAGGTGCACATATGATTACATTAAATGATTATCACATAATGTATACAAAGAAATGTTTGAATTAGATAAAAAATTCGTGAAATTTAAACTATTATACGAAGAAAAAGAATATGCTATTATAATCACACGACGTGCAGCCGAACAGCGATCGCAGAGATTGTTGTCCGGCTGCATTTTTGTCTGTAAAAAATAAAGGAAAAGAGGAGAATAAAATTATGCCAAAAACAAAATTACAGGAAGTTGTTTTTACCATTTTGATGGTATTTGTCATGGTTTACGCCATGATCTGTTACAACATTGCACTGAATATGGGAGGAATGAGTAACATCGTATTCTTAAATGCATTTCATGAATTAGTGATCATGGGACCGATCGCATTTATTTTAGATTTCTTTTTATATGGAAGTCTTTCAAAAAAACTTGCATTCCGCATTGTGACACCGGGCGTGGATAAGCCAATCATGATTATTTTAGCAATTTCATCCATCACCGTATGTCTGATGTGTCCAACCATGAGCTTTTTTGCTACTTTATTATTTAAGAGTGCAGGAAAAGAATTTATTGCGGTCTGGTTTCAGACAACTGCTTTGAACTTTCCGATGGCATTTTTCTGGCAGATATTTTTTGCAGGCCCACTTGTGCGTGCTATATTTGGAATGATTTTCAAGGAAAAAGAACCACAGGTTATGAAAGAAGAAGCGGAATACTTAGAGGGCGGAGAAGCCAGATAATCCTTAAAAGGTAATACTATGTCCGGTATTTGGAAAAATAAGTGCGGCAGCGCAGTCAGTAACAAAAATGAAAACCCAAAACATATTCCATTTTTTTCGAAAATCCAGTGAAATATGATACCACCATTTTTGCAATATTTTTGAAAAAATGCAAACCCATAGAACGCCTGCAATGCCAAAACCTAACGCAGAAACCAGACAGATATACCCACGGAAATTAAGAAAATATCCGCTGTAATCCCAGTAACGTAAATTCCAGAAGAGATCAAGAAACCATCCAATCACAAGTTCTAAACCGGAGCCTAAAAGGGCAGAGAGGAAAAAGACAGTGACAGGGTGGTTTTTCTTATATTTTCCTGAAGAATCTGGCAATAATTCACGAGGGGATAATATAACCGAAAATAAAACTGCGCCAATCCCGTAAACAGGCAGCCACGGACCGTAGAGAAATCCACGGTTTCGAAATGTTCCTTCTTTTACAAGGAAAATCAGAACCTCCCACACATAACCGCAGGCAGAGCCTGTGAAAAAGAAAAAAATCATAAGTGAAAGGACATTTTGTATTGTATTCTGCTCCGGTCTGCGGAGGCTGGTAAAATCCGGAAGGTGCTTTTGCTTTTTCATGAAATAAGTATGCTGCCGGAGAAGAAAATTATGTATGGAGTAATAAGAGAAATGTGAAATGAATAAGATGGCACACCTGACATTTGCTAAAATAGAAATAAGGAAAATGAATCAGAAATGGAAATCTCAAGTGAAAAACGGAGATGAAAAGTAGAAAGCGGAAGTAGAAATCAAAAACGAAAATGAGAAATAGAAATCGAAAGCGAAAACCAGAAGTGGAGATTAGGAGCAAAAACGATTGACAGAGAAACCAGATCAGCGTATGATAAAAAACAATTATTTTTCAGGACATTTTAAATAATGGAATGCATGTTTTGTGGACATTCTGTTGAATAAAAACAGGTTTTGGGAGATGCTTTGAGAGACATCAGGAGGGAGAACGAATGGATTTACAATTAGTGAAAATGAGTGAGAAATTCAAGCCACAGCTTTTTGATATGATGGATGAATGGACAAAAACCGGGGAAACCATTATTCCATGGGCAATCCGGAAAGTAGATTATCATGATTTTGATGCCTATCTGGAAAGCCTGAAAGAATCGGAGCCAAAAGAGGGATATGTGCCTGCCTCCACTTTTTTCGTATATGACAGGGAACGCGATATTCTGGTTGGAGCAGTCGATATCAGACATTCCCTTAACGAAGCATTATTGTTAGATGGAGGCCATATCGGAGACGGTGTGCGTCCTTCGGAACGAAGGAAAGGATATGCAACAGCGATGATCGCATTAGCGTTAGACGAGTGCAGAAAGCTGGGAATTGAAAAGGTACTTATGGTATGTAATCAGGAAAATACCGGTTCAGCGAAAAGTATCAAGAACAACGGGGGAGTTCTGGAAAATGAGATAAACGTAGAGGGCGAGACGGTACAGCGCTACTGGATACAGTTGTAGAGGTTATGATCAACTGCTAAGGTTACGATCAACTTTAAAAATTGCGTGCCAATTAAGAAAAACTATGCTACAATGAAACGAGCGGTAATTCCATTTGGCAATCCAGATAAAATGGAACTATCAGAAATGCTGTTCTGACATAAATCAGGACATTACAGAAATGAAAATACAGGAGGACAAAGGGCTGACTATGGAAAATATTTTTTCCCAGGAAAAAGTAATCGTCATCGACTTCGGCGGTCAGTACAACCAGCTGGTTGCAAGACGTGTCAGAGAATGTAACGTTTACTGTGAAATCTATTCCTATCGAACAGACATCGAGCAGATCAAAGCCATGAATCCAAAGGGAATCATTTTGACCGGAGGACCAAACAGCTGCTACGAGCCGGATTCACCAACCTATACCAAAGAATTATTTGAACTTGGCATTCCGGTTTTGGGACTTTGCTATGGTGCACAGTTAATGATGCACGTGTTAGGAGGCAAAGTTGAGAAGGCACCGGTGCGTGAATATGGTAAAACAGAAGTAATGGTGGATACAGCATCTCCATTATTTGGAAATGTGGCACCGACGACTATCTGCTGGATGAGCCACTTTGATTATATTTCAAAACCAGCACCAGGTTTTAACATTGTTGCACACACGGCAGACTGCCCGGTTGCAGCAGCAGAAAACAGAGAAAAGAATTTATATGCGATCCAGTTCCACCCGGAAGTACTGCACACCGAAGAGGGAAGCAAAATGCTCCACAACTTCGTAAGAGGCGTGTGTGGATGTGCCGGAACATGGAGAATGGATTCTTTCGTTGAGAGTACGATCAAGGATATCCGAGAAAAAGTCGGTGATGGAAAAGTACTTCTTGCATTATCCGGTGGTGTTGATTCCTCCGTTGCAGCGGGACTTTTATCCAGAGCCATTGGAAAGCAGCTCACCTGCGTATTCGTTGACCATGGTCTTCTCCGCAAAAATGAGGGAGATGAAGTCGAGAGCGTATTCGGACCAAACGGTCAGTTTGACTTAAACTTCATCCGTGTCAATGCACAGGAGAGATACTACAGCAAACTTGCAGGCGTTACAGAGCCTGAGCAGAAACGTAAAATCATCGGAGAGGAATTCATCCGAGTATTCGAAGAGGAAGCAAAGAAAATCGGAGCTGTTGATTTCCTTGCACAGGGAACCATCTATCCGGACGTAGTGGAAAGTGGACTTGGCGGTGAATCCGCAGTGATCAAATCCCACCACAACGTAGGAGGACTTCCTGATTTCGTTGATTTCAAAGAGATCATCGAGCCACTCCGTAACTTGTTCAAGGACGAAGTCCGCAAAGCTGGTCTTGAACTTGGCATTCCGGAGAATCTTGTTTTCCGTCAGCCATTCCCGGGTCCTGGACTTGGAATCCGTATCATCGGTGAAGTGAATGAAGACAAAGTCCGCATTGTACAGGATGCCGATTACATCTACCGCGATGAGGTAGATAAAGCAGTTGCCGCTTACAAAAAAGAGCACGGCAAGAACCCATCCTGGATGCCAAACCAGTATTTTGCAGCCCTTACCAATATGCGTTCCGTTGGTGTTATGGGTGATGAGAGAACTTACGACTACGCAGTTGCACTGCGTGCAGTCAATACGGTTGATTTCATGACAGCCGAGTCTGCCGAGATTCCGTTTGCAGTATTACAGACTGTAATGAGCAGAATTATTAATGAGGTGCGCGGAGTCAATCGAGTATTTTATGATCTGACGAGTAAGCCACCAGGAACGATTGAGTTTGAATAAATCGAGTTGCTTAAAAAAGCCAGTGTTTATGCGGGTTTCAGCGATTTCG
>OGFI01000018.1_pt1 | contig 140427 bp, 112 predicted proteins | sample 1570901 | NCBI WGS metagenome assembly OGFI01 (sample SAMEA2582018, study PRJEB24529) | metagenome | biome: Human gut stool | place: China | collected 2011 | reverse complement strand
TCGCTGAGTGAGAGTGAGTCGGCATCAGAAGTAACCAGCAAATCCATAGCGGAAAGCAAAGCCGCTTCTGAATCTACGAGTACTTCAATTAAGGTCTCTGAGTCAACATCGACTTCAGTTGAAGCCTCTAAGTCGACCAGCACATCGCTGAGTGAAAGTGAAGACTCTGCTTCAATCAGTACCTCAGCTTCTGAGTCAGCCTCGACTTCAACATCGGCGGCCAACTCAACAAGTGAATCCGAAGTGGCTTCAAAGAGCAGTTCGACATCAGCCAGTGTATCGCTAAGTGAGAGAGAAAAGTCTGCTTCAATCAGCAGCTCAAACTCTGCCTCGATGTCGATTATGGAATCAACGAGTACGTCCGCATCCACATCAGCAGTGGTTTCAGGCTCAATTAGCACCTCAGCTTCTGAGTCAACATCGGCGGCCAACTCAGCGAGTGAATCTGAGGCAGCTTCAACGAGTAACTCGACATCAGCCAGTGCATCTGGATCAATCAGCACGTCGTTAAGTGAAAGTGCAGAATCTGCTTCAATCAGCAGCTCAAACTCTGCCTCGACGTCGATTATGGAATCAACGAGCACGTCCGCATCCACATCAGCAGCGGTTTTAGGCTCAACAAGCACCTCAGCTTCAACCAGTACCTCAATGTCAACAAGCATCGCTAATTCTATCAGTAGCTCGACATCAACCGTGACGGCTGCCAATTCAGCAAGCCAGTCAACGTCTGCTAGCGCTTCCGCCAGTGCTGCTGCAGCAACGACCAGCACCACGGCCCAGAATCGAGTTATGACACGGTTGACTGCCGTATCGACGGCAACTTCATCGACTTCAGCCAACACCAACAATACGTCCAGCTCAATTCAGAATTCACAAAGCGCGTCAACGGCTGCTTCGCTAAGCATGATGCAGTCGGCTTCGCGGAGTCAGGCAGTCTATGAGAGTCTGCTTGCCTCACGTTCAAACAGCTCCTCCAATGTAATCAGCAATTCAACTTCGCTTAACAGCCTCCTTTCGGCATCCAAGAGCAATTTTGAATCGTTGAGTGCTTCAAATTCAATGAGCTTGGAGGTTTCGGCTACTGAAAGTCAGACGCTTTATGAAAGTATGTTTGCCTCACGTTCAAATAGCTCATCAAATGCAATCAGCAATTCGACTTCGCTTAACAGTCTGCTTTCAGCATCTAAGAGCAACCTGGACACAGGCAGCAACTCAATTAATGGCACGACTCAGCAGAGCACCGTGGAGACACTGGCAGTTGCCGATTCGATGAGTGATACGCAGGCTCAGCAGCTTTCCGATACAACGAACTCGCTTTCCGTCAGTGCAGCATCAAGTCAAACTCAGCAGCGTAATTCTGGACTTTTAAACACTTTAAAGACGATGCTAGGTTTTGGTAAACGTCAATAATTTGGCTAGAAAGTGCAGGAAAGAGATTTGCAAAGAAAAAAATTAAATGTTGCGACAAAAGGATTCCTAAAAAAAGCGCTTTTTACGGTGATGGCAATTGTTGTCTATTCATTGGGCAATCAGATACCGATTCCATTGGTTAAGATGACAGTTGAATATCAAACTATGATTCGTCATTACCATATGAGTATGCTTAGTATCTTGACCGGCGCTAATCTGCCGGATTTATCGCTGTTTTCGCTAGGATTTAGTCCTTATATGGCCGCGATGATGATTATTCAGCTGCTGGTAATGATGAAATGGTCGATCGTTGAGGAAATATCACAGCGTCAATTGATGTATCTGCAAAACTTTTTGTCGCTGCTTTTTGCCTTGATTGAAGCAGCCATTATTGCCAATGGTTTTAGTCTGGCAGCCGGCAGCGACCATTTATTGAAAGTTTTGATGATTATCGTAACCTTGACGGCCGGCGCGATGTTCGTTCAATGGCTAGGCAACGTGACTACGATTTACGGCATTGGCGGCATGGTGGTTCTGATCGTCGGTAATATGCTGCATTCCAATATGAATCGCTTGGTTCTGCCTTGTCGTCAGCTGTTGAAAATGAAAAATGGCATCTGGCTGCTGGCGGCGCTGATCATCGGCAGCCTGTTGATTGCCTGGCTGACGATCATTTTCCATGCGGCTCACTATGAAACCAAACAGATCCAAATCTCATTACCAAGTCAGATTGAGCCGGCTGTGTTTCCGATTGGCTTTAATTTAGGAACGATGATGACTTTTATGTTGGGGATGTCTTTTCTGGTTATCCCTTCACTGGTGGCATCGTTGTTTAAAATGCCGGCCTTTTGGAGCAGTCCTAAATTTCAGATTGGCTTTGCGATCGTAATGACGTTTTTAATCGACTATTTCTTTGCGTTTGTCATGCTTAGTCCACGTCAAATCGCTAAGGGGATGCGGCATAGCGGTAATTACCTGCTTGGTGTAGAAATTGGCAAGCCAACGCGGCGTTTCATCAGACGACGACTGGTTTTGTTTAACTTTTTCAGTGCTTTGGTTTTGGGATTGCTGGTTGGCCTGCAGATCGCGGGTAGTCTATTAGCCCCTAAGATCTGGCAGCCGCTATACGCACTGCCGATTTCAATCGTAATGATGGTACTGTTTATGGAATCCTTGGTTGAAATGCTTAATGAGCTGACAATTCCTAAACGGTATCAGAAGCTTAAAGAAGGGATCTTAAAAAGCGTATGAAGTATTTTGTTCCGTCTTGGCATCTTGATATTGGCGACTGGGCCTCCACTCAGCAAAATATTACCTTTGATGATGCAATTGGCAATATGCGAATCATGAATCACGCTGATGAAAATTATGGCTTGATCATTGGGGACTATAAGCCACAATTGATTACCCAGCTGAATGCAGAAGGGGTAGCACCGACTGATACGCTGGCGGCCTTTGATTGGATTCAGGATACTGCTTTGCAAGACAACAACCGAATCGTGGATATCCAGGACTTCAACTGGCCTAAGGGAACCTATTTTGAGTATGGACCGTTCAGTATAGACGCCATTTGCAATGATGAACATATCGCACGCCTTTTATTCAATAATATTGGTCAGATTTTGCGGATTGAGCGGTGGCAAAACGGCTATCATCAAGAAGATATCATTATGGATACGCGTGGCTTTGTCTCAAGCATCCAAACGTTTGATAAGCAGAACCAACTGCAAAAAACGATCTTCTTTAATCTGCATGGCGATTGGCGCGTAATTGAGGATGCCAAAACCGGTCGCTGCCATATCAATTCACAGTATCAAGGCGATTTTACCCAGTCAGATTATGCCAGCCGTCATGATTTGATTAATGAAGCAATTACCAGTTTGATTCAAAAACGACTTGATAAAGACAGCGACCAGATCGTCTTAACGGCTGATGACCAGCAAATAATTGACTTAAAACAGTTTAATGGTTTTAAAACAATTGTTCAGGCGAGTCAATGGCATGCTAATGATCGCTTTTGGGAGCCGATGAATGGACGGACTGATTTAACGATCGTCACGGATTCAGAGGCTGCGGATCGCCATGTACATAAAATCATGGGCGATCAAATTGAGACCAATCTACTACCAACATTTGCGTCACAGTTTAGTCTTGGCCATAGCGACGAATATACTACCCAGACAATTCTGCTGTTTGTCAGTGAGCAGACGACGATGTTGAATTTGAGAAAAGGCTTAGCTCAGCTTATGGAAATGGTTGATCAAAATCAAAACAGCGAGCGGCTGCAGATTGCGGCCTACGATGGGCGGCTGTTGAATCAGGCTCGCCAAATCGCTCAAGAAATTGCTCAAGACCATCCCCGGCTTTTGATCGATCCAGAAGAAGAGCAGATGATGTCCAATCCGGATTTAGTTGATAAAGATATTGACCCTCGGATGGGAAAACAGCAGCATTGGCAGCCAATCCCGATCTACACCAAAAGAATCGTGCAGACGACCGACTTGCTGCAGCTGCTGGATCAAGTCCGAGTAGTCGTGGATCTGGGCAACAACCCGGATTCATACGTTCAGATGGCTTCAATCAGCGTTGGTCTGCCACAGATCAATCTGATCAAAACCGATTTGGTAAGAGATCATGAAAATGGCTTGCTGCTTGCCAACGTTGCTGATCTAACCGCAGCTCTGCAGTTTTATTTGGGCAGCATGGAGAACTGGAATCGAGCGCGGGTTGACGCGGTTCAGCAGATCAACAACTATTCAGGAAAACGGATTTTGCATAATTGGCAATTGCTTTGGAAGAGGTGTGTGCGTTTTGAAGCTTAACGTTTTACAGCTTGGAAAAAATAATTGGCAGACGGCCTATCAGATTCCAGCTGCTTTAAACTGGCATTTTAACGATCTAAGTTGTTTAAAAGATCCTAAAGCCCGGCTGCAGCTGATAGTCATTTCAGAATCTGTCACCTTGGCACCGACCGACTGGCAGCTTTTACAGCAGCGTACTGATCCATATAACGTCATCCAGACTGCGGATTTGGCGATTGAAGACGATCATCTAGCGTCCTTTCTGCAAAAAATGGCGGCGCGGCAGCTGACTATGCCGATTCAAGAGTTTATCAACAATATTGAGCATTACTATTTTGTTGGTCAGCAGGGGATCGGTCTGACACCAGCGGCATTGATGTTTGACAGTAAGTTTCGCGATGTGATCCATTATGAGGATTCATCTTGCGTGGAGGTTCAGATTCATACGCCTGATTGGCAGCCACTGGCCAGTTCACGTAAGAATATCTACGTTGATCCGGGTCGTCAATTGGAGGTTTGGCCCCAGTTTCAAAAAGATTCCGATGTGGAGCTGAAATATCGATTTGCCGTTGTTTATGGTGAGGAACGACGCGTTTTTGAATTTACCGAAGAACAACTCAAGAGTCCGCAGATCGTTAATACCAAGATTTCCAATGGTCATCAATACATCACGATGGCCGTCTATGTCCGCGGCTATGGTCAATTAAGTCTGGGCAACGTAGAGTATCGGTGGACGCGCTATGGCTTGGGGATCTATCTGAATGGGGGACAGAGCTTAGTCGATCCCAAGACGAGAGAAGAACTGGCCTATTACTTTAATCCTGGCGATCTTAAACCGCCGCTATGCGTATACTTTGCCGGCTATCACTCCAAAAAAAGCTTCGAAGGATATTTCATGATGCGTCGCTTAAATGCGCCATATCTGCTGATTACAGATTCCCGGCTGGAAGGTGGTCAGTTTTATACAGGCGAGTATTTTAATCAGGCCATCCCTAAAGTAATCGATCAGTATCTGCAGAAACTGGGCTTTACGCGTCAGCAGCTGATTCTATCGGGAATCTCAATGGGAACGTATGGTGCGCTTAAGTTTGGCGCTTTGATGGGCGTACATGAGGTAATTGCGGCTAAGCCATTGGTGCATCTGGATTCAATTGCTACACGCAGTCGTCTGGCCCGTCCCGATGAATTTGAGACGGCATTTGATATTAAGCGCGCCATTGAGGCAGATGGTCAAATTGTTGATGATGAGATGCTTTTGCGGCTGATGGATCAGCAGGACCTGGCCAAAACCAATTTCAGCATTGCCTATATGGAAAACGATGATTATGATCCCACGGCTTTTGCTGATCTAAGCCGCCATTTGCTAACTCGGGCCAATCGCTTGAACAGCTATAGTCTGCCCGGACGCCACAATGATGACAGCGCGGGAATGCTGCAATGGTTTTTGATGCGCTATCGTCAGATTCTGCAGCATGATTTTGGGAGGTGAGCCGATGCAAATTATCAACTATATCTACTGGCTGCCGCAAAGTGACACCACCTATCGTTATGGCTCACGGATCGATGTCTACGACAATCAAGTGATCCATTTTGAAAACGAGTGGATGGCACCAGGACGAGCAATGATTACTTGGTATTCAACGGTTAACTATCAAGCTAGCCGTTTTGTTCCCCAGCTGCCGATTCTGCGTGGCGGGGTTGAGTATCGCATCAAGGCCAAGTACATTGCCAAACCAGCTGATTCAGTCATGCTTAGAGTAATCTTTTATGATATTCAAGGTAAGATCGTTGGCCAGAAAATCTCGCATGACAGCAATATCATTTTTACCTATCCATACGCGGCAACCCGCTATGAGGTACAGCTGATCAATGGTGGCTGTCGCTCGATTACCTTTTGGCGCTTGGAATTGACGCGTGCATTTACTGAACAGACAGGCAATTGGATGTATTACGCACCCAAAAAGTTCGACGATGATCAGCCAATCAACATTATGCTGTTGCGCTCTTTGCGAACGGCAATGATTCCTAGTGAAGAAATGGATAAGAATCAAGAAGTACCAAATCTTTCACTGGCGGTAGCTGCTTGGCAAGAAATTGATCAGATTGATGAAGAATTGCTGACTTATTTTGAAAACCTGAAGAATCGACGAATTAATTTCATCAGTACGACGCACCGGTTGAACCCGATTGTTAGAAAGCTGATTAAAAAAAGTCCTTATTGGCGCGGCTGGCTGATTGACGCGGATGTCATGCTGACTGACTATCGACTGAGCAATTATGAAATGACCGGCAATGAGGGGCATTTCTTTAAGCACTTGGAATTAGTACCAATTCAAGAGACGCCGGATCAGATCAAAGATGAATTAAAGAGGTGAGAACGACGGCATTTTCATTTGAACTGCGGCGCGCTAGGCATATTTTAGCCAAAGTCAATGCCTTGGCGCCAACAATGCGGGCAATGAGTGATGAAGAGCTGCAGGCCCAGACCCCGCGCATGCGTAAAATGCTCAGAGATGGCAAATCCTTAAACAGTCTGTTGCCAATGGCGTTTGCGACCGCGCGTGAGGCAGCCAGGCGCGTCTTGGGGATGTATCCTTATGACGTACAGGTGATCGGGGCCATCGTTCTTCATCATGGCTGGATTGCCGAGATGAAGACCGGGGAAGGCAAGACGCTGACCGCGGCCCTGCCTCTTTATCTCAACGGTTTGACTGGTAAAGGAGCAATCTTGGTTACGCCCAGTCGCTATCTGGCTCAGCGTGACCAAGAAGAATTGAGCGTCCTGTATGAATGGCTGGGATTGACCTGCAGCCTAGGTTTTGATCCTGATGATGAATCGGGTAATCAGGCTACTGTTGCCGATAAGCGAAAATGGTATCAAGCCGATATTTTGTACACGACTGGCAGTACGCTGGCCTTTGACTATTTATTCAACAATCTGGCTTCGCGGCCTGAAGATCAGTATCTGCGTCCTTATAACTACGCAATCGTTGATGAGGCCGACGCGGTGTTTTTAGACGGGGCCAATTCGCCGATGGTGGTTGCCAGCAAGCCGGAACTGCAGTCAAATCTTTATCGCTTGACTGACGAGTTCGTGCGCAGCTTGGAGTCAGGAACCGATTATCGCCGCAGCCGGAACCATAAATCAGCCTGGCTGACGCATCAAGGTGTTTTAAAGGCACAGCAATGGTTCAGAATTGACGATCTGTTCAATGAGCAACATCGTGAATTGTATCGGCATATCAGCTTGGCTCTGCAGGCGCATTTTGTTCAGCAGCGTGGGCACGACTATCTGGTTGAGGATGGCGAGGTGGTCTTGCTGGACGAAGCCAATGGCCGCTTGATGCGCGGAATGAAGGTCAATACTGGGATTCAGCAAGCCGTTGAACAAAAAGAGGGCGTCAAGATTTCTGATAATCGGCAAGCCGTTGCTTCCATTACCTATCAAGGCCTGTTTCGGCTGTTTAACAACGTTGCTGGAATGACAGGGACCGCGCGCATTGCTGCCGATGAATTTATTGACGTCTATAAGATGAAAGTCGTCCAGATTCCGCGACACCGCAAAAATATTCGCAAAGACCATCAGCCGCGCGTCTATCTTACGACCAGCGAAAAACTGATTGAAGCGATCAAGCTGGCCGAAAAGCTGCATCAAAAAGGTCGGCCGATTCTTTTGATTGCCGGATCGGTTGAAAACTCCGAAATCGTTTCTGAGATCTTGTTAAATCGCGGAATTCCGCATAACATTCTGAATGCGCGCAACGAAGCCAATGAAGCCGCGATTATTAAAAATGCTGGACAAAAAAATGCCGTAACCGTGTCAACCAACATGGCGGGGCGCGGTACCGACATTAAGCTTGGCCCAGGCGTTGCTAAATTGGGCGGTCTAGCCGTCATTGGCACAGAAATGCTTGATCCGCGCGTTGCTGAACAATTGCAGGGACGGGCTGGTCGCCAAGGAGATCCGGGCGACAGTTGGTTTTTCATTTCGCTGGAAGACAATTTTGTTTCGCAAAACAGCAGTCCCGTGATTCGCAAATACTATCGCCGTCACATCAAACACTTCAACCACCAGGCCAAGCCCCACCGTCTGCACAATCCTCGTATTTTACTGTCGCTGTTGCTTTTACGCGATAAGGTCATGGTCAGTCAGCGTCAGACCCGCGCGCGAATGTACAGTTATGAGAACAGTATGCGCTTAGAGCGAATGGTCTTTTATGAATCGCGGGATGCCATCATGAACGCTAGTGACTATCGCAAGACCGCGCTTAACTGGATGGAACACGGTTTTGACGTAATTTTAAGCAAGCGATCAAGCTGGGATTATGGTCATTTAAAGGCAATGGTTAATCATTGGATAACTTATGATGATGCCCAGATTCCTGCTGACTTGAACTATCAGGATCTAGCGGCGGTCAAAGGTTATCTGATGCGCCGGACCAATGAGATTTTAGATCAGATTGAAGACTCAATTGCTGATCCCAAGCAGATTGATCAGTTTTATCGTTCAGCACTGCTTAAGGCAATGGATGACTGCTGGGTTGACCAGGTGGCCTATCTTGGCTATTTAAAAACGCTGGTCCAGCCGTGGACGCTGCTGCAGCGCAATCCAATGGCGGTTTATCATGAAAAAGCGTATGATCGTTTCAAACAAATGATTGATGCGGTTACTCAAGAAGCGATTCGCAACCTGTTGTTAAGTACGGTAGCCTTGAACGAAGATGGTGAGGTCGTTGTATATTTCGTTTAGACTACCATTTAAAAATCAAAATGATTAGGGAGCTGATTTTAGATGGCAACACACAGAATCAATCACCATGGGCCCGATGATTCACTTGACAATGTCGTCGAGCAGCATGCCAGCAAGCGACTCAAAAAGATTCAAGAAGAACAGGCGAAGGCTTATGAAAGGGGTCATCACCATTCAGGCCTGCCGCGCTTCTTTATGAATCTGGTCGTGATCATTGCCGTCGTGCTGATGATTATGATGATGTTTTGGAAGTAGCTGCATGGCAGATCAGCTTGGCGATTTTAATCAAAACCATTAAAAAATTAAAAAACTGCTTGCAAAAAACTAAAAATGGATTAAAATAAAAAACAATCAAACAGTTTTGAAAAACCATGAGAAAGACGAGTAGCTGTTTTCATTCGTAAAGTGAGCCAAGGATAATGGGAACTTGGCCGACCCTGATGCAGTGAAAAACACTTCCCCGCGTTGCTGACCCAAATGGATTCGTCCAAAGTAGGCTCAGACGTTTTCGACACGTTACAGTCGATGGAGCATGTTTGTGCTCTGATCAAAGCGGTCTGGATATCTCTGGACAACTTGGGTGGCACCGCGGAATAAAGCCTTTCGTCCCATGAAACTACGGGGACAAAAGGCTTTTTATTTTGTTCTCAAGTCTAAGTTTCAAGGAGATTTTTTATTATGAGTCTGATTATTCCAGAACACTACGATCCAAAGCTGTCAGTCCGTGAGACCGAAGCCGCTATTCGCTACATTCGTGAAACCTTCCAAGATGAGATTGGGCGCGAATTGAACCTGCAGCGGATGAGCGCGCCAATGTTTGTCGAAAAGAAAACTGGTTTGAACGATAACCTGAACGGGGTAGAGCAGCCAGTTTCATTCACGATGAAGGAACTGCCAGGCGAAACGATTGAAGTCGTTCATTCACTGGCCAAGTGGAAACGCTATGCCTTAAAGAAGTATGGCTTTGGGATGCATGAAGGCCTCTACACCAACATGAATGCCATCCGCAAAGATGAAGATCTGGACAACTTCCACTCCATTTACGTTGACCAATGGGACTGGGAAAAGGTGATTGCCAAAGAAGAACGGACTGAAGAAACCTTGAAGGCTACGGTCCGCAAAATCTTTAAGGTTATCAAGCACATGGAACATGAAGTCTGGTACAAGTTCCCGCAAGCCGTTCACCATCTGCCAGACGAGATCCACTTCGTTACGACGCAGGAATTGGAGGATCGCTGGCCAGATCTGACGCCAATGGAACGTGAAGATCGCATTGCCAAGGAACTCGGCTGTGTCTTTGTTATGAAGATCGGTGACAAGCTGCGTCGTTCCGGCAAGCCTCATGATGGCCGCGCCCCTGATTATGATGACTGGTCTTTGAACGGCGACATTATCTTCTGGTATGAACCGCTTGACTGCAAGTTGGAAGTATCCAGCATGGGGATTCGGGTTGATGAAGATGCAATGCGCTACCAGCTTAAGGAAGCCGGCGAAGAAGCTCGTGCCGAACTGCCATTCCACAAGATGCTCTTGAACCATGAACTGCCATACACGATTGGTGGCGGGATTGGTCAGTCGCGGCTGTGCATGCTGCTGTTAGGTAAGGCACACGTTGGCGAGGTTCAGGCAAGCATCTGGCCAGAAGATATGCGGGAAAAGTGCGAAAAAGCTGGCATTCAACTGCTGTAATTAAGCGGTGTCGTGCTGAATCTAGTTTTTCAACTGCTATCAATAAGCGGTTTGGCATTGTGGGCAGCAGATTGGTGATGGTGATATTTGCATTCTGATTGGATCAGTCTTATTTGCGGACGAACTTCCTAACCTCAGTATCACTTTCTCAGAGTCAGCAGAACAGGACTGAGCTAATTTGAAATGTAAAATGCCAATGATCAATGTGTGAAATGGCGAAACCGTAAAACCGAGATACAGAAGGGATGATCCTGACTGTATCTCGGTTTTTTTGTTTAACGTCAAACGGCTCGTACCGGGAAAGAAATGGTGATCATCATGTATTATGCAAATAATTTTGCATAATACATATGACAAAAATCTTATTACCTACTATTTTGGCAAAAGGCATTAATAGTAGGTAAAGTCGCGCCGGTCGAATATACATTTGCCTACTTTCCGCGAAAAACCAAGGAATAGTAGGTAGTTTCCGGGCTGACAGCTTATCAAACCTGATTTTCTTCACAAACTGACGAGCAGCTCATTCTCTCATGGCTGTTTGGCTAATAGTAATGATGAGTGGTTAATGATACTCATAATGTGTCATGGAGCAGGATTTCACCTGTCAAATATTGCGAGTAAAATTACCGCGTTGGTATGATCTGCTTTAGCTTTTGGAGATAGCGAGTAGTCAATCACGATATGGATGCCATTAAAATGGTTGCAATTAATTTTGACTTTTACATCAGCGGTTTAAGATTGCCGGTAACTGAATCAGATGAAAGCAGGTGCGATCGGGTTTCGGCAAGTTTTGGGATAATGTCAGCGTACTAGTTGGATGTGTTTCATAATTAGCGTGTCCAATTGCAGCAGCTGATAAAACTGCTTTTAGCCCGTCTTTTCGTTAACGCGGCAAACCAATAAAAACTGCCGAGCTGATCATCAACTCGGCAGTTTTCTTCATATTTATTATGCATTTTGTTCGTGACCAGGCTGCCATTTGAGACCAATACCTGAAAAACCGCTCAAGATTGAGAAAAGTGGCGATAACAGACTAAACAGGGTAAATGGCAAGAATTCCAATACCGGGACACCTAGGGCAGAGGCAACGAATGAACCGGCCACACCCCAAGGAATCAGGTAGTTGATGACGCTACCACCGTCTTCCAGCGTTCGACTCAATGCCAACGGGGAAAGACCAATGCGCTTAAAGGCTGGTTTGAAGGCATTCCCAGGCAGGATGACGGAAAGGTACTGCTCGCCGACGAACAGGTTGACGCCGATTCCCGCAAAGATCGTTGCCGTAATCAGACGACCTGGCTTGTTCAATTTAGCTACTAACGGCTTCATGGCGCTTTCAATGATTCCCATGTGCATCAAAATTCCGCCAAGGGCCAAGGTCATGATAATCAAAGAAACGGTGCCCATCATGCTGGAGATGCCGCCACGTGTCAGCAGGGCATCAACGGCTTTGTTGCCAGTCTTGGAGACAAAGCCGCTTTCAATCAACGTGGCAAATTTAGCGATTCCCAACCGCGGATTGTTGATAAAAATCATAACGGTAGAAACGATAATATTTAAAAACAGGGTGGGGATGGCTGGTAGTTTTTTCCAGGCACAGACAAACATTAAAATAATTGGCAGTGCTGCCCACCAGGAAACGGCAAAATGCTTAGTCAGAGTCGAACTTACTGAAGCGATGCTGGCAAGTGACGTTCCCTTGTTGCTTTGACCCAAGAAGAAAAAGACGATCAGGGAAACCAAGAAAGCGGGGATGGTGGACCACATCATATTGTTAATGTGATCAAATAAGTCGTCTTCAGCAACAGCCGAGGCCAGGTTGGTCGAATCCGAAAGCGGCGACATCTTATCACCAAAAACGGCACCGGAGATAATGGCCCCCGCCGTTAAAGCTGGGTTAACGCCTAAGGTTGATCCCATCCCAAACAGGGCGATTCCTACGGTTGAGATGGTGGTGAAGCCAGATCCAATGGCCAGTCCGACCAACGAGCAGACAATGAAGACCGATGGCACGAAGAAACGAGCACTGATTAAATGAAAGCCCAGGACCATCAGTGAAGGAATAATTCCGGCTTGAATCCAAACGGCAATCAAAGTCCCAATCAGAATAAAGATAAAGATGGGAATGATGGCAGTTGAGATTCCCTTGGTAATTCCTTTCATAATGTCATCCCAAGATACGTGGCGCAGGGCCAGCCAGAAGACCAGGAACGCGATCACGGTCAAGACCGGTACCTGTGGTGAAAGACCGAAGCCAATTACGCCACTGCCCAAGATGACCAACATAATCAACAGGATTGCAACAGATTCTTTAAATTCAATTTTTTTAGTCATATTATCGACACCTCATGTTTTTAAGCTAATTTGTTTAACGGCATTTGGATTGCAGATAATGACGATAATATCGTTTCATAATTTTCTCCCCCTCGAGCAAATAAAAAAGGCGCTCCGACTAGATTAAATCTAATCGGGACGCCTAAACGTGGTACCACCCAACTGAAAAGAGTCAATAACAGCTTTTCACTCTTGCCAGTTGCTAACGGTACCGGCCCAATCCGTACGGGCTTATTTTGTCGGGTATTTCGCAACAGACACCCTGTCCGGTTCGCATCGACCACCGGTTTTCTGAACGCTGAGGTGCAGCTCTACTTGACGACCACTCGTAAATTTCGTTGGCATTAATATATCACTTAAAAAAATGAATAGCAAGCAAAATTCTGATGATTTTTTAATTTTATTTTAATCAAAACGCTTTCACAATGAAGATTAAAAAGTCGCTGGATCCAATTATTGGCGCGCTTTATAATGAAACTAATCTATGCAAAAAGGAATTAGCAAATATGACCAAAAAAATATATGTTGTGGGAGCTGCCATTTTAAATGAGCAGCACCAGATTTTAGCAAGCAAACGCAGTGATGATCGTATTTTAGGCGCATTGTGGGAGTTTCCTGGGGGCAAGATTGAACCGGGCGAGGATCCTCAAACAGCCTTAAAGCGTGAGTTAAGAGAAGAATTCAATGATCAGATTGAAGTTGGACGCCAAGCCGCGCCAACCGCCATCAAACAATATGATTTTGGCGAGATTCATTTGACGGTTTATTATGCCAAACTGGATACGCATCATTTTGATCTGATTGCTCATAGTCAAGTTAAGTGGTGCGATCAAGCAGAGCTGATGCAGCTGCACTGGGCCGACGCCGACTTGCCGATTGCCAAAGCCATTGCCCAGGCTGATCTGGGAAAGGCGGCGTTTTAACAATGGCTGGCGTTGACTACGGTAAGATTTTAAAACGCTTGCAGAAAGGCGATAATGATCAGCTGGTAGAAGAAATCCATGGCTCGCTTTTAAACGGCTATGTCGATCAAGATGAATTTGCCACGGTTGGCGATCTCGGCCCTAAGCTGCTGACCAATCAAGCGGGTAACCAGATCTGGAACCAGCTGCGTCATGAACTGCAGACTTGCCGCAGTTATATTTTCGCGGTGGCTTTTGTAACGGATGCAATGATTTCATGCTTAAAGCCAATCTTTAAACAATTGGCCAGTCATGGCGTGCAAGGTCGGCTGTTGACTTCTGACTACCTGTACTTCAATCAACCCAAGGCCTTTAATGAGCTGCTCAAGATTCCAGGCTTGACGGTTAAAATTGCCAAGGTCGATGGGTTCCATCAAAAAGGCTATATTTTTCAGCATGATGGCTATCAAACGATCATTATCGGCAGTGCCAATCTGACAGAGAATGCCTTGATGCGCAACTATGAGTGGAGTCTGCAGGTCAACTCGCTGAACAATGGTGACATCACGCGGCAAGTCAGTGAAAATATCGAGGATGAATGGCGAAACGCGCAGCCATTGACCGACCAATGGATTGCGCAATATCAGCTGATCTATCAAAAGAATCATCAAGTGGGTCATGCGGTGGCCAAAGTGGTTAAGAACGGCCAACCGGTAATTGATGGTGAACTAATTGAGCCTAATCAGATGCAAAAAGACGCTTTGGCACAGATTGCACAGCTGCGGCAGGCGGGGCATGATCGGGGCTTGGTGATTTCAGCAACGGGAACGGGGAAAACCTACTTGGGCGCGTTCGATGTTCGCAGTGCCAAGCCAAAGCGGATGCTGTTTTTAGCGCATCGAGAAGAAATTTTGCGCAAATCAGCCCGCAGCTTTCAAAAAGTCATTGGCGGTCCTAAGGAAAATTATGGCCTGTATACGGGAAACGTGCATGAAAAAGATGCCAAGTATTTATTTGCTACAGTGCAGACCTTACAAGATGATGCGCATTTACAAGCATTTTCGCCAACTGAATTTGACTACATCCTGGTTGATGAGGTTCATCATGCTGGGGCCAGCTCATATCAAAAAATCATGCAGTATTTTAAGCCTAAATTTTATTTAGGGATGACGGCGACTCCAGAGCGGAATGACGATTTCAGCATTTTTGAGCTGTTCGACTATCATGTTGCCTACGAAATCAGACTGCAGCAGGCCCTTGAAGCTGATATGCTATGTCCGTTTCATTATGTCGGCATTAGCGACTATCAGTTTGCCGATGCCAAGGTCAATGAAACAATTGCCAGCTATCAAAATGCCGCCAGCCATCATAAAAAAGAAGTTCAAGCCATTGAGCATCTGACCAGTACGGAGCGCGTACACTATATTCTGCAGCAGACGGAATACTATGGCTATTCTGGTCCCAAGCTGCATGGGCTGATCTTTTGTGCGACGGTGCAAGAAGCCAACCAGCTGGCAGCCGAACTAACCAGACAGCATCATCCAGCTAAGGCACTGGCCGGCGCAGATTCAATGAGCGTTCGGCAGCAGGTGGTCAAGGAACTGGAAGATGGTGTAATCGAATATATTGTGACAGTTGATCTGTTCAATGAAGGAATTGATATTCCATGCATCAATCAAGTGGTTTTTCTGCGCAGTACCAATTCCAGCATCGTCTACGTTCAGCAGCTCGGTCGGGGCCTGCGCAAAGCCCAAAACAAAGACTATGTTGAGGTGCTGGATTTTATCGGCAACTACAAGAACAGCTACATGATCCCAATTGCCTTGACGGGGGATGCCTCGTATTCCAAAGACAGCGCGCGAGAAACCGTTGAGATTGAGCCAACGATTGGGCTGTCAACGATTGCGTTTGATGAGATTGCTAAGGAGCGGATCTACCAGTCGCTGCGCCAGGTTAAGCTGGATGACATGCGCAAGTTGCGGATGGTTTACCAAAATATGAAGCAGCGAGTAGGACGCGTGCCGCTGCTGGCTGACTTCATGGCTGCCGATTCAATTGATCCTGAGATTTTAGCCAATAAAAAGAAGAATTACGCGCAGTTTTTGATTGGCGAAAAAGAACCGGTTGAGATCAATGATTATGAAAATCGCCTGCTGACTTTTTTGGACGCGGAACTGTTAAATGGCAAGCGGCGTCATGAACTGATCTTATTGGATGATCTGTTAAATCAGGCAACGGTTACGGAAAAAGAACTCAAGCAGCAGTTAAAAGCGGCCGGCTGTCTGGTTGATGAGGCAACGCTGGCTTCGATGCGGCGCGTTTTAGATCTAACCTTTTACAACAAGAATGCGGCGCCGTCTCGTGCTGATTATGGTGGCCGACCAATCGTAATATTTGACCAAACGACGCAGAACTACCAGTTAAACGATGAGCTGCGCGATTCGCTAAAAAACGATGCGTGGTTCAGCCGCCTTTGGCAAGATGGCATCAAGACCGGGCTTTTGCGGGCCAAACGCTACCAAGCAGATCAGCGATTTACGCTGGGCGAGAAGTACACACGCAAAGACGTCATGCGCCTGATCAACAATGTGGTCAATACAACCGCGCAAAATATTGGCGGCTACTTTTTTAATGAGCATGATGGCGTGATTTTTGTCACCTACCATAAGGCTAAAAACATCAGCCGCTCGATTCAGTATGAGGATCAATTCTTAAATGATCACGTCATGCACTACTTTTCTAAGGGCAATCGGCGCCTGGACAGTCCTGATGTCAAGAAGTTTATGGATGGCAAGCGGCAGTTGGCACTCTTTGTCAAAAAATCAGATGCTGATGACGACAAGACCTTTTATTATCTAGGCACGTGTCGCTACATGCAGGGATCGGCCCGACAAGAGCAGCATGACGGCAAGCCAATCGTTTCCATGAACTTAGAGCTTGATCAGCCAGTTTCTTACACGCGCTATCATTCGTTGATTGACTAAAATAAATTAAAATCGCACTGCTCAATTAATGAAGCGGTGCGATTTTTGGGTGTAATTAGATAATAGAATCAGTCGTCTGGCACAGCCAATTGGGCAAGCAAGTGATTAAGCTGCGATCATTCAGGCTGGTGGGCGTCTAGGTAGTCGTTTAGTTCGGCGTTTTGAATATCGGTAATAAACATGTGCCCTGGCGCGTGAGTGATTACCAAAGGCAGCTTGGCGTTTTCGATTGCTGCTTGTGGAGTTACGCCACATGGCCAAAAGACTGGCACTTCGCTTGGCTTGATCGTGTCAGCATCGCCATAATCGGGATGATCAAGGTCAGAGATGCCAATTGCAGCTGGATCACCAATTTGGATCGGCGCCCCATGAACGTTAGGCATCTGGGCCGTAATCTGGCGGGCCAGATGAGCTTTAGCCGGCGACATTGGCCGCATGGAAACCACCGTTGGGCCTTTAAAGCGGCCAACTGGGCTGGTCATAATATTGGTTTTATACATGGGAACGTTGTGCTTTTCAGTCAGATGACGAATCTCAATGCCGGCTTTGAGCAGGGCTTCTTCAAACGAAAAAGAGCAGCCAATCAGAAAGCCAACCATATCCGCCTGCCAATACGGAGTGGCATCGGTAACCTCTTTAGTAAAATGGCCGTTTTCATAAAGACGGTAACGCGGAATATCCGTGCAGATGTTGGCGTGCCGCGCGATCGTCTTGGTCAAGGGTGTTTGTTTGACGGTTTCCAACAGTGGACAGGCTTGCGGATTTTGCCGAATCCATTCACGAAAGTCATGCGCATACATTTGCGGCAGAATTACCAGATTGGCCTGCGCATAGCCCGCTGCCATGCCGGCTGTAGGAAAATCAATGATGCCCGTGCGAATCCTTTGTCGAACCTGGGCGGGCGCTTGTTGGATATAGGGTTGAATATCAAAAGCAGGCATGCATTTCACCTCTTAGATTATATAATGATGTGAAGATTAGATTTACATTAAATAATAGCTGTTGAATGATCATTTGCAAACCTATTTTGCTGATAAACTGGCTAAATTAAGCGATCAGGGCCTGAAACTTAACTCAGTCGGCTCTTGGTAAACGTGATAATTAAAAATAACACGCAGCGGTTTTGGACAAGCCATGGTTATTGACCATTCAATCGACCAGCTGCAACTGCTGAAAAATCAAGTAATGGAATAAAAAGAGTCGGCAGAAACTGCCGGCTCTTTTTAATTAGGATTTTTTGGCAGCTGCCGATTCGATCTGGGTGATCTGCGGCTGTGCGTAGTCGAAACGATGGTCAGTACGGTGGTCATGCCATTTCACGATCCCGATCAGAATCAAGATAATGACGATCGTATATAGCAGGGCCGAACGACTGGAAGGATGATCGACCATGGCCGCGCTGCGATACCAACGAAACAGCCAGGCCAGCATGCTATAGACCAGAATTCCGCAGACCACGGCAAAAATAACGGCCCACATAAACGTCGTGGCCATCGCCATTACGATTCCCGCGGCGATTAAAAATAAAACCATCAAAACGATGAACAGGCACATTTAAAAATCCCCCTTGTTGTTTAACCAGCTAGGCAGCGGTACGTCGATTACGCGTGGTGGCTGATTTAATTGACAGGCAACGGCTTGACCGATCCCCAGTCCGCTGACGGTGGCGACTAATTGTGCATCCAGATTGAGACTGCTGATTTCCTCAGGACTGGCCAGATGGTGAACCAGCAGATTAGGAAACTGAGAGCGCAGTTTGGCTGGCAGGTCCAATGGTGATTGCGTGGTTAGAATCATGTTTAGTCCAACCTTGCGACCTTCACGCAGAACTTGAAAAATTCCGTTTTCAGCCAGCTTGGTTTCATCAGCTGGGAGATAGCGGTGGGCCTCATCAATTATAATATTGACGGAAAAAGCCGCGTTATGCTGCAGACGGTGCTCCAGAATCCGTTTCATTAAAAGCGAGATGACGGCCCGTTGACCAATTGCAAGCGTCTTTAGCGCGGAAAGGTCGATTACCAGCGTTTTGTGGGCGCTGCGCTGATTTAAAAACATCTGCAGCACGAAATTGAGCTCGGTTTTAACCTGCTGGGGCTGATGAATCGTACCGAACAATTTTCGCACTGCCAAGCTGGCCAGCAATTCTCTTAGCTGAATGATTTTGGGCCATGCTGCCGCGATCAGCTGCCGGTCATAGGTCTGGCCAAGCAGCTGATAGTCGGCGCGCTGATCGTCATATGGGATCACCAATTCTTCAATTAACTGGTCGGGCAGCAGCTGAACGGCATATGATTTTGACCAGCGACCAAGTTTTTCCAGTTCCTGTTGGTGAGCAGCGATTGGCTGGCTGATGCGCTGATAGCAGCCGGACTGATTCCGCAGATTGTTTTGAATGCGCAGATCATTGACTGCTGAAGCGGCGGCTGTGCTGAGACGTTCGTCAAAATGCAGTCCCAGCGCCTCAATCAACTGAGCAGCCGAAAATTCACCAGGTTCCAGGTAGGCATTTTCTCCCAAGCGATAAACGATGGCATTTGGCAGCTGCGCGTATTCACCGGTAGGATCCAGAACAATGTTGGCTTGACCGCTGTTTTGCAATTGATCCAGTAAGGTTAAAGTCGAGGTCGTTTTGCCGCTGCCGGTCTGTCCAACAATCAGTAGGTGTCTGTTTGTCAGCTCGTTCAATGCATTCATCCCCAATCATTATAATATTCTAATTATAAATAAGAAGGGCTTAAATTGTTACAAAAATATTGTTATTCTTTTTGGATCCTTAGTTGAGCAATTTGATGAAAACGGCTTCAAGTGCAGTGATATAATATTATGGTAAGAAAATATTAGTGTGATAAATAAATAATAAGTTGACGAAATAAAGGTGCTTTGCTGAACAGTAACCCAACTTATTATTTAGAGTAGCTTAAAATGGGGGAATTTCAATGAATAAACTACAACGGTTAGGAAGGGAGACGGAAACTGACCGCACTTGCCGCGTCAAAATGTATAAAGCAGGCAAGAACTGGCTCACGTCATGTCAGATCTGCCGCTATTTTTTAAATCGCGCGGCTTTAAAACGCGTGGCGATTTCTGCCGGAGCAGTAGCGATGGGGATGAGTCTGGCTGCTCATAGCGTCAAGGCCGATACGACTGATGTACCAGTCAGCAGCAATGCCCCAATGCTTACCGGCCCGTTGACTCAAACCGAGACGGCAGCTGAGATTACCATTACCAATGAAAGCAGTCAAGCTTCCGTAAGCGTCGCGCCAGCCAGTACTGCATCGCCTGCTGAAAAACGCGTCAGCAGCATATCGGAATCATCAGTCAGCTTAGATTCAGCCACGACAAGAAGTGATTCAGCAGCTGATACCAGTCAAAAAAGCCTAGTTGCGGCAGCCAATGACTCGATAGCTGCCAGTCAAAATGGTTCATCCAACTCAACAACGTCAAATCAAAGCGCCGGTTCTATCGCTGATTCGGCAGTAAATGAAAATAATGGTCTGAATTCAAGCAGCAGTCAGGCTAAATCAGCCAGTTCAGCTGCCAACACGGATCGGTTAAAGACGGCAGCCACTGCTTCAGCAAATGAGCTGGCAGTCTCGACTACCGATTATCAGGCCTTAACCAAGGACTGGCGGGTTGATGCCAAGGGAAACGTGACCTATATCGGTAAAAGTACGGATCTGACTACGATTACGGTTCCTAATAACTACGATTTTTATCAGGCTGGCAAGATTCAGGCTGGTCAGAGCGTGACGATCGCGGCCAGCGTGATTCACAATCTACTCAAGCAGAACCGTCAGTTAAGCGAGCTGATCATTTCATCAGATGGGGACGGCAAGCTGATCGCCAAAGGCAACTGGAAAGCGGCTTTCAGCGGCTATGACGATAACTATATGAATCAGTATACTTGTCGCGTCAAGTCGTTTGATTTAGGCGGGCTAGATGTTTCGCAGGTTACCAGTATGGCGCGGATGTTTGACAGTGATAGTGAACTGGTGCGGATCACGGGACTCGGCAATTGGAACACTGGCAAAGTAACGGATATGTCCTATATGTTTAATGGTACATCGAAGCTGAGTACCTTGGACAGTATTGAAAAATGGGACGTCCAGCAAGTCTCCAATATGGACTATATGTTTTCCCAGGCGTTTGATAATGCTTGCGAATGGCCGCTGACGCTGGATCTGTCAAGCTGGAACACCAAGTCGCTGACCAAGCTTAGTCATTTATTCTATTACGCTGGAATTACCAATCTAAACATCTCAAATTGGAACCTGACTAAAATGACTAAGCAGTCGCGGGCGCAGTATCTTTTTGCCAACGCAGGCACGCTGCAAAAGAGCAAGGCCGGCAATGAAAACGTGGCCTCGTTTGGTTTCGTCCTGACGATGAATCAGGTCAAGCTGCCACAAACGGCCAATTATAAGCTGCAGGCTAACGATTTTTATGCAACGCGCAGTGGTGACATCCCGCTGCTGGTCTTTACCGATCTGACGGATGCCAATCTGTTGAACATCCTTAATTCTGAACTGGCCAGTTTCAACTATATGGCCGGTAAAGATGAGCCTTCGCGGCGGCATGCGTTCAGCATCAAGCTGGCAGATGGTACGACCAAGACCATTTCAATTGGCCGAGTCTACAAAAACGAGCAGGAAGAAATTGCAACGATTCAATCAGCAATTAAGCAGGCAGCTGCTAAGGACGGCTATTCGTTAACGACTGCACCAACCGTCAGCAGTCTAACCCCAGCCCAGCGCATTTCAAATACATATCAGGTCAGCTATATTGCACTGCCACAGACAACTCACATTATTTTTGAGGACGAAAGCGGCAACGTAATTCAAACCAAGACCATTACCGGCAAAACTGATGAAATCGTTAGTGTTAGTGTGGACGCAGTCGTACCAACCGGCTGGGAAATTGTCAGTGGGACGATCCCGACTCAAATTACCCTGGTCGGCACTGGGACGCCAGACATAATCATTAAAATCAAGCATAATATCATCTCGAAAGATAAAACCAAAACCGTTAAGCGCATCATTACGATTACTAATCCTGATCAAACAATTAAAACCATCGAGCAGGCTGTTAAATATCAGCGAACGGCCATAGAGGACGAGGCAACCGGCATCACGACCTATACAGAATGGCAGGTTGATGGCGATACTGGTGATTTTGCGGCGATTGATCTGACCAATTATCAAGGAGCTGATTATACCAAGGCTGGCTATACGATGATGATTGATGGTCAACCGGGGACAACGATTGCCAAAACAACGCCCAATGCTGAAGCTGAAGACAGCAATATTACCGTTACGTTTACGCCAGTTCGGCATACGATGCACATTAATTATGTCAACAGCCAAGGTGATGTCATTAAGTCACAGGAAGTTACTGGTGATACTGGTGAGACCAAAGTCGTTGAGCTGAGCGCGCCGGCAGAATGGCTGATTACTGACGGCAGTACGCAGAAATTGGTTGACTTTGGAGCAGATGGCGCTCAAGACATCACGATCAATATTGAGTATGCACGCGTCTATGTTGAGCCGACCGATCCCAAAACAGTTACTGATCCTTTGCCGGATAACCCAACAAAGCTTTATCCAGCTGGGGTTGAGTATAATGATCTGAACAAACTGGTTACTCGTACGATTACGATTGTTGATCCTAAGACCAAAAACAGTCGTATCGTCACGCAAACCGTTCATTTTACACGCCGGGCGATTGTTGATGAAGTGGTTGGGACACTGGTTGGCTATACGAATTGGCAGACGGATAATGCAGTCTGGGATGCAATCGACGCGGCCAATCTTTATCCGGGCTACACACCAAGCGAGAAGGTAGAACAAAAAACGGTCGGCGTCAATGATACAGACCAAGCACAGACGATTACGTTTACTGCCAATGATGCCCATCAGACCGTGCGCTTTATGAATGGCGATAAACGAATCGGTGAAGATTACGGTTTAAGCGGCAAGACCGATCAGCTGGTTGAATTGCCAGCACTGCCGGATGGCTGGCAGCTGGCAACTGGTGAGTCATTGCCGCAAAACGTCCAGTTAGCGGCTGTTGATACGCCAATTGTGATTCAGATTGTGGCCGGTTTATGCACGATCAGCACGGCTACGGCGGCAGGGACGCTGATCCCAGAAACTAAAAATCAGCACCTGCAAAAAGCAATTGCTGATGACGACTTAAATCGGCAGGTTACGCAGACGGTCGTCATCATCAATCCGCTCGATCATACATCAACTACCCAGCAGCAGATCGTTCTTTTTACGCGCAGTGCCGTGATCAATATGACTAATGGCGAGCTAGATCATTATACTGATTGGCAGTCAGTGGGGCTGGATTTGTTCAATGAGGTCACGCTGCCTGTTTTTGCCGGCTACACGCCTCAAGCCTTGAATGATCATCAGCAGGCAATTGCATTAACGATGGATGGTGATCTGCCAGCAGTCGATAAAATTACGGCCAACCAGGCAGATAGCATAATTACCGTCAGCTATCAAGCCAATCCAGTTGACGTGGCGGTGATCTTTAAAGATGCAGCGGGCAGTCAAATCAGTAAAGCCACTATGATTCATGGTCAAACTGATGAAACGCTGCAGCTGACTTTAGATCAAGCTAGCCAACAGCTCAAAGTCAATACTGGTCTGACACATGCTGAGAATCCATCTACAATTGACTTACCTGATAATTGGGAGCTTGATGATAGCAACGACTTGAGTCCGGTTAAAATGGCAAGTGGCCAAACGATTACCTTGCGAGTGCGGCATCAAACAAGCGATGTTTCAGCTACAGACGCGTTAGCCAAAGAAGAATTTACGCGGACCATTAATATTTTTGATCCATATCAAGGACAGCTGCAGCCAATTACGCAAACGGCAGTCTTTCACCGCAGTGCCATCAAGGATCTGGTGACCAGCATCGTGACCTATGGCAGCTGGGTACCGGCCCAAGGAATTTTTGTCAAGGTGGACATTCCAAGCGTAGCCGGCTATACCCCGGATCGACAGGTTAATGAAGAGACAGTAGATCCGCTCAATGGCAAAAACGAAACGATTGACGTACACTATCAAGCCAATGACGGCAATATTCAAGAAATTGACTACGTTGACCAAGATGGCAATGTAATCAATCATTTGAATCTCAGCGGCAAGACTGATGCAGTTGCCAAGATCAGCTATCAGGCCCCCAACAACTGGCAGATCGTATCTGGACAGACTCTGCCTGGCGAGGTACGGTTTAAGGTTTATAATCCGGTAATTAAGGTGATCGTCGAACATCAAACCAAAGACGTTACCGGACTGGATCAACAGCTGGGAATTCAAACCAGCAAAACGGTCACGCGTCAGATCACGGTTACCACGCCAACTGGACAGATCAATGAAATCAAGCAGTTTGCTCGGTTCCAGCGCTCAGCAGTCCAGGATCTGGTGACGGGTGCGATCAGTTTTGGCGAGTGGCAGTGGCAGGCTGGCGATCAGCTTTTTGAAAAGTTCATGCCGGCCTCGATCGCGGGCTATACGCCAAACTACCAGTTGATTGAGGAGCTTACGCCAACTGCCCAAACGAATGATTCAGTTTATCAAGTCAGCTACCAGGCCAATCCTGGTCAGCAGACGATCTTATATCGGGATGCATATGACAATATCGTATTGACGCAGATCATTCCTGGGGTAACTGATCAGATCGTTAACGTGCCAACGGTTTTGCCATCCGGCTGGGAACTGGCGGCTGGACAGGCCATGCCGGCAACGGTGACAATCAAGCCGACTGATACGCCAATCATTATCTATGTTCAGCACCAGTTAAAAGACGTAACGGCCGAATATCCAAAAACCACGCAGGATACCGTTAATCGAATCATTAACGTGCATCTGCCAAATGGACAAATCGTTACGACGACGCAGACGGTTAACTTTAAGCGGACCGCGACAATGGATTTGGTAACCAATCTGATTGACTATAGTCAGTGGCAAGCAGACGGCAGCTTTGCCAAGGTCGCGATTGATCCGATTGTCGGCTATCAGGCAACGCAGACTGAGGTGCCGGAAATCACGCCAACTGCAATGGCCGATGATATTACTATTGATGTCAGCTATATCGCGCAAAATGCCACGCAGCTGATCCAATATGTTGATCAAAATAACCCTGACGACAGCCCGATTGCTGAGCAACCCATTTCCGGCCTGGTTGATCATGACGTAGCCGTGACGCCAGTGATCCCTACTAATTGGGAACTGGCGCCGAATGAAACGATTCCAGGCAGCGTCACGATTAAGCCGGATGCCGCGCCAATCAGGGTTAGAATTCAACATCAGCACCAAGACGTTTCGCAAACGGATGCGGGGGCGACTAAAAAGGTTACCCGCACGATCAGATTTAACAACCCTGATGGTACCAGTCAAACGATCGAACAAACCATAACGTTTACGCGCACGGCAGTCAAGGACCTGGTTGACGATACGATTGCCTATGGTGCCTGGCAGGGCGGTGGCGTTTTTGTCGGCATGGAAGTCCCACAAATTGCGGGCTACCATGCCAGCCAAGACGTCATCTACAGTGTGCAGCCAACGCCAGATATGCTTGATCAAGTGATTGAGATTACCTATTCGCCAAAGCAAATCGTTACGCGTATCGTCCAGTACGTTGATGAGAATAAGCAGCTAGTGCATGCTGATACGGTAGTCGGCGAAATTGATTCAAGTCAGAGTTACTCACTGAAGCTGCCGGAGCATTGGGAGTTTGTCAATGCCGATCTTAAAGCAGGGACAAAAATTTTAATCAACATGGGTAAAACTGGCGAGATTATTTATCAAATCAAGCATCAATTGACTACCGCCACGTTTCTCAAGGAATTCACGCGCCATGTCGTTTTACACAAGCCAGGCGGAACGGAAACGATTGATCTGACGGCTAAGATGCAGGCCACGCGAACTCATGATGAGGTTACGGGCACGGATACGTATGAAAACTGGCAGGTCGTCAACTCGTTTGGTCAAGTAGCAGCCGATAAGATTGCCTACGCTGGCTATCAGGCCTCAGTTAAAGAAATTGCCGCCAGCGCGCCGAATGAAAATATGGCTGCTGAGACGACGATTGATGTGACTTATACGGCTAATCCCGGCGTGCAGACGATTGAATATGTCGATGGTCAGCGCAATGTCATTTCAAAACGGCTGCTTGCCGGACTGGTTGATCAAGAAGTTTCTTTGGATATCAGTCAGCATGGCAACGCGGCTTTACCGGCCAACTGGCAGCTGGCAAAGGGCGTGACGATACCAAGCAGCATTAAGATTCCAGCGTCTGATCAGGTGATTGCTTTTGAAATTGAGCATCAGCTGCAGGACGTTTCCGCGACTGATCCCGACGCTCAAAAAGTAGTTACGCGAGTCATCAACGTCTTTGATCCACATAAGGGTCTTGATACAAGAACGAATACCATTACGCTGGTCCGCACGGCAATTAAGGATCTGGTTACCAATCGGACGGCCTATGGTGAATGGCAAAATCCCGATCATCAGATATTTGACGAGTTTAACGTGCCACAGATCACCGGCTATACGGCCAGTCGTGATCTGATTGCTGCCTATGTGCCAAATGGCGAGGATACCACGCTGACGTACAATATTACCTATTCGGCCAATGAGCAGTCAGTGCTGGTAGTCTATCAAAATCAGCAGCATAACGTGATTGGACAGACGGCTGCTGGAGGACGGACGGATCAGCGCCTTACGATCGATTTTACGCAGTCATTGCCTGATGGCTGGGTCTTGGCGGCCGGACAAGCTGATCAGCAGCAGATTACGTTTACGGGATCAGCAATGACGCCAATCATAGTTGAGATCGTACATGGTCAGGTTTTAGTTGAGCCTGATGATCCCAAGACGCCGCAAGATCGCCTGCCAGATACCAAAAACGCCTTTTATCCCAGCGGCGTGGGCTATAACAAACTCAATCGAACCATTACACGTGCCATTAAGGTTGTCTATCCAGATGGGCAAACCGATCTGATCAGACAGACCGTTCAGTTTAAACGCAGCGCGACGGTAGATACAGTTACCAAAGCCGTTGTCTATGGTGAGTGGCAAGTGATCGGCAATGATCATTTTGCTGAGTTCGTCCCTAAAGAGCTGTCAGACTATCTGCCAAGCCTCAAGCTGATTGAAGCCGCCGTACCTGGTCCAGAAGACGTTGACGGCAGCTTGACGATCAGCTATTACCACCGCTATACGACCCAGACGATTGAGTATGTCGATGCTGACAGTGGCGAGCTGATTGGTGATCCGCAGGTGATCGATGGTGAAACGGGAACGATGGTTGAGCCAACGCTGCAGCTGCCTGATGGCTGGGGATTAGATGAAAATCAAACCGTTCCAAGCAAGATTGCCATGAAACTGGTTGATACGTCAATCAAATTGAGAGTTCGGCATCAAGCAGTTCTGGTTGATTTTGATCATCCCGTGCAAAAAGGCGAGTTAATCGCTGGTACCCAAAATCAGCATTATCAGGTTGATTTGGGACCAGATGTGTTGAACCGCTATGCCACGCGAACAATCATCATTATCGATCTGCAGGGCAAGCAGTCTCAAATCACGCAGCGGGTTCATTTCGTGCGCAGCGTCTGGGTAGATGCAGTCACCGGTCTGCCGATCATCCCATTGACCATCCTGGAATGGCAGCCGCTCAATGCTAAATCATTCTGGAATGCCGTGTCGGTTCCTGAAATTCCTGGCTATCAAGCAGTCATTACGGATGAGGCCACGGGACAGCAGCTGCCGGCAATTGAGCAGGTCAGCCCGGATGCAACGAGCAGTCAGACGATCATGGTAGTCTATCAGGCACAGACCGGTCAGCGGACTATCAATTATGTTGATGAAAATGGCAGCGTTATCGGGACGCAGACGGTTAACGGTGTCTTAAATGCTGTAGTACCAGTCAAGCTGATTTTGCCGCCAAACTGGCAATTGGCAACTCCAGATCAGCAGCCGGCCAGCTTTAAGATTCTGGCTACCGATCAGCCAATTGAAGTCTTGGTTGCACACCAATTAGTGGAAAAAGAGCCGCAGCTGCGCCAGATTACGCGGACGATCAACTTTAAGAATCCATTGAACCAAAATGCCGTAACGACGGTCGTGCAGACGGCAACTTTTAAACGAGCGGTCTATCATGATCTGGTCAGCGATACCGATACTTATGGCGCTTGGATTCCACTGGTTGCTAAATGGGATGAGCTGGGTTTGCCTGAAGTCGCCGGATATCAGCCTTCGCAGACGGTAAGTGAGCTTGCGGTAACGCCGGATACTGCCAATGTCGTCTTGGATGTTGAGTATCTGCCTGAATCAAGACTCCAGACGGTTAATTACGTGGACCAAAACGGTAATCTGATCAAGACGCAAAACTTTACTGGCAAGGTTGGCGAAACGATCAAGCCGGTATTCAAGCTTCCCGCTGGCTGGCGATTGCTGACGGGGCAGCAGCTGCCGGAATCATTGGTCATTCAAGCAGCCAATGTGCCATTAAACGTGCAGATTGAGCCTGGATTGGTCAGTCAGCTAGCTGAAACGCGAACGGTCAGTCGTTCAATTAAATTAAATTTTCCTAATGGCAAGGTTCAGACCAAAGTTCAAACCATAAAATTCACGCGGACCGTTACCCGTGATCTGGTAACCAACCAGTTCATCTATGGCGAGTGGCAGCGTCAAGGACAGTTTGACCAGTTTGACGTCCCAACGATTGCTGGCTATTTGGCTAATCTTAACCAGGTGCCAATGATTGTACCAACTGCCGATTCTGCAGACAGTACCGTTCAAATTCAGTACGAGCCGCAAATTGAAACGCAGCTGATTCAATATGTTTACGCTAATGGTGCTTCCAGTCAGGTGATTGCAGAACAGTCCTTGGCTGGAAAGACGGGAGAGTGGCTGGCATTCAAGCTGACGGTTCCTAAAAACTGGCAGCTTGCCAATACTCAAAGCGTACCAGCGATGATTCAGATCAAAGCCCAGACGGATCCAGTCGTAATCTTGATTCAGCATAAGCAAAAAGATGTTACTGATATTGCCGATGATACTGAACGAACAGTGACAAGAACGATTAAGATTACTTACCCAAATGGACAGATCGAAACCATTGTTCAAAAAGCAGTATTTGACCGCAGCGCAACTGAAGATGAGGTTACTGGAAAGATTGTTTATGGTAAATGGTATGGCGATGATGTTTTTGAAAGTGTCACCGTACCAGAAATTGAGGGCTGGCAGCCAAGTTTAGCTCAAATTGGGCAATCACGGCCAAATGCAAACACGCCTGACAGTACGGCAACTGTTACCTACAGTCAGGCTCAAAGCGTATTTGTGATTCAGTATGTTGATGCCAGTGGTAATTACGTTGCGGCCCAGCCATTCTGGGGTCAGTCTGGTGAGACGATCAAGCTTACCTCACAGCTGCCGGCTGGCTGGAAGTTAATTGGTGCCAACTCAATCCCAGATGAAGTCGTCCTAAAAGCCGGCGAACAGCTGTTGCAGATGCGGATTGGCCATATTCTGCAGGTAATTGATGAAAATGATCCGGATCGTCATACCACGGTTACGCGAACGATCAATATCAAACTGCCGGATGGTCAAAGCAGGCAGATTCAGCAAAAAGTCAACTTTATTCGACTGGCCTTTGAAGATGAGGTTACCAAGCAGCGCAGCTATGGGCCCTGGATTGCCGAAGACGATGGCAGCGGTGTTACCGATCGTTTTACCGAGATTGAGATACCGACGATCAAAGGATGGGTGCCAAGTCAAGCCGTGGTTGCTGAATACAAGCCTAGCGGGACGGCCCACAGCACGATTATCGACGTTAACTATCTGCCTGAAGCGCGCAGCCGGATGATTGAATATGTTGATGAAAACAATCAACTGATCAGAAGCGATGCCATCGTTGGCCGGACTGGCGAAACAGTCACGGTCCAAAGCAGCGTGCCAACTGGCTGGGAAATCGTTGCCGGCAAGGTTCCGGATACAGTTGTGTTTGATGAGAGCGCTGATCAGCCAGTCAGAATCGTTATCAAACATCGCGTGATTACAGTTGACGCTGAACAGGCAGCCAAATTGAATCACGCCGATGCCAGTGAGCTTGCTGAAACCATTGTCAGAGAGATCAAAGTCTTGATGCCGCATCAAGATCAGCCATTGATTACTAAGCAGCAGGTTGATTTTGAACGACTGGGTGAATATGATCTGGTTAACCAAAGATTCGTCGGTTTTGGCGATTGGCAGGCAGTCGGCTATCCGCTGATGGCTGCATATCGTGTTCCCGAGGCAGCGGGATATCACCCATCAGTAAGCGGGATTGGCGAACAAGAAGCGCAAGCCGGCGATGCTGATGAAATAATTGTCATTAATTATGTTGCCAACCAACAGACGATTCATGTCAAATATGAAGACGAGCATGGTCAGATAATTGCTTCGGATCCAATTAGCGGCCAGACGGATCAGACCGTGTCGATTACGATTAAGGTTCCGGCAGGCTGGAAACTGACCGCCGAGCAAGTCGTTCCTGACAACGTTACATTTACGGCGACCACGTCAGATATCGTGCTTCAGGTTGCACACGCTACAGTCACGGTTTTGCCAAATGATCCTAAGACAACTAAGGAGCTGCTGCCGGACAATCCAGATCGTCACTATCCGAGCGGCGTTGCCTTTGCCGATCTGAACAAAACAATTACGCGGACGATTATCTTTAAGCTTCCTGATGGTCGTATTAAGACGATCAAGCAGAAGGTGCAGTTTACAAGAAGCGCGGTGGTTGATGAGGTTACTGGACAAATTACGTACCACGACTGGCAGGTTTTGGATGACGATAAACTGGCCAGTGTAGCCGTGCCGGTATTGGAAGGCTATACCGCAACGATGCAAGTTATTCCATCACTGCACGTAACAGTGGATATGCATGATTTGACGGTTGAAGTTGAATACATCAAATCCGCTGTTCCAGATCAGCCAACGCCACCGGACGAACCAACGCCACCGGACAAGCTGATAACACCAGATGAGCCAACGTTGCCGGATGAACCAACAACACCGGATCAAACGATACTACCAAATCAGCCCGTACAGTCGCACAATCAGTCAAACAGAACTGGAAATGCTGATGCCATTAAAGAAGCATCAACGATTTTGCCGGATCAGACAGCTAAATCAAAGCAGGTTAAAGATAAACGCTTGCCGCAGACTGGCAGCAATGAACAAGAGCACGGTCATATCTGGGCAATTTTGGGGATGCTGAGTATGCTGTTTGGCGGGCTCTTAGGTGGCAAGCGTCGCGATAAGCACTCCTAAATGAAAGCATAGGTAGGATCGCGGTCAGCCAATTAAATGGTGTTTCAAGGCTTTAAATGTTGGCTTGCATTAAAGAAACGGAAAAATTAATATTAGGGACTGATAAACGCTATCTCCAAGCTAATGGTTGCTTGAGATGGCGTTTTGCTTTAACTGTATTGTTTTATGCTAAAATTAGGACGTGTTATTTCTTTCTATATAATAAATAATAAAAATGATACCTATCGATTTTCCGAAAAATTGAGTGGAGTGACAAGATGGCCAAACTGATTGACGATGTATTTAAAGACCAAAGATTCATCCCCGAGCAGATGAGCGAATTTGGCTTTCAGAAAACTAAGGATACTTATACATACGAAGAGAATTTTCTCGATGACTCATTTCGAGCGGTCGTCACCGTGAGGAACGGCAAAGTCGATGGCCAGGTCATTGACTGCTCAACTGGGGATGAATATTACCAGATTGACGTGCCGGCAATGCAGGGTAAGTTCGTCAGCTCAGTCCGATCCGGCTATCTAGATATCTTAGGGCAGATTGTCGATCACTGTTGCTTGTCCATGCCATTTACATCCCCACAAGCCAATCGAATTACAGACAGGATTTATGATCAGTATCGCGTCATGCCGGATTTTCCTTGGAAGTCCAAGAGCAACAAGGATAATGGCGTTTTTCGACATTTGAATTCAGGCAAGTGGTTTGGCTTGATCATTAATGGCCGGCGGGGACTCGTTACTAAAGATGATGATGAACAAAATGTTGATATCATCAATCTGAAAAGCGACACACTGCCAGTTGACGGCCAGTCCGTTTTTCCGGCCTACCATATGAATCATAAGTACTGGATTTCAGTCGTACTTGACGATCAGCTGGGCGACGATAACGTAATGAGACTGATCGATGAAAGTTTCCGTTTGACGGAAAAGTAGGGGATGATTAAATGCGACAGATTGTACTGCCAATCAAAGATGATGAGATACTCAAGCAGGTGCAGGACACTCTGTTGAACAACTTCAAGTCTGGCCGGCGCAACTACACCATCTTTCAAGTCGGCAAGGCAACGCTAACTTAGAGCTGAAAATCATTAGGAAGTTCAGGCATGATGCCGCTAAAAAAAGTGGGCAAAGTAGTTTTAGACAATTAAAAGCATTATTGATCAGAAAGAAATATAAATATGCAAAAGGGAACTGCATAACATATATGATGGAAAGGTCATTATCTACTATTAGGAAAAAATGGATGCATAGTAGGTAAAATTTTTTGTATATTGAGTTTGGTGTCCCTAACTTTACCTATAAATCGATGAAAAAATTAAAATAGTAGGTAAATTTACTGCTGACATCTTATCAACTGCGGAGTGATGATTAGATTGAGCGGAAATCTGTCTATCATTTAGTCGCACCAGCTGCAGCAACGGCTAACTGAAGCATCATTGAGCCATGACCGCGAAAACGACCAACCGAAGAATTATTTAGTCACGATGGCTGCGGAATCAATCAAATCAGTGGAACATTTTCGAGTGCCAACAGTCCAAAAATTTCATCCGCAAGAAAAATCCCGGTCACTGTTTTTAATCGTGATCGGGATGATTTCGTATTGATGCCTTTTAATTAGCAGTTTCTTCACTTAAACGCTTTTCCTGGTCTCTAATCAGCTGCTTGGTATGGGCCCAGACATCAGGATGCTTGGTACTGTTGACCCAATAGTCGACATCAGCAAAGATTTCGGCTTGGCTGGCTTGGTCGTAGTCGTGGTGCAAAAAGTTGGCAGTGGTCTCAGCAGACTGTTTTTCCCACATGGCAGCCATGATGAATTGACTGCGAGTCCGCTGCAGTTTTTCTTCAGCCGGTCCAAGATCACGTGCTTCCACATCGCTGACCTTGGCCGTAGCAATTGGCGGCTGAACCGAGTTGCTTGGCAGGTATGGTGCTACTGGCACGTTCATCAAGGCATTTCGCATTACCTCATTCCAACTGTTGCCATAAGTATCCAAGCGATGCTGCAGACCGGGTTCAACATCATTAGCAATTAGATAGTCGCGCTTTTCACCCCAGCTGAGCGTGACATGAGCAACAAAAACTTTTTCTGACATGATTTCACCTTCCGATTGTTTGGGTATTCACAATATTAATTATAGCGCGAATTTAGATTTAGAAAAGCGAAAAAAGTAACGGCTGATCATCAAAAATAAATAAAACGTTAAACTTTAAAAAATTAATATAATTAAATAAAAAAATAAATTTTAAATGCCAATTTCCGCTATAAATTGCGAATTTTTAACCAACAACTTACTTAAATCAAGTGCGAGAGTTAATGATTTACGCTAGATTGAAAGCGCTTAGATTAACTATTGGGGGAATTTAAGATATGCGAAAAAGAAACTACATTTATTTGTTTGGTTCGGCAATTTTAGGATTAACGATGTCGGCAATGCTGGTCAGTGCTGATGATGCAGCTGCGACAGCGCCTGTTAGTCAAGCCAGTTCCGTTCAGGTGGTTACCAATCCTGATACGGCCAGTCAGCCGGGACAGGCTACTGATTGGTCGGATCTTGCCAAATATCAAGGATACGTACCGGTTCAAAGTTTGGGGATTAATGACTTTCATGGTGGGCTTTCCAATACCGGTACCGCTCAGATTGGCGATCAGACCTATCAAAATACGGGGACGGCAGAAAGACTGGCTGGCGCTTTGAATCAAGCTGAGAGTGACTTTAAGGCGGCCAATCCAGCGGGGACAACGATTCGTGTTGAAGCTGGTAACATGGTCGGCGCCTCGCCAGCCAACTCGGCACTTTTGCAGGATGAATCCACCATGCGTGCACTCAAGGCAATGCATATTGAGTATGGCACGCTGGGTAATCATGAATTTGACGAGGGACTGGGCGAATTTAACCGGATCGTTACCGGTGGTCAGCCAACCAAGCAGTATAATGACGCTGAAATGGCCTACCCGCATGAAGCCTCCGACATCAACATTATTACGGCAAACGTGATTCTCAAGGGCACCAAGACCGATGATAACTATGGCGAGATTCCATATGGTTTTCAGCCTTACATCATCAAGGAAATTCATACCAGTGATAACAAGGTTGTAAAAATCGGCTTTATCGGCATCGAGACGACCGATTTGCCGATTCTGACACTCTATGACAACTACAAGGATTATGAGATTCTTGATGAAGCCGAAACCATTGCTCATTATGAAAAGATTCTGCGCAATCAAGGCGTCAATGCGATCGTTGTCTTGGCACATACTGGGGTAGAGACCAAGAATGGTGAAACCAAGGGCACGGCGGTTGATATTATCCAAAAGCTCTACCAGATCGATCCTGACAATTCTGTCGACATCTACCTGGCTGGGCACTCTCATCAGTATGCCAATGCCACGGTTGGTTCAGTCAAACTGGTGCAGGCCATCTACACCGGCAAGGCTTATGATGACATCATTGGTTATATCAATCCGGCGACTAACGACTTTGCACCTGACAGCATCGTCTCACATGTCTTCCCGGTCCTTTCAGAAAAAGATAATCCGGCTGCCGTCAGCGACCCAACCGTTGTGGGAATTGTTGAAGATGCTACCAAGCGAGTGGCGCCAGTCATCAACCAAAAGATTGGGGAGGCAGCAACGCCAGAAACGATCACCGGCCGTTTGCATAATACGCCAACTCGGGAAAACCAGGCTGGTGAGCTGGTAGTTGATGGACAGTTGGCCGAAGCCAGAAAACTGGGCGTCAATGCTGACTTTGCAATGACCAATACTGGTGGGGTACGGGCGGATCTGGTAGTTGAACCGGATCGCACGATTATGCCCAGGCAGTTCAGCCATTTGGCAACATTCTGCGGGTAGTTGAGATGACTGGCCAGCAGGTAATTGATGCCTTAAACCAGCAGTATGACGAAGATCAAAAGTATTATCTGCAGATTGCTGGTCTCAAGTACTACTACACTGACAGTGACGATCCTAACCAGCCATATCGCGTAGTGGCCGCTTATGATGAAAACGGGCAGTCGTTAGACATGAACAAGACTTATCGCGTGGTTATCAACGACTTTTTAGCTGGCGGTGGTGACGGCTTTACGGCCTTTAAGGGTACCAATCAGATTGCAGTGATTGATGCGGATACGGAAGTCTTTATGAGCTACATTGCTGATCAAACCAATGCTGGCAATTTGATTAAGGCGTCAGTTACTGATCGCAAAAACTACTTGACGCCGGCAGAAGCTGAAGCCTTGCTGCATCCTGTTGTGCCGGATACGCCAGCGAACAGCGAAACTGGTCAGACTAATACCGAAAATAATGGTAATACTAATGGTTCAGCGGCTGATGCAAAGCAGAGCCAGGAAATTACGGTTGACAATTCGGCAGCGCCGCAATTAAAGATCGTTAATGGTCAGGACCAGACAGCTCCAGTTGCGATCGCGGTTAAGTCAACCGAACCAAAAGCCAGCCAGACCGCGCTGCCACAAACCGGTAATGACGAAAAATCTGCCTTGGCCTTGCTTGGGACGGCGCTGATCGGGTTGTCAGGCATGTTTGTAATTCGTCGTCGGCCACGGCGGCAAAAATGGCCTGGTCAAGCGGATATGAATTTAGGATCGAATAGCGGAAAGATTCAAAGCGGTTCGTCAACCATCATCGACTAAAGTCACGGGATTTTCGGCTAAACATAATAAAATGATGATGTGAATGGCTTGATCAGTATGTCGGTCCTAGGTTTAGTGAACCGATTGCTTTTCAAACTAAAAAATATTAGATAGCGTTATACAGAGCTTTTAACGGTTTTGCATAACGCTATTTTTTTAAAATGCTAGAATTTTTTGAATATACAAATTCTTAGTTTTCTTAACTTATTAGCTTGTTTTATTTATTTTATTAAGAAAAAATTAAATGAATGGCCACGGTTGAAAAAGCAAAATAAATTTGTTGATAAACTGTGAATATAAGGACGGTTGACAAGTCCAGTCAATTCCAATAGCATGAAAGTTACTCTAATCATTTTATAATGGTCAATTTAAAAATTTAAGTCACTGGCTAAAGGGGGGATGTTCAGTGACCAGCTATCAGATTATCTCAGTTGGCGATCAAGCACTGGCCATTGAGTTTGCCAATCGGATCGATCCAGTTGTCAATCGGCACTTGCAACAGATTGGGCGTTATATCTTAAAGCAGCATTTATCGGCAGTCAAAACGATTATTCCAGCCTATCGGACGTTGACCGTAACCTTTGATGGTGGCCAGACCAGTTTTGAAGAACTGAAAGATCAGCTTGAGCCGTTAATTGAAAAATCAATGAGCGCACCATTACCACCATCCAAGACCTGGCTGATCCCAGTCTGCTACGGTGGCGAGTATGGTCCTGATTTGGAGGATGTTGCGCGTTTTGCTGGGCTAAGCACGGCGGAGGTCATTAAAGAGCATACCGCCCAGTCCTATCTGATCTACTTTTTAGGCTTTTTACCCGGTTTTGCCTACATGGGCAGCGTCGACCAAAAGATTGCCATGCCCCGTCTAGAACAGCCACGCTTGGAGATTCCGGCGGGCAGCGTTGGGATTGCTGGTGAGCAGACCGGGTTTTATCCAGTCGCTTCACCAGGCGGCTGGCGCATTATTGGGCAGACGCCGCTCAAGCTTTATGACGAAAAAAATCCCGCTAGTTTTTATCATGCTGGTGACAGTGTTAAGTTCTTTGCCGTTGACGAAGAGGAGTTTCAAAAGATCCAGCTGGCTGATCGGCTTGGCAAGTATCAAGTAAAGGCGGTGACATCAGATGCCGATGATTAATGTAATTGAACCAGGACTGCAGACCACTGTACAGGATCTGGGACGGCCAATACATCAGATTAATGGTTTTCCGGCTTCTGGGGCAATGGATCAGACCGCTTTGCAGGTTGCTAATTTGTTGGTAGGCAACTCGCCGTATGCCGCTGCTTTAGAGTTTTCACTGACTGGGCCGACATTGCGTTTTATGGCGACGACGTTCATTGCCTTAACCGGAGCTGAATTTAATGCTCAGCTTAATGGTCAGCCAGTCAAAGGATATCGCTGCCTGCAAGTGCATACTGGCGATATATTGAAAATCGGACCCGCAATCAGAGGACGGATTGGCTATCTGGCAGTGGCGGGCGGCTTGCATTTGCCATTAGTACTTGACAGTCGTTCAACCACGCTACGTTTAAAACTGGGCGGTATGGATGGACGAGCGTTAGTCAGTGGCGATCGCTTGCCAATCGAAGCTAAGCCTACTTTAGTCAGTTATTATCATCGACACGCACCAATGCCGGAATTGCCTGATTTGAAAACACCAGTTAAGATTCGCGTCTTAAAAGGACCACAGTGGGAAAAGTTTGATGAAAAAGATCATGAGCGATTTTTGTCTGGAACGTATACGGTGACGAATCAATCTGATCGAATGGGTTACCGGTTAAAAGGCGATGCCATGCAGACCAAACAGGAAAGCATGTTATCGGCAGCCACGGTAATGGGTGGTTTACAGGTGCCAGCCAATGGTGAACCAATTGTTTTAATGGCTGATCGACAAACGACTGGCGGCTATCCACTATTGGCAGTCGTGGCGACAGCGGACTTGTCTAAACTGGTGCAGTGCCGTCCAAAACAGCAGATTAAATTCGAACTGATCGAGCTGAATGCAGCCCAGGAACTGTTAAAACAGCAGCAGCAAAATTTAAAAGAGCTGCGTCATCGCATCAAAATGGCACGCTATCAAATGCCATATGGAATTACGCGAGAGGCCAGCCAGCGCATTCAACGACTTTTTAAGGAGTGATAGATTTGGATACCAAAAATATTGAAGAATTGATCAATCTGCTCAAGGAAAACGATCTAACTGAACTGGAATATGAAAAAGATGACGAGCATATCCGCATTAAACGTGCCAATAGCGAATCGTATGCGCAGCCGGTCAGTGTCAGTCCACAGCATAGCAATCCCAGCCATCACATCATGGCCCCGAAAGAAGTCGTTACCAGCAGCAATACGATCAACGCGCCAACGATCGGTGTGTTTTATACGGCTAAATCACCACAGGATCCTCCATACGTCAAGCCAGGCGACCATATCAAGCAGGGCGATGTCGTTGGGGTGATTGAAGCCATGAAGGTCTTTACCAATGTGGTTGCTGATCGTGACGGCATCGTTGAAAAGGTTTTGGTAAACAATGAAGAGGGGGTTGAATATGACCAGCCGCTTATTCAAATTAAATAATTCCGTTAGTAAATGGCCCTTTCATAAGGTGCTGGTAGCCAATCGCGGTGAAATTGCGGTTCGGATCATTCGTACCTGCCGAGTATTGGGGCTGGCGACGGTGGCCGTTTATTCCGAAACCGATGCCAAATCGCTGGCCGTTCAGCTTGCAGATCAGGCAGTCTGCATTGGTCCCGACAACGTTAATGCCAGTTACCTCAATATTGCAGCCATCATCTCAGCGGCCCAGCTGACTGGCGCTGATGCCATTCATCCTGGTTATGGCTTTTTGTCAGAAAGTCCTGAATTTGCGGATGCCTGTCTGGAAAACGGGATTAAATTGATTGGCCCAAGTGGTGATGTAATGCGACTGCTAGGCGATAAGGAACAGGCGCGTATGACGGTGGCTAAAGCTGGTCTGCCGGTCGTCAAAGGTAGCAGTACAACGATTGACAATTTGGCTGATGCTTTGGACCAGGCTCAAGAGATCGGTTACCCAATTATGGTTAAAGCTAGTGCAGGTGGCGGCGGAAAAGGCATGCGGATCGTCAATTCACCTAAAGAAATGGCGGCTAAGTTTACGGTTGCCCAAGATGAAGCCAAAGCCGCGTTTGGCAGCGGTCAGATGTATCTGGAACAGTATCTGGCCAATCCGCGGCATATTGAGGTGCAGATTGCTGCCGATCGTTATGGCAATGCGATTGCGTTGGGTGAACGGGACTGTACGATTCAAGCACGCCATCAAAAAGTTATGGAAGAAGCACCGGCTGTGGTAGTGCCCGCGCGAATTCGTGATGAGATGCTGCGGCGCTCAGCAGATGCGGTTGCCCAATTGAATTACGAGGGCGTCGGGACGATTGAGTTTTTGTATAACCATGATGGCTCTTATTACTTCATGGAGATGAATACCCGGATCCAAGTCGAGCATCCGATTACCGAGATGATTACCAATGTGGATTTGGTTGAGCTGCAGCTGCGACTGGCGGCTGGTGCGGAATTAGAGCCGCAGTTGGTTGTCACGCACGGTTTTGCTTTAGAATGTCGCATCAATGCCATGACCCCTGGTAAGATTACTGGTCTGCATTTGCCAGGTGGCCAGGGCGTCCGTGTGGATACGGCGATCTATCAAGGCTATGTCGTACCCAACAGCTATGATGGAATGATCGCTAAAATTATTGTTTATGGTGATCGACGTCAGCGGGTTCTCCAACAAATGCAGGCCATCATTGATGAAACCGTGATTACTGGAATTCAGACCAATCTTGGATTATTGGCTCAGATTTTAAAAGAGCCATCATTTCAACGCTTAACAGCTACGGTCAACTGGTTGGATGACTTGCAGAAGCAGAAACATTAGCTAAGGTATTTAAGAAAGGGGCTGCAAAATGAAAGTTGATTTGAACAGTGATCTGGGTGAAAGCTTTGGTCATTATGTTTTGGGAAATGACGAACAGATTCTGCCGCTGATTACTGCGGCCAACGTTGCCTGTGGGTTTCATGCTGGTGATCCCAACGTTATGGCTCAAACGGTAGCAATTGCTGAAAAAAATGGTGTGGCTATCGGTGCCCATCCCAGTTATCCAGACCGGATTGGCTTTGGTCGTCGGCACATGGACATGCAGCTGGAAAACGTGGAGAACATGATTACCTACCAAGTGGCGGCACTGCAAGGCTTTGTCAAAGGACATCGGCTGCATCATGTGAAACCGCATGGCGCGCTTTACAATGCCGCGGCTAAGAGTCTGCCATTGGCACTGGCAATTTGTCGCGGGATTAAGCGCGTTGATCCTGAATTGCCAATTTATGGGCTGGCTGGCAGTCAATTGATTACGGCAGCTCGTGAAATTGGTTTGCCTTATGCCAGCGAGGTGTTTGCTGATCGGGCTTATCAGGCTGATGGGACGCTGGTGCCTCGGGTCAAGCCGCATGCAGTGCTGCATGATCCGCAAGAAGTTGCCAAACGTGCGGTCCATATGATTCAAGATCAGGCCGTTACCGCAATTACTGGTGAGCATGTTGAGCTGCAAGTCGATACGATTTGCGTGCATGGTGACAATGAAGAAGCGTTGGCAATCGTACGGGCGCTGCGTTCAGCACTTAAAGATGCAGCAATTGAAATCGCACCTTTTGATCCCCACCATGCTTGATTTTGTAACTAACGACAGATTACATAAGAGAGGAAGATGTCTATGCAAAAGCACAATAAGAATGGCGCCTCTGAGCTGCCGGTTTCTCATGACAACAAACTGCGTGCGGCTGCGATCGGCGGGGCGTTCTTAATGGCCATGTCAGCAGTCGGTCCTGGCTTTTTAACGCAAACGGCCACTTTTACGGGACAATTAGGAGCAGACTTTGGTTTTGCTATTTTAATTTGTATTCTGGTTGATATTGTCGTACAGCTGAATATTTGGCGGATTATCGTCGTTGCCGGCAAACGGGCCCAGGTTGTTGCCAATGACGTTTTTCCTGGTCTGGGCTATCTGCTGAGTGCATTGGTGGCAATTGGCGGTTTGTTTTTCAACATCGGGAACGTCGGCGGGGCTGGCTTAGGGCTTAATGTTTTGTTTGGCATCTCGCCGCAAGCCGGAGCCGTGTTGATCGGCATTTTTTCAATTATTGTCTTGGTAATTAAAGATGCGCTTAAAGCCGTTGATCGGACGGTCCAGGTCTTGGCGGCCATTATTGTATTAGTCTTGATCTATATTCTGTGCGTTATGAAGGTACCTTATGAAACAGCGGTCGTTCATACGTTTAAGCCAACGCACATTGACTTTTATTCGATTTTGACGATTGTTGGCGGGACAGTTGGTGGTTATATCTCGTTTGCCGGTGGTCATCGATTGTTGGCGGGCGGTGCCAGTGGTCAAAAAGACATCAAATACGTTAATGAAGGTGCCTTGACGGGGATTGGGCTGGCATCAGTCGTGCGGGTAATGCTCTTCTTAGCTGGTCTGGCAGTGGTTACGGCTGGCTACAAGCTCGATCCGGCCAACCCCGCGGCTTCGATTTTTAAATACGCGGCCGGTAATTTTGGCTACAAGTTCTTTGGCCTGGTCTTGATCGCGGCCGGACTGTCTTCTGTCTTAGGCTCAACGTTTACCTCGGTCTCATTTCTGGACTATGCCGTCAGCAAGAAGGGCAATGCCAAGTTTGATCAGTTCCGCAGCTGGATTACGATCGGATTTATCGTTTTTGCCACGGCAATCTTCTATTTCATCGGTCAGCCAGCCAAGGTCCTGGTTGTAGTTGGGGCTTTGAACGGCTTTATCCTGCCAATTGCATTGGGAATTTTACTGATTGCCGCGCACAAGTCCAAGATCATGGGGAGCGATTATCATCATCCGGCTTGGCTGACTTGGACAGGTTGGATCGTGGTTGCCTTCATGGCCTACTCCAGTATTGCCGCGGTTATGAAACTGCTTTAAGATAATTTATGACTGATGTGCTTAACCGTGCATCAGTCTTTTTATGCCCAAAAAGTATAACGTTATACATCTTTTAAACACGGGTTTGGAAACGATTGCTAAAACGTTACGAAACATGTTATGATGGTATAGTAAAATATCAGATGGTTTATTTTCAAGGAGGGGATAACAATGAAGAAAACTCGCATGATGATGTTTAGTCTGGTACTGTTTGGTCTGCTGCTGGTGGCGGTACCCGCGAAGGCAGCCAGCATCGATGCTACGGAAAGCACTGCTTCAGCGTTATCCTCTTTAGCCAGTCTGCCAGTCGCGACGGCCGTTGATGATGGCTGGGCCGTTTTAGGAGCGTTGGTGGTTGCTTTGCCAGGTGCATTCTATTTTGGCAAGAAAACCGACGAGAAAAATCGTCAAAATGCCAAATTAGGCCAATCAAACCAGCTGCTGCTTAACTATCGCGGTCAACAAGGCACGGTTGAGCAAATGAGCGGCAAGCAGGGACTCTTTGGTCATATCGTTGGCGTTCGTCACCTGGTATTATATGAAGGTCGCGATTTTGAAGAGCTGGAAAATGATTTTCACGAAGCGGTCGATGAATACCTGGCTAAATATTAAAAAAACCGAGCACGGTCGCAAAAAGCGGCGGTGTTCTTTTATTACGTTGATTATTAGAGTATAATGAGAAAACGTTATCAATTTATAGGGAGTGGCATTTTGGCAAAGCGAGAATCAATCTATACCAAAGACGTGATTTTAGTCATGATTGCGTCTTTTTGCTTTATGTTCAGCAACATGTACTGTAATCCGCTGATTAATGGCTATGCGCAAAAGCTGGGAGCCAGCAGCACGTTTGCCGGCGTGATCGCGGGGATGATGAGTCTGGTGGCAATGTTTCTCAGACCGATTGCTGGTAATCTGACGGATCGAATCTCAAAGTATCGGCTGGCTTCTTGGGGCGGCCTGCTGAGTTTTATTGGTGTGACTGGCTATATTTTTGTACCCAACAGTGGCTTGCTGATGTTGTTTCGCTTGATCAACGGGACGGGGTACGTTTTGTGTACCGTCTGCATGACGACTTGGCTGGCCAGCTTAGTCCCATTGTCGCATGTTGGTGAGGCGATGGGACTGTATGGAATCATGAATGCACTGGCAATGGCATTCGCGCCAGCCGTTTCTATTAATCTGTACCATGTCATCGGCTACCGGCCTGCCATTATCGTCTCGGCCGCGGCGGCGCTTTTGGTTGCGGTAATCGTTCAGTTTGTGAGTGATCGTTCCGTACCGGTAAAGAAATTACGCTCAAATGGGTCTGGCCGAATCAAGATCATTCAAAAAAGCGCGCTGCCAGTTGCGGCCATGACGGCTCTGTTTGCGATTCCTTACTTTGCCACGCAGGCTGATATCGTGACCTATGTTGAGCAGCGTCACTTAACGGTTGCCGTGGGCGCGTACTTTATGATCTATGCGGCTGTTTTGCTGGTAATCCGGCTTTGTCTGCGCACTAAATTCGACACGGTTCGTTTCGGTAAATGGCTGATCGTCAGTTTGTTGGCCAATGTTTTTTATTTGATCATGCTGTCAATTATGAAAACCAATTGGGAAATGGCTTTGGCGGCCGCTGGCATGGCAATGGGATATGGCATCATCTACTCAGTCTGCCAATCAACGGCTCTGATGTTGGCGCCACAAGGAGAGCAGGGACTGGCCAGTTCAACGTTTTTCCTGGGCCTTGACATTGGGATGACGCTGGGACCGGTTCTAGGGGGCTTGATTGACCAGTATCTGCCGCTTAAAACTTTTTATCCGGTCATGCTGATCATCGTGCCAATCATTTTCTTGATTTATTTGGGAGATCGCAAAGAGTTAAACGGCGCGGTCGCAAAACATTAAAAAAAAACGCTGGGTTGTCAGAGGCAATCCAGCGTTTTACATATCTGTTGCTTAATTATCAGCCAGGTCGGCCCAGGTCTGGTGAGTATAAGCCATTTGCCAAAAGCCCAGCTCATAGCTGCTGCTGCGCAAAAAGGCCGTCATCATCTGTTGTTTGACGGTTTCACTACTGTTGGCGGCCAGTTCATTGACCAAGCCGATCAGCTGTTGAGTACTGGTATCAAAGCCGACTGTCTGATAGCTGTCAAAAAATGCTTGGTAGACGGGAACCGGGCTGGTCTGATCTTTCCAGTAGTCGGCAATCTCATCATAAAGCCAGTAGCAGGGTAAAAGAGCGGTCACGGCGGCAGCGGGATCAACGCTCAGCTGATGCTCCATATGGGTGATGTAAGCGTAGTTGTTAGGAGCGATGGGAGCTTGCTGAATCTCTGCTGGGCTGAGCTTGAGCTGTTGCAGCATAGGACTGCGCTGAACGTCTTCTCCGGAACCATTGGCCAGCTTTAAGAGCAGCGCGCCCTGTGATTGAGGAAGCAGGGCGGCGGTTCTTTCATGCAGCTTTTCAAACGCGGCCAGGTATTTGGTATCCTGCGTCAGATAATAGCGAAAGGTTGCCAATGGCAGTTTACCGCTGGCCAGTTCAGTGATAAATGGATGGTGAATGCTTTTTTGCCAGAGTGGTGCAGCTGCTTGATGCAGTTTTTCAGAAAATTTAGTGGTTTTTGCGTCGTTCATAAAAATTTCACCTGGTTGATCTAGTATAAAGAATTGATATGCTGAACGGTTTTTTGAATGTCAGGGCTTTGCAGAATCATCGAGATCATTGAAAGACCAGCGACTCCGGCAGCAAGCGTCTGGGCCATGTTGGCTTCGGTAAGGCCGCCAATGGCCACGATTGGATGGGGGCTGATCGTGACCAGTTCATGCAGTTTTTCAAGTCCCATCGCTGGATCAGCATCATTTTTGGAGCTGGTTGGAAAAATCGGTCCACTGCCAACATAGGCCACCGGCAGCTGATTAGCGTGCCTGATCTGTGCTGGCTGATTGCATGAATAGCCGACAAACATAGTGTTCCCAACCGCGGCTAAGACCTGTTCGACACGCTGATCCTTTTGCCCAACATGGATGCCGTCAGCGTTGATTGCCTGGGCCAATTCAACGTCATCATCAACGATCAGCGGAATATGGTGCTGATCGGCAAGTCTGCGCAATTTCAATCCCAGCTGTACGCGCTGTTTTTGGTTGAGTTGGCTGGTGCCTTTTTCGCGATACTGAAAGGCGGTAATGCCGCTGTCCATTGCGATTGATACGTCATTTAGAAACCGTTTTGGATCATGATTGACGTCTTGGGTGCCGCCAACCAGATAGCAGTGAAGCATTTCTTCTCTAAATTGCATACTGCCCTCCTAGACGGCCCAGTGATTCAAAGGACCATGCCCGTGACCAACCTGGATGCCATCACGAATCGTGGCTTCCACGTAGGCCTTGCCAATGCGAATCGCGTTTTCCATTGATACGCCCTTAGCCAGCTCGGCGGTAATGCAGGCTGAAATCGTATCACCAGTCCCATGCGTGCGTTTGGTATCGATCCGGGGCGAGCTCATCCAAAAGCTTGATCCGTCAGCCAGCAATACAAAATCACTGGCCTGTTTTTGATCGTTAAAATGACCGCCCTTGACCAAAACGTTCTTGGCGCCTAAAGCCTGCAGCCGCTGCCCAGCTTTTTTCATGTCTTCATTGTTCTTGATAGTCATTTCAGCCAGGGCCTCTGCTTCTGGCAGGTTGGGCGTTATCAGATCGGCGAGGGGAAGCAGCTTGGCTCTGACCGTGCTGATTGCCTCGTCGGTCAACAGATGCGCGCCGCCTTTGGCAATCATGACTGGATCAACTACCAGTGGTCCAAAGTCGGATTGTCTAAGATTGGTGACGACGGTTTCAACGGTTTCAGTATCAGCCAGCATGCCCGTTTTGCAGGCGCGAATCTTTAAGTCGGCGTTTAAAGAGGCAAATTGTTCATCAATGATTTTTTTAGGCAGCGGCATGGCATCTTGAACGCCAAGCGTGTTTTGTGCCGTAATCGCGACCAAAACAGTCGTGGCAAATACATGCCGCATCTGCATGGTTTTTAGGTCTGCCTGCATGCCTGCGCCGCCACCTGAATCAGAGCCGGCAATTGAAAGGGCTTGGGGAAATTCGTTGATCATCATCAGTCTTCTTTCTGTAATTCGGTTTGCCAGGCTGCAATCAATTGATCATCAGCTTGGTAAAGATTATCCAAAAACATGTCGTACCAGCGGCTTGGCATTTGGGTCTGCTTGGCAGCGGCCTGGCCGGCTAAGGCAAAGACCTCACAAGCCGTGGCAGCCGCTTCCAAGACACTGCCGCCCAAACCGATAAAAGCCGCGATAATACTAGAAAGCATGTCGCCAGTTCCTACATGAACGGCAAATAATGGCGAGCCAAACGGAACCTTGATGACTTTTTGACCATCAGTAATAATATCTACGACTCCAGTCATTGCAACGACGGTTTGATATTTTTGGGCACATTTTTGCGCGATGGCGGTCAGATCACCATCCCCAGATCCCGCGTCGATGCCGTGGCTTTGCCAGTCAATTCCGGCTAAGGCCGCAATCTCGCCGGCGTTTCCGCGGATACAGGCAAAATGATACTTATTTAAAAGCTCATTGGCGACCTGGGTACGATAGGCGCTGCCGGCACACGCAACCGGATCAAAAACGGCTGGTACCTCTAAAAACTGCGCGGCATCCATAACCGCCAGCATCTCTTTTCTTTGTGCGGCTTCAACGGTTCCCAGATTAATCGTGACGGCCTGGGCAATCTTAACCATGTCTTCGGCTTCTTCGGGCGCCTTGGACATGATTGGCGAAGCACCTAAAACGTTTAAGCCATTGGCAACGTCAGCGGGCGTAACCATGTTGGCAACCGTTAAGACGACCGGATTTTGTTTGCGCAGCTGTGCAATCAGACTCATATGAATTCCTCCTTTGATTGGCTGAAATAAAAAATCCGCGAACTCGTTAAAACGCTCGCGGATCTGGTTGCTTCCAATTCAAAAAAGAAGCACTTTCCTTCGCAAGCATCGACTTAACAGGTTCAAAGAGTTTACGCGTCACTGCGCGCGTCTCAGTCCAGAACATGGACTCCCCTAGTGCGGAAAAATATTCAACTTAGTTTTTAGTATAGCAGAAAATTCAAATTTAAAAAGACTTAATTCATTCAATTAAGCTGGGATGCTCAATTTCAATCAATAAAGTCGTTTGCTATGCAATTCTATTTTTGAAAACTTATCAAGCAGTCAATTCAGTGATAGATTAATTATAATTATATTAAAAAGGGGGGATGGACATGCCAAATCATCAAGCAGGTAAAATCAGCTTTGCCTCGGTGTTTTTGTTCGGGATCAACAGCATGGTCGGGTCCGGCATCTTTTTATTGCCTGGCGTGCTGTTTCAAGATGCCGGCAACTGGAGCCTGGCCTTGATTCTGCTGGCGGCATTGGCAGTCTTGGCAATGGCCTATTGTTATGCCGAGATGGCGCATCACTTTTCGGGGAATGGCGCGGGCTGGTATTACACCTACAAAGAGTTTGGCCGATTTTGGGGCTTTGAGATCGGGCTGTTTACCTGGCTGCAGGGCGCCGCGGCGATTGCTACCGAGATCGCGGCATTTTTACGCGGGCTGCGACCATGGCTGCCAAGATTAAGTGAGATTACGGCCTATCGCTGGGCCGGATTGGGAATGATTCTGGTTTTACTGACGATCCGGCTGCTGGGCAAAAAGGCGTCAACCTGGGCCAATAACTTTTCAACGGTCTTGAAGCTGGCAGTTTTGGGATTGTTTGTCGTACTGGGGATTTTTTACGTCAAGCCGGGCAACTTTAATGCTTCGGTCCATAATTCGCTTAGTGACTTTGATCATGCATTTATGCTGATCTTCTTTATGTTTCCAGGATTTTCGTTTCTGCCGGTACAGGCATCGTCCATTCACAATTCCAAAAAGAACCTGCCAAAGCTTTTGATTGGCGTGGTCATTAGCGTTGCAGTCATCTATGTGATTACCATGGGCGTGGCGATCGGAATGCTTGGCAATCGAATCGACAACGTGGACGCACCATTGGCTTGGGCGTTTGGTCAGCAGTTTGGCAAGCTGGGCGAGGCCGTGATTATGATCGGCATGTTAGGATCGATTGCCGGCGTGGCGATCTCAATGTTTTACAGTACGCCATACGTGGTTTCGTCGTTGGCAAATGAAAAGGCGCTGCTGCCCAGGTTTATCGGCATCAAATCACAAAATGGCGTTCCATACGTGGCTACGCTTTTGACGGCCGGCATCGTTTTGGTTTTGGTGATGTCGGGAGATTATCTGGCGCTGATTCCCTGCAGCATCATGATTGCCGTCGTTCAGTACGCATTCGTGGCGATGGCAACCATCAAGCTTGAATTCGCGGATTTAAAGCGGCGGCATGCACAAGGCAAGATTGACCATATTGATATTTATGAAATGGTGCTGGCCGTGATAGCGTTGCTGTGCTGTTTGTTTTTGGCCCGTTTTGTAACTCCTTTGGCAATCGAGATCACGGCTGGCATCGCGTTGATCGGAGTGGTCAGCTATCTGGGACAGCTGATTAAGCGGCCGCCAGCTGGAAATTAACCAAAGACAGCGCTTTCCATCCGCGTTATAATCGGATTAGATGATTTAGAAGCGGAGGGATTTTTAATGACGGAAATCAATTCATACGTGGATTTAAAGTGGCTGCCAGTCGTTGAAAAGTTTCGCCATGAAGCCAAAATAAATGACGACGCGCGTGATGCCGGGCTGAATCCGTACCCAGAAAACGTTGATCGCTTTGACAATATTCGCTATGGTGATCATGGTGATGACAACCTGCTCGATTTGTATCGGCCGCATCGCTATCAAGGAAAACTACCGGTGATCGTACACGTGCATGGCGGCGGTTTTGTCTATGGTACCAAAGAAACCTATCAATTCTATGGACTGGCAATGGCGCGGATGGGTTTTGCCTTTATCAACTTTAACTATCGAAAGGCGCCAGAAGTTGAATACCCAAGCGAGCTGCGGGAAACCAACCAAGTCTTTCACTGGCTGGTGCAGCACGCCGCCAAGTATGATTTGGATATGAACAACGTCTTTATTGCTGGCGACAGTGCCGGTGCGCAGATGGCAGAACAATATCTGGTCATGTATACCAATCCAGAATACGCGCAGCTGATGGAAATGCAGATGCCGGATTTAAAATTGAAAGCTGGTCTGCTCAACTGCGGCTGCTACTTTTTGGAACGACAGCTGGCTCAGCCAAGCGTTCTGGATGCCTATTTTACAGGACATGCTCGTTCGCTGCATCCACATGATCTGAAAGTAGAAGACTATATTACCAAGGACTTTTTGCCGGTCTTTATTATGACTGCCAACCAAGACTTTTTGCATGATACGGCCGTCCACTTTGATCAGTATCTGCTTGATCGAAAAATTCCGCATGAGTTTAGAAGTTATGGCGATTCTCAACATCCCCGCGGTCATGTTTTCCATGTCAACCAAAAGGATCCCGAAATCGCGGCCCGCTGCAATGCTGATGAGATCGACTTTTTGCGACGTTTTATCGATTAGTGTCAAATGCTTGCTTAAAAACCGGTGAAGAAATGCCTAATGTTGAAATTAAATCTTCGGCTCAAAGTTTGGGTCGGGGATTTTTTGTTGTTTGCTGCGGGTGGCTAATTAACCTATAATGAAAAATAGTCTATCAATGGGGGAATGAGAATGGATCATCAGCCAGACATGCGAGACTGGTCGTTTGCCAAGCGGGCGTTAGCTGAGATTCAGCAGGCCAAGCGCAAAAAATGGTACAGCTTTTGGGTGCAAGTTGAGCTACCAAACGGCAAAAAACACTGGTATCAATTGCCCAGAGACGTTCAGTATGCAATGCGGCAGCACGAAAAAAAGCATCGTCAAGACTGGTTTTTGATCATTAAAGGGGCTTTGATCAACGTGCCGGTTTCAGCATATGATGAACAGGGCGATGTTGAGCTAAAGACTGGCGTGATTCGTCGAGCCGAGCGTCGCCACCAGCATACGTTTGATCCAGCGCAGATCACACGCAGTCAATTTGTTCAACCGCGCTACAGCTGGTGGAGGATCAGCAATCAAAAAGAAATGATCGTCTATCTGCAGCATGATCATAATGAAGCCAATCGTGAGCAGATCAAACGCGATTTGAAAATCATCAATCGTAACTGGCAAAGAGCACGCTGGCAGGCGCCTGGCCGCTTGATGCTCAAGTACAGTCTGGCGGTCAGCTGCCTGGTTATGCTGTGCAGCTGGTCGATCATGCGCGGGTTGCTTTTGGTTGGTGGACTGATTGGGCTGATCTTTTCGCTTTGGCTGGACTGGTATCTCAGACCAGCCGCTTAGCAGATTGCCAAAAAGCAGCGGATGGCTTGTTATCACGTTCGCTAAAATCGTTTAGAATAGCAAATGACGCTGGATCAAGACTTGACCCAGCGTCATTTTTTAAGATTGAATCGTGATTTTGAGACTATTTATAGTTATTCAGCGCGTTTTGCAGCTCGGTTTTAATCTGGTCAACCAGAGCAGTCGGTTCCAGGATCTTGACTTGTGAGCCAGCACTGAGCAGCCAGATCAAAGCACCTTGAATATTGGCCACGTGGGTTTCAATGACGACGTTTTCCTCATCGGCAGCCAGCTGATTAAAGTCGAATGATTCCTGTTTTCTGGCGTCATAGATCGGCGCAGTAAGGTCATTTTCATGATAGACCTTAGCCGCATAGGGAAATTTGTCGAGTGATGGCTCGATGATGCGGCGCGCACAGCGGAACACGATTTTTTCGACCGTCCCGTTGATGCTGCCAAACATGTTGGCCAGACTGTTGATGTTGGCGCTGCGGCTGGTTTCAATAGCATCGGGATCACAGTCGATCGGCAGGCTGGTTAAACTGGCCTGTTGAATGCGGTCGATTCGGTAGTTGCGAATGTTGTTAGCTTTTTCCGGCACGTTGTATAAAATTGCGCGCAGATAAAAGTAATGATCGTTAAAGTCGATGCTTAATGGATCCAATTCGCGCTGAGCAACTTGACCATGCGCGTCTTGGTAGACGATTTTTAAGACGTGCTGATCCGACAAGGCATGACAGATCGTCTCAAAAATATTGACGTCAACCAGCGATTGAACGGGTTGGTACTCATCGCGGCTAGGTTTTAAAAGCACCTTGAAAAGCTCATCTTTATTGACGACCTTAAATGGGGCCATCAATCCCTTGATAACCGCGGAAAGGTCGGCTTTGCTGAAGGCACGGCTGGCAATGATGATCTTGGCGATAATCAAGGTGCGGCGGAAATCGATTGTCTTGGGTGCCGTGTTTAACCGAAAAATCCGATCATGATCATTGAACGACTGGACGGTGATTTCCATTGGGGCCAGCCATTGCTTGATTTTATTGAAGTTCTTGTTGATGGCATCTGATTTGACATTGGTAGCGGCTTCGATCTCGCTGCTGGTTACCATCCCTTCCGTCAGCAGCTTGATCAGCATAAAGCGTGCGGCTTGTCCCTTGGTGTCGGCCATTGAAAACTCCCCCTTTTTAAAATAAGATTATACCAAATAAAATTTCAGTGGTTAGTCGACTGATCATGGATATGGAAATTGATTAAAATCATATTAACAAGTACTAATAGTCGTTTTAAACCAGTTATCACTTATTCGGTCTAAGCAGCTTAGCGGTTCGTTAGCGGCTGTTTGACTGGTAAAAGCAGCATTGGCGATATCTAAACTCTTCGCTGATATCATTTCCGAACATGACGGTACAATTTATTTTAGTAAATCAAAAACGTTTATTTTAATTAAAATTAAAAAATATATTGACATTCTAATTCAATTATCATAAACTAACTCCATTAAATCTTGACTAGGCTTAAAACAGAAAGGAGCCGTTTAAAATGGAATTTCAATTAAAAGTTCAATTTAATCAACAAACGGCTCTCAAAAAACAAGCCCTGCTGATGCTGTCAATCAAGGACCCGATTATTATTCAGTGCTGACTGAAAATAATTTGGCCCTTCTTTAGCTTGGCTGAGGGCCTCAAATGAAGCTCTCATTCAAAGCGAATGGGAGCTTTTATTTTGCCGGTCATAGGTTTGCTAAACGATACGACATAAGATACATGAAAGAGGGAATCTACCATGATGTTTTCACAATGTGGACCACAACGTTTTATTTCTGCCAATGATGCCTATGACTACCTGCCAACCTATTTTGAGGAAGGCGGCATCAAGAAGGTGCTGTTCCTGCATGGTGAAAAGTCATGGGCCGCGGCTAAGCCTTACATGCCAGAGATGCCAGTCAACGTAGCAATCATTGACGTGCCCTTCAATGGCGAGTGCTCCTATGAAGAAATTGCACGCGTCAAGGAGATCGCAACGGAAAATCAGGTTGATATGGTAATCGGTCTGGGCGGCGGTAAGTGTCTGGATACGGTCAAAAGCGTTACGCAGGGAACCAACTTTAAGCTGGGCCTGATTCCAACCTTGGCCAGCAACTGCGCGCCATGGTCGGCTTTAAGCGTGCACTACCATGAAAACGGCGAGCATATCAATCACGAGATCTATCATGAAACGGCCGACATTATGCTGCTTAATCCTCAGGTGATCGTCAACTCGCCAATCAACTATTTTGTTGCGGGAATTGGCGATACGCTGGCCAAGTACTACGAATCCGAGATGATTTTTGAAAACATGCAGCCAGAACAGTTCAACACGCAGCTGACGATCTCGCGGGCAATGGCTCAGGCCTGCCGCGACGATCTGCTGGAAAACTCAGAACAGGCAATTGCTGACATGAAGAAGGGCGAGGTGACGCCGGTCTTTCGTAAGGTGGTTGAGACGGTGATCGTAACTTCCGGCCTGGTTGGCGGCTGGGGCGACTACTTTGCACGGGCAACCGGTGCTCATTCAGTTCATGATGCTTTGACCGTCTTTCCAGAAACCAGTGATTCGCTGCATGGCGAACGGGTTGCTTATGGGATTCTGGTACTTTTGGCTCTTGAAAAGCGTGAGGATGAAATGGCTGAGCTTTTGCCGCTTTACCGCAGCATGGGTCTGCCAGTATGCCTTGCTGATCTGAATCTTGATGGCTCAGATCAAGACGTGGTGGCGCAGATTGCCCACGACACTTCCGCAGGCGGCACGCAGATTCATTTCCTGCCAATCGATACGGGCGAACAGGCTGTTGCACGGGCGATTACCCGCGTTGAAGAAATTACGGCTAGTGAAACGGTTGCTTAAAATAAAGGATCGGTTGGCGGTATAATCGTGGCTGAAAAATAAATAAACGAAACGATGCGGCTTGATGGCGGATTTTCCGCAGTCAGGCCGTTTTTTATTTGAATCTTGAAATTAGAAAAAGCCCATCGAATAACCAGCTGAATTTTTTGATTCGCCTGGATTTTCGGTGGGCATCTTGGCAATGAACCGATTATGGACTATTAGAGCTTATTTAAGATAGTCGCGGGCAATCTGCTTGTAGATGTCAATCATGCTGAGATACTGATCCAAGTCGATATACTCGTCGATCTTATGGGCCGTGGCGTTGCCGGGACCAAATACCAAAACGTCCATGTCGCGGTTGGCTTTGGTCATTTCCGAGGCATCCGTGCCAAAAGCAATGCCGCGGACATTAAAGCTGTGTCCCAAATGATCGGCGGCTGCCTTTTGCGCAATAGCGACGATTTCGGCATTACGCTCCGTCGTGACGGCAATCTTGCTGCCGAGAATCTCGATGGAAAGCTGCGCGTGATCCTGATCGTTGAGATTGGCGATGATGCGGTTTAAATGAGCGATGATTTCGTCATTGTTCGTTTCGGGGATGGTTCTAAGCTTGACGAAAAGTTCCGCATGATCAGGCACGGCATTCAGCTGCTCACCGCCATCGATCTTAGTAACTACCGGCACGACACGTCCTAAGACGGGATTTTCGTATTTAGCGACCAGTTCGTCAAAATATCGTTCCTGTTCTTGATAAAAATGAATCAAGGGCGTAATGGCGTTAAAGCCCAGATCCGGCCGTGAGCTGTGCGCGGCTTTGCCAATCGAGTCGATGCGGTAGGTGATTGATCCTTTATGCGCGTAGGCAATGTCGGCATTAGTCGGTTCGGCAAAGATTGCGGCGGTCAGATCGTCAACATAGCCGTCTTTTGCAAACCGCTGTGCCCCTTGCATGTGATTGATCTTGGAGCTTTCTTCGGCTACGGTACCCAGTAGTTCCAGCTTACCGTTTAAACCCGCGCTTTCATCTTTTAATTCGGCCATTGCAATCGCCATCGCCGCCAGACCGCCTTTCATATCAGCCGTCCCGCGTCCATACATGCGATTGTTTTCAATATGAGCACTGAATGGCGGAAACTGCCATTTGGCGGGATCCTCAGTCTTTACCACGTCTTGATGACCGCAGAACACCAAGACCTTGTTATTGTTTCCATCACCCAGCTCAGCATAGAAATTGCTGCGGCCTTTCATGACTGGCAATAGCCGGCAGTTGACGTCATGTTCCTGCATGAATGACTGCAGAACAACGGCTAAGCGATCCTCAAAACCGCCAGCCGTGTCGATTTCAATCAGCTGTTTTAAAAAGTCGATACGTGCCTGGTTATCCATGGAAAAGACTCCTTTAAATCATTTTTAAACACCATCATAGCGCGCTGATCACCAGCTGTCTAAAAAATTTTTTAAAAAAGCAAAAGGCAACAGCGCCAACGTGTTTCGGTTTATCGATTTCCCAAATTTAACTGGAAGCGTTGACAAAACGTGAAAACGCATTTATTATACTAGGTGTATCGATAACCTAAAGCGTTTTCAATATTATTGAAGATAAGGGAGAGTTGAAGATGAACTATCTAATTGGTGTGGACGTCGGCACGACCAGCACAAAAGCGGTCCTGTTCGATGAGAAAGCTCAGGTACTGGATTCTTATAAAGAACTGTATCAGCTTTATCGTGACGGCAATGGGATGGCGGAGCAGAATCCGGATGACCTGACCGCGGCCGTCGAAAAAGTGATTCATGACGCGGCTGATCGGGCCAAATCATTAGGTGGGCATGTATTGGCAGTCTCGTTTTCCAATGCCAACCAAAGCGTGATCTTACTGGATAAGAATCATCAGCGGCTGACGCGGGCGATGACCTGGGCTGATACGCGGGCGCGCGAGGTTGCGGCTAAGCTGAAGGCCACCCCGGATGGAGCCGACATCTACGCGCAAACCGGGACGCCGATTCATCCAATGTCGCCTTTGACCAAACTGATGTGGCTAAAGCAGACGCAGCCTGAAAAAATGGCAGCTGCCGCATATGTTGCTGACATTAAGTCGTATTTGTTCTGGAAACTGTTCGGCAAGTTTAGAGTCGACATCTCAACGGCCAGCTGCACTGGATTTTTCAATATGCATACGCAGGATTGGGATGATGAGATTCTGAAGCTGACTGGCATTACGCGCTCACAGCTGCCAGAGATCGTTGACGGGACGACCCAGGAAACTGGATTGACGCCGGCAGCCAAGCAGGCAACGGGGCTTGATGATAAGACGCCGTTTGTCTATGGTGCGTTTGATGGTGCGCTTTCCAATCTTGGCGTCGGGGCCACGCGGCAGGACACGGTTGCTATTACGATTGGGACTTCAGCGGCGGTGCGCGTGGCTACTGATCATCCAGTGGTCGATCCCGAACAGCGCCTGTTCTGCTACTCAATTGATCGGCAGCGCTGGGTAGTCGGCGGTCCTTTGAACAATGGCGGTGATGTTTTTCAATGGGCGGCCAATCATTTGGTCGACAGTTCGGCTGCCAAAAGCGAGGACAAATCGGTTTATGACGTTGCCAATCAAGTAATCGCCAGCGTTCCAGCTGGTGCCCATGGCCTGTTGTTCCATCCGTTTCTAGGTGGTGAGCGGGCGCCGCTTTGGGATGCCAACGCGCGCGGCAGCTTCTTTGGTTTGAATCCGCTGCATACTCGTGCTGACATGCTGAGGGCGGTAATGGAAGGCATCTGCATGAACATTGCCACGGTCTATGATGCGGTATGCGATCTGGTTGGTAAGCCTGCCAGCGTAACGGCAACGGGTGGCTTTGCCCGTTCTGAGGTCTGGAAGCAGATGCTGGCGGATGTCTTGGACGTCGCGGTCAACATTCCAGAGTCCTATGAATCGGGATGTCTGGGTGCGGTTACGATGGCGATGAAGAGTCTGGGAATGATTGATGATCTGGACGCGGTACAAGACTTGATCGGCAGCGTTGGTGCTTATCAGCCGGAGCAGGCCACGGTGCGGGTCTATCAAAAGTACCTGCCATTGTTCAAACAGGTTGAAGGATTGCTCAAGCCGGCCTATTCAACGATTGCTCGGCTCCAGCAGGAAAATTAAAATTGAGGGGGAAACATTATGCCACTGCTCATTGTTTTATTAGGGGTTTTGATTCTGATCTTCTTGATCGTTAAATTGAAGCTCAACACATTCGTTTCACTGGTCGTTACTTCATTTATCATTGCGCTTTGTCTGCAGATTCCGGTTGCCAAGATACCAACCGCGATTGAAACTGGGATTGGCGGTCAGCTGGGCCACTTAGCAATTATTTTCGGATTTGGGTCCATGCTGGGTCAACTGGTTTCTGATGCTGGTGGCGGCTACCGGATTGCCACGACTTTGATCAATAAGTTTGGACGGCGCTGGATTCAGGTTGCCGTAATTCTGGCATCGTTTATCATTGGTCTGGCACTGTTCTTTGAAGTTGGTCTGGTTGTCGTTTTGCCAATCATCTTCATCATTGCTAGAGAGCTGGACATGCCGCTGATGTACCTGGGGATTCCGATGGCAGCTACTTTGAACGTCTGCCACGCCTTCTTGCCGCCACACCCGGCACCAACGGCCATTACCGACATTCTTGGTGCTACTTTGGGTCACGTGCTGCTTTTGGGGATCATTGTCGCGATTCCAACGATCATTATCTCTGGTCCGGTTTTCAACTACTTCCTGCACAAGGTTTATCCTTCCGTTTACCGCAAAGACGTTGATATCTCGGTCCTTGGCGAATACAAGGAATTCAAGCTGGAAGAAACGCCTGGCTTTGGCATCTCCGTTTTGACGGCCATGATGCCGGTTATCCTGATTGCCGTTGCTACGATCTGCTCATTTGTACTCTCCAAGACCAACCCAGTCAACCAATTCATTCAATTCGTTGGTGCTCCAGATGCGGCCATGCTGCTGTCGCTGCTGTTTGCGATCTGGACGATGGGGCTGGTCCGCAGCGAAAAGATGAGCGAGATCTCCAAGTCAATGACGACTTCTGTTAAGCAGATTGCCATGATGCTGCTGATCATCGGTGGTGGTGGTGCCTTTAAGGAAGTTCTGGTTGAAGGCGGCATCTCCAAATACGTTTCCACGCTGTTCTCCGGTACCAGCATCTCACCAATCCTGGCTGCTTGGCTGATTACGGCATTGCTGCGGGTTTCGCTTGGCTCCTCGACTGTTTCTTCAATGACGGCAGCTGGTCTGATCGCACCAATGGCCGCCCACATGTCGCCAACGATGAGTGCTTTGATGGTGCTTTCAATTGGTGCCGGTTCGGTATTCTGCGATCACGTTAACGATGCTGGTTTCTGGATGATCAAGGAATACTTCGGCCTGTCACTTAAAGAAACCCTGCTTTCCTGGTCGACGCTGACTTCAGTATTGTCACTGGCTGGTCTGGCAAGCGTCTGGGTCCTGTCGTTGATCATTGCCTAACTGATTTTCTTAGCTAAAGATTCACTCTTAAAATACCTATAAAAGTGCGTGGATCCAGTTGTGGTTACGCACTTTTTTAATTAGTGCCGGGTTATGATAAAATAAATCTTACTAAGCAAACAGGCTAAAGGAAGAGGATTATGTCACAGCATGTAACAATCAGCGACGTTGCCAAAGCGGCGGGGGTTTCGGTAACGACCGTCTCGCGCTATCTCAACGGCCATTATCAAAAAATGAGCGCGCAGACCAAAGAGCGCATTGACGCCACGATCAATCAACTGCATTACGTGCCGGCTGCTTCGGCTAGACGACTGCGCCAGACGCAGAGCCATTTAGTGGGGGTATTGGTCGGGGATATTGCCAACCATTTCTCATCACTGCTCAGCAAGGGAATCTATGATATCTTGCAGCCAGCAGGCTATGATGTCTTGCTGATGAACACCAACAACTCGCAGGAAATGGAGAAAAAGGCCTTAGACGATCTATATCAGCAGCGCGTTGACGGCATTATCGTCCAGCCAAACTCGCGCAGCTTTGCCCAGTATCAGTCAGTCTTGCGCAATCAGATTCCATTGGTTTTGGTTGACCGGGAAGTTGATGATCAGCCGCTGACGGTGGGCAAGGTAACCAGCGCCAACCTTGATGCCAGCTACCGGTTGGGACGGCAGTTGGGCAAAAAGGGCTATGCCAATGTGATCACGGTCAGCTCGCGGTTTGCCGAGGCTTCCGGCCAGCATCCCCGGATCAAGGGTTTTCAGCTGGCGGCCAGTGAAACGGGGCTGACCTATCATAATATTGAAATCAAAGGTCATGATGATGACTGGCTGGCAAGAGAACTGACGCGCGTAATGGGACAGCTTGATGGACGGACGGTCGTGATCTCGTTAATGGGCCCGACCCTGTTTACCCTGCTTAAGATCTTTAAGCATGAAAAAGTAATGTTTCCTAAAGATCTGGGGCTGATCAGCTTTGATGACTGGAGTTGGTCGCAGTACGTTGGTGAAGACGGCATCTTTTTGCTGCGGCAGGACATGGAGCTGATGGGGAATCTGGCGGCGCAAAAACTGCTGACTCAAATCGAAAACCACTCAACAATCAGTGATACGTCGATTCTGCCGGTTACTGTTGATATGCATTCCTCAATCTAGTCAGTAAAAACGGTTGATCCGCAAATTAGCGATCAACTGTTTTTTAATCGTTAATTTAAAAGAAAGCGATAACATTTAACTGTCAATCCATTAAAATAAAAAGAAAAGCCTTTTGATGGGGGATGACAGTATGGCACTGATTGAAGTTCATAATAATACCAAGATTTATCAAACAGGGTCAGAAAAGCTTTATGCCAACAAAGACATCAGCTTTTCAATTGAAAAAGGTGAGCTGGTAATCATTCTGGGCGCTTCTGGCGCGGGCAAGTCAACTTTGCTCAACATCTTAGGCGGGATGGATACGAACTCAAGCGGCGAGGTTATAGTTGCTGGCCACGACATTGCCAAATATGATCGTCGTGAGTTGACGACCTATCGCCGGCTGAGCGTGGGATTTGTCTTTCAGTTCTATAATCTGATTCCCAACCTGACTGCTAAAGAAAACGTTGAATTGGCTTCAGAAATCGTTCCCCAGGCGCTGGATGCCGTTGAAGCGCTAAAAGCCGTGGGGCTGGCCAATCGCATCAACAACTTTCCCGCTCAGCTTTCCGGTGGCGAGCAGCAGCGAGTGGCAATTGCGCGTGCCGTCGCTAAGAACCCACAGCTGCTTTTGTGTGATGAGCCAACTGGTGCGCTGGATTATGAAACAGGCAAGCAGGTGCTGCAGATTCTGCAGGATATGAGTCGCGAGCATGGTTCAACGGTCATTATCGTTACGCATAACGCGGCTTTGGCTCCGATTGGCGATCAGGTGCTGTATATTCACGACGGTCAGCTGGTCAAGCAGGAACGCAATCAGCATCCGGCTGACATTCAGTCAATTGAATGGTAGGTGAGAACTTTGAGCAAGCGAATTTTATGGAAAGATGCCTGGCAGGCTATTTCCCGCTCGCTGGGCCGGTTTATCGCGATCTTTCTCTTAATGGCCGTCAGCGCGTTTGCCTTGATTGGCTTAAAAATTACGGGACCGGATATGCGGCAGACGGCAACCAGCTTTTTTACCCAGCATCATCTGGCCGATACCACGATTACATCGAACTATGGTCTGGACAGCCGCGACCGTCAGCTCATTCGACAGCAAAAGAGCGTTAAGCAGGTTGATTTTGGCTATCTGCAGGACAGTACGATTGATCAGACGAAGCGGGCACTGCGGATTTTTTCACAAACCAATGGCGTCTCAAGCTGGCAGACGGTCAGTGGACATCTACCGCGGCATGATAATGAGATTGCCGTCAGCTACCTGCTAAAGGGCAAGTATCATATTGGCCAGTGGATCACACTCAAGCAAGCAGGTTCGCTGAAGCATCGTCAGTTTAAAATTGTCGGCTTCGTACGTTCCAGCGAGTATCTGGATCGCAGCGACATTGGTCAGACAACGGTAGGAACCGGCCAATTGAGCGGGGTGGCCGTCGTTAAAAAATCAGCCTTTGAGACCGGTACTGCCTATGCAATCGCACGGATCACGTATAACCAGACGGCGAAAATGAATCCTTATTCCACGCGCTATACCAATTATGTTGAAAAACAGCAGCAGCAATTGAAGAAGGCCTTGAATCGGCATGGAAAAACCAAGCAGCAAAAACTTGAACGTCAGCTGAAGGCAGCTCAGCAGCAACTTGCCCAGGCAACGCAGCAGGCCGCTGTGCTTCAACAGAAAAATGCAGGGGCAGGCAATTCGGCTCTCATTCAGCAGGCGGCGGCGCTAAAAAAACAGCAGACTAAGCTCAAGCAGCTGGGCACGCCAACCTATACGCTGAGTGATCGAACGGAAAATCCTGGCTATGCCATTTACCGTTCCAACGCTGAACGAGTCGATATCCTGGCAGACGTCTTTCCGGTGCTGTTGTTTGCAATCGCGGCCCTGGTCAGCCTGACGACGATGACGCGTTTTGTGGAAGAAGAACGGATCCAGATTGGTACGCTCAAGGCTTTAGGATATTCAAATGCCGATGTGGCCAAAAAGTTTGCGCTGTTTAGTCTGTTGGCCAGTTCAGCTGGGGTGGCGCTGGGAGCTTGGGGTGGTTTTATGGTACTGCCAAAGATCATTTTTAACGCCTATGCTGCCAACTCCACGCTCAGCGGCTTTCAGATCCACTTCTCATGGGCGCTGCTTTTGACGACCTGGCTGATTGCCATTCTCTGTACGACGGGCGCCGCGCTGTGGACATTGCATCGTGACTTGAAAGCCAAGCCGGCCGCATTGCTGCTGCCTAAGCCGCCTAAGGGAGGATCACGCATCTTATTGGAGCGTTGGCATTGGCTGTGGAATCGGCTCAGCTTCAACTATAAGGTAACGATGCGCAATCTCTTTCGGTATAAGAGTCGGGCGTTGATGACGATCTTTGGCGTGGCGGGTTGTACGGGACTTTTGGTAATGGGCTTTGGCATTCGCGATTCGCTCAGCGGCATCAGCAACATTGAATACAGTCGGATCATCAAGTACGATCTGATCGCCGTCCAAAATTCGAACAGCTCTGCCAAACAACGGCAGCAGCTGAAAAACGAGCTGAACGGCAAATCAGTGAAGGGACATACCGGTATCTATTTTGAGCAGCTGACCAAGAAGGCCGGTGATGATGATGCCACGCAGTCGATCTCTTTAATCGTTCCAAACAATGAAAAAAACTTTAAGCAGTATTTCGCGGTCAAGAACCGGCAGACTAAAAAAACGCTTAAGCTGCCGCAAGATGGCGTGATAATCTCAGAAAAGCTGGCACGATTGCTCAACGCCAAAAAGGGCAGCTCAATCAAGCTTAAGGACGCGAGTGGAAAATGGCGGACGATGAAGGTTGCTGGCATCATGGAGATGTATATCGGTCACTATGTACTGATGAGTCCCCAGGCATACCAAAAGATTTTCCATCAGTCATATCAGACCAATGCGCAATTGATTACGCTTAAAAAAGGCGCTAAGCTGCAGCAGGAGTCGCAACGTCTGATGGCAACCGGCGCCGTAAAGGGGATCAATCAAAACGTCAATAATCAGCGGACGATTGACAATATCATGGGCAGTTTAAACCGGGTCATGATTATCTTGATCGGTTTAGCAGCCTTGTTGGCACTCGTGGTTATCTACAACCTGTCCAACATCAATATTGAGGAACGGATGCGCGAGTTGTCGACAATCAAGGTTTTAGGTTTTTACGATCAAGAAGTGACGCTCTACATCTATCGCGAAACGATCATTTTGTCCGTGATTGGCATCCTGCTGGGCTATCTGGTTGGGATTGGTCTGCATCGCTTTATCATCTTGAACTTACCGCCTGCCAACGCAATGTTTGATCCAACGATGACGCTGATCAACTTTATCGTTTCGGCACTGATTCCGGCGGTCATTACGGCTGGGGTGGCAATGGCTATGCACCACAAGATCCGAAGCGTTGATATGCTTGATGCATTGAGTTCGGTTGACTAGTTTTACCAAAACCGTCTTGTTGAGAGGCGGTTTTTTTGATGAACGGCATAAATAAGCATGACGCTGCTGTATTGGTGGCATCGAGTTAAAAAAATTATGTATCAGCCGTTATCGATTTTTTTAAATTTGCAGATGACTTTAACAGCTTAATTTTAAGAAAGTCGAACACGCAAAAAACATAAAAAATATTGGTATCAACCAATGATAATTAATATTTTAATTAATTATTAGAATATTATTAAATTTTACCCAACTAACTGTTATGATTGTCAGCACCTATTAAATTAAGGAGATGATCATTGATGTTAAGTACGTTGGTTTTTTCGTTGATTCCCATTTTCGTTACGATTGGTCTGGGCTATCTGGCGGCCAGACGCGGTATTTTTAATGACCAGGACAGCAAAAAATTCGTTAAGCTGGTTTTGACCTTCATGCTGCCACTGCACGTGTTTGGCGGTCTGTGGAGCACCTCTCGCAGGATTTTGATTGCCAACGTGCCGCTGATGGGCTGGCTGATGCTTTCGATGACTGGCTGCTATTTGATGATGATTCTGATCTATCGATTTGGTCTTCATAATTCAAGGCAGCTGGCCACGCTTAGAGCCATGTCGGTTGCCAATCCATCAGTACCGTTTATTGGCTCGGCCGTTTTGCCATTATTGTTCAGTACCAGCAACAGCGCGATTACGATTGGCATTTTCTTTGATTACGCTGTCGGCATTCGTACTGGCGTTGGCCTAGTATTTGGTTGGACGCTTTAAAATCAGCGAATAGTCAAATTAAGCATGATTAATTCAAAAATTTACAATAGAGAAACAGCACTGCAATAAATTCTTTACAATGATCTGTTAGTCTTAACCATGGAAACAGAAAAACACCTCAGATTGATCCATTGCGTCAATTAAGATCCATTTCGTGTGATTCCTCGCCTATTTTGAGTCGTCTTGAGGGGTCGGGGCGACTCTTTAACCGGATTACAATTGGCAAGGCACCAATTTGAAATCTGCTTGTTTTGCTGCTTCCGAGGCAAGTCAAGAAAGTTCCTAGAATTAGACAAAACGTACCATACTCTTAACCTTAAGCACGCATGTTTCTCAAAGAAGCGGCGTGCTTTTTTGCGTTAAGCTTGAATGGAAACTCAGTATATTTTAATTAAAATAGTTAACGACCGGTTCTAAAAAAGCTGATCAGCAAAAAGGAGTGATTTTTTTGAGTGAATTAATTGAAATGAAGGATAATCGTCTAATGGTTCCTGATAATCCGGAGATTCCTTATTTACAAGGGGATGGGATTGGACCTGAGATCTGGCAGGCCGCGCAGCCAGTGCTGGATGCCGCCGTCAAACGCGCCTATCAAGGACAGCGTGAGATTGGCTGGCTGCCGCTTTTAGCCGGCGAACGAGCGCATGAGCTGGTAGACGAATGGCTGCCGCAGCAAACCATTATGGAATTAAAAAGGCATCTGGTCGTGATCAAAGGCCCCATGACGACGCCGGTTGGTACCGGTCATCGCTCAATCAACGTTGCCCTGCGACAAACGCTTGATCTGTATGCCTGTTGGCGGCCGATTCGCTATTTTGCGGGGGTATCATCGCCAGTCAAGCATCCGGAGCGAGTTCGCATTGATCTGTTTAGAGAAAATACGGAAGACATCTACGCTGGGATTGAGGCATCAGCTGATTCCACGGCCGCTCAGTCTCTAAAAAAGTGGCTGCAAGAAACCGATCAGCTGCAGCGCGTACGTTTTCCCGACACGGCCGCGTTTGGCATTAAGCCGATCTCAAAAGAAGGCTCACAGCGGCTGATTCAAGCAGCAGTTGACTACGCGCTGAAAAATCATCGTCATTCTCTAACCCTGGTGCACAAAGGCAATATCATGAAAGAAACTGAGGGCGGCTTTAAAAAATGGGGGTATCAGCTGATTGAGCAAAAATATGCCAAACAGACCTTGACGATGCCGCGACTTGAGAAAATTAAAAAAGAGCAGGGAGAAACGGTGGCGCAACAGGTCCGCCAACAAGCCCAGGCACAAAGAATGCTGATCGTCAATGACATCATCTGCGATAACTTTTTCCAGCAGGCATTGTTATTTCCAGAGCACTTTGATGTTGTTGCCACGATGAACCTCAACGGCGACTATCTGTCTGATGCATTGGCGGCGCAAGTGAGCGGCTTGGGAATTGCACCGGGCAGCAACATTAACTTCCAGACTGGCTGCGCAATTTTTGAAGCCACACATGGTACGGCACCGCAGCTAGCCGGAAAAAACTGCGCTAATCCAATCTCGCTGATTTTATCAGGCGCAATGATGTTGGAATATCTGGGATGGGGGAAAGCAGCCGAAATGATCAGAAAAGCAGTCGCGCAGGCTATTGCCATGCAGAAAGCAACGCCGGATCTAGTGCCGGCAGCTGCAGCGCTTTCCACCAGTCAGTATGGTGAGCTGCTGGTTAAGCTCATCAATTCTTAATCAAAAGCCTAGTTGGCAAAAGTTGCTTTTGATGAAACGGACGGTCAGCAAGACGACGAGCAGTAAATTGAAAACCGAACATTTAGAGTTGGTTAAGGCTGATTATTCTTTCTAAAATCAAATGTTTTTAAAAATTTAAAAAATAATGCAATAGTTTGACTGATTTTAAATTTGAAAATAAATTCGCAAATTTAAAAAATAAGGTTGACATTATCTTGAACAGGGATTATTATAATAATCGTAAATTAAAAGTTGATAAGAAACAAAGCATTCTTAACGGAAAAGATTCGCTTAGAACTGCAATCCTGTAAGCATTAAGAGTCCATCTTATCAGATTTTAATTCTTCATTAAAACTGCGCATAATCTTTAAGATCGCGTACGAAAAAACGCCAGTGGCTTACCGGTCACTGGCATTTTTGTTTTCATAATGATTAAATCACTGTCTAGTTCTTACTCAGCTGTCTGACGATTTATGGTCAACTACAATAATAAAACGCTGCCTGCCAGACGTCTCTGACAAGCAACGTTTTTAATTAACGATCATTTAGTAGCGAATCTCGTTGCGGGAGCGGCCGCCATTGGCAATTGTAATGGCATCATTGGAGGCAATCTGCACCATGTTGCGGGCCGCGGTCTGAGTAAAGAAAGCGACGTGGGGAGTAATGACTACGTTTGGCATGGCTGCCAGCTCTTTGTAATCGGCAGGAACGTCTTTTTCGGCCACGTTGGTTTGACCAAAGAAAGTCGTCTCGTCAGCCAGCGTATCCAGACCAGCACCGGCAATCTCACCATCTTTTAGGGCCTTGATCAAAGCCGTTGTGTCGATTAAAGCCCCACGTGCCATATTGATCAGATAGGCAGTCTTTTTCATCTTCTTTAGTTCTTTTTCGCCAATCATCCCCCGCGTGCTTGGCAATAGCGGTGTATGCAGGGAAATAATGTCGGCTTCCTTGAAGATGGTTTCTCGATCAACGTATTCGGCAAATGGTTCCAGAGCTGGGTCATAGGCGATGTCATTGACTAGGACGCGGGCCCCTAAGGCTTTGTAGATCTGTGCCGTAGCCGTACCGATGTGACCGGCACCAATCAAGCCAACCGTGCAGTTGTAGATTTCATTGCTGATGAGCGTTTCATTCCAGCTGAAATCGTGGTTTTGATTCATGCGGGCATCAAAAATCCCAATGCGGCGCAGCAGGTACATGGCCTGGGCGACTCCCATCTCAGCAATTGCACGTGGCGAATAGCTGGCGACATTGGTAACGATCAGATGGTTAGCCTTGGCGGCATCCAAATCCACCATGTCGACGCCGACCATGCGGCAGCTGATCTGCTTGATGCCAAAGCTGGCCAGTTTTTCGTAAACCGCGGGACTGCCCATTGAAGCAGTCTGCAGAACCGTGATGGCATCAAAGTCTTTTGCCAGCTCAACCGTTTCGTCATTGAGCGGCTCATCAACCATCCTGAGTTTGGTTTGCGTCTGTTGGGCCCATTTTTCAGCGTAGGGCTTTTCATATGGGTGCGTACCATACATTAGCACTTTCATTTTAACGATTCCCTCCTGAATTTATTTATAAAACGACTAGTATTATCATATCACGAGTTGTATCAAATAAATAAAACGAATTACAAAATGTGATGAAAACATTTGCAAATAGAATTTTACTTAATAATCTTTAATGGTGAAGCCGTATGTCGAATTGATAAACGATTTGCCAAAGAAAAAAACAAAGCAAATCAAGTCCAGATGGTCGGCTGAAAAATATTACGAATTAACAGTCTGAAACGGTTAAAGCAGTCTGCTTAATTTTGTTAATCATTGATCAATGGCTGATGCGCAATAATTGGTGTTTGTTTAATTTTACAAATATTAGTTTTAAACGATTGACATTTTAAGGCGATTAAATTAATATAATGGCAATTCAATTAGAAAAATATTAGAGAAATGGAGGCATTCATTATGGATTTAGTCGTTGTAAATTTCATGGAAGATAACCAAGCAGGTGTCAGCCGACTGATTAGCGAGTTTCTGCATCGTCCCGTTACGGATCTGAATCAGGAAATCGTCAATCTAAGTGGGCAGACGATGGACGAACTGACGATGAGCTGTGGTGAAGAAAACCTCCGTCAAATCGAACATGACGTTTTCGGTGCCAAGCTGGCGGAACGAAATGTCGTTTTAACCGCACCCAGTCATGTTCTCACTTGCTACGAAAACCTGAAGATGCTGCAGGAAACAGGAGCATTCGTCGTCGTATTGAAAGATCAAAAAAACGCGGACAAAACGTTTGAATCGATGCTGGAACAAAGCTTTGGACATGATCGCATGATTGACGCGGCTGAGCTTTCAACTAAAGAAGCCGCCCGACGCGTTGCTGCTTGTTGGAGTACTCAAAAGGCTGCCTAGCCAGATAATTCGATTTCAAAAAAGACTGATCGGCAAAATGCTGGTCAGTCTTTTTACTTAGTATTCATCGTTATTGATTTCTAAGACTTCGGGGAAAAGCGAGAGCAGGTATTCACGGGGCCCGCTTTGATAATCAAACGTGACGTGAATTGGGAAAATCTCTTCATGATCCTTAAGTTTCAGATGCAATTGGCGATCATCGAGGCGGGCTTTAATGCCGAGTTCGATGGCTTCACGCAATAAAGACTGCAGGCTGGCAGAACATTTATTTTTTAATGCCGCTAATGGCTCGGTGTATTCAGCAATGCGCTTGCGATCTGCCAAAGCAGTTGTGAGACCAAATTCCAAAAGATCGCCTTGAGGACTGATGTGATCGAGCAATTGGCCACTCAGCGTCAATTTGGGATTTTCCAAGCGCTGTTCAGCCAGGTCCAGGCTCTTGGCATATTTATCCGGCAAGTCCAGCTGGGCAGCAGTAGCGCGCAGCTGTTTAATCAGTGGGGCAGCAAGCGGCTTGACCCAGGCAAAGACTTCAGCCGGGTGCTGCAGGGCAATCTGCTCATTGCGTTGGGCAGCCAGTTTTAGCTGTTCCGCTATTTTTTCAGGAAGCGGCTGCAGCAGAGCATTGATCAAGAATAATTCCAAAAAGTTTAATGCGGCTGGGCTGACCCGCGCCGGCGCAAACGGATCCAGGTCGAATGAACGAAATTCCAGCCGTTCAGTACCGTTATTCTGCAGGTCGGCCAGACTGTCGCCACGACCCTTTAAGCGAACGGGACCATAAAATTCGTGCATCGAGAAGAACTGATGCTGATCGATTCTTTGCTTGAGCTGAGCAAGCTGTTCTTCAAATGAGTCATAGGTTATCTCCTCGCCTTTTTGGTTGGCATAGCCATATGAGCTGCTACGAAGACTGCGAACCGGAAAACGCAGATCACGCGGTAGATTGCTTGGCAGATTGCCGGCAATTGGACTGGCCCCAAAAAAGTAGGTAAACAGCCAGCGCCACAACACAAAACTCTGTGCCAGCTTGAAGTTTAAAGCATTCTTAAAGTCGGCCAGCGTGGCGAAGTCTTCATTAAAACCGTGGTCCCACAGTGATTGCACCAACGTTTGATTGATGCTGTAGTTGATATGGACGCCGGTAAAGATTTCTCGAGCCGTGCCGTATTTTTGCTGTAGATAGTCGTGATATTCAGCCATCCAAAAGCGAGTGTTGAATGAACCGGCAAAGTCTAAATCATCTTTTGAAAAAGCAGGTGCGATGCTTAGCGGCCAGATGATCTCATCAGCCTGCAGATGATCGGTTACTAGCTGCTGGAGCATTTCAAGATTGGCCAGATTGGCACTGGTCCCCAGCGTTGGCGTGCCGGAAATCTCCAGCATGTTGTCGGCAAAATCGGTTTTTAGATACGGATTATGCCGGCGTGACAAAAATTCAGCTGGGTATGGGTAGCGGCTGATGCGACCGTCTTTTAGCAAGCGGTGCTCCTCCAGCTCTAATCCCATGTAGTTTTTTGTCAGCAGGCTGCTTAGCTCATTTTCGGCGATGATTTGACTTAACTTGCTCATAATGGTCCCCCATATCGATAAATGGATGTTCGGAGATATTATAACGAAAAAACCAATTTTGTCTAATTATTTACTCATTTTATTTTAAAGAAGCTGGTCAGCTGCCGTTATGATCAAAAAAGCTAAGCCGTCTTGCCATTCCAGATGGTGACGGGCAGAACCACGGATTTAACGTTTTGGCCGTTGATGCGTGCCTGCAGCAGCTGTACTGCCAGATCAGCCATTTCATCAATGGGCTGCTGAATCGTGGTCAGTCCCGGCAAAAGCAGGCGGGTGACGTTGCTTCCGTCATAGCCGACAATCTTGAGGTCTTCCGGGATTCGCTTGCCATATTCGCTTGCCAGATTGATGATCGTGCTGGCATCGGTATCGTTGGCGGCAAAAATACCGTCGACTTCGGGGTGTTCTTCAAAGATGCGGCGAAAAACCCGCTCTTTATCAATGGTACTGATGTTAAAGTCCAGATGGTAGGTAATGGCTGGCAGATTGTTTTTGGTCATCAGATGCTCGTAAGCCTCGCGCCGTTTTTGCGTTGGCGTGTCTAATCCAAGCGGGCCGTTGGTGTGGATGATATGGCGACAACCGTCATCCAACAGGCGCTGGGTCGCCAGCAGCCCACCCTGGTAGTTGTCTGAAGAAACCACCGGAATATTTTTACCGACAACCTGATCAATGGCCACGACTGGCAGATTGGCATGCTGATAGCCGATCAGACCACGATTTTGAGTTCCGACGATCAAACCATCGACTTGGTGGGTCAACAGCTGCTGGAGATAGTTTTCTTCTTTGGCAGGATCGTTTTGACTGTTGCCGATCAAAACCTTATAGCCATTGCGATAAAGCTGACGTTCCATCTCGGCTTCCAGCTGACTGAAAAACGGATTGTCAACGGTAGGAAAGATCATGCCGACCAGATCCGTCCGCTGCTTATACAGCTGCCGAGCGATGATGTTGGGGCGATAATCAAGTTCCTGCATTGCTTTTTGGACCTTGGCAATTGTTTTTTCGCTTAGGTAGCCGCGATGGTTCAAGACGCGCGAGACAGTGGTCTTGGAAACGCCGGCCGCGGCAGCTACGTCTTCTAATTTAGGCCGATGATTGGCTTCCATATTAGGCATTCCTCCATTATTCGTAAAATTACTTAATCTTCATGTTACACGTTTTCATGAATAAAAGCCATTCGGGAGCGGATATTTGCTGTCGATTGATGAAATAATTACTGACAACCGGTTGACAGTCCTACTGGTAAGCGTTAACATTATAGCTGTAGAGAGATGAAAGCGTTTTAAAATGACGCTCAAATAAGGATTCAGAGGTGACATTTATGTTGTTAGGAAGCATTGAGGCCGGTGGGACAAAGTTTGTATGTGCAGTAGGGAACGAAGACTATCGCATCATGGACAGTACCAAGTTTCCAACGACGACACCAGCAGAAACCTTGCAAAAATGCATTGACTACTTTAAGCAATTTAACGATCTGCAGGCGATTTCGATTGCTTCGTTTGGCCCAATCGAGATTCGGCGCAACTCGCCAAAGTACGGCTACATTACCAACACGCCCAAACCAAGCTGGGCTGATACTGATTTTGTCGGGACACTGAAAAAAGCCTTTAACGTACCGATTGCCTGGACGACTGACGTTAACGGGTCGGCATATGGCGAATACGTCTTATCAACGCTGTTCAACCAGCGGCTGCGCTCTTTAGTCTACTTTACGATTGGAACCGGTGTTGGTGGCGGCGCGGTTGTGGATGGTCATTTTCTTGGCGATCTGGGACACCCGGAAATGGGACACATTCGCGTAAAGCGGCATCCAGATGATCTTGGCTTTCCAGGCATCTGTCCGTTTCATGGCGACTGCCTGGAAGGGCTGGTCAGCGGGCCGACTTTTGAGGCACGGACGGGAAAGAAGGGTCAAGACGTGCCGCTTGATGATCATGTCTGGGATATTATGGCCTATTATGTTGCACAGGCTGCCCTCGACACGACCTTAATGATGCGGCCAGGGAAGATCATTTTTGGCGGCGGCGTAGTCAGTGAGCCGTTTTTGGCAAAAGTGCGGGATGAATTTGCCAAGCTGTTGGACAATTATGTTGAAGTCGGGGATCTAGCGGACTACATCACGATGCCGTTGGCGAAGAACAATGGCTCAGCGACAATTGGCAACTTTGCGCTGGCCTTAAAGGCAATTCTTGAATAAATAAACAAAATGTTTCGTAAAGATACTCTAGCAAACTGAAATGTTGGAGTATTTTTGTTTTTTCGGTAATCCAATAATGATATTATTACTCTTTAGAAAGGTTGAAAAGGTTTAAAGGACGGAGGAAACGTTGAATGAAAAAGATAATTGTTCGTGCTGACGATCTGGGATACTCATGTGCCGTCAACTACGGAATCTATGAGGCAACGCATCGTGGCATTGTTAATAACGTCTCGCTGATGGTTAACCTGCCATTTAGCGAGCATGGCTGGGAGCTGTTAAAAAACGAACCAGACACTGATGTTGGGCTTCACGTCGTAATCTGTGCGGGGAAACCGTTGAGCGATCCAAAACTGGTATCGAGTCTGGTGCAGGAAGATGGGAGCTTTAAGCGTTCACAGGTCTATCACGATGCTTTTGAACAGGGAAAAGATATTGTTGATTACGAAGACGCGGTCAGAGAAGTCGAGGCACAATACGAATGTTTCGTGGAAATGACCAAGCGCGAGCCGGACTATCTGGCAGGTCACACGGTGTTAAGCCTTAATTTTATTCGGGCGCTGCGTGACGTGGCCAGTGAGCATCAGATTCCATATTTAAGCTTTGACGTTGAGCATGAGGTTGAGTTTCAAGGCCAGAAACTGACGCCATTTATGGAAGATTTCAGTTTGGATTATGATTCAGTGGCAACGCTGGCGCACGTACTTTCTGCAGCTGACAAGCGTCCACATGTGATTCCTGAACTGATTTTGCACCCTGGTTTTTTGGATCAGTTTATCCTGCAGCATTCACATTTGGTTTACCCAAGAACGCTAGATGTTGAAATGGCAACCAGTGGCCAGGCAATTGAAATGATTGAGCGACACGATGTTCAACTGGTTCGGTATTCCGAGCTGGTCGACTCCGCCAAAGCATGACGTCTAGACTAGGGATAAGCGTTGGCAAGGCGAAAAGTGGTTGTGATAGGGATTGGGAGTTAAAATACGATTCAGCTGGAAATCGCTGCTGAATCTGGCTTAAATGTTCAATCAAACAGCAATCATACCAGATCCATTTGACTGTATATCAGCTGAGCATATGATGAGTTGGGAGATTCATCGGCTGCTCAGTTTTTTTATGCTTAAATTTTGGTGACGCTGTATTTCAATATTGCAGTATGAATTTACCTTAACTAAAAGCATTATCCAGATCAATCAGCAGTTGCTATTTATAGAATGCCAATTATTACCGAGCAAAACGACTTGATTTATCAACTGGGAGTTTTGTTGGCAACTGCGATTAGTAATGCTGGTGATTGGCGTTAATGGCTTGATCTGTGACATTTAAAGCAGCTGTTTCAGCAAAATTGATTGGTTCGTCCTATCGCAGGCATGCGAGCGTGTCTTTCTACCAGACAATTACGCCTCCGTGGGTATGCGGGTGTGTCAATTATGAAGCAAAGCGAGTCTTGGTCAGTTTGGGGGCGGAAATTACCTACTCTAGACTGCTTTTGATCCGGAAGTAGGTAATGATGATTTTGTCATATGTTAATATGCAGGATTTTTTGTATAATAGCTGCAATTGTGAGATTAGTCATTGCCAGCGCGTTAAATCATCTGCTATCAATAACATGTCTTGAGCAGATAATGAGCTGTTTGGCAGATAAAAGTACTGCGGCAATATAAAATAGAGCACCTCGCCAAGCAGCGGGATGCCCTCTTTTTAAGCCTTAGTCCCAATAATATTTCTAATTTAGTACGGCTTTTTGGCTATTTTTGATTTTCCTTTGCCAAACGGTCAATTAATTGCAGATCGTCTGAGAAGAAGCGATGGTAGGCGATGTAGCATGAGCATACCGATCCCAGACTGGTAGCCGAAAGCAGCATGAAAACGACCATAATCTGATATTTGATCGCGTATACCGGATCCACACCGGCAAAGATCAAGCCTGACATCATCCCTGGCAGACTGACGATGCCATAGGTTTTTGCAGAGTCGATCGTTGGCTGCATGCCGGTTTTAATGCAGGCTCTCACAATGTCGCCGCAAGCTTGAAAGGCAGTCGCGCCAAGGGCAAGTCGTTCCTCAACCGCTTGATGCATGTCATGAAATTTAGTTTTCATCTGCCGGTAGCAAAGACCAATGGCAACCATTGAATTGGAGGCAATCATTCCGGCAATCGGCACGATCTGCGAAGGGATGAACTTGATGGCTCCAGACCAAACCAAACCACCCATCGTAATGCCGGTACTGATCAAGATTGCCAAAAAGGATGGCCAAAACAGCTTGGGAATGCCACTGCCACGGCCGGCCGCGTTATGAGCCGCGTTAAAGATGATGATGAGTACCATGGCCCCGGTAACCAGAACGTTATTGAGCGCGAAAATGTATTTGAGAAGATAGCCGACAATCGTTAGCTGAATGATTGCCCGGACGACGCTGATGATCATGTCACGGTTCAGTCCCAGCTTTTGACGATATGAGATAAACAGAGCAATCAGTACCAGTCCGGCGGCATAGACCAGGCTGATGTTGTTGACGTGAACGCTATTCATTGATTTGGCCTCCCTTAACGGTAATGATCTTTTCTGCCTTGGCCAGTTCATCAGGATCATGGGTAATGGCTAAAATAGTGCCGGTTTGACGATAATTGGCAATCAGCTGATGGACGATCTGCTTGTTTTGCGCGTCCAGGCCGGTCGTTACCTCATCCAGCAGCAGAATCGCTGGTTTAAACATCAGATTACGGATCAAAGCCACGCGCTGCTTCTCGCCGCCGGATAGACTGGCAATGCTTTTGGTCAGGTAGTCCTTGGGCAGATTGACTTGATCCAAAAGTTCCCGCTGTCGATTTCGATCAGGAGCCTGATTGCGAATCTGAAATGGGAAATCAAGATTGTCGCTGACCGTTTCGCCAAACAAGACGGGCTGTTGAAAACAATAGGAGACGTGGCGGCGATATTCCTGGGGCAGCATCTGAAAGGCATTTTGTCCTTGATATAAGAGCTCACCGCTGCTGGGCGACAAAAGACGCGCACAGATTTTTAGAATCGTGCTCTTGCCAGCTCCAGAAGGCCCGGCTAATGTGATATAGGCTCCTTTGGGTACGCTTAGATTAATGTTTTTTAAAAGCGTTTTTCCCTGCATGGTCAAGCTGATTTGACGTAGCGTTAATATGTCAGCCATTTTTTCACCTCATATGGATTATTTAAGCATATTTAGATTCTATCTTTTTCAGATGAGCAGCTCAACAATTTGAACTTGTAGGCGCTGTCAAAGAATTGCGATATAATATCTTTAATTATGCAGATAAAGTTTTGGGGGAAATCATGCGAAAAACTACTAATAAAAGTACAGGTGAATTGCCAATCAATCTTAACCAAAAGCCCGCTGAGCCATTGCAGGATCTGGATCAAAATCCCAGTGAGTATGATCATGTCTACGTACGGGCATTTTCGGGCGTTGAGTTTATTATTTTAATCAGCGTGATGATCTTATGCCTGTTCTATCGATTTGGGCTGGCACTGGCAGTGTTGCTGGGCGGTCTGCTGTTTTATCAAAAAGTCGGCATTCGTGATCCTAAAACCGGTCAGTCCTGGGTCGTGGCGCGCAAAAAATGGCACCAATACTGTCGCTATAATAACATCGACTGGAAAAGGTGGCGTGAGCAGAGCCAAGCAGAGGCGGTTGCGGTGCAGATCAAGAAACGGCAAGCCAAACAATAGTTGATAAGGAGTTATTATGTTACAGTCAATGAATTTAATGATTTATGTCGATGATGTTGAAAAGGTAGCCGCTTTTTTTGAGCAGGCAGCTGGGACGCCACGAATCAGTGAAGAAACGATGATCGACGGTTCAAAGATGATTACGGTCCCGATTCTTCCAGAAGCCTGTCTCCAGTTTTACAGTCGCGCTTTTATTCAGAAATACTCACCGGAAGTTGCGCTGAACTCGCCTTCAATCATGTTTTATGTTGACGATCTGGCGTCCGCGCATGCCAGACTGCTGCAGACGGGCGCGACCGTTAATGAAATCGTTTTGGTAGGCAGCCAGCAGACGTTTAATTTTGCCGATCCGGAGGGCAATTGGTACGCGGTTGCTGAAAAAGACGTTTAAGAGCTGGCTGCCTTTAACCTTGGCTGAATGCCGATCACGACGACGGTTGACAGACAAATAAAACGATATTTAGTATATTCATCCGTACAAATATCCGATCTTGAGCTATAATTAAAGTACAAATAAAGCTTAGGGGATGGATATCATGAATAAGAATAAGCTGCCGCTGCAAAGCGATGCTACGATGGAATACGATCGGCCGTTTGAGCGCTTGATTCCGGTTGGTCAGTTTCTCTTTTGGATGCTGGCCTTGGCGTTTGCGCTGTTCATGCAGTTCGCTCTGGCAGCTGTTTTATTGGTATTGGGCCTGGCTTGCGGAATTCGCGTCTCAATTCGTGATCCCAAAACGGGGCGGTCATGGAGCGTGCCACGGCAAAACTGGCGGCGCTACTGTGAATATAACCGAATCGATCGTCACAGCCTAAGACAGCAGATGAACGTGGCCGCCATTAACGAAGCAATTAAGCAGCGAAAAGCGCAAGCCGCTCGTTGAATGAAAGTCAAATAAAGAACCGCACCGACTCAACCAGTCAGTGCGGTTTTACTTAGTTCTGTTTTAGTTGGGAATGGCTTTGGGCTGGATGCTTTGCTGGCCGTTTTTTAGGCGGCAGCAGCCAGCAGATCAGGTTCATCAACGCAATGATTGCCAAGACGATCAGCAGTCCGATCCAAAAATCATGAGCCGGATGAAAAGCAGTTAATAAAGCCATCATGATGATCACCTTCCTTAAAGCAGCTCGCCATAGTGACGAATATAAGCTTTCTTGATGCTGGTGGCTAAAAGCATGTAGCAGATTACACAGGGGATCAAGTACCAGAAATAGCTGTCTGGCAAGGCGACAAAGCCGATTGCCCGGCCAACCGCAGTGAACGGAATCAAGGTTGCCAGGGCAATGCCGATCGTTGAGAGCAGAATCAGTTCAGCTGAGGCCCGGCTTTGAATAAAGGGGATCTTAGGAGTTCTGATCATATGAATTACCATCGTCTGACTCCACATTGACTCGACAAACCAGCCTGCCTGAAACATGCCGACGTATTTAAGCTGCATGGCCGCTAATATGGCACCGGAGAAATGCGCCGGCAGATCAGTATAAAGAATGCCATGGGAAACGAATAATGGACAGAAGATAAAATACATAAACAGGTAGGTTGTCAAATCAAAGACGGAGCTGGTCGGTCCCATCCAGATCATAAAGCTGCCAATCGAAGAAGCATCCCATTCACGCGGAATTTTGAGATAGTCAGCATCGACGTTGTCCCAAGGAATGGCGGTACAGCAGCAGTCATAGATCAGATTGAGCAGCAGCAGATGAATACTCTTCATCGGTAAGAATGGCAGCAGCGCGGCAGCAATCAAAACAGAAAAAATGTTCCCAAAATTGGAAGAAGCCGTCATCTTGATGTACTTGATCATGTTGGCATACGTCTTCCGCCCTTCCACGATGCCACGCTCCAGAATCATCAGGTCTTTTTGCAGCAGGATAATGTCGGCCGATTCTTTAGCCACGTCAACGGCATTATCGACGGAGATGCCGATATCGGCTGCTTTCATGGCTTCCGCGTCATTAATGCCGTCACCCATGTAGGCAACGGTATGGCCTTTAGCGCGCAAGGCAGCGACGATACGGGCCTTCTGATCGGGAGTCAGTTTGGCAAAGACCTGCGTTTGTTCGACTTGCGCGGCTAGTTCTTGATCTGACATCTTGACTATCTCTTCACCCAAAAGCAGGTGGGCGACCGACATCCCAACTTCCTGACAGACGGTGGCCGTAACCTTGTCGTTGTCGCCAGTCAGAATCTTGGTGGTGACGCCATGCTCCAATAAGGCTTTTAGCGCGCGACCCGTTGATTCTTTTGGTGGATCCAAAAACGCCAGGTAGCCCATTAAAACCATGTCTTTTTCATCTTTGGCGCTTAAAACGTCAATTGGTGCCGGATCGGTTTTCTGTGCCAGAATCAGAACCCGAAAGCCTTTGTCGTTTAAACGATCAACTGTGGCCTTAACTTGTTTTTGCAGGGCGTCATTAAGCGGCTGGATACCGGTTTTGGTTTCGGCATAGCTGCAGACGCTAAGCATTTCTTCAACCGCGCCCTTGGTTACCATCTGCCGTTTGCCGTTTGGATCCTTGACGACGATGCTGAGTCGCCGCCGCTTAAAGTCAAATGGAATTTCGTCGATCTTAACGTAGTCGTTTTCCAGATCCTGCAGTTCGGGATGCGACTCGGTGTCCTCGGCTTTGGCAATGATGGCCTTATCCATTACGTTTTTATAACCAGTTTGAAAATAGCTGTTTAAAAAGGCATGTCTTAAAACACGATCATCGGCTTGGCCATCAATATTCCAATAACAGTCCAAGACGATCTTGTCCTGAGTCAGCGTGCCGGTCTTATCAGTACAAAGAATATCAGCGGCCCCGAAGTCTTGAATCGAATTAAGATTTTTGACGATCGTTTTTTTGCGGCTCATCGCGATGGCACCCTTGGCCAGACAAGTGGTAACGATCATCGGTAGCATTTCTGGCGTCAGCCCAACCGCCGTTGAGATCCCAAACAAGAAAGCCTCGAGCCAGTCGTGCTTAGTCAGACCATTGATCAAGAATACCAATGGCACCATGACCATCATGAAGCGGATCAAAACCCAGCTGACGGAATTGACGCCCTTGGTAAAGTTGGTAGTGACCTTTTCTTTGGCAACGGCCCCTGCCATTGAGCCAAACATTGTGTCTGAGCCGACTTCAATGACCAGTCCCAGCCCGCTGCCTGAGATGACGTTGCTGCCCATCAGCGCGATGTTTTCGTAATCAGTAATCTGAGCTTTAGGCGTCTCGTCAGCCGCGCTTTTTTCAACGGGGCGGCTTTCCCCAGTCAGCTCGGAACGATTGACGAACAAGTCGGTGTTTTCCAGAATTCTCAGATCGGCGGGAATCATGTTGCCGGCTGAAAGATGAACGATGTCGCCGACCACGACGTCATTGAGATCAATGTCTTTTTCCTGACCATTGCGCGTGACGGTACAGGTTGTCTTGATCATTGCCAGCAGCTTGGCCGTTGCGTTGCCGCTGCGGTATTCCTGAACAAAGCGCAGCAAGCCGGAAAGCATGATCATCGTAACGATAATGACGACCGTGGCACAGGTGAAGTTTTCTGGCCGGCTGCCAAACAAGGAAAAGTAAGGAAAAATCATATCGGTAAACGTGGACACGATTGCCAAAATCAATAGAATTGCCGTGAATGGATTAACAAAAGCGCTGATCAGACGCTTGCCAATCGATGGCTGGTGCTGCTGCTGCACGTGGTTGGCTCCAAACTGCTTGCGGCTTTGCGCTACCTGCGAATCATTTAGGCCTTGTTGACTGGTGTTGAAATGTTTGAAAAGCTCGGCTGGCGAATGCGTTGCTGCATAATCAACGCGTTTTTGCCGAGCTTTTTGCGCCGCGACTTGATCGGAGGCGGCGTCAGCATGATTTTTTTGCCTGCTCATTATCAAAGCCTCCTTACTGATAAAGATCGCTTTCATCTGATTTTGCCTTTATTTTAGCGCGTTTTTTCGCAAGCGGTTTCAAAAAATCTGAATAAATAGACAGTTATAGGGAATTGTATCAAAATATTTATTCCTATCTGATGCTCGATAGTGGGGACAGTTGATGGCGGCTTTCATTTAGTAGGCTATTTTTAAAAGCGCGGATTTGGTAAAATTAAAGGAAACATTAAGAAATGGGGGCAGGCAAATGAAAAAGCAGAATGCCTGGCTGCTAGGTCTTTTGACTTTGCTGCTGATCTTGCTGGCGCCAGTCGTGGGTCATGCGGATGGCGACTTTACCATTAAGCATTACCAAGTGAACGTCGACGTGTTAAAAAACGGCGACGCGGATCTGACGCAAAAGATTACCTATGATTTTGACGGTGATTTTCATGGCGTTTATTATAATCAAGACCTGCAAGGCATCGGCAAGGCTGATCAGATCTCGGCAGCCGTGGAGCAGAATGGTAAGCTGACTAACCTGGCGCTCAGCCAATCCGGTCAGAATAATACCGTTAAGGCCACGCAGAGCGCAGACTGGCTTAAGCTCAAGGTCTATCATCAAATCAGCGATGCAGAAGCAACCTTTATCTATCACTACCGGCTGCATGGCGTGATTACCAGTTACCAGGATACGGCAGAGCTGAATTGGAAGATCATTGGGACGGGCTGGGATGAAGCGCTGCATGACGTTTCAATTACCATTCAGCTGCCGGCTAAAAACGTTGGCTCGCTTAAAGCCTTTACGCACGGTCCGCTAAACGGCAAAACGTCAGTCAAGAAGCGGCAGGGTCAGGTTAAGATGACGGTCGACCGCGTGCCGGCCAATCAGTTTGTTGAAAGCCACCTGCTGTTTGCCAATGCCGTCGTACCGCAAAACAATAACCGAGTCGCTAAAAAGGTTCTGACTGCTAAGCTAAAGCAGGAGCGGCAGCTGGCAAAAGCTGCTAATGCCAAGCGCGCCCAGGAAAAAAGACGGCGACAGCTTTTCAAAATCGGCTACAGTACAATATGCGGCATCAGTATCTTAGCTTATGGCTGGTGGTTGATTAAAAAACATCCCCAGCGATCCAAGCAGCCGTCACTGGTTCATTCTTTTGAGATTCCGCCATATCCAGTTGAACAGGCCTACGTGATCGATAAAAATCAACAGCCTGACGCGCGCGTACTCAGCGGCTATCTAATGCAGCTGGCAGGTGAATATAAGATTGCAATCAGCAAGACTGAAAACGACGACTATCGGTTTACCGTCAAAAAACCGGCCGTGATTGCCGAAAATCAGCTGCTTAAGATTATGTTTAGCGATTGCGGGGACGGCCAAAGCTTTACGATCCAGCAGCTGAAAAAATGGAGCAGGCAGCGCAAGCACGCTAAAAAGATCGCGAAAGCCTTTGATCAATGGTCGCAAGCCAGTCTGGAAAGTGCCAGAAAAACCGGCTACTATGATGCCGACGCGGATCGGTTCAAGCAGATTGGCATCTTTTGGCTGATCGCTGAGCTTTTGCTGATTTTTGGGATGATTTTTATCGTCGCTGGCTGGATTTTCAAAATGCTCGTGGGGCTGATATTTGCAGGCGGCTTTGGCTGGGGAATTATATATCACCGCCAGCTCCTGCCATATACGCCAAAGGGTCAAAAAATGAAATATGATTTAGACTGCTTTATTCTCATGCTTAAAGATATTGGCGACTTCAAGCTCAAAGAAGTTGGCGACATTGTTTTATGGGAACAGATTCTGCCATATGCGACGGCGTTTGGGCTGGCCAAAAAAGTTATTCGTGAATTAAAACTTTCATTTGATGAAGCAGAGCTCAATGATACGCTTTTAATTACGTACCCATGGATTTTTGCCAGTGATCCTTGGACGGGCACGTTTGAAAGTACTTTTGAAAAAGCCTTGGATACTGGTAACTCATCTTCAGCAACTGGCGGCTCGGGTGGCTTTTCGGCCGGCAGTTCCGGTGGCTTTGGCGGTGGCTCAGGCGGCGGGGCCTTTTAAGATAATTATTTTACTGATGGCAGTAATCTTGAATTATAGATTCGTCGGTCAGTACGGTTCAGTATTGTTAGCAGCGAACCATGATTATCACGGCTGCAATTGGGTAGGCGACGTTAGACATTCTGAATAGGAGAGGATTACTTTGAAAAAAATCGAAGGACACATTCATTTAATTCGGGCGATGGCCGGCTCAAAAGGACAAGGGCGCTTGAGTCCATTGGGCAATGGCTATGCGATCTGGGACGATGGTGAAATCATTCATCTGTTGCCTGAGGGATGGGGCGACGATGATTTTCGCGTGGAAAAATATCTCCCCATTATGGAAACAGAAGATATCGAAAAGGCCGTTTTACTGCAAGGGACACTGAACGGCTATCAAAACTATTACACTTATCAAGTCATCAAACGCTATCCGGATCGCTTTATCGGCGCGTTTGCCGTGGATCCATTCGCTGAGCGGGCGATGGCAATCGTTAAGCGTCACGTTGAAGAACTGGGCTTTCGGGCCATCAAGTTTGAGATCAGTCAAGCAGGCGGTTTGCATGGTTTTCACACGCCTTTTCGCTTAGACAGTGACGTCCAGGTTGGGCAGATTATGCATTATCTGGCTGACTATCCGGGTTTTGTCGTAACCGTTGATTATGGTGACGATACTCAGACCAGCTATCAGCCCGAAGCCATCGTTAATCTGGCCAAGCGCTACCCCAAAATGGATTTTGTCGTTTGTCATCTGTCATTTCCCAACGCTGATCATCTGGAACGCTTGGCAAACGTCTTGCAGCAGTTTGCGCCGCTGAAAAATATCTATTTGGACATTTCAGCAATCCAAGATATCGATGGAGAAAAGCCGGCTGACTTTCCTTACCAGCGCTGTCAAAAAACGGTCGCGCTGGCCAAGCAGATCGTTGGAGCACAGCGTTTGATCTGGGGGACTGACTCACCATGGTCGGCAACGTTTAATACTTATCATCAACTGGCTGCTTGGCTAGAGAATACCGATTTGTTCACTGCTGATGAATTGGCTGACGTTATGTACAATAATGCCAATCGGGTCTACTTTAAGGCCGCCAACGTTGCTGCCGCCCAAGCCGCTGAAGATCCAGTCGCTGCTCGTTTTAAAAAATCGCACTAAATAAAACGCGCTGCCGGACTGTTGAGCCGATAGCGCGTTTCTTTTAGTTATGGATAATAAGCAGCTTGCTAATTTTTGACCGTCAATTATTTAGTCAATGCTCTGGCTGATTGACGCTCCATAGCGGTTTTTCCCCATTCAAAACGCGAACGACCTCACTGGCGGCATCAACGGCCATGCGATCCATACATTCCTTGGTGTTGCCGGCACAATGCGGCGTCAGCAAGACATTGGGCGTGCTGAACCAGGGATCGTCTTTGGGCAGCGGTTCTTGATCAAAGACATCGACCGCAGCGGCAGCAATTGAACCGGTTTTAAGCGCCGTCTGCATTGCCGCTTGATCAACCAGAGCAGCTCGACCAAAGTTAAGCAGGACGGCCGAATCTTTCATCATGTCGAACTCGCGCTGGCCAACGCTTCTGGTAGTTTCTGGCGTGACCCGCATGTTAAGCGAAATAATGTCGGCTTCTTTAAAGAGCGTGTCGCGGTCAACCATCTCGGCATTTCCGTCTGAACGATTGGATGGCGTGTAGGCAATAATCTTCATGTCAAATGCACTGGCTTTTTTGGCAATCATGCGGCCGATGCGACCATAGCCGACAATTCCCAGCGTTTTGCCGGCCAGATCAAAGCCAAGATGATTAAACGTCCATCCCCAGTCACCCTGGTGCAGGTGCTCAGTGGTGGGGACCAGATTTTTGGAGATTGCCATCATGGCTGCCAGAGTTGATTCCGCAACCGTTGAGGCATTGGCATTTTTAGCGATGGTTACCCAAACGCCTCGTTTAGCCCAGAACTCAGGATCAATATTGTCATAGCCAACGCCATGGCGAGCAATGACTTTTAATTTCGGCAGCTGATCGGCTAAGGTGTTGGGAAATGGTTCCGTCATCAGAACAATGCCATCTGCGTCCGCGGCTTCCTTAACCAGGGCAGCGGCGCTTTGACTTTTGGCCTCGATCAGTTCAAAACCGCGGCTGGTCAGATAATCCTTGCCAGCCTGCGACATAATGCTTGGTACGGCAACTTTCATTCTCTCTCTCACTCTTTTCTTGGTTAAGGTGGTTAGAATCAAATATTAGCGGCCAAGTGCAGCCGTTGTTTGCGTAAATCTTAAAGAAAATCGCCTTAAAAGTCAATTTTTGATTTACGCTGTTAGTGCGGCGCTCAGCTGATAATGATCTGTCTAAAAGCAAATTAGAAACTTTACAAAAACAATACCCAAAACTCGAATGAATCTTTACAATGCCCCGTTAGACTGGTTAATGTTGAGAAAGCTTCTAGCGGTCTCACAATCCATTCAGGTTCTCTCTAAACTGCAGGTCTCGCTGTCAATGGCGGGGCTTTTTATTTTTTTAAACAAAAAACCGCCGCTGCTTTTGGGGAACAACGGCGATTAAGCTGATTGAGACATGAATTTAAAGTATCAGCGGCATGGCACTGTCTAACGTCATCACCGCATCATAGATATTATCACGATCGGTTCTGGTATAAGTATGTTTTTTCAATTTTTCATCGACTAATTGACGAAATTCTTTAGCCTGCTCCAAAAATTTGACATATTGTGCGGCATTTTCAACCTCACTGGTATGGTACATAAATTCATTCATCGTATTGACGTTGCGCTGAAAAGCATCCAGATGAGCCCAGAGCCGTTCCTTGACGCCGGTTGACTTCATGGCATCAACGAACAGCCGCTGCACGTTGACGGCTTCTTGATAGGCCAGGCGCATGTAGTCGCGAATATAGTTTTCCGTCATGATCTGCCTCCGATAGATGATCTTACTTTTATGATAGCAGTTTTTGGCGAATAAATGGTCTAAATCAGATGGAAAAACGATTACCGATGAATATCGACAAATAAAACCCGTTGCCAAGCATTTTGCTTAGGAACGGGTTTTTGATCAGCGCGCCTTGGCCAGACTTTGGCAAACCGTGGTCGTTTCTTTTTCAACCAGCGGCAGAATGTCCATTGCCATGCAGTCGTCAATATGCAGCTTGATTTGGTAATCGCGGTCATTAGGGAAGAAAGCATGATCTTGAACGTAGACGATCGCGCTTTGTACGGAATCCAAATGCCGCCGCTCGATTACTTCCGACAGTTCAACTGCCAGAAGTTCGATCATTTTTTGATTGTGGTGATATTTGAAAAAGTTGCGCAAAGTCACGTTTCATGCCTCCTAAAATTTATTAAAGCGAAGATGCTTTTTTCGATTGCTCACGAGATAGTATTTTAGCTGAATAGATCTAAAAATCAAGCTTTTTACCACGAAAAAATTATTATATTTTGATGGGAATCTGAATTGCGAAAAATCATTGATAGATCAAGGTTTCTGCGCTTTTTAAAGCAAATTTTAAAAATTAAATTTGGGGATTTGAAGTCACTAGGTAAAATGTTATACTAGTTTTACGAATGAAAACGCTTTATCGAATGGAAAGGCAGGAAAATTTATGACGAAAAAAATTATCCTCGATTGTGATCCTGGTCATGACGACGCTTTGGCAATGACGCTGGCGGTGGCCTCGCCTAAAATAGAGCTGCTGGCCGTTACGACTTCAGCTGGCAATCAAACACCAGACAAGACACTCAACAACGCCATGCGGATGCTTAAGCTGTTGGGCAGAGAGGATATTCCAGTTGCTGGCGGGAACCGAACGCCTTTAGTCAAGCCATTGGAAACAGCCGGTGAGGTGCATGGCGAAAGCGGTCTGGATGGTTATCCGCTGCCGGAACCGGATTTTCAGCCAGTTGAGCTGACCGCGATCGAGCTGATTGCCAAAACGCTTAAAGAGAGCTCAACGCCGGTAACACTGGTAGTCACTGGACCAATGACCAACGCAGCGCTGTTTTTGCGGGTCTACCCTGAACTGGCCAAGGCAAAAATTGATCAGATCGTCTACATGGGTGGGGCCATGGGACTTGGAAACTGGCAGCCCAGCGTGGAATTCAACGTCTTCGTTGATCCCGAGGCGGCTAAGATCGTCATGAATTTCGGGATTCCATTGGTGATGGCACCATTAAACGTTACGCATCAGGCGCAGATTTTGAAACCAGAAATTGAGGCGCTGCGGCAGATTAAAAATCCAGTTGGCCAGGCATTTTACGGTTTGCTGAGTTTTTTTGAGCGTTATCATGAAAATCCAAAATGGGGTTTTCAAGGAGCACCGCTGCACGATCCTTGCACGATTGCCTGGCTGATTGAACCAGAGATGTTCCAAACCGAAAAAATGAACGTCGATGTTGAAACGACTGGTGAGCTAACGCGTGGCGAAACGGTCTGCGACTACTATGAGCTGACCGGCAAGCCACAGAACACCGAGGTCATGCTGGGAATCAATCGGCAGCGGTTTATTGAGCTGATTATGGAAGCACTGCATAGCTTTGATTGATTATTAATAGAGCTGGGATTGGCTAAAGCCGGTCCCAGTTTTATTTTTTTTTTTGAAAAAATATAAGTCAGTGGTGCAGACTAATGAAGCATTCAGTCAGTCGTGAAGCTAAACGTTTATCAATAAATTGGTCTGGGCGTAGGCCTCTGACAACCGGTTGACATTGAGTTCAATGGTGTTAAGGTGAAACCGTTAACAAGCTGTAAACGTTTACGATTGAGTTTGGAATTTTGCCAGATGTTGACTGATTTAAGCCGATATCGATCGGAAAGAAGGAACTTATTCATGACTAATCCACATTCACATTCAGCACATTCCTTTACCAGCGAAAAATTCATCAGCTGGCTGGGGCGCTTTGCCAGCGTAATCGCAATTCTCATGTACATTTCCTACATTGCTCAGATCATTAATAATCTGCACGGCCAGTATGGCTCACCGGTACAGCCATTTGTCGCCGGTATCAACTGTACGCTGTGGAGCATCTATGCGTACTTTAAAGAAGATCGGGACTGGCCAGTTTTTTGGGCCAACTTCCCTGGGATCTTTTTCAGCTTTGCAACATGCCTGACTAGTTTTGCCTGGTAATAAAATATTGATTCCTAAAGTTTTAGATGAGCTTTAGGAATTTTTATTGACAGCTTATTTTTTGTAAGTTATCATACAGTTACTAACTTTTTCAAAGGAGAAATCAGCAATGGCAAACTTCAATTCATTAACCAACCATTCATGTTGCAGCGGACCGCGCTTAGGCTGTCCGCTTATTGCCGTTGCTCAGCTGGTTGGCTGAAAACGGCCGGATCAGCATCAAGCGCAGCCTGGTCAATCCCGACTGCGCCTTTTTTATTGCATTTGAAACATTTAACTTAGGAGGGATATGATGTGGCATACGATTCAAAGCTCGCTGCCAGAACTGTTGGCGGCCGGCTTTAAATACACGATTCCGTTAGCCTTGGTATCTTTTTTCTGGGGACTGCTGATCGCGCTTTTCGTGGCGCTGATTCGTTTATCCAAACAAAATGGCGCGTTTGAGATCTTAAAGGGAATCGCAGTCTTTTATGTCTGGCTGTTTCGTTCAACGCCATTATTGGTCCAGCTGTTCATTGTCTTTTTCGGCCTGCCGCATTTGGTTATACCAGGAGTCTTTCCTGACGGTGTGCAGCTCAAGCCATTTACTGCTGGGGTGATTACGTTCTCGCTTAATACTGGTGCCTACGCCTCAGAAACGATTCGGGCGGCGATTGCCTCGGTTCCCAAGGGCCAATGGGAGGCGGCCGAAGCAATTGGCATGACCAGACTGCAGGTGCTTTGGCGCATCATTTTGCCCCAGGCATTGCGAGTCGCGCTGCCGCCGCTGGCCAACTCATTTATCAGTCTGGTCAAGGATACCTCGCTGGCAGCTTCAATTACGATTGCCGAAATGTTTTCGGTGGCACAGCAGATCACGGCTGAAAACTATGAGCCGCTTTTGATGTACATTATCGTGGCTTTGATCTATGCCCTGTTTACGACCGTTTTATCGCGTCTGCAGGCCTGGATGGAAAAATCCCTGGCCAAGACCGCGCCTGTTCAATAGGAGGTTTTAATGAAACTTGCTAAGATTAACAAATGGTTTGGCGAAAAGCACGTTTTAAAAGATGTCAGCCTGGAGTTTCCAGCGGGGCAGACAACGGTTTTGGTTGGCCCTTCTGGATCGGGCAAGTCAACGATCCTGCGCTCACTGAATCTGTTGGAGCAGCCTGATCGCGGCACCTATGATTTCGATGAGCTGCATTTGAACTTTACAAAGAGTGTCACCCGCAAGCAGAAACTGCTGCTGCGGCAGAAAACGGGGATGGTTTTTCAAGACTACAACCTGTTTCCACATCTGACGGTTCTGCAAAATGTTACGGAAGGTCCCATCCGCGTGCTTAAGCAGTCTAAAGAAGCTGCCAATCAAGAAGCGCTGGAAATATTGAGCAAGGTCGGCCTGCGTGATTTTGCCGATGCCTATCCCGCGCAGCTTTCTGGTGGGCAGGCGCAGCGAGTGGCAATTGCCCGCGCATTGGCCATGAAGCCGGAATACGTTTTATTGGATGAGCCGACTTCAGCACTTGACCCGGAACTGGAATTAGAGGTCTTGCGCGTGCTGCTTAAGCTGGCTCAGGAAAATCAATCGTTGATCATCGTAACGCACAATATGGTCTTTGCCAGACGTGTTGCCGATAAGATCGTTTTTGTCGAGGATGGCACGATCAAATATGATGGCGATCCGGTAGCTTTTTTTGCGCCGGATAATCCTGATGAGCGGATTCGCCACTTTATTGCGGCCATGACAATGGAAGAACTGGAAATCTAAAAGAAAAGAACAAGGGGAAAACAACATGAAGATTTTTAAGAAGATTGCCTTAATGACTGCTGCACTGGCATTGGGAACCGTGATTGGCACGACGATCAGCCATGCTGACTCGGTCAAGTCCGAGCTGAAAACGCCTGATACGCTGACGATCGGTCTGGAAGGTACCTACGCGCCGTTTTCATATCGTAAGGACGGCAAGCTGCAGGGGTTTGAAGTTGAGCTGGGCAAGGCCGTTGCGAAAAAAATGGGCTTAAAGGCCAAGTTCGTGCCAACCAAGTGGGACTCTTTGATTGCCGGATTAGGCGCTAAGAAGTTTGACGTGGTCATGAACAACATTGCGCAAACACCGGAACGCGAAAAGAAGTACCTTTTCTCTGATCCCTACATTTCATCGCACTTTGTCATGATCGTTAAAGAAAACAGCTCGCTTAAGACGCTTAAGTCCATCAAAGGCCACAAGTTTGCCGCGGGTGTGGGAACCAACAACGCTACGCTGGTTAAAAAGTATGGCGGAATTACGGTTGACGACAGCGACTTTGCCAGCGGACTGGACATGATCAAGCAAGGCCGGGTTGAAGGGATGATCAATAGTCGCGAGGCTTGGTACGTCTATGCTAAAAAGCACAGCACCAAGGGACTCAAGATGATTGACGTTTCCAGCGAAGCCAAGCCGGTCAAAGTTGCGGCAATGTTTAACAAAAACTCATCGGCGTTGCAAAAGCAATACAACCAGGCGCTGCAGGAACTGCAAAAGGATGGAACGCTCCAAAAGCTTTCCCAAAAGTACTTTGGCGCTGACATTACCAAGTAGCCGCTAAAACATGATCTGGAGTAATCCGGATCATGTTTTTTATTTGGATATAGATAGAATAAGTGGCTTAAAATCAAAATCTTGTTAAGCGTCTCACTAAATCAGCCAGAGATTGTGGTATATTAAGTTACTGGATGAGCAAGATTAAGGAGTGAACTTATGGGAGCACTGGCTTTTTTGATTGCAGAACGGGTGGGATTGATTATCCTGCTGGCCTTTATTCTGGTCAACATTCGGCCGTTTCGGCGGCTGCTTTTAGATGCCACGCCGGCCAATCTATTTAAATTGGCGCTGATTTTTTCAGCCCTTGCAATTATTTCTAATTTATTAGGGATTGAAATCGATCCTGATAATCATATTATGCGCGAAACTATTTTATGGCACGTCACTCCTGGCTATTCAGTGGCCAACGCCCGTATTCTGGCCGTAACGGTAGCCGGAATCGTTGGCGGACCTGGTGTTGGCGGACTGACGGGTCTGGTTGCCGGAACTCATCGGATGATGCAGGAAAGCTGGGCCACGGATGCCTGGTTTTACATTGTCAGCTCGACTTTGATTGGGATTTTGTCTGGAATGCTGTATCGCAAAAATCGGCGTCGTTTTGTCGTGATGCCGCCATGGCAAGGCTTTTTGATCAGTCTGGTGATGGAGTCGATTCAGATGGTCTTTGTCGGTTTGTTTAGTCCGACGCATCTGAAACTGGTGAACTTTATCGCACTGCCGATGATTGTTATCAGCTCAACGGGGACGGCTTTTTTCTTGATGATTCTATCTTTATATTTTCGTCAAGAAGTTGACACCCGTGCCGTTCAGACTCGTTCGGTAATGAAGCTGGCGGTCAAGACACTGCCGGCATTTCGCCATGGCCTGCAGGCGGAATCGGCCAAGCAGGTGGCTAGTCTGATTTTGGAGTATACTGACTTTGATGCGGTCGGAATTGGCAATAATGAAAAAACACTGGCCTTTGTTGGAGCTGGCAGCGACCATCATTATCATGACATGCCAAAAGTCGATGTACCACGGTTTGCCAAGCAGGCGCTGCAGTATCGACAGACGCAGCTGGCCTATAATACTGCGCAGATTGGCTGTCGTGATGACCACTGTCCTTTACAGGCGGGGATGGCGATTCCCCTGACGTTGGGCATCCGCGTGCTGGGCGTTTTGACGCTGTATTTTAAGGAAAACTGGCAGCTGACCCCCGTCGAGATTCAAACCGGTGAGGGACTGGGCGAGATTTTGGCCACGCAGATCGTATTAGGTGAAAAAGAACGCCAGGCCGGACTGCTTAGGGATGCTGAGCTTAAATCGCTGCAGGCTCAGATCAGTCCTCACTTTTTCTTTAATTCGATCAATACGATTATTGCCATCTCACGGTTTGACAGTGAAAAGGCGCGGTTTCTGCTGCGCGAGCTCAGTACCTTTTTCCGATCGAATCTGCTGGGCGCCAATCAATCCAAGATTCCGCTCAAACAAGAGGAAGCACATGTTAAGGCCTATCTGAACCTGGAACAGACGCGCTTTCCTGATAAGTATGACGTTGAATTCTACAGCAGCGTGGATGATCAGGTGCTGGTTCCGCCATTTGCCATTCAAGTCTTGGTAGAAAACGCGATTCGTCACGCCTTTGGCAATCGCAAGACCGGCAATATCATTAACATTTGGATCACCAAATCAGGCAAGTATCTGGAAATACGGGTTGCTGATAACGGCGAGGGAATCGATCAGGCGGTCATCGGCAAACTGGGTAAGGAGAAAATCGCTTCCGAACAAGGGAGTGGTACGGCTATGCAAAATCTGAATGCGCGGTTGAAAGGTCTTTATGGCGACAGTGCTAAGATGCAGATCGTAACCGGCAAGACGGGGACTTCCATCTCGCTTTTAATACCTTATGCACAAACTAGACAGGATCTTAATACGGAAGGAGCATCCATATAATGAAAGTACTGATTGTCGATGATGAACCTCTGGCCAGAAATGAACTGCACTATCTATTAAATGAAAATGCGTTGGTCAATCAGATCGATGAAGCGGATGGGGTGATGACGGCTGATCAAAAAGTCAATGCCGAGCATCCCGATCTGGTCTTTTTGGACATCAAACTAGATGATGGCAACGGCATGGCACTGGCTAGACGCTGGAAAAAGCTGCCCCAGCCACCGGCGATCGTTTTTGCCACGGCTTATGACAATTACGCGATCGATGCTTTTAATGAAGCGGCCGTTGACTATGTCTTAAAGCCATTTGACCCGGATCGAATCAACGAAGCCGTTGCCAGAGTCGCCAAGTTTTTGGGCAATAAGGAACAGTTAGAAGATGTTGCGGAACAGACTGCCTGGCAGAATCCGCGGCTGTCAATTACGATTGATGATAAGACGATGGTAATTCAAAAGCGTGATGTAATGTACATTGAGACCCAAGGCGGCTATACGCATCTGCATCTTAGAAATGATAAGCTCTTGATCAGTCGGCAGACGTTAACCAGTATTGCTCAGCTCTTGGATCCGAAGCATTTTTTGCGGATTCATCGTGGTTTTATCGTTAATCTGGATGAAATTGACGAAATGCAGCCAAGTTTTAATCATACCTACGAGCTAACGTTAAAAGATGGCAGTAAAATCCCAGTCAGTAGGTCATATGTGGCTAAAACCAAGAAGGCAATCGGACTGCAGTAACTTGAATTGTCTAATATTTACACAAGCATTGAATGTCAAGATAATGCATTCAGTGCTTTTTATTTTGTCAAAAAAGAGCACTCAGGGCATCTCAGTGGCTGATAAAGGCATTTCATCGTCAAATTCGGTCAATCAATGTGAAAACCAACACAAAACCAATAAGATTAACTACAATACATTGTGTAATCGATATCAAAGATGGCCATCTTAAATAAGATTAACTGCAATTATTTTATTGATATTTTCGGATTGATTTGAGGGAAGGAAAAACCATGGATAAGAAGGAAAAACAAGCGCCAGCTAAGGAAGAAAAAAAGGCAGCGCCAATTCTGGTACAAATGGGCATTTTTGCCGCTATTCTGTTTGTCTCACAGCTGATTTCAGATTTGTTCCCAGCTAGTTTCGTAGTACCAACGCCACTGATTGGGATGGTATTGCTCTACATTCTGTTGGCAGCTCATATCGTTAAACTGGAGCAGGTTGAAAAGTTTGGCGACTTTATGATCAGTTTGATTGCCTTTCTGTTCGTTCCATCTGGCGTTCAGCTCTGTGGCAGTCTGGGACTGATGAAGCGTGAAGGTCTTCAGGATATCTGCGTCATCATCATCTCCACGATTATCCTGCTGGTCGTAATTGCTTACGTGGGCAACTTCTTTGTTAAGCTACATGAACGCTTGGCACATAAGCAGTCAAACACAGCGTCAAGCTCAAATGCAAATCACGCGAGCACGCAGCATATGGCTCACTAAGCCGTGTATGAGAAAAAGGAGGATTAAAAATGTTTAGTCAATCAATGGTATTGCCTTATACCGGTATCTTAATCTCACTGGCTGGTTATCTTTTAGGGATGTGGCTGTTTAAGATCAGTCATGGGTTCTTCTTGTTTACGCCGCTTCTGGTCGGGATGGTCTTTGGGATTGCGGTTCTGGCAATCTGGGCCAAGGGCATCGGCTCCACGACGGCTGCCGTCTACACTAAGTACTACCTGCCAGGTGGAAACATCATCTTCTGGTTCTTAAACCCGGCTACGGTTGCGTTTGCCATTCCGCTGTATCGTCGAAATGATATTTTCAAGAAGTACTGGCTTGATATTGTTTTGACGCTGTTTGTCGGTGGCTTTATCTCCTTGTTTGGGATTCAACTGGTTTCCAAGCTGTTTGGTCTGTCGCGGGTTTCCACGGCTGCCATGCTGCCACAGGCTGCTACGACTGCTGTTGCCATGCCAATTGCCAAGGGGGTTGGCGGTGACCCTGCCGTTACTGCCATGGCATGTATTTTAAACGCCGTCATCATCTACGCCCTGGCCAACTTCTTGATCAAGGTCTTCCGCTTGAAGAAGATTTCCAAGGTTGGTACTGGTCTGGGTCTGGGTTCTGCTGGTCACACGGTTGGTTCTGCCAAGGCCCTGCAATTAGGTTCGATTGAAGGGGCCATGGCTTCGGTTGCCGTGGTAATCGTTTCGTTGGCAATGGACATTCTGGTTCCAATCTACGTCAACTTGTTCATGAAATAATTAACAAAGGGGAATTACAATATGTCTTATCGACAACAAAAAGTCGTGCTGATCGGTGACGGCGCAGTTGGTTCTGCCTATGCATTTGCCATGGTTCAACAGGGATTGGCCGAAGAATTCGCGATTATCAACCACACCAAGAGCAAGGGCGAAGGCGACACGCTGGACTTGGAGGATGCCACGGTCTTTACCTCGCCTAAAAAAGTTGAGTCAGCTGACTACTCGGTCTGCCGCGATGCTGATCTGGTTGTAATCTGTGCTGGGGCTGCCCAAAAACCTGGCGAAACCCGGCTGCAATTGATCAACAAGAACCTTAAGATCATGGCCGATGTCACGCAAAACGTGGTTAAGTCTGGCTTTAACGGCATCTTTTTAGTGGCCGCCAACCCTGTCGACATTCTGACCTATGTTGTCCAAAAAATCTCTGGTTTCCCAACCAGTCGTGTAATCAGCTCCGGGACGCTGTTGGATACGGCTCGGCTGCGCGTGGCATTGGCAAAGGAATTCAATGTCAGCCCTGCTGATGTATCGGCTAACGTATTGGGCGAACATGGCGATTCTGAGTTTGCGGCCTACTCATCAGCAGCAATTGGCGGTAAGAACCTGTTGCAGATTGCCAAAGAAGAAGGCGTTTCAGAAGAACGTCTCAAGCTGATTGAAGATGAAACTCGTCACAAAGCCTACGAAATTATCAACCGGAAAGGCGCGACCTACTATGGCGTTGCCACGGCTTTGATGCGGATTACCAAGGCTATTCTGCGCAACGAGAATGCCGTCTTGCCAATTGGTGCCTATGTTAACGGCGAATACGGCGTTCACGACCTTTATCTGGGGACGCCGGCTGTCATCAACGCGCATGGGGTTGAACAGGTTATCGACGTTCAGCTTGATGAGCGCGAACAAAAGGCAATGGCTCATTCTGCGGCTGTTTTGCGTGAAGCAGTTGATCGCGGCATGCGTGAAACTGGTTTGAACAAGATGGTTGTCTCACTGGCTCATTAATGCGCAAAAAATCACAATCTAGACAGAGAAAACGTTTTCTTAAATCGAAAATGTTTTCTTTTTTTTTTCGAAAAAAGACTTGATTTTTCAAAAAAATGTTATAAAACTATAAGTGTAAGCGTTTCATTATTGTTTATTAAAGGAGGTTGTTCTAGATGAAAAAGTTAGATTTTGAGGAGCTGAAACATAACCCCGAAATCAAGCCGCTTCAAGTTCTGGACGAAGATGGCAAAGTCGTCAACCCCGATTTGATGCCTGACCTGAGTGATGAAGAGTTGGTTGAACTGTTTAAGCAGATGGTTTGGTCGCGGGTATTGGGCGACCGTACTATGAAGCTTTGTCGGCAAGGCCGGTTGGGATTCTTTGCCCCAACTGCCGGTGAGGAAGCCAGTCAAATGGGTTCCAACTTCGCAATGAGCAAGGATGACTTTCTGCTCGGCGGCTATCGTGACGTGCCACAGTTGGTTAAGCACGGTCTGCCAATGTGGAAGGGATTCTTGTGGAGCAAGGGTCACGTTAACGGCAACAAGTACCCTGAAGAATTAAATGCCGTTCCGCCTCAGATCATCATTGGTGCCCAATATGCTCAGACGGCCGGTGTGGCACTTGGTCTGAAGAAGAAGGGTGCCAAGAACGTTGCCTACACCTACACTGGTGATGGTGGTACCTCACAGGGTGACTTTTATGAAGGGGTCAACTTTGCCAGTGCCTTTAAAGCACCAGCACTGTTCTTTGTACAAAACAACCTGTACGCAATCTCAGTTCCAAGAAAGGCTCAGACGGCAGCGCCAACCTTGGCTCAAAAGGCCGTTGCCAGTGGGATTCCTGGACTGCAGGTTGATGGGATGGATGCCTTGGCCGTCTACAGCGTTGCCAAGCAGGCTCGTGACTGGATCACGGCCGGCAATGGTCCCGTACTGATCGAAACGCTGTGCTACCGTTATGGACCACACACGACTGCTGGTGACGTGCCACGCCGCTACCGTTCCGAAGATGAAGAAGATATCTGGCTGAAGAAGGATCCACTGATTCGGATGCGCAAGTTCTTAGAGAGCAAGGGCCTTTGGGATGAAGACCAAGAAAAGGCCTGCGTTGAAGCAGCCAACAAGGAAGTCGATGACGCTATGCAGGAAGTTGAATCACAGCCAACGCAGACCGTTACCGAACTGATGCAAAACGAATATGTGGTTACGCCGCCAGCAATTCAAAAAGAGCTGGATGCTTACCAAGCAAAGGAGGCTAAGTAATCATGGCTAAGATGACAATGATCAAGGCAATCACGGCTGCTATGGATGAAGAGCTTGCTCATGATGACAAGGTAATGATCTTTGGTGAAGACGTTGGTAAAAACGGTGGTGTCTTCCGGGCAACTGATGGCCTGCAGGAAAAATATGGCAATGATCGTGTATTCGACACGCCGCTGGCTGAATCCGGCATTATCGGATTGGCTAACGGGATGGCGCTGGAAGGCTTCCGTCCCGTACCAGAATTGCAGTTTATGGGCTTTATCTACGAAGCCTTTGATGAACTGGCTGGTCAGATGGCGCGCTACCGCTTCCGGATGGGTGGCACGCGTAAGTTCCCAATCACGGTGCGGGCTCCATTTGGTGGTGGGGTGCACACGCCAGAACTGCACTCAGACAGTTTTGAAGGCCTGCTGACTCAGGTTCCTGGGCTGCGCGTGGTTGCGCCAAGCGGTCCTTATGACGCCAAGGGACTTCTGATCTCGGCAATCCGCTCTGATGATCCGGTCTTCTTCTGTGAACACATGAAGCTTTACCGTTCGATCAAAGAAGAAGTGCCTGACGAAGCCTACACCGTTCCATTGGACAAGGCAGCCGTCAAGCGCGAAGGTACTGACGTATCAATTATTACGTACGGCTACATGGTTCAAGAAAGTCTGGCAGCTGCCGATGAACTGGCAAAAGAAGGCATCAACGCTGAAGTCGTTGACCTGCGTACGCTGGCACCGCTTGATGAAGATACGATTCTGGAATCCGTTAAGAAGACGGGCCGCGTCGTATTGGTTCAAGAAGCTCAAAAGCAAGCCGGCGTTGGTGGTCAGGTAGCCTCGCTGATCGGCGAAAAAGGCATTTTGTACCTGGATGCACCAATTGCGCGGGTAGCTGCTCCAGACACGCCATATCCATTCAGTGATGCGGAAGAAGTATGGCTGCCTAACAAGCAAGATATCGTTGACAAGGTCAAGGAAACCGTCAACTTTTAATCGCGAGGTGGAAGATCAATGAGCAAATATGAATTCAAAATGCCAGAACTTGGTGAAGGGATGGCAGAAGGCACGATTGGCGAATGGCACGTTAAGGTTGGCGACACCATTCAAAAAGACGCCGATATGGTTGAAATCGAAAACGACAAGTCAACCTCTGAAATTCCATCACCAGTCGATGGCAAGGTAACCAAGATCAATTTTGAAAAGGGCGACGATGTTACGGTTGGCCAAGTGCTGATCGAATTTGAGGTAGCTGATGGTCAAGGTAATGTTGATGCCAGTGCCGAAGCAAAAAGCGATGCCAGTGCTGCTCCGGAGCAAAGTGCCGCACCAGCGCCAAGCACTGCTTCAGCTGCCCCAGCATCAGCGCCAGCTGCTCCTGCTCCAGTGGCTGCTCCTAGTGTTGCCGACCACTCCCTACCAGTTCTGGCAATGCCAGCCGTACGCCGCTATGCACGTGAAAAAGGTGCTGACCTGGCTCAGATTGCCGGAACCGGTCGTCATGGCCAGATTCTAAAGACTGACGTTGACGTCTTCTTGGCTGGCGGTGCCAAGGCTGCCCCAGCTGCTGCTGAACCGGAAGCTCCTCAAACGGCAGGTGCGGTTGCCATTGAACAGCCAGCACTGCCAAAGGGTTCCGCTGAATGGCCATTGCACGACGAGAAGATGACACCAGTTCGCAAGGCGACAGCTAAGGCAATGATCCGTTCCGTACAGCAGATTCCAATGATTCATGTCTTTGATGACGTGGTGGTTGACAAGCTTTGGGATCACCGCAAGAAGTACAAGGAACTGGCTAAAGAGCATGGCGTTCACCTGACGTTTATGGCCTACCTGACCAAGGCGCTGGCCGTAATCATGAAGGAATACCCAATCTTTAACTCGATGGTGGACATGGCTGACCAAAAGATCGTCTACCGTGACTACATCAACGTTGGTATTGCTACGGACACGGATCGCGGTTTGTTCGTACCAAACGTTAAGCATGCTGATTCTATGAGTCTGTTTGACATTGCGCGTCAAATCAGCGCCAATACCGAAAAGGCTAAGGAAGGCAAGCTTTCTGGCGATGACATGAGCCACACTGGCATGTCGATTACCAATATCGGCTCAATTGGCGGCGGCTTCTTTACGCCAATCATCAACTGGCCGGAAGTAGCCATCCTGGGTATGGGACGCATTGTTGAAGAACCAGTCGTTGTTGATCACGAAATCAAGGTTGCCAAGGTCTTGAAGCTGTCGCTGGCCTGCGATCACCGAGTAATTGATGGTGGTACGGCACAACGGGCAATGAACCGGCTCAAGGAATTATTGAGTGATCCAGAACTGTTATTGATGGAAGGGTGATCAGACATGGTTGTTGGTGATTTTGCAATTGATTTGGATACCATTGTTGTTGGTGCGGGCCCTGGCGGTTATGTTGCTGCCGTTCACGCTGCTGAAATGGGACAAAAGGTTGCCGTTGTTGAAAGTACCTATCTTGGCGGGGTCTGCTTAAATGTCGGCTGTATCCCATCAAAAGCCTTGATTCAGGTTGGTCATAACTACCAAACTGCCAAAAATTCAGCCGATCAAGGCATTGAGGTTGCTGATGCCAAGCTCGATTTTGAAAAGGTTCAGGCATTTAAGAACAGCGTCGTTAAGCGTATGACCAATGGGGTTGGCTTCTTGTTCAAGGAACACAAGATTGATGTAATCAACGGAACGGCTTATCTCAAAAACGACCACAGCCTGCGCGTTATCAGCGGTCAGCATGGTCAAACCTATACGTTCAAGCACTTGATTCTGGCAATGGGCAGTCATCCAATTGAGATTCCAGGCTTCAAGTTTGAAGGTCGCGTTCTGGATTCAACCGGCGCGCTGGCCTTAAAGGAAGTGCCAAAGGAATTGGTCATTATTGGCGGTGGCTACATTGGCAGCGAATTGGCTAATGCCTATGCCAACTTTGGAGCGCACGTTACGATTCTGGAAGGTACCAAGTCAATTCTGGGCAACTATGAGCCAGACTTGGTCAAGGTTGCACTCAAAGACTTTAAGGCCAAGGGAATTGACGTAATTACCAATGCGATGGCCAAGCAGGCTGAACAAACCGCAGATGGCGTCAAGGTTACCTATGCCGTTGGTGACCAAGAACATACTGTAGATGCCGATTATGTCGTTGTTTCGGTTGGTCGGCGTCCCAACACTAAAGACATGGGCCTTGAACAAGCCGGTATCAAGCTTGACAAACGCGGCTTAATTGAAGTAGATGCCCAGGGTCGGACCAGCGTCAAGAATATCTTCGCAATTGGCGATATCGTTGCCGGAGCAGCTTTGGCACATAAGGCCAGCTATGAAGGCAAGGTTGCTGCCGAAGCAATCTCTGGCAAGCCAACAACCGTCGACTACCACGCAATGCCAGCGGTCTGCTATCTTGACAATGAGATTGCCACGACGGGGCTGACTGAATCTGAGGCAAAAGAAAAGGGATTGGACGTCAAGACTGCCAAGTTCCCATTCATGGCTAATGGTCGGGCCGTATCCATGAAGGCAACGGAAGGCTTTGTTCGGCTGGTATTTATGAAGGACACGCATGTCATGGTCGGTGCTCAGATCGTGGGGCCGGATGCTTCTGATCTGATCAGTGAGCTGACTTTGGCAATCGAATCAGGAAATGAGATTGATGACATTGCATTGACGATTCATCCGCACCCAACTCTTTCAGAGACATTGATGGATGCTGCCGATGTCGGCCTTGGAATGCCAACCAATATTTAAATTGGATGAAGGGAACAGTGGTGTCGAATGCAATATTTAGCAATGCCTAGTGAGGATATCCGTCGCAATCTGGCAACTGAGCAGTATCTGATGAACAGCGACAAGATGAAGCTGCCATTTATGCTGTTTTATATCGAAAAGCCTTGCATTATCGTGGGACGCAATCAAAACACGATGGAAGAAATCAACGCCGAGTACTGTCGTGAACATGACATTACGATTACGCGGCGTCTGTCGGGTGGCGGTGCGATGTATCAAGATCTGGGCAACATGTGCTTTAGCTTTGTCGTTCCTGCCGATGAGATTCGATTCGGCGACTTTAAGAACCTGGTTAAGCCAATCGTTGATGCACTGCATGACATGGGCGCAACCGGGGCTGAAACCACTGGACGCAACGACATTGTAATTGATGGCAAGAAGTTTTCTGGCAATGCCATGTACACGCGCAACGGCCGGACCTTTTCACACGGGACGCTGATGTATGACGTTGATACCAGCGCGGTTGCTTCTGCATTGCACGTCCCGAAAGACAAAATCGAGTCAAAAGGCATCAAATCGGTACGGGCGCGCGTTACCAACGTTAAGCCATATCTCAAGCCAGAATTTCAGAATCTGACGACGCAGCAGTTTAGAGATGAATTGATCAAACGCATCTGGCATGTCGATTCGATCGAAGAGGCCAAGCAGTTTGAATATCAGCTGACGCCTGAAGATGAAGCAGCGATTTCTGAATTGGAAAAACGCTACTACGATAATTGGGACTGGGTATATGGCAAGTCACCAAAGTTCTCAGTAAAAAAACGGCAGCATTTCGATGGCGGAACCATTGATGCCCGTTTCCTGGTTGAAGATGGTCGCATCAATGACTTGAAGATCTATGGCGATTTCTTTGGTACCGGTGACGTAGCTGATGTCCAAAACGCCTTGATCGGGCAGCCTTATGATCAGGATGCCATGCAGCAGGCACTGGCCAAACTTGATCTGAAACGCTACTTTGTTGGAATTGATCCCGAGGCCGTTATCAATCTGCTGACCAAGCAGCATTAAAATTTCCAGCACCCAGCGACTGTTTTGAACGCCTTAAAGCGGTGAAAGGCAGTCATTGGTCAGCAGGTAAAAGACCGGCGTATTACAGCGTCGGCCTTTTTTATGACATTAAGACTAGAAAGAAGGTGGCCAGATGGGATGGCAGATCGCCAGCAGCCGCTTGACTCATGATTTCAGCGCGCTGCCTTTTAAGATGAAGGAACTCACTTTATTGATCAAGATTACGCCTCAAGTCGACGGCAGCGGTCTGCGCTTGATCCTGCAGAACCGGTTTAATCATACGGCGCTGCTTTTTGATGAGCTTATCGTCAGCCATGATGAAAAGATGAGCGATGCAAAGTCAATTACTCGTGGCAAGCAAAAGCAGATTGCCATTGTCGGCAACGGGGCAGTGCATACGGACGCGCTGCCGTTTGAAGTCATTGCCGGCCAGCCGCTTTATTTTAGAATGCGGGCGTTGCAAAAACAGATCTATGCCGATTTCAGCTGTGTCTATGACGAAACGTTTTATAACGCGATCATGGCAGGAACTAAGAACGCTGCGCCGCATTTGCCGCATAACTGGCAGGCACGCAAAGGCTGGTTCTGCATCAGCTGTTTAGAGGTTTGGACGGATAAAAAAACACCCATTATTGAGCTGACCGGCGATTCTCTGGCAGAAACGGGAATGATTGAGACAGGGCTGATTAAGCAGCTTTTAAATCAGGCTGTAGTAGTCAATACGGGCATCTCCGGCAATCGGCTGCTGCATGATGCCCCACAAGATGGTCCACTGTATCAGACTTTTGGTCAGTCGCTGATCAAAAGAGCCGCTCAGTCAACCGATCCGCACCCGCATCCAATTGTTGCCTTGATTGGCAGCAATGATCTGGTTTTGCCGCTGATTGACGGTCAGTCGGCTCATGAACTGGTAACGCCGGGGCAATATCTAGCCGGGGTCAGTCAACTAAAGCAAATCTTGGATGATCGGCGGTGTCCATTGATTCTGACAACGATTCCGCCATTTTCACCGCATGTGGCTCCGCAACAGGAAAACGTACTGCTTGATGCCCAGCAGCGGCGGCTTTTGATCAACCAGGAACTGCGGCGGTTTGAGTGGGTCGTTGATCTTGATCCGTGGCTGCTCGGCAACGATGGCGGTCTTAAAGAAATTTATGATTTTGGCGATCATCTGCACTTGAACGCGGCTGGGGGAATGGTTGCAGCGCAGGCAATCATGCAAAAACTAAGCCAGCTTGGTTATGATAAAAGATTTTAATGGCTACAGCTGATTTTATTGCCGCTGGTCATAACGATTTTAGGGCATCATAAAAGCCGTCACGGTAAATTCCGTGGCGGCTTTGTTTTTTATCCTAAACTTCAGCGGGCATCTCAATCTGTAAGTCAGCAGCGATTTCCTGCATTTGTTCAATCGTCTTGGCATCAATGTCAACGCCACGCTTTTGATTTTCAGCCAGGTTCTTGTATTCGCGATCACCTGGAACCCAGATCGTCTTGCCGGGAACATGGTTAAGATGACGAATTCGGTCAAGCATGCTGGTTGCGTTGGCTTTAAGCGTTTCAACGTCACCAAAGAAGGCTGGATCAAACGCAAAGACGAACTGGCTAAAGTCGTGCTTGCCTGTGTTGGTGTCGGCTGAAATGGATCCTTGGGCCAAAATACCGGTCAGAATCTCAACGACAATCGAGTTGCCCATGCCCTTGTAGTTGGAGTTGACCTCAGTGCCGCCCAGCGTCAAGAGACCGCCGCCTTTTTGTTCTTCTTCAAAGGCCGCGGTTGCCAGGATGCTCTCTGCTTCTTTGGGATCCTTGACGACTTGACGATTCTTGTCAACGACCCAGTCACCGGGCAGTTCAATGCCTTTTTTGTCCGCCAGCTGAATCTTGCCGCCAGCAACCACGGAAGTAGCTCCGTCAAAAATGAAGGGATGCGGTGAGGCCGGGAAGCCAAACGCAAAGGCATTCGATCCCAGGAATGCTTCAGTGGCATTGGTTGGGACTACCAGCGGCCGCGTGTTGGTCAAGGCAATCCCAGCCAGCCCCGCAGCCAGTGCTTTGCGAACGTAGTAGCCGGCAATGCCGAAGTGATTGGAGTTGCGAACGACCCCGATGCCGACCCCAATCTGCTTAGCCTTTTCAATTACTTTATCCATTGCCAGGCTGGCTGCCAGATGCCCCATGTTTTGGTTGGCATCGACTAAAACGGCGCCGGGTAGTTCTTTTAAAACCTTGGCATGATTTTGAGGTACGATGATGCCGTCGTTGATCATGCTGCGATACCAGTATAGTCTTTGGATCCCATGGGAAGAGATTCCGCGCAGGTCAGCGTCAACCAGCGTATCAGCAATTAAGGCGCCATCCTCTTTTCGAAAGCCTAATTTATCAAAAACGTTCTGTAGATAGCTGCGTTCATCTTCCGCGTTGATTCGCATATTCTTTCATCCTTTCATTAAAAAACGCCCCTGAGCCGGCTGCTCAAGGGCGTTTGTGTTCGCTGTACCACCTTGGTTTGTCATTGCATAACAATGACCTCCATGATTGATAACGGTAATCAGCCGGGGACGTAGCTTGCACCCGTTCCATTTAACAATGAGTTCATTTCGCCGCGTCTGCCAATGCGTGCTTGCACCAGACCACGCTCGCTAAGATTAGAAAAGGCGGCTACTATTCTCACTAACTTTTCATTATTTAAATATAAACTAATTTTAGAAACAGATCGTTAATTTGTCAAGCGGCGCAATTAAATTAATCTAAGTAGGGTAAAACTGGTGCTGTTTTGTGCAAACGCTTGCCCAAATATTGAAAGGGCTTTATAATAAAGTTAACTAAAAGCTGGGAGGCACTAAAATGCAAAAATTTTCTGTCCGACATCCTTTCATGGCTGGGTATGCCGCAACTTTAGCAACTGGTCTGATCTTTTGGGGGATTCGCGGTGTAGTTGGCGCAAATCTGCTGAATCTGTTAGGGATGCTCGCGCTGGTTGGTTTGGCTTTTTATTGGAATAAATTGAATTCCTATGCCAAGCTGGCCTGTGAAAAATATGACCTGCATTTTAATCTGGGCCAAAAGCAGCGGTACAATCCGCACTGGCCGCTGTACTTCAATACGGTACTGTTCGCCGTGGCCGCGGTAACGATCTTGTTTTTGAACGTTTCGTTTTATGGCGCGCGGATCATTGGAGTAGTGATGGCTATTATCGCTGCCAATGCATTTATTCCGCTGCCAACGCGCAAGCTGGCTCAAAACCATGAGATCAGAGAATTGGTCAAGCAGCTCAATGCCAGACGAGAAGCTGAGTTTTACGGTACGGCTAAAGATCGTCAGACCGTCCAGGCAATTGCCAAGCTGGCCAAGTCGGAAAAATAAAATCAATCAATAAGTTAAGCGTCACTAAGCAGGCAAGCTTGGTGGCGCTTTTAATATTACAAGGCATTAGCCTCTCATATAACAGTATAAATTTACCTTAACTAATAACTCAAAAAAATTCAGTAAAATAATCCAATGCCCTTCCTTTGTCAATTAATTATTGCCACACCCTGTCAAAAGGGCTACAGCCATCAATTAATCAAGGTTCACATCGCCGACTAAAGTTTAGCGATGTTGCCGCTGATTAGAAACGTGGTGAATGATAACCTTGTGAAGCAAAGCAATTCTTGAACGACATTTGGGAGATAAATTACCTACTTGGCACGGCTTTTTAGCTAAGAGTAGGAAGTGTATATTTCGGCTTACATAAGATGCCTTTTTCCGAAGACGATGTTATAGATTACAGCAGCAATAAAAAGCCCCAATTGAAGACAACTCCAATCAGGGCAAACGTTTATTTCAATTTTAAGACTTGGGCAATCAAGTTTTCCATATCATCTGGTGCAATTACGGATTCTTTGCGCGGCTGATGATCAAACAGTTCCTTGACCCCGGCCGTTAATTCGCCACCGACCAGATCATGCAGCTGTTTGATGGATGGCAGACCTTGCTGTTGAGTATCCTGGCCGGTCAAAGCATGATAGACGGTTTCTGGGAATTTATACGGGCTGGCGGTTGAAACGATAACCATTGGCGTCTGATCATCACTGTTATTTTGGTATTGACGAGCGACAAATGATCCCACGGCGGTATGCGGATCAATCAAATAGCCGCTGGTTTCATAGACATATTTAATCTCACCCGCGACCTGGCTCTGCGTAGCGTAACCAGCCGCAAATTCGGAATCCAGCTTGGCTTTGGCAGCCGAAGTAATCTGATACCAGCCATCATTTTGCAGCCGTTCCATTAAGTCCTTAACACTGGCGGCATCCTCATCATAAACGTCAAACAAAAGCCGCTCTAAGTTGCTGGAAACCAGGATATCCATGGCGGGCGCGGAGGTTAGATGAAAGGCACGCCGCCGATCATATCTGCCGGTAGTGAAGAAATCAGTCAAGACGTTGTTTTCATTCGAGGCACAGATCAGCTTTTTGATTGGCAGTCCCAGTTTCTTGGCGTACCAGCCAGCCAGAATGTCGCCAAAGTTCCCGGTTGGCACGGTGAAGTTGATCGCATCGCCAAGTTTAATCTGGCCTTGTTCCACCAGTTGACCATAAGCGGCGAAATAGTAGACAACCTGTGGAATCAGCCGGCCAATGTTCATTGAGTTGGCGGAAGAAAACTGGTAGCCATTGTCAATCAAGCGCTGGTTAAAGGCCTGGTCGTTAAAGATCTGCTTGACTTGAGTCTGGGCATCGTCAAAGTTACCCTTAACAGCCACGGCGGTAAGGTTTTGTCCCGGCTGTCCCAGCATCTGCTTTAGCTGAACTGGACTGACGCCGCCATCTGGATAAAAGACGATTACCTGCGTGCCATCAACATTGGAAAAACCGCGCATAGAAGCCGTGCCGGTGTCGCCAGAAGTAGCAGTCAGAATTACAATGTCGCGATCAACACCATTGAGCTTGATTGCTTTGGTCATTAACTGCGGCAGCATTTGCAGGGCAATATCCTTGAAAGCCAGGGTCGGGCCGTGATATAGCTCCAGATAGTTAAAACCGGCTTTTTGTCTACTCAATGGTGCGATTGAATCGTCATCCCATTGGTCGGCATAGGCCTTGGTTGTACCATCAGCCAGCTGTTCTGCAGGATAGTCATTAAAAAACCATTGCAGAATTGTCTGCGCCAGTTTCTGATAGGGTAGCTGGATCAAATTTTCCAGATCGTACGCTGGTTTAGGAAAGTCAACCGGAACGTACAATCCGCCATCAGGGGCCAGTCCTTGAACAACGGCATCACTGGATTTTAATGCATCTTTAACATTACCACGCGTACTGCGATAGTTCATTGTGATCCTCCATTCTTAATACAGTAGTGGTTTGGTAGAATTCTTTTAAATATTGTAGCCTATGGATAGTCCATGTTACAATCATAAATATGAAAATTTAATTAAAAACTACCGAGAATGGAGCAGCGCTATGGAAACTGTCAAACTGGGAATGCTGGGGCTGGGTACCGTCGGCTCTGGCGTTTTAGAAATGATTGAAAACAATGAGAATAAGATTCGCAATATTATTGGTCGGGAACTGTCAGTCAAGACGGTCGTGGTTCGTCATCCAGAAAAGCACCAAAACGCAGCCACGGTTACCAAGCTGACGACTGAATTTGAAGAAGTGCTTAATGATGAAGAAATTCAGATCGTCGTTGAGCTGATTGGGGGAATTCATCCCGCCAAAGAGTATATCGAACAGCTGTTAAGAGCACATAAAAACGTGGTAACTGCCAACAAAGACTTGATTGCATCGTATGGTCCGGAACTGGCAGCGCTGGCTTATGAAAATCACTGTGATCTGATGTATGAAGCCAGCGTGGCGGGCGGGATTCCGATTCTGCGCACGATCGTCAATAGTTTTGCGGCTGATAATATTCTTGAGGTTAAAGGAATCGTTAATGGTACGACCAACTATATTCTGACTCAGATGAATCAAAAGCACTGGACTTATGAAGAAGCACTGAAGAAGGCACAGGAGCTGGGGTTTGCCGAGGCCGATCCAACCAACGACGTAACGGGTAAGGATGCGGCTTACAAAATGATCATCCTGAGCTATTTTGCCTTTGGAGCACAGCTTAAGATTGATGATTTCAAAACAGAAGGAATTGATACTCTGAATGCCTATGACGTCAGCCAAGCCGAGTCACTAGGCTACGTTATCAAGCTGGTCGGCTCAGCCAAGGTCATCAATGGCGGCGTGTTTGTTGATGTAGCGCCAACCCTGGTGCCAGAAGATCATCCATTGGCAACGATCAATAATGAGTTCAATGCCGTGATGGTTACTGGCAAGGCTGTTGGGGACACGCTGTTTTATGGACCAGGTGCCGGTGGTCTGCCAACTGCCAACAGTGTCTTGAGCGACATTACTTCAGAGGTTAAGAATCTGATCATGGGTACCAGCGGCCACGCGTTCAATACCTATCAAAGCGAGTACGTGCCGGCCGATCCCGACAACGTGCGCTACCCTTACTATCTTTCATTGACGATGCCGGACGTTTCTGGACAGATGCTTAAATTTACCCGAATCATGGCTGACATTAAAGCCAGCTTCAGTCAGATCGTGCAGGCACCAATCAAGGATGAAGGCATTGCTCATGTAGCCGTAATCACGCACGAGCTGTCACAAAGTCAATTGGCGGAGCTCAAAAAACAATTGCAGCAGGCTGATTCGATTAAGCTTAATGCGGCTTACAAGGTTTTGGAAAACTAGGGGGAATGATTATGCAGATCAAGGTACCAGCTTCCAGTGCCAATCTGGGACCGGGATTTGATTCAATTGGGATGGCTGTTTCGCTTTACCTTACGCTGGACGTACTTGAACCCAGTGATGAATGGGTTATCGATCACGACTTTGACGATCTGCCGCATGACCAGTCCAATATGATCATTGATACGGCATTAAAAATCAAAGCCGACCTGCCGCCGCATCATTTAAAAATGCAGTCGGCCATTCCGGTAGCTCATGGTCTGGGCAGCAGTTCCAGTGCTATCGTAGCCGGAATTGAATTAGCCAATACGCTTGGTCAGCTGCAAATGAGCAACGATGAAAAAGTAGCAATTGCCTGCGAGATTGAGGGCCATCCCGATAACGTCGCACCAGCAATCTTAGGCGGCCTAGTGATTGGCACCAACGTTAACGGTCATTTCGATGCTATTCAAGCGCCATTGCTTCCTTACGCGCTGGCTGCCTATGTGCCTTCATATAATCTAAAGACTGCCGATGCCAGAGCAGCCCTGCCAGCCGGCCTGACATTAAAACAGGCAACGCATGGCAGCGCGATTGCCAACGTCTTGGTGGCCGGGCTGTTTGCCAATCGCTATGATCTGGTTGGTGAATTGATGGAGGCTGACGAGTTTCACGAACAGCCGCGCGCCAAACTGGTACCGGAACTGGCCAAGATTCGCGAAATCGGCCATGAAGCCGGTGCGCTGGCTACCTATCTGAGCGGCGCGGGTCCGACCGTTATGACGATTATCGATAAACAGGGGATTCCGCGGTTTAAGCAGCTGCTTTTACAGGCCGGCCTTAATGATCCATTATTGGAAATTGAACCTGATACGGAAGGTGTTCAGGTAGTTGATTAGTTAAAAATGAGAATTAGCTGCTGTTTATTTGTTCGAAAAGACTAAAATACCAAGGAATCAAAAATAATCAATGTTTTTAACTTTCATTTCATAAATGCCTTAATCTCAATGTTTTCAACGGTTACAGACCTGTTAAAAAGTTGCGAGAGACATTGAAGGGGAAAATCATACGTCAAGCCTATTAATCAGACCGCTGTATCGTTCAGCGGTCTTTTTTGTTACATGCAGATAGATCTGGCGCGTAATGGCGGAATCCTTATGGCCCAACCGTTTTGAGATCAGCTCAATTGGCACGCCCAGCTCAGCTAATTTAGAAGCGTGGGTGTGGCGGAAAATATGAGTCGACAGCGGTTTGGCCAAGCCTAAAGATTCTTGAATAGTTTCAAGCAGATGGCCTATTGAAAGGGGGTGCAGAAAAGCACCGGTCTTAGTTTCAACGCTAAATAAAAGGTCATCAGGCTGCTTATTCAGACAGTAGCGACGATAAATCATGACTGCCTTATCTGGCAGAAGAATGGTACGGTTGCTGCTTTGAGTTTTGGGCGTGCTGCTAATCGTAAACTCGCTTTTGCGTTTGTAAATGTACTCCAATGTACAGTCAATTTTGACAAACCACTGGCCATTTTCTTGAAAAATTTTCTTGGCTTGTAAGGCGAGAACCTCACCGATCCGCATACCCGTAAGATATTGCCACAACAAGACATCCGCGTATATTGGATTGACGGATCTAACAGCTTCTAGGACCTGTTTAACCTCATCATCATCAAGGTACTTATCTTCAATGCTCTTAGCTGAGTTATTGCGTTTCCAATTAATTTCAAGCTGACCAACTGGGGCTGCGATATAGTCATGCCGGTACGCATAGCGCATCAGCTGATTAATCTTAGACTTGATCAGACCAACATAAACATTGTTATATCCGCGCTGATAGATCATGGCTTCTAGCGTGTTAGTCAGATATTTATTGGTGATTTTTGACACCAAAATGTCTGAGTTGAAATTTTGTAAAATCCGCGCTTTGAGATTTCTCCAAGACGCAAACGAAGAAGGCTTAACCGTTTGCTGATAGTAATTATCAAATTCTTCAATTAATTCGCCGAATGTAACACCTTCTTTGATCTGACCGTCTTCAAGATGACGAAGTTTCTCTTCAATCCGCTTGTTTAGGGTCTGTTGTGCCAGCTTGCGCGTGGTATTGGTTTCTTTGTCCATTGTAATTGATACGCGCGTGTACTTGAGCGTCAACGGGTTTTTGAATTGTTCGACAAACTTAATTTTGCCGGTTTTTGTGGGTTCAGTCCACATGATTGATCCTTCTTTCTATGAATTTACGGCTGCCGGGCACGCGCATAGCTAAAGGATCAATCGAAATTCTAACAATTTAATCTAATGATACTACTTTTGCCGCAACCTCGTTCCAAGCTTGGAACGAGGTTGAACGAAAAGAAGGCCATTGTTGCATTGATTCAATTACCGGGTATTTTAGTTTTAGAGTGTGAATTCTCACATTCCTACTAATTTATAAAGAGGTGAACGATGTGTCAGCAACTACTGAGAATACAAGCAAGGTCAAGCTGGAACTGCCAGATGATTTGAAGCAGGCGATTTTAGAAATAGTAAAAGATGCAGCAGTCCAGGTGGTTGGATCGGCAACCCGGCGCGATGAACAAACGTGGCCGGAGTATATGAATAAGCAGCAAGCTGCAAAATACTTAAACATTTCCGTAAACACGCTGCAAAACTGGATCGCAGATGGCGATATACCGTTCGTCGTTGTTGGCAAAATGGTGCGGTTGAATCGCCACCAGCTTGATGCCTGTATGTTAAAGAAAACATTGCATTAAACAGTGACGCAAAGTCTTGCCGGGCACGCGCGTCAGAAGAAGAATCAGTAACCTCGTTCCAACCTTGGAACGAGGTTAACTAAAGGCGACGAAACAATCGTTGCCTTTTTTATATATTCTGGCGAAAGTTGAACAAAGTCTGATTTCAACTAACTTTAGTAAGTACCATTGAATTGAATCTAGAAGGGAGTCCAAAATGGCAGAATACATGATTTTAACGGAAAAAAAGTCAGCAGCCGATAATTTCGCCCAAGCGCTGGGCGGCATGAGTGGCAGCTTTGACGGCCATAGCTATCAGATCGTGCATGCGCAGGGACACTTGATGGAACTTGCGGAGCCAAAAGATCAGGTATCCAATGATTTAAAAGATCGCTACAGTTCCTGGGAGCCAGAAAATATGCCCTGGAATCTGGCTGATTTCAGTTGGAAAAAGGAGCCAACGAAAGGATCCAATATCAGAAAGCTCTTGAGCCAGATTAAAAAAGTCAGCCAATCTTCGCAAGCAATTGTGATTGCTACTGATAACGATCCGTCTGGCGAAGGGGAGCTGCTGGCCTGGGAAATTATCAATGCAATCGGCTGGCATGGCAAGGTTTATCGTGAGTATCACGACGATGAGACGCCTAAGTCAATCGTTAAGGCAATGCGCAATCTTAAGGACGTTTCGGACCAGTCGCAGGACGGCGACTACTTGAAAGCCAATGTCCGCTCCAAGTGGGACTTTGCCTCGATGCAGCTAACACGACTGGCTACCAGCTACATTCGTAATGCCGGCTACCACGTCAAGGTAGTTAATCAGGGACGCTTGAAGTCAGTCATGATGGCAATGGTCTATAAACGTGAACAGGCAATCAAAAACTACGTCAAGAAGCCGTATTTCGAGGTTAAATTTCAAGACGATCAAGGCCATGTCTATGCCCGCAAGGTAGCCAAGGACGATGAAGAGAAGCTGGCTAAGATTCGGCATAGCGATAAGGCAATGGCGGAACAGGAGCTGCAGCAGTATCAGTCGCCGGTGCATGTCAAGCGCTTGAAAATGGAAAATAAGCGGAACATGCCCAAAACGCTGCTTGATCTAGCCAAAGTCGATGCGCTGCTGAGTAAAAAAGGCTATTCCTCGAATCAGATCAAAAACGTCTACCAGCAGCTCTACGAAGCCGGTTATGTCTCTTACCCACGAACTGAGGATAAAGTGATTACCAGTGAGCAATTCAATGAGCTGGTACAGAACTCAAAAGAGATTGCCATGCTGGTAGGTGTCAACGTTAAGCTATTGACGCATACAACACCACGCAAGGAACTGGTTAAAGATTCCGCTACGCACGGTGCCAACCGGCCGGGATCCAAGGTACCAGCCAGCCTCGATGAATTGGGAAAGGCGCTGAAGAATAAAAATGACCTGCAATGTGCCAAGGATATCTATTGCCTGCTTAGTCGTACGGCCCTGGCAATCCTGGGTGAAGACTACCTGTATCGGGTCGTAACCGCAGTTATCGAAGAATATCCGGCCTTCAGAACGCAGTACAACGTGCCAGCCAACTACAACTACAAGCAGATCTATTGTGAGGGTGAACTGCCTAAAGCGCCAAAGCCATTAGGCAAGCAAGCTAAGTCGATCGTTGCCGAGGGGGCTAATCCAAAGCCATCTAAACCAACCAAAGCCTGGCTGTTCAAGCGGTTAGCCAACTATGGCAAGTATGGGATTGGTACTGGGGCTACCCAGCAGAGCACCATGGCTGAGCTGACCTCGGCCAAAAGTAACTCGCATCTGCTGAAGGATACCAAGGGTGTACTGTCGCTAACGGAAACCGGCTTGATGTCGGCTGTGATTGCGCAGGGAACCATGATTGCCTCGCCAAAGGCTACAGAACAGCTTTTCCAAGGTATGGATGCCGTTGGTGCTTTTAAGCTGGAACCGCAAAAGGTGCTTAACTCCATTAATACGGTTATTACGCATGATAAGCCGCTGCTGCAGCAGAACATGGCACTGGTTGAGCAAACCATTGGCAAGCCGGAAAAGAAGCAATATCCGAAACGCGACAAGGTAGATGTAACCTACCAAGGAAAGCCGGTACAGATCAATGCCAAATGGGGCGAACATACCTGGACGCAAGGAGAGTTAACAGAGCTTTCCGCAGGCAATACCATTACATTTGACTACAAGAAGGGCCAAATTACCGGCCAACTCGGCGAACGAGAATACAAGGGCCACAAATTTATCGTTTTTGTTCCTGATTTTGACAAGGACTAAGAAAATACGAGGAGTGAATCATTATGTTTAAAATCCGCGGACACTTTATCAAACAAGAACCATACTTCAACAACCTGATGCAGCTGACGTTCAGCACTGAATGCGGCGATCTGGATATCATGGTGCCACAAGACGACTACAAACAGTACTTCGTAACCGATACTGAACCAAAAATGGGTTCTTACTGGATTTTAAGACTTTTCCAAAAGAACTACGCTGATCTTGGAGGCGTCATGCTTTTCCGGTTTGGAACGGCAGAACAGATTGCCGATGCACCGGCAGCACCTGCCCCTACAGAAAAAATTGAAGAAAAACCGATGACATCTGCGTCTGCAGAAAAAATCGAAGAATCCCCGGCAGCCGAATCCGAAGCAAAATCAGCGATGCCAAGCGAAGAATCACTGCCCGCTGATTCAGACGATACAGATACGGCTGAAGATGAAATGCCGGCAGCTAGTTCAGATGCTGAATCAAATGAAACTACTGATGCCAAAAAAGCAGAAGAAGCGCCAGCAGAACAGCCAATTAAGCTGGCGTCAGTTAACAAGGAAGCATCAACTACCGATACGAGTCTGATTGACGACTACGATCCTGCCAAGGAATTTCAGAATGACGACGATGATGAAGATGATGATGACGACTTTATCACCGATGAAGTCCAAAACGTTGATGGCTTTAACTGGGATTTTCAAGAGAAGCAGCCAGATGAATCTGCTGACGTTGTAGAAGCCAAAACCGTTGGGACTGGCGATGACGTGGCAGAAAAGTTTGCTGAACACGAGGCTGAAAAAACGGCCAGCGAACAAGCAGCCGAAAATGATCCAACCGACTTGGCCGGCAAATGGTCAGAAGACGCAGCAGACGATGATGAATGGTCTGATGATGGTGAAGCTGATTCTGATGAAGAAGAAGATGATGATAACGAAAACCTTTGGTAAAGATTAATGCGAATGGGGGTGAGGTGGTCATGGAGCAGAAACATTTTCAGACGCTTCGTGCACTTAACCAAAGCGGCTATACAGCTGATGTCGTCCACAAGCTGAATTCTGACTCTTGCCAGAGTGCGCAACGCTGGTCAGATAAGTCAATCATGACTGACTTGACTGTGCCAAACCGGCTGCCAATTGGCTGGCGGGAAGACGGTCTGAGTACGCTGACCAGGCTGCGCATTTACGAACTGCGAGATGCGATGGAGCGGGCTGGTCTGAACAGCAACTACTGGTTCGTGTCTAATCAGCTGACCAAGGATACATGGGAAATTGACAACCCTTTTTTAATGCGCCACTTTGAGGTCAGCTTCTGTCAACGAAACGAAATGATTGAGTGCTACTGGTATGACACGGGCGTTAAGCAGATCAAGACTTCCAATATCATTGAGGCGATCTTGCTTTCACAGCCATAGAAAGGAGGCGGTACAGTGACTGAAACACCATTGATGGATAAATATACTGATGATCTGACGGCAGCCGTAGCACTAAATCCTGATGCCTATCGGGCAATTGCTCGTGATGACGAGATTCGGCAGGTGATTTACAACCTAAATCGCCGTTCCAAAAACAATCCAATTTTGATTGGTGAGGCGGGCGTTGGTAAGACGGCCATTGTTGAGGGCTTGGCTCGGCTGATCGTCCTAAAAAAGGCCGGCCGGCAGCTTAATGACAAACGAATTCGGGTTCTACAGATTGCTGCGCTTGGGCAGACCGATACGGTAAGCAAAATGCTGGGCTTGATTCAGGAATTTCAAGCAACAAAAGGCCAGAATATTCTTTTCATTGATGAGGTTCACACTATTATGGGCGTGGATTCAACCAATGGTGCAATGGATCTGGGCGACGTCTTAAAGCCGGCAATGGCGCGGGGCGATATTCAGCTGATCGGCTCAACGACGCTTGACGAATACGATAAGTTTATTGAACGCGATCCAGCTCTGCAGCGGCGGTTCCAGCAAGTGCTGGTTAATGAGCCGACAAGAGCAACGGCAATCAGAATTCTGCGTGGCATCAAGGGAACCTATGAGAAGTATCATCAGGTTAGATATTCTGATAAGGCTGTAGTTGGTTGTGTTGATCTATCAATTCGCTATATTGCTGACCGTTATCTGCCGGATAAGGCAATTGATCTATTGGATCAAGCCGGGGCCATTGCTGCAACGCATGGCAAAGATAAGGTCGGACTAAAAGAGATTGCCTTGGTGCTTCAGGAAATGAAGGGTATTCCAGTAACCAACGTATTGCGCAATGATAACGTACGCCTGCGCAATATGCGGCAGAAGCTGGGCGAAACCGTCAAGGGACAACCTGAAGCCATTAAAGCCGTGGCTGATGCAATCACGATTGCCAAGGCCGGCCTGCAAGCACCAAATAAGCCGCTCAGCTCGTTTCTTTTCCTGGGCACGACAGGAACAGGCAAGACGGCATTATCAAAGGCCCTGGCCAAGGTCATGTTTGACGATGAAGAAGCAATGGTGCGGTTCGATATGTCAGAATTCAGCGAACGTTCCTCACTGGATCATTTTCAAGAACTGCTGACGGATCAAATTAAACGACAACCGTACTGTATTCTACTGTTTGACGAAATTGAAAAGGCATGTACGGCTGTGCATGATCGGCTCTTACAGGTGCTTGACGATGGTGAGCTGCGCGACAAGCGCGGGCGGTCAACCAACTTCCGCAACTCGATTATCATCATGACGACAAACCTGGGGGCGGATCTGATTGCGGATAAAGAATCTTATGAGCACGCCATTGACGAGGCCTCACTGGTCGATGAGACGCCACGACAACGTATTCGCCGTCGGGACGCATTCCGTAAGCAGGTACAAATGGAGCTGACCAACATTTTTCGGCCGGAGTTTGTAAACCGAATCCAGCACAAAATTGTCTTTAACATGCTGACGCGCGATATTATCGAACAGATCGCCAGAAACGACTTAAAGGTCATCAATCAGCGCCTGGCCGAACACGGCTTTAAGCTGGAATTTCAACAGGATCTGATCGATTATCTGGCAGATGTCGGCACTGACGTTAAGAATGGCGCCCGGCCGTTGGAGCGCGTTATCGAACGCGATGTCACCGCGCCATTATCCATGATCATTCTGCAGCTGGAAAGTACGCCGGATAATCACTATCACACGATTCAGACCGAGGTTTCTGACCATCGGACGCAACTAGAACGTCAGCCGCTGCAGCGTCATTTGATCAATGGCCGGCAAATTGTCTTTAAGCAGCTGCTGGACACCAATTCGACGAAAGAAGGCACAAAAGTTGGCTAAAGCTAAATTTACAAATAAAAAAACTCTCAATGCTCAGGAACAGTATGAGCAGGCGCTGGCCAAGCTGAAGGCAGCCCGCTCAAAACTAAACCGGATCAGTCAGGAAGAAGAGACCAAGGTTGCCCAACAGATCGGTGAACGCGTTATGGAACTGTATCATCTTGAGTCCACGGACCAAGTTAAGCAGTGGCTGGCTAAACTGCCAGTAGTTATGCCGCCAGAAGCATATTCTTTTGAAAGCGAGACGTCGGCGCCAACGGAAACTTTCCGTCCTGACGCGGGCGATTCTAAAACAGATTCAAACTAAAATTATTAGCGTGGCGAAACTTAAACTAATGAAAAAAATGTTTATTCTGGGTAAAAGATCGTTTGTAGAAACGAAATTTGCTAGAAAGGAGAATGAAAATGCCTACTTGGATGCTTAATCTCTGGGCTGGATACCAAACGCATGTAGTAAGTCCCCTGTACTTTAACGCTGACGTTGGTCAGAACACGGCCAACACGATCAAGACGATCGCTAATGACCTTAAGATCGCTGCGCTGGTTGGTATGGGTGCTTCTATCATGTGGGGCGCCGGCCTGTTTGGTATTGGTGGCGAAGAAGCTGCGCGGAAAGCAAAGAAACGCTGGATTCAAGCCAGTGTTGGTATTGTTGTCTGCATTGCCGCTTGGTTCCTGCTGAGCTGGCTGGAAGGCTACGCTAACCAAAACTTCTCAGAATAACTGTTCAATAAATCTCCTAATATTATTTCACCAGTCGAATCTTCGGCTGGTTTTTTGTTTGGCGAAACTTGTCTAACTATAAAATCCGTTTAGGCTTACTCATGTATTAATTTTTAAAAATAAAAGGAGATTTAGCGATGGGACTTTTTCATAGAAAAAACAAAAAGAAAAGCATCATGCTTGATGACAAATATACGATTCGCTTAGAGTTTGCCGATCAATTCAAACCGGAAAACAATACGCAGGTTGCCGAGGCAATTCAAAGCGCCTCTGAAACGGAAAAAAACAATGGTCTGCCAGCTTTGGATCAAACCTTGCCGTTTGCGACACTTAAGACGGCTGAGGATCTGTTTGATAATCTGCGTGACGTGGTTGCCGAAACCGCAGATCCAATTGAGTTTGACTATCTGGCTATTTGGCTGTTTGACAAAACTAAAAAAGCCAAAATGGGCAAGCCAAATTCTGACGACGGCAATCCGCACGAATACATTACTTTGCCAGGTTTTAAACTAAACTACGACTACCAAAATCTGACTAAAGTAATTTTTGAAACCATCTTCAATTTGCCAGAAAACAGCGATGTTTCCTATGATGAAAAGATTGAGATCTGCCAAGACTTAAAACAGGCCTATCTGGAGTCGGTGAACGTTGGTGAAAATGAAATTGCCCGCCTGCCAAAAAAGGCTGAAATTGAAAAGGGCGCTGTTACGCTTGACGTGCCAGCCTATTCAACCAGCGAACCGCCGGCGGAAGAACCCAAAAAACAGTATTATGACGCAAAAACGCATACCTTCAGCGATCATCCAATTGAAGATGACAAGCCAAGCACAACTGAAACAGTTGCTGCTGAACCGGTAAGCACGCCAGCACCGGTGCTAATTGAAAAGCCTGCTGCCAAGCCAGCTACACCGGCTGCTCCAGTACATGAGACGCGCTCGGCCGTCAGAGCCGTAACCGATGCGGCGGACGACGAACAAAAACTTGCCCGTGAAAAGGGGCATGTATTGGCACCGCAGTTTGAGGTGGCAGAACTCGATCCGGTTGAACCAGGGCAGCATGGCTACGTTGAGTATCAGCTGAACCAGCGCAAGAAAACCTTTAATGCGCTGCTGCAAAACAGCGCGGAAAAAATCAATGACAAAAATGAAAAAGCCATTCTTGATCTGCGTGAAAGTTATAAGACTAAGATTGAAAAAGCCATTGCCAATTTCCGCAAGCAGCACAAAAACGATGCAGCAAATCTGCATGCTAAGATCGCCAATGAGCTGTATGCTGCAAAACAGCGCGAATTAAAAGCCGAATACGCCAAAATCGATCGGCAGCGCGAAGATGACCTGAAGCAGGCTGAACGCGTCTATCATCAGCAGCAAAGCAAAATCAACAGCGATTCCGAAAACAACAAACAACTGGCCGAACAGCGACTCAGCAAGCGTTACGAACAGCTGGCCAATAAGAAGTTTGATACGGAGTGGACTGAGATCAAGCGACGGAATGACGATGCGGAAGCTAAGCTGCGTCAAGAGAAACAGCGACACTATGAACTGCAGGCTCGCGAAGATGCTGCCCAACTGCGCGTCAACGGCTTGGATCTGCTCCAGCAGATGCTGACTGATGAAACGCAAGAATTGGACGATTACCGGACGCAAGTTACGAATGAGCATCTGAATGCTAAACAGATTGTCATTTCAGAAAATCGTTCGGAGACAGAAAAACAGCGAATCCAAGCGCCATTTGAGGAACTGCGAGAAGCCAACAAGACGATCAGCGACTTAAAGGAACAGCTGTCCCGCACTGAAGCGCTGCGGGCAACAGCGGAAAATGAAAATGCTGCGCTCAAGAGCGATAAACAGCTGCTGCAGGAGAAAGCTCAAGAGCGATAAACAGCTGCTGCAGGAGAAAAATGATTCTTTAATGAATGAAAAACTGGCAGCTGCCAAGGAACTGAGTACTAAAGATTCCGAGAATAAAAGCGATGAGCTGAACTCAACGCTGTCCAACTACATCAAATTCAAGTTGGCCACCGAAATGCAGCCGCAACAACCAGCAACGCGTGTCGCTACAGTTGACTCAGCAGCAGTTGCCGCCGATGATCATCAAACGTCAAAAGGGCACGGCGAACAATACACTAAACAGATGGACGGTATGCTGCATGGAGTCAAAAGACTGGTTGTCATGTTCTTCCTGCTGCTGGTACTGATGATCTGCGGATTTAGCTACTACACTTACCGACAGCATAAGGAAAACGCTGCTCGCGTAGAACAGATTACGCAGACGATGAACAAGAAGGTTGCTAAGGCTAAACAAGCCAGCGGCAACGTTGTGCAGGAATCCTACAAGGCCAGCTCAACGACTGATGAGACTCAGGCTGCCTTGAATGCCCTGCATGCAAGCAACGGTACTGAACTCGACAAGTACAAGAACGAAAAGTACTACGCTTTGGATAAGGCAATCATCAACAACGACGCTAAGGCTGCCGATGCAGCGGTTAAAGCAATGGGAACCGACTTGGCCATGAACGATCGTTACCGCTCAACGCAGGCAGCATCATTGCTGAACCAAGCCGGCGATGCTGATCTGGCTAATAAGGTCAGCGATGCCAACAAGTAACTCTCAAGAATACTAATTATTTAGCTTTTTATGATTATTATTGAAATTACTAACATTTATGATAATATAAAAGAGTAATAACAATCCCTCTGCACTAACGGATTCGTCCCATCGCAGAGGTTTTTTTGTACTTATAAAGGTGGTAGTAAAATGGCAAACCATTTTAAACAGCTTAGATTCATTGACCAATTAGCGCTACTTAAACTTAGAGGAATAGACGGTATTTCTTTAAGAGTTTCTAATTTTAAAAATGATCCAGGTAATAGCCGCGAAACAGTGATCAAAAATGTAAACAAGCTTAGTGAGATAGGCTATTATACGTTAAAGAATTATGCTTCTCCGTTTTACAATCAAGAAACTCGCAAGTATGAGTCACTAAGCTTTAGTGCATTAATCGCCAGATATTATAGAGATAAGCACTTAAAACAAGCCACGCTCCATGCAATCGAGGATATAGAAGTTGCACTTAATACCAAGATTGCTTATTTACTTGGTAATAAATATGGTGCTTTTGGGTATAAAAACTTCCATTTATGGTGTCAACGCAATGGCTACAATTCATACATAAACCGCCGAATGAATAAGTACACTTTAAAACAAGAAGAATATGATATGCTTCAAAAAATAGTCAGGGGAGCACAAAAGTCATCCAGCAAAAGTATTCTAGAGTTTGAGAGAAGTTCTGAAGAAGTAGTTCCTCCGGTTTGGTTAATGATTAACTTGTTAACCTTGGGCGAATCTATTTGGATATTGGAACTAATGTCAAAAAGTAATCGTGCAGCAATAGCAGATGAATTTGAATGTAGTGTGGATGAATTAATTGGTTGGCTTAAATGTATTAATCTAATCCGAAATATATGTTGTCATAATGAGAATTTGATTGATTTTAAATTGAAGACAAAACCATCTATACCGAAATGGGTAAAAGAAAGCGAAATACTATATTCAATTACTCAGAAAGATGGATCTATTAAGTATACAAATGCTATTGCACTTCCTCTATCCATTATCATTACCTTAACGAAAACCATTAATAATAAGTATCGTCTAAATGATTTGAAGTTTAGCCTGTCAAAACTAACAACTTCTGATCAATTAGCAAAACAATACGGTTTTAAGGATATTGAACAAATGAATCTACTGTTCAAAGATAACGAAATGGGTAAGGTCCAGTTAGGTAATGGAATAGGATATTAAAATTCTTTTGAAAAATATATGTAAAAAGCGACGATCGTTATTTAGGCGATGGCCGCTTTTTTAGATAGAGAGAAAATGGCGGAACTTGTCTGAACTGGAATTTAAACTAAGCTTTTGTCTGAAGTTACGAAAGGATGGTGGTGCTATTGGCCTTTAACTATGATAGGGAAAGACACCGTAAAGATGGAAAACAGGGACGCTTGATCGGACAACCAATCGTCCTGACAATAATTTGGATCTGCTGGGCGCTCTTTGTCGGCTGGCTTAACTGTTGGCTGACCGCGGGAATCCGGGCAACGATTGACTGGTTTCATTCGCCGGATAGCTATCAGTTTCTGAATGGTCAAGTCAACGCACAAGTATTTGCAATACTGAGCAACGGTTGGCAAACGGCTAACTTGGGCAATTATCAGGTCGTGCGGAGCAATCCGCTGATTTTCGCAGTGATTGAACTGATCGGTGCGGGGGTAATGCTGCCCTTGGTGATCAAGACTTGGCTGAAGTGGCGGCCGAATCATGGCAATCAGTATGGCAATGATCGACTAACAACGGAAGATGAGGTGCTGGTACAGTATCCGCAGATTCCAGATCGCGGCTTTGAATATGATGGCGTCGGTGGGATTCCCGTATCGCATATTAAAGCCACGGCACCGGTGTTCTTGAAACATCACCCGGTTACCTGGCTGCGCTATTATTTCGCGCCGGAGGTCAGTCAGCTGGCAACGCGTTTGCCAATGCTCAAGAATGCCTTGCCATTTGTCGAACCAGCCAAAGGGTTCTACTCAATTGATCAGACAACGGTCAATTCGCTGATTGTCGGGATTACTCGTTCTGGTAAAGGTGAAACGCTGGTTATGCCGTTAGTTGATATTCTGTCACGCGGTTCGGAAAAGTGCTCAATGGTCGTTAACGATCCAAAAGGTGAACTGTACCAGATGAGCTATGAGACGCTGAGGAAGCGGGGCTACAACGTACAGGTGCTTAACCTTCAGAATACGGACTTCTCCATGAGCTATAATCCGCTGCAGCAGATAATCTCATTTGCCAAAGAAGGTTACTATGATGAGACGCAGCAGGCTGTCAATACCTTGTCGTCAAGTATCTATGTCGATCCGAATGCCAAGGATAAATTCTGGCAGAACTCATCGATCAACCTGCTGAACGCACTGATTCTGGCAGTTGTTGACTATGCTAAACGTAACGATCGCTGGGACGAGGTAACGATGGACAACGTACTGCATATGATGACGGAGCTTGGTTCTAAGCAAGTCAACGTCAATGCGAGTGGCGATATCGTACCAAGTGCAGAGGAATTGATGGCGGACAAAAGTCTCAAAATGCCTAGCGATTCATCGATTGCCGGGCAGAAAAACAAGCTGCTTGTCTACTTTGCACAAATGCAGAAACTCAATGAAAAGCACTATAGCCAGTTTCGGCAGATGGCACTGGACTCGTTTGCGCAATCCAAATTTGCCGGTGATGAGACGTCAGGTAACATTTATTCTTCGGCAATGGAAGGAATCAAGATCTATCAGCAGTCCAATATTGCCAAGCTGACCTCAAAAAATTCAGTTAATTTTGAGAGCATCGGTTTTCCACGGACGATGCGCTTTCGGCTGCCAGAACGCTACAAGTTTAAGACGGCGGTGATTGAGATTGATGATGATAGTGGCAAAAAGCTGGAGAAGCGGACGCAGATCGTTGATAAGGTTGGTATGCTCAATTACGCGATCAAGGCTAAGCTGCCAGATGATTTTACGATCAAAATTGATTTCGACTATCGCAAAAACGAACCGGACTATCGTGATGCCAAACTTGTGGTCACCGGCCGCAAGCTGTATCAGCGTAATGGTTTTACGGCGCATTCGTTTAAACGTGATCCATATACGCATCAGCCATTGCTAAAAGAAGTCAAGCTGACGATCAAGCAGAATGAGCTGGCTGGCGACGTTGCGGAAATGAAGATGGACTATTCAGAGTCACCAGTGGCCCTGTTCCTGGTGACGCCGCCGAACAATCCATCGTACAACCAGCTACCGGCATTTGCCGTCGATCAGATTTTCAACACAATCTACTCCACGGCGCTGGCTAACGGGCGTAAGTCCTTTACACGAGTGCATTTCTTGCTTGATGAATTTGGAAACTTGCCGCCAATTTCGCATATGGATACTAAGGTATCAATTGGTCTGGGGCAAAACCTGTTGTTTGATATCATCGTGCAAAACCTGGAGCAGCTGCAGATCAACTACTCGCAGCAGCAGGCGGATACGATTGAGTCCAACTGTGCCAATCTCCTATACATTCTGACGGAATCCAAAAAGACGGCAGAAACCATTTCGGCCAAAATTGGTAAGCGGACCGTCAACGTGCAGACCAGTTCCGGCAAAATGGGTGATGTGCATGGCATCAGCTTCTCAAACCAATTCATCAGCCAGGATATCATGTCAATGAATGACCTGATGAAGCTGATGGGCGGGGAAATGGTCGTCTTGCGGTCAGTCTATCGTCAGGATCAAAAAGGCCATTCGGTAGCTGCAATGCCGATTTTTGACCATGGTCAGACGGCCATGCCATTCAGATATACGTTCTTGCGGCATGAGTTCAACGATCAAATGACCTTATCCGATATTGGCATTAAATCGCCGCATCGCTCGCTGGACTTAAAAGCGCTACGTATCAACTACGATAATGCCTATAATCAGCTGCTTGAACTGATGGACGGTGGCCAACAGTCAGCACCAGTGGATCCGTTTGGCAACGATGATTCGCTGGCCAGCAATCAGCCGCATGGAGCCAAGCCTCATCTGGGTGATGAGGATTTCATGCAGGACTTTCTGCAGCCTGATGATGTTTTTGGCACGAATGATCTGGTCGATGATGACGATCAGATTTTTACAGCGGACGAACTGCAAAACCAAGAACTGCTAGATGGCATGTTTCGAGTAGTCTATACGCTGCTGGCACAAGGCTTGCCAAGCGAACGACGCATGCGCTTCTTGAAGGATACGCATGACTACTGGTCGAAGCCGGAAAACAACAGTTGGAAAAACTTGGCTAATCTTTTTGATGGCAAGCCAGAGCTTTTTGACAAAGCAAAGGAGCAAATATTGCAACTAAAAACTGAAACTTCTGAAGGGGGAACGCTTAATGCTGACAATGCTTAAAAGCCTGCTGCTGCAGCTGGTGCCGATCATTGCAGTCAAGGCGCCAACGGATAGCGAACTTTCGCAGGCAGTCAGCAACAGTCCAATTACGGACGGATCCAGCAGCCAAATTGTCAAATTTTACCAGGAATGGGGACCGCATCTGCATCTGACCTGGGGTATGTTTCGCAAGATGGCCGGCTGGTTTCAATCCGTGCCGGTACACTGGATTTACGATTTTAATCGCGGCTTTGAAAAAATCTTTACGGCAACCTTCAGCCTGCTTGGTTGGGACGGTACCTTGTCCAGCAAGGGATCGCCGCTGCATGGACTGTACGTCGTAATGTTTTCAATTGGCTGGGCCTTACTGGGAGCTGCACTGATTGTGATTGTGCTGCAGTCGCTGGGTCACGCTGTCAAGTGGGGCAAGATCTTGCCGAACGTCTTAATGGTTGCCTTGACGCTGACGGTTCTGCCATTGATGATGCGTACGGTCAGTGGCGCCGGATCAACATCAGGTGTTGGCAACGTCGCAATCTCGGCCCGTAAGGACTTAAATAAGGCTAGCGACAAAGGCATGACTGATGATCTGGCAATTCAGCCAATTAAAAACAATATTATTGATCTGAGTACTGTCGTCCGGCACGGCTGGCAGGAAAACCCAGACCGTTTAAATATCTCAAAGCTCAATACGATTAGTGATGAAAACGACGTAAGCAACTTGGATTTTGGCGATTATCTGGATAAAGATACGCTCAAAAATCTGGGCTTGGATAAGGATCCTTACAAGAACTATACGGCACCGCTCCAGTATCACCTAAACGATGAATCTAAGCAGACTGGCGGCGGCTATATATTGGTAAAGAACGCTACTGGTGTTGGGGCAGGCTCTAACAACGATGACGTCTATGCGCGCTATGACGTTGACTGGATGGGACTGTTGGGACAATCAATTATCTTAGGCGTCATTCTTCTGATTGCCTCAATCCGTGTGGTCAAGGATATCTTTGAGCTGACGGCCATGAATCTGGTTGCGCCGATTCTGGCGTTCCAGTCAGTGCGCAGTCCAAAAAAACTGCGCGATCTGGTCAACTCGATCGTGGGTCTGTATCTTTCTATGGTTCTGATCGTTCTGGTCCTTAAGATGTTCTTCATCTTCATTTCCGTAGCACCATCAAAGCTCCCAACTGATATGACGTGGATCACGCACGCTCTGGCCGTGATCGTGATCTACGCCGGTGCCGGCTATGCAATGTTGGCCGGGATCAGCTACTTTGAACGCGTTACTGGTGTTTCGCAGGGCTTTGCCGACGAAAGCGGGCATGCCCTGGCGGCCGGCGCAATGGGCGGTGCAATGGCTGGTATGGGTGCCAGAGCTGCTGGCTGGGGCTTCAACAAGGTTTCCAGTTTTGGCAAAAGCGCCAGCAAGGGAATCTATGGCAACAACGGTTCCAACAACTCACACAATCAGTCGCATGATTCCAGCAACAACACGGCACTGGGCAATCAATCGCAGAATAATCACGGTATCAACGATAACGATAATCTGCAGAATAACTCAGCCAACCATAACCTGAGTCAGAATCCGTCCAATAATCACAACGCAACCGGAATCAACAGCAATACTCAAAATGCTGACAATTCCAGTGAAAACAACAATTCTGGCCAGACTGACACTAGTGTTGACAACAACGCTGACAACAGCATGAACAATAATCCTTATGATGCTACCAACTATGATCAACAGGGCGACACGATCGATGGCCCGGCAACAGGAATTGGCGGCAGTGATGAGCTGGGCGAAGAAGCCGGCTATGGCAGCGATGGCCAAGGTGGTCAAGGAATTGGCGAAGTCGGCGGTGAAAATACTGAAGACAGCGATCAAAATCTGGATGGTCAGCCAGGTACCTATGAAGATCCAGCTACGGGCAGCGGGATTGCTGAACCAGGAGCTGATGGTCAAGATGATCAGCCATACGCTGACTCCGAAATGGGCAGTGGCATTGCGGAACCTGGAATCGATGATCAAGGCAATCAGCCATTTGCCGACTCTGAAATGGGCAGTGGTATTGCCGAACCTGGAATCGATGATCAGGAAGCATATGGTCATAGTGGCAATGCTCAGCCAGGATTGTCAGCAGATCACGGCATTAATAGCGAGGCGCCAGACAAATTTGATATGTCAGAAAAGGCGCATCAATCAGCAGAACCAACCGGAACGGTAGAGCCAACGAGAGGCGGTGGCTATGAATATGATAACGGTAATGCTGGTTATGCTAGTCAAGGAACTGCACCGTCGATCAATGACGAAAAGGCACCGGATACGAAGACGGTAACGCACGATATGCCGCAAACGACTGTTGAAAAGCCAAGCGTAAGCGAACGAATCAATCAGGCTGGTAAGAAACTGGAGAAGTCCAGCACCAGCTATCTCTCGAGTCGACGCTTCAACATGTCCCAGCGTGGGCACGTCAGCGGACGCGAATCAGCACCGTTTGAAGATGATGAATAACCACTAAAGAGTCAGTCGTAAGGCTGGCTCTTTTTTTAACCTCGTTCCAAGGTTGGAACGAGGTTGGCGAATGTTGAGTGATTGGCACTGCTAGGTATTATTGGTTGATGAATTAATAACAAGAAAAGGAGGCCGTCATATGGATTTTGGCGTTGTTCCTGATGTCCGATCGGAAATCAAATTTTTTACCGGCGTTTTTCTTAAGGACGTTGGATGTTTTGGAATTGTAATTGGCAGCGCCTTTCTGCTTGGCAATCTGTTTCCAGCTGAGCAGACGGTGCAGCAGACGCTGTTTATGATCACGTCAGTAATTTTGGCGATTTATCTGGATCTGCGTCCGCATACGAACCCAGGCAAGCGTAATTTTGAGGTGATCTGGATGCTGATCGTTAATCGGCAGCCAAGACTGTTTAAGTCATTCGGCTACTACGAATTTAAAACGGTAGCTCAGATGAGAGAGGAGGACCAGAACTTTGGCGATTAGAGGAACCGCAAGTGCAGACACGGTTGGTCAGCAGCGGCATGGAGTTTTTTCAGGACTTTTTGGTAAAAAACGTCAACAAGAGCAATTAGATAGCGAACACTACCGCGGATCGGAGAACGTACCCAGTGCCACGATGCTGGAATTGCTGGCCTATCGTGGTTTTACCAAGGATACCGATCACTTTATCGTGCTGCGGGAAAAAGCGGATGGCTATGCCGATATGCTTAATATTCGCGGGCAAGGCGTAGGTACGATGTCCGGCCGAGAACAGCAGCAGATTATTGACGGGTTTCATCATTTCTTACAGACCGCGGTTGACGATATGAAAATCATTATTAGTCCTTTCCCAGTCGATGCTTCTAAGCAGAAGTCATACTGGCAGAGTCGGTACGTTAAAGTACTGAAGGCAGTTCAGCGGGAAACCGATCCACGACGCCGGCAGCAGCTGCGTACACAACTGCGCTATATCGATATCAAGCAGAAGCAAAACGTAGCCGTAGAAAAGAAACTGGTATCTGAAGAGTTTATCTTGATCATTTTCGGCAAGCGAAAACAAGAGCTGCGCAACCTACGCGACGCGGTTATCAGCTGGGGCGGCGATTCGTTGATTCTGGAACCAATGGATCTGGAACGCAAAGAAGAGACGCTGTTTCGGATCAACAACTTGAACACGCAGATTAAATAAAAAAGGGGGAATTTCATGAAACGAAAAGAAATTCTACGCTTAACGCAGGCGGGCTATGATCTTGACTTTCTGGCGCGGATTCAGCCACAAGGCAATCTGAAACGGCATGCGCGCTACCTGGAAATGGGCGACGGGTACGTTACGTGTCTGCGCGTCTACAAATATCCAGCACACGGACTGATGCCGTTTTGGGGCGTGCCACTAACCAACAATGACGCAACCATGGCCGTGATCAGTCTGGGTACGGAAGACCGGACGGAAATTCTGAAGCAGCTGTCACGATCTGCAACGGAACAAAAAATTCGAGTTTCCGGCAAAGCTAAGGAAATGGATAACGTGGAAGCGTCAGGTACTTACATGGACCAAATGCGGCTGGTGAGCCAGATCTCGCAGGCCAATGAGGTCATGAAACGCGTCTACATGCGTATTTTTGTCTATGCACCAACACTAGCCGAACTTGAGAAGCGGACAAAACGGCTGATCCGAGAAAATGGCCAGTTTATGATGGCTCGATATGCTGATGAACAGCTTTCCGATTTTGAGTCGATTTTCATTCCAACGATGCAGGAGCAGGATATGCTTAATCACCCGGTTGGCGTACCAATTTCGGCTCGATCAATGTCAGGCTCCTATCCGTTCAACCACGTCAAGCTTGAAGATCCAAATGGTTCCTACTACGGCTATACACGGACTTCTGGCGAGGTCATGTTTGATCCGTTTCAGCGGGATCGACACCGGACGCGTTCCTTTTTCTTCGTGACGGGGAATGCCGGTATGGGTAAGTCAACCCTGCTGAAAAAGCTGAACGACGATGTTTTTGCAAGGGGAGCCTACATTCGCAACTTTGACGTCTCCAGCGAGTATACGGATCAGACGCGTGATCAGAACGGCGTCATCATCAAGCTTGATCAGCCGGAAAACATGATTAATCCGTTTGAGGTCTTTCCTACAGTGGTAAATGACGATGGCACGGTCGATGAGATCAACTCCTTTGCCCAGCACGTAACCAAGCTCAAGAACTTCTTCAAGTTTCTGAGCGAGGACGCCAATAGTGACGATATGACGATGCTGGATAGCTGGATTCAGGATTTCTACATTGATCAGAACCTCTGGGTCCGCAATCCGCAGCAGAACGCGCAGTCGATCCACATTACTGGTCTGGATCATGACATGTACCCAACGCTGCGAGACTTCGTACTGTATGCCAATGAACGCCAGCGAAAAGCAGAACGTGATCCACGCATGCGGCTGACCAGCAACATGGTCACATCGATGAACCGGATCACCTCTACCTTTGCCAACATTGAGGAATCCAAGGGCGATATGTTTGACGGCATTACGCAATTCCGTGATCTGACCAACGAACAGGTGGTAACGTTCAACATTCAAGGGCTACTGGCGCAAGGCAAGCCGATTTTTAACGCACAGATCTATTCGGTCTTGACGCTGTTATCCGCTGATATCATCAAAAACGGCATGAAGCTTCGCCAGCAGCTGAAAAACGGCACGTTGGATATGTATTCGATCCCTTGGTACTACCTGAATGTGGATGAGGTTGAAAACATCATCAATCCAAAGTTTACGTTTGGCGTTGAGTTTTTGGCATCGATGATGGAGCAGATGCGCAAAAACTTCTGCGCTATCACGATGGCCGCACCGACGATCAAGGACTTAATCATGAACGGCAACTCGCATGATCCGTATGTTTTGGCCGTGCAAAAGATTTTCTCACTGTTCCAGATCCGCTTCTTCTTCCAGATTTCTGATGACGATTTACCGCGTCTGCAGATGGCGCTGGGCGGCTCAACCACCACTGATGAGCTGCAGGGGCTGACCAAGCTGGAAAAGACGGAGGTTCTGATGAATATCAACGGTGATCGCAACGTGCAGTTCAAGGTTGAGATTACGCATGATGAGGAGCGGCGGTATGGAGGTGGCATTTGATGGCAATTCGATCACGAGTCCAACTGCGTAAAGATGCCGAACACAAGCGCCAGTCTGAGATTACCGACAAAGCAGTGCGAAAAGCAGAGAAAAATCACCTGGTCAAACACCCGATCAATCGTTATCGGCGGCTGCGCGATGACACCAATGCAGCCGTTCAAAAACGCAAGCAGCAGCTCCTAGATAATGAGCGCGTCCCCGACTACCAGAATGAGAAGCTGAAATTCATGCTGATCGCACTGGGCATTATGGCGCTGATTACGCTGTTGTTGCTGATCTAAGGGGGCGGGATTTTTTGAAGAAGAAAAAGTATTGGATTATTGGCGGCGTTGCTGCAGGTCTATTGCTGTTGCTAAGTATCATCATGGCCATGATGATGATGCTCAGCAATAAATCATGCAAGACCGGTGGCACTGCTGATATTGGTGGAGGCAGTACCGGTGGCGGCGGGGCCTGGACGCAGGTGGGAACCGAAGCCTATAAAAATGCAGAAGCCACGTTTAAATCCTGGACTGAAAAAGGTATGAGCGGTGCACAAGCTGCCGGCATTGTCGGTAATATTGGCGGGGCTGAAGATACCGGGTTCGTGCTTAATCAAGCTGAAATTGGCGGCGGAACTGGTGGCGGTCTTTATCAATTCACCCCAGCCAGCAAGTATCTCAATGATCCCAAATCCGATAAGTCATGGTCCGTTGAGAACCAGCGAGACGTGGTGATTGACCTGGAACCGGCAACCGTTAAACGGTTTTTTACCGATACAAAGGGCGGTTCGCCTGAAGATGCGGCAACTGCTTGGATGAATTACTATGAGCGGCCATCTGCTGCAGCCAGAGCAAATACGAACAGTGCACGACGGGCGGCCGCACGGACTGCCTATAAGCTGTTTGGTGGTGCCAACATTAGCGGTTCAGACTCAATCTTAGGCGATGCTGCAGCAACAGCTGATGGTGGCTCTAACGCGCAAAATGATGAGAACCAGTGCAATTCTTCAAGTACTGGAGCTGGTGGTGACTGGGGCTGGCCGTTTGCGTCAATCAAAAACAATAATCCGGCAATTTCCGGTGAGCAGCTGTTTGGCCATAGTACGACTCGGACGGGCAATTTCCACGATGGCGTCGACTTTGGCGATGCTGCCTATGGCGGGCAGGAAATCAAGGCCATTCACGGCGGAACCGTCTATAAGATTGGTCACAAAGGGGTTACGCAAAACGATTTAGGCTACTACGTTTGTGTTAAGTCTGATGATGGTTATTACGAGGTCTATCAAGAGTTTGCCTTCTCAGATAGCCAGGCATCTAAGTACATTAAGGTCAAGGAAGGCGACACGGTTAAGACCGGCGACACGATTGGCACTTTGCCTAAGTCCGGTTCCGAAACCAGTCCATTGGTCAATCACGTGCATATCGGCGTTTCCAAAAAGGAAATTAGCGCTGCTGAAAGCTCAGCGTTCCGCAATGACGGTACGTGGCTGGATCCGGTACAGCTGATCAAGGACGGGCAATCAAAGTAGGGGGTTAGATTTTGAAAAAAAACGAAATAGTGCTCTGGGCAGTGGTGATTCTTTTTGCCGTCTTGGTGGTAGTCAGCATTCCTGATACTACCAAGCTAAAGACGGTTAACGCGCAGATTCGGCAGACGCAGCTGAAAAAGAAGGCCGTGGCCACGCAGGCGGCGATGAATTCACCGTATTCAAACGAATTTGATTTAAAAAGTGCCGAACAGCATGCCGAAACAACGCTGAAAGGCGCAATTGCCAAGGAACTTGGAGACCTGCACTCCAAAAAGGATTATCAAGCCAATAAAAAACAGCTGCAAGCCGCACTAGGCAAACAGCTGACAACGGAACTGGTCAATCTAAACGAGGATCCCAATACGAAAAAATGGGCCATTACCAAAAACGATGCCACAATGGTTGCGTTTGGCAATGCCGACAATATCAACAAGGTTCCGGTCTATATAACAACAGAGTTTGAGCAGCAGGACGGGACGAAAAAGCTCTATCTGATCACCTTAAACTATGATCTGGAAAATCTGAGCGTCAACTCGTATCAGATTCATATCATTACTACCGGCAAAACGAATGGAGGCAATTAGTATGGAACAAAACAAGAAATCCACACTGGCTGCCGTGCTGGTGATCTTTATCAGTCTAGTCTTGTTGGGAATCTTTAAGTATCAGCAGAATACTTATAATCAAAAGCTTCAGAGAGCGCAGACGGAGTTGGCAACGGAACAAAAGGCGCTTAAAAAGGCGAAAAAGCAAGAGCAGCGAAAGCTCCGAGAAAAAGCGGCTACGGGTACGGCGGCGCAGCAGGATTCTTCCAAGCAGGCCAAAGCGGAAAACGATGCTAGCACGCAGGCAGCCAAACTGTTTAAGATCTTATTTACCTACAGCTCGCAAGCAAACTGGGCTGCGCACTCAGGCCAAATCGCTGGTGACGGATACGATTCTAAACGACAAGACGTATTTTAATGACGGGAAGGACGATACGGGCAACAGCATCATCGACACAATGAAGCTGCAGTCCAGCTTTATCAGCGCCGATACGCGCGTCAGCCTGATTAATGAAGATGCCAATACGGTTGATTGTGTTTCAGTCGTTAAATACGCCGCACAATACGGCTCAGAGCGTTCTGCAACGACTACCGTTGTCTATACCAGTACGTATGACTTGAACCAACAGAAATTTACAAAACTACAAAAGCTTGGTACCACGATGGTTGACGCGACAACGGATCAATAGAAAAGAGGGATTGTTTGATGATCAACAAGCAATTGACGCACGTGCAGAAGGCTGATTCGGCTGTTTACGAAACGCCTTCCTGGCTGGGACGGCATATTTTTGGACTGCTGCTGGTGGCAACGGTCGCCACCTTCGCAGGGACAATCACGGCTTGGGCACTGGGGGCGTTTAATTGATGGAAGATACGACTCGACGAACAGACTGGACGATTGTTATCAGCTATTATCTGATCTGGCTTGGCTCGTCACTGCTTGCCGGCAAGACTGCTTATCTCAGTTCATACACAATGGCTGGGCTGGATACGATCATGCTGATTGCCATATTTTGGTGCTCTAAGGAGCTTAAACGGCCAATTGATATAAACCTCCTTAAAGGCATTGGCTGGGGCTTAATCGCGTGGGGAGCCGTCCTACTGGTCATGCTGGGGATCAAGGCATTAACTAATAATACAGTTGGCAGCAGCAATACCGGCCTCATACTTCAGATGATGCGCAAGCAATGGCTGTATACGGTCTATATCGTACTCGTGGCGCCATTACTGGAAGAAATTGTGTTTCGGCAGTGTCTTTACCGACGGATTGATACCTGGATGACCAAACACTGGCCTGGCATGCTGCCCAAGGCACAATTCATCGTCGCAGCCTTGGTCGTAGCACTGTTCTTTGCCGCCATGCACGGGGACACGTCGCTATGGGAATACGTGCTAATCAGCCTAGTGTTACAAGGGTTATATCAGCGGTATGGCGATCTGCGCGTCAGCATGGCAGCGCATCTGGTGTTCAACTTAACGACTCTAATCGTTTTAACCTGTTTATAAGAAAAAAAGAGCGTTATACCGGGGAATTCTTGGTATAGCGCTGCTTTTATTTCTCGCCAAATTCCTTCAACCTCGTTCCAAGGTTGGAACGAGATTAGCTTGTAATGATTCTAAATGGCACGGAAAGAAAAAGGCCAGCACTTGGCTGGCCTAACCACAAGAAACGTGGTACTCGATTAATGGCACCCTTAGTACCATTAGTAAAAGCAAAGGTGAAAGTTTGCGCCGTATTCAGGTTATCGCCCACGCCTGTTACCACTTGCGGACCCCGGGGCAGCCGGCTACCCGATCAAGTCTCTCCTTGATCCTCTAATTTAGTCGCCTTCTATTGAGTAACTGTATTCTAACATGTTACAAGCAAAAGAAAAAGCCTGCGAATTAATCGTAGGCTTTTGTTCTGCTCATTGAGTCGTGGAACAGAGAGGACGAGAATATACGCCGTATTCAGGTTACGCCTGCTCATGTTTCCAATACGCAGACCCCGGGGCAGCCGGCTACCCGATCAAGTCTCCTTGATCCTCTAATTTGCAGGTCCTTCTTCTTTACTGATTGATTCTAACACAATAAATTTCAACTTGCCAATAGGAACAGAAGATAAATGGCGAAAGTCTGACTTTCTACTAATTCAATTTACTATTACGGAAAAGTAGAAAGAAGAGAAGGAAAGATGGAAAATCAATTCAAAATGGGCCTTAAAAAGACGCCACTTCGTACTTATGGTTACCATGTTGCTAATGAAGAAGAATTAGAAAGATTAGATGGTTATATCAAAGTTTTATCGGAATGTGCTTCTTTTTATAGGAAAGAGTTAGTTAAAGGACGAATTATTTATCTAGTTAAACAGAGTAATGAGATAAAAGCACTGCCAGTTAAATTCGGTACAGAGAATTTTGCTCATTTAACGGGTCTTGTTTTTGATAGAAAGGATGCAAACCAAACGTTAAATGATTTAGCGGATAAGAAGTTAGAACAGAATGCTATCTTAGTTAAGAATGATGGGACTACATTTCAGAAACTTTCAGCACTATCTTCATTTTCAAAATTAATAAATTCTGAAACATTAGAACTTAATCCTAGTGCCATCGTGCCTCAAGCTAAAAAATTACAGTTTAATAAAGCCCTAAAAACATCTGATAGAAAACTTTTGCTGGCTTTAAAAAGATTTGAGCTTAAGGTATATACACCCTTTTCACTAATTAATTTAACTGATCATAGAGGGGATTATTCTGACTACTCCAAAGTTCCTGAAAATACAGTTGTGGCGGTTCTCTCCTTAACTCGAAACCAACTTAAGGGATTTAGTATCGGGACGCTTTCAGTTAATTCAAAGTATGTTAAGGATGGTCGACAACTTACTGAACTAACTACAAAAATGCGTCAGATATTGCTAAAAGAGTATGTTGCTTTGCAAAGCCGGCGAAAACAAACAATTAAGCAACAAACAAAACCAACAAAAGAAAGATAAATCTAACCTCGTTCCAACCTTGGAACGAGGTTGATTTTTTTAGGTGGCGAAACTTGTCGACAACCAATTTTTATTTATAAAGAAGTCTGGAAGCTCAGCAGTCAAAAAACGTTCTTTAAAAATAATGACTCCGAAGCTTCCTGAATGCGTTGGGGGACCTGCGGGTGTCCGTGTGCAATTCGCATTCCTAACTGAATATTTACAGGCAAGAAGAGCAATCTTTTTCGATTGGCCATCGTTAATTGCCGCTCAGCAGCGACTCTGCGCCGTTAGCCACCCGAAGCGTCCGTGATTCCGAAGCACACACGGAGTGAAGTTTACCTAAAGAGCAAACGACACCCGGAGCAGGAATTGTAGTCAACAACAGGTATGCGACACCTTCTGCCACAGCAGGCGGTAAAAAAGTGGCTGGATGTCTCGGAAATGCAACAGACCATCCTTTAGATCAAGCGCGTTTTTCATGGGTTATCGCGAAGTTTTGCTCGAAATTGTAGTAGAGCAATCGTACGAATCAACTGTATGATCTGAAGGAGCAAGGGCGAGATGAGCTTAAACGGTTTGCCGAAATTTAAGTCTTAATTGCTTAATATTGCTAAATATTAAGATGTTATTGAGACTATAAAAAATAGGGGTGTAATGGTGTGCGCACTTTTTGCCACAGATAGGCAAGGTGCGCAGGTACCCCAGGGGGTGGCTTGAGGTCAAGCCATAACGGGGGGAGTTAAGGATGAGTGGGCCTAATGGCAGGCAAGCTGTAGAGGCTGCAGGGTGCCGATATTAAGGGACAAGGGAAATGCGCACTGAATAAGTAAGCAGGCTAGATAGCTGGATAGAGCTGCTAGAGAGTAAGCAAGCTAGATAGCTGGATAGAGCTGCTAGAGAGTAAGTGGGCTAGATAGCTGAAGATAGCTGCTAGAGAGTAAACAAGAGGCCTCGCGCCAGAGACGACGCGGGTTATTATTAAATTTAAATATGTATAATATTATTTTATATATCTTTTATTTGAAAATGCCCTTGTAATTAAAACTAGTCGTATATATAATAGCTATATAAAATAATATAACAAATATACGTTAACTGTTTTGAGGTGATATTTTATGGAATATATTTTGAACGTAGCAAATGATTTAGGATATGGCTCAATCAAGGCAACCTTAAATGATGAAAAGGTCAAGATGCCATCGGTGATTGCCAGCGAGAAGCCGCAGGATATTACAGAACCGGTATCGTTTGATGATCAAGAACAGCAAGCAGCCTACATGAAGGACTTTATCAATAAGTTGGACGTGTCGGTCTCAAGCTCAGCCGTAACCAAGCAGGGCCGTTATCTGATTGGTCAGGCAGCGGTCAACAGCAATCTGCCATTAACGGCCTTTGACGTTAATGATTTTGCCGGTAAGAGTGATGACGATCTGGCGATGGTCCTGACGCTAAGTCTGATTGCCGGCAAGCGGGTCAAGGACGCCTTCTTCAACAGCGAAGACCTCGGCGAGACGCTGAAAGTTACGGTCAACATGGCCACGGCACTGCCCGTTGCGGAAGGGAAGAATACCGGTGTGATTGACCGCTATAAGAATAAGTTTCTAGGCAAGACGCATACGGTAACGTTCCATAACTTCAAAGATCCGATCACGGTAGCCATCAAGTTCCGATCGGTCTACATAGCACTGGAAGGCGAAACGGCGCAGCTGTATATCAAGAACGCTGATCAAAAGTTCAAGGAAACGATGGTGGCCGACTTGAAAGCCAACTACGCCGATATGGCCGAAATTACGGCTGATGATATCGTCCAAACACAGAACGTGTTGGGAATCGATATTGGTGAGGGCACGACTGATCTGGTCATGCTGGTAAACAACCTGGTCAACGCTAAGGCTTCCACGTCGCTGGCCAAAGGCTATGGCAACGTCTTGCAATTAGCCAATGACGTTCTGCAGAAACAGCAGATGGGCTTTGACAATCGGGCACAACTGCAGAGCTATCTGGCTCAGCACGTCAGCCCGTTCGCACGCAAGCATCAGCAGCGCGTGCAAAAGGTCGTTTATGATCAGCTGGAACCGTTTGCCGATGAGATCGTCACGGCTGTTTCTAAGACCATGCGGGCGGCCAATGCACGGGCAGAATTAATCTATGTCTATGGTGGCGGCTCGATTCCAATGGCTACGCAGTCCAGTTTGCGGGCCAAGCTGGCGGATAAGTTGCACCGGTTTACCGGTGGCGATGAAGTGCCGATCATCTGGATTGCGCCAGAATATGCTCAATTCTTGAATGAAAAGGGTCTGGAACTGATCCTGAGTGCTATTGCGGAATAGGAGATGATTGAATGGCTCGAAAAAACTACAGCTTCGGCTTTCCGGTTGGCTCAACGGCCTATGAATGGTTGGAAGCGCAGGACAACAAAACCTTGTCGCTAAGCCTGGCAATCGATTTTCTCGTTCAAGTGTATGGCAAGGGCGACTTCATGCAGGTCGTAATGGGTGCCATGGCCAACAACGTTGCGGATCCAGCGGACCTGTTGGCAGAAAAGGTCAATCAAATGAACCAGCAGCCGGAACCAAAACAGGCGGCCGCAGACACTGCTTCTGAAGAAACAGCAACGCCGGTAAAACAGACACCGGCAGCTAAGACGCCCAGTGCACCTGTGCCAGGCAAAAAGAAGATTGATATCAGCATGCTTTCCACTGAACACGATTAGTTAATGGACAAGCAGATTCTTGATAAAACGCAAAGGAGTGGCAATCAGGCGACTGGTTGCTTTTTTTAGAAAGAAGGTTTTTTAATGACTACTAGCAAAGATTACAGTCTGGCATTAAGCATTGCACCGGACCGCATCGGCTATGCCGCAATCGACAATAACTTTAAGGTAATTCATCGTGATCGCAAACGAGTCGTGGGCGTCAGCAAATTCACGCCGGGCGAGACGGCTGAAGAAACCCGGCTGAAACGCACCAGCCGCCGCAATACGGCTCGGCGACGCCGGCGCATTGGGTATCTAAACGATTTTTTCGCTCCGCATCTGGCAAAAATCGATCCAGACTTTCTGCACCGCTTGAAGTACTCCTTCATTAACAACGAAGGGCTGTTCAGCGAACCTAAGCTGACGGCTCAATATTTGCAGAAGTATCCTACGATCTACCATCTGCGCCAGACGTTAATGACTGAGAAACGGCAATTCGATCTGCGTTTGGTCTACCTGGCCATTCATCATCTGGTCAAATATCGGGGGCATTTTCTAAGCGATCTGCCAATGGCCAGCTTTGCAGAAGATGACGCACTGGATCTCGATATCAGCCTGCAGACAATCAACTCGCTGCTGGCCGCGGATCCCGCCACGGCAATGGTTGAGCTGAATGCTGATACCAAAACCGGCACGCAGTTGAAAACGCTGCTGCTCGATAAGCAGGTGAAAAAGGGACAGCTTAAAAAAGCCGCGGTAGAGCTTTTGATCAACAGCGGTGAAAAAGGCAAGCTGCTCAAGCTGGAAAAACAGACGGCCACCGCAGTCGTCAACGCCATTACCGGCGATGATTTCAGTATTGATCAGCTGTACCGGCCAGAAACGCCAATCGGCATCAAACTTAATTTCGGCTCCGAGACGTTTGATCAGGACGTACTTGAGCTGGGCGATCTGCTCACGTCGGAACGGCAAGCCATTCTGCAGGTGTTGGAACGACTGTACAGCCGTTTAACCTTAGAACGACTCGTTCCGGATGGCAAAAGCATTTCGCAGGCCAAGATCGAAGCCTACGATCGCTATGATCAGCAGCTGCACGTACTGAAACGCTTCTGGCTGGACGCTGATCTGAAAGACTATCGAATCCTAAAAGACGCCTATGCCCGCTATGCCGGCAAGAAGCGCAATGCCAGACCAGACAAGAACCTGACGCGCGAACAGTTCAATGATGTGGTCAAAAAGGTCTTAAAACAGAAACGCTATCAAGCAGTTCCGGCAGCTCAGCAGCTGCTTGCCTGGATTGATGCCGATAATTTTCTGGTTAAGCAGCGGATTCGGGAAAACAGCGCCATTCCACACCAACTGATTCAGCATGAGCTGGACCTGATCATTGACAATCAGCGGCAGTACTATCCATTTCTGGCAGAGCCGAATCCGGTTGAAGAGCGACGTGACGAAGCGCCTTACAAGCTGGATGAGCTGATTGCCTTTCGAATTCCTTACTATATCGGTCCCTTGACGGAAGCAGGGCAGAATCGTTTTGCCTGGATGATTCGCAAGCCGGACGAAAATGGTACGGTCAATCGGCAGGAAATTACGCCATGGAACTTCCCGCAGATGGTCGATCAGGCCGCGTCCGCCAATGCGTTTATTCGTAATATGACGGCGCATGATACCTATCTGCTGGCCGAAGACGTGCTTCCCAAAGCGAGTCTGCTGTATCAGCACTTTAAGGTCCTAGATGAGCTGAATACGATTCGAATCAACGGCCAACAACGGTTAACCGTCGCGCAGAAGCAAAGCATCTATCGCGATTTGTTCATGCAGACCAAGACGGTTACTGGTAAAAGACTGGCCCGATATATGGTTGATCAAAAGTGGTTTAAGGGAACGGACGCTGATAATCATGCCAGTCTGCCGACAATCAGCGGTCTAACAGATCCCAAACGGTTTGTCAGCTCCCTGAGCAGCTATTTAGACCTGCGGCGAATCTTAGGCAGTCAAGCAGACAATCCGAAACATTATCGTGATCTGGAGCGGATCATCGAGTGGTCAACCGTCTTTCCAAGCGGTCATATCTACAAGGAAAAGCTGAATGAGCTGCATTGGCTGGGCGTCATGGAGCGCAGTCAGTTGGCAGGCCTGCACTATGCCGGCTGGGGACGGCTTTCAAACCGACTGCTAACTAGGCTGTACGACAATGAAGGGCGATCGATCATGGACCTGCTCTGGCAGACTAATCAAAACTTCATGCAGATCATTTCCAAACGGGTTTTCCAGGCGCAACTGCAGGCAGAAAACGCGGCCTTTCTGAGCAATGACACACTGGATGGTGTACTGGACCGGGCCTATCTCTCGCCAGTCAACAAAAAGGCGATTCGCCAGGCGCTCTATGTCATTAATGATGTGCAGAAATTTATGGGGTCCGCGCCCAAAACCATCAGTATTAATTTCGTCCGCCAGCAGCAGTCGTCAAATACTTCAAATGAGCGCAAAAAGAAGCTCCAGAAGCTTTACGATGCTCTGCCAGGGGAATTTATCAAACAGCACAAAGAACGCTGTCAGAAGCTTAAAATGGCGCTTAAACAGGCGAAGACGATTGATGATCGGCGGTATCTGTATTTCCAGCAGTTCGGTACGGATCTCTATACCGGTGGGAGCTTAAACCAAGACGATCTTAATCTTTATGCTGTATCACCGATACTGCCCTTGAATCTGACTAACGATGACTCAATGAATAACAAAGTGCTGACGGCCCGTAAAGTTGATACTGCAGAGTGGGCAACGGTCCGTACTAAGCGCCGGCGGCTTTGGGACGATCTGGCACGGGCGGGACTGCTGCCGGTCTACAAGAAGAACCGCCTGCTGCAGGATCCGCAGCATTTAAGCGATGCTGAACGGCTGCACCTGCTGAATCGCGCGCTGAATGAAAAATCTACGGTGGCCAGATTTACGGCGGCGCTTTTGACTGATCGTTATCCGCAGATTGATGTCATTGAGATACGGCAGGCAATGATCGATCAGTTGCGCAGAGGCTGGCAGATGCCGCGCATGCCATTGGTCAACGACTACGATGCCGGTATGGACGCCTATTTAATTGGTGCGGTTGGTCAGTATCTGTATCAGGCCTATCCAAAACTGCGCAGCTTCTTCGTCTACGGCAGATACCAGCACACGCCGATTGACAGTGAGCTGAAGAATCGTCAATTCATTCGTCGTCTGCGCGACTTAAACCTGCTTTATCCGCTCGTGGCCAAACGCAAGCCGGCTGCATTAAGCAGGGAACGGGAAGTGATGGCTGATCAGATTGTAAAAGAAGCACGGATCGTCTACGACTATCACTACATGATCGTGCACCAGATGGCCACGGAGTTCAGGGGTGCCTTGTTTAACGCAACCAAGGTCTCGCACTTGAAAGCCACCGATAAGTTCATTCCATTGAAGAAGGGCCTGCCAACCACGATTTATGGCGGATATGCCAAGAGTAATATGGGCTTTATGACGATTCTGCGCGTTGAGCCAAGTCAGCGCCAAAAACCGGCCTACCTGCGTGTACTCGGGATTCGGCGGATCGATTCTGACCGCATCAATCAGCTGCTGGCAGCTAACCGCCGGCAGGAAGCAGAACAGGCTATCATCAAAGCCGTACAGATCTATCTGACCAAGGGAGGACGGCAGAGCCGGCTAACGGTGGTCGTGCCTAAGGTGCTGCATGGCCAGGAAGTCAAGACGCTGGCCGGCAGCTATCAAATGAGCAGCTTCAAATACAAGCGCAGCAGCAGTCAGCTGATTCTGACGCCGCAGACGCGCTGGGAGCTGTACCAGGCAATGGCTGGCAGAATGAATGATGAACAGGCTGAGCGGGCGTTGCTACGGGCCTATGACGAAGTTCTAAGCCAGCTGGATCACTTTACTCTGTTCATGCAGACGGGGAACCAGCCCGCGCCGGCCGAACGCTTAAAAGCCTACCAGCAGGTCTTTGAGCAACTACCATTAAGGAATGGTGTCAAAGGATCCGACAAGCTGACAATCTTCCGGAACATCTTGATGAGCCTGCATGCGGATGCGTTCTTCGCTACACTTACGGATAAACAGGGACGGCCGATTATTAAGAACTTTGGGCTGTTTTCGACAACGGCAATCAGTCTGCCGATTGGGACCAAGCTCTGGTTCAGCTCGCCGACTGGCCTGCATCGCAGCTACAAGTCATTAGGATAACTCAAAATCAAAAAGGCGAATCGCTCCTGCTGGAACGGTCCGCCTTTATTTGACGAAAAAACAGCCGCTAGAATCATCTAACGGCTGCCTGGCACAAGGTTGATTGTATTCAATTAATAGCTTGAGTATACGATACTTCAGCTGATTAAGCAACCGAAAGCTAACGAAGTTCAACCTCGATAATCTCAACGTCGGAATTCTGGCCGGCCAAAAAATCCTGGTATTCCTGAAGCGATTTTTCGATAATTGAATCCATAACCATTCTCTCTTTCCCTAAACCTCAGCGTTTGCCTTAATACTTTATAGATAATTATACCTGCAAAAGGAGAATTTTATGTTAGAAGATAAGTTTAAGTTGATCAAAGATCAAAATAGACTTTTTGCTAGAAGCAACTTAACCCATCTAGTTTATATCACTTCACGGTTTGAAGGTATAAATGCGACTCTTTCCCAGACACAAATGATAATCGATGGATTAGGAGTTGATGATGTACCTATCGACGATATAAATATCATTGTTCAACTGAAACAAGGCTGGCAATATGTAATCAACTTTGATGAAAAACTTGATTTAGATTTTTTTTAAAATGTAAACCGAATTGTAGCATTAAACGAATCTTTAGCACCAGGCGAGTTGAGAACTGGCGAAGGAGGAGTTGATACCGAATTAGGCGAATATAAGCCGTCAATGGTTAATGGTGAAGCAGAAGCAGGATACCTGAGCGAATTATTGGCTAACAAAAATAGTTCAATAACTGATAAGTGGCCGGAATGGAATAATTTAATTGCCAAGTACTACATGACGAATGATATGTCGAAATTAAAACATTGGACGTACGAGAATGACATTCAAGGTATTCAATCGTATATATGATTCCGATATAAATCGGATAGTGTATAATCATTACTGTATAAATACTTTACATTCGAGGTTTGATTTTATGAACAACTCAACTCAACTCAACTCAACTCAACTCAACTCAACTCAACTCAACTCAACT